>WNGB01000063.1_pt1 | contig 178149 bp, 149 predicted proteins | sample 5400681 | NCBI WGS metagenome assembly WNGB01 (sample SAMN13153367, study PRJNA577476) | soil metagenome | isolation source: 115 cm soil or saprolite under grassland replicate 2 | place: USA:California | collected 2016-06-15 | reverse complement strand
CCCAGCACGATCCGGGCCGGCTGGCGCCGCAGGCTCGCCGCCCTGCCGTGACCGGGCTGGCCGGCGGCAGGCACTGTCACGGCTGCCCGGCCTCAATGCGGTGCCGCGGATCGCGGGCTTGGCGGGCGCGCGGCGCCGCGAGGACGGCACCTGACCCGTCAGCCGACCGGATACCCGTGTCCGCGTGCAAATCTGCGCGACTCATCTGACCCTCCAGGGCAGGGCTTCTGCCACTGCCGGGGTCTAGAGCAGCGCCATCACATCTGCCTGCAACTATCGCATGGCATGGCGATTTCTGACGATCCGTTCCTTCCTGGAATCGGACACGGCAAGCCAGGTACTGAACGGGAAGCCGTTCGCCGCCGCCGTCTGCTGCCGCCGGTACTGGCGGCACAACCTCAAGACGGTCCGCAGATTTCGGGACCAGGCACGGCGGCATCTTCGCCGACGGCATTCACTTCCGCTACCAGGGAGGTCAGCTGCGCTCGCTACCGTCGCTGCTGAGCTACCTCGGGTCCGGTGAGTACCGCGAGCGCTACCTCGGCGTCAAGATCCCGCCGACCAACATCCAGGACTACCACCTGGAGGCAGCCCGGAAATTCGCGGACGGGCTGGCAAACCGTCTGGCGGCCCCCAGCGAGCCGCAGTAGCCCGCGGAAGGGAACTGACCGGATGTCAGACGGACTCGGCCATGGCGTCCGATGCCATCAGCACCCAGGGCTCGGGCCAGCGCGGGGCTCGACCTGGCCCTCGGAGGGCTACCGCGCAGTCCCGGGGGCTGCTGACGGCGGTGGCTTCCGGCCTATGGTGCGGGCTTTGGCTGCCTTGACGGCGGCTGTGAGCGCGGCGATGTCGTATGCGCCCTGGTGCCTGCGGCCGTTGATGAAGAAGGTGGGGGTGCCGGAGACGCCGCTGAGGTCGGCGGAGTCGACGTCTTCGGCGACCCTGGCGGCGCCGGCCCGCCTGGCGAGGTGATCGCGGAAACGCGTGCCGTCGATGCCGGCATCAGCTGCGTAGCGGGTCAGGTCGCTCAGCAGGAGGTTGCCCTGGTGGCGCAGCAGCAGGTCGTGCATTTCCCAGAATTTGCCCTGGTCCGCGGCGGCCTCGGAGGCCTCGGCGGCCAGCTGGGCATGGGGGTGGACGTCGTTGAGGGGGAGGTGCCGCCAGACGTACCGGATGTCGCCGTGGCCGGCCAGCAGCTCCCTGATGGCGGATTCTGCCTGGCCGCAGTAGGGGCATTCGAAGTCGCCGTATTCGACGATGGTGACGGGCGCTCGGGCGGGACCGCGGATGTGGTCGCGGCCGGGGTCGACGGGTGCGCCGAGGTCGGTGATGGCCTCGGCGGTGCCGAGCAGGGCGCGGATCTGCAGCCGGGGCGGGAGCAGCGCGGTGGCGCGGAAGACCAGCCAGGTGATCACTGACGAGGCGAGCGCGGCGGACAGGACGCCGAGCTTGGCCTCCTGCAGCTGCGGGCCGCTGAAGGCCAGGGTCGCGATCAGGATGGAGACGGTGAAGCCGATTCCGGCGATCGTGCCGGTGCCGGTGACCGCGGCCCAGCCGACGGGCGGGCGGAGGCGGCCGCGGCTGAGGCGGGCCAGCAGCCAGGTCGCCCCGGTGATGCCGACGGGCTTCCCGGCGACGTACCCGGCGAGGATCCCCAGGGTGACCGGCGATGCGTAGGCACGGGCCAGGAAGCTCCCGTTAATAATGATCCCGGCATTGGCCAGTGCGAACAGCGGCACGATGACATAGCTGGTCCAGGGGTGGTAAAGCTGCTGCAGCCGCTCGTTCGGCGAGATCGCCGAGGTCAGCCCGATGCTGGCGGAGCGGGCGAGTTCCGGGGTCGGCTGCTCGCGGAAGCTGCGGAACAGGTCAGTCGCACGCTCAAGGTCGGTCCGCGCGGCCGGATGGGCGTAGGTCACCAGGCCCATGAGCAGGCCGACGACCACCGGGTCGACGCCGGATTTGAAGACCGCCGCCCAGGCCGCGATCCCCAGCATCGCGTAGACGATCCCGTACCGGATCCCGGCCCGGCGCAGCACGATGATCAGCGCGAATATCCCGGCCGCAAGCATGAGCGGGATCATCGCGATGGACTGGCTGTAGGCCACTCCGATGACGACCAGCGAGACCAGGTCATCGACGACCGCCACCGACAGCAGGAACGCGCGTACCCGATCGGGGAAACGCGGCCCGGTCAGGGCCAGCATCCCCAGCGCGAACGCCGTGTCGGTCGACATCGCCGTGCCCCAGCCATGAGCCGTGCGGTGGCCGGCGTTCACGGCCAGGTAGATGGCGATCGGTATCACCAGGCCGCCCAGCCCGGCCGCGACCGGCAGCGCCAGCCGCCGCCGTTCCCGCAGCTCGCCCATGTCGTACTCCCGGCGGGCCTCCAGGCCGAAGATGAAAAAGAAGAACGTCATCAGCCCGCTGTTCACCCAGCCGCGCAAGTCCATCGAGATCCCGGCCCCGCCGAGCTGGATCGACAGCTGCGCATGCCACACGGCGGCATAGGAGGACGCGTCGATGTTCACCCAGGCCAGCGCGGCGACCGCCATCGCCAGCAGGACGACGGCGCTGCCGGTCTCCGTGCGCAGGAACGTTCGCAGCGGTGTCTGCAGATTCCGCGCCCACGCCGTCCGCCCGGAGAGCACCTGAGCCATCGGCGGGCGCTCGTCAGGCACGGCGTCCTCCCTCAGGGCCCAGGGACGGTTTCACGGCGCGGGACAGCGCCTCGCGTAACGAGCGATAATGCCGTCCCGTCCGCTCGTTACAATGCCAGCCGGCCGCACGATCAGCGGCGATCAGGCGCGGCATCAGCGGCAGGCGCAAGAAGGCGCTGAACGTGATCGTATCCGGTTGCCGGCCAGCTGGCCTGGCGGGTACCGAGCGGGTGGCGCATGACGCACGCCGCCGCTGCCGACAGTTTTAGGCGGCCGGGAGGCGAGCGCCGGGGAAGTCATGCGCTGTTGTCGGCGAGGACTTCCTCGATATCCGGGCGCCTACCCGATCCGCGCATGATCACCCATCGGGAGACAGGTGAGAAATTCAAGCAAGTCTGGCGTGGCATCGCGCACCGCTGAGCCCACGGCGAAGATCAACTAACCTAAAGTGGCATTGCGCCTTGAGCGGCAGGGTCAGCCGGATCCCGGACTAGGCGGCTGCCCTTGTCTCGCGAGATGCTGAACCCCTGGGGGGATGTCCATGACCGGGCCCGGCTACGACTATTACGGTCTGCTGGCGTCCACCTGGGACGTGTGGCGTGATGACACTGCGCGCTGGAGCGACCGGTTTTTCTTCCTGGACATCATCGGCCAGTACGGAGAGCCGGTGCTGGACATCGGCTGCGGCACTGGCCGCCTTCTCCTGGACTACCTCGCACAGGGCATAGACATTGACGGCGTCGATAACTCGGGCGAGATGCTGGCGATCTGCCGCACCAAGGCACAGCGGCAGGGCCTGCCCGCCCCCGCCCTTTACCAGCAACGGATGGAGCAACTTAAGCTCCCCCGCAGCTACCGAACGATCCTGGGCCCCTCGAGCGTGTTGCAGCTCATAACCGACGCGAGCACCGCGGCGGGCGCGCTGCGCCGCTTCCGTGATCACCTGCAGCCAGGTGGCGCGTTCGTGTCGTCCTTTGCGTTTGAGTGGCGGCCCGGCGACCCGCTCGACACCGGCTGGGAGCTGCTGTTCGAAAAGCCCGGCCCTGAGGAGGGGGCCATCGTCCGGGCCTGGAACAGGGAATGGCGCGAGCCGGCCAGTCAGGTCTGGCACACCGAACAGCGCTTCGAGATCGAGGTCGGAGGCAAGGTCGTCGAGTCGCAGCATCACCGCCGATCACCAGAAGGGCGCTGGTACACCCAGGCACAGGCGGCCGAACTGTTTCGCGGGGCCGGCTACCGCAATATCCGCCTGTTCCACGAATTCACCCACGAACAGGCCCGCGAGGATGACCGGCTCTACTGTGTCCTAGGCGAACAGCCGGCCACACGACTGTGATCCGCACTGCGGTTAGCCAGGCGCCCCGGCAGCGGATGGCCTGGTGGCGATCATCACGACCAGCCACGGCCGCGCCCGCGACCTCTACCATCGCACGCAGCTCATCGGGGTCAGCGGTGCCGGCCCCACTGCCCGCGATGCACGACAGCAGCGACGTCGCGTCGGCGTTCCCTGATGCCCGGGCCCTGCGGCGGCAGGTCGCCGGCCCGGTAGCCGACCGTGATCCCCCCGATCGGGTCATACTCGCCAGGGATCCCGAACTCAGCACGGAACGGTGCCAGGTTCTCCGGCATGATCCCGAAGAAACAGGCGCCAAGTCCTTCATCGACGGCGGTCAGCAGCATCAGCAGCGCCGCCATCCCGGTGTCGATGTACCAGTACGGCGCGGGCCAGCGTGCCTCGGCGCGATCTTCCCAGCCCTTGTCGGGCTCGGCATAGCGCTCCAGATAGGCGGCCTTGTGCGCCAGCGGCACGACCACCAGCGGCGCGTCCTGCATGGTCGGCGTCTGCTCGACCCGCGTCGGCACGAAAGGCCAGAATCGGGCACGGTCGGCGGGATCGGTGAGCGCGAGGAAAGCCCAGCCCTGGGAGAAGCCCGCGGACGGTGCACGCAGCGCACTGGCCAGGACCCGCTCGATGACCTCGGGAGCCAAGGCCCGGCTGGAGTAGTGCCGGATCATGCGACGGCGGCGGACGACTTCGGAGAATTCCATGTTCCCGATCCTGCCATCGGCGCTGGACGCGAGCCGCAGGCTGCCACGACCGGCCGCACCGGACCCACCGCCGAGCGCCTTGCGGCAGAGCTGAAAGATGGGGCAGCTGCCCCATGCGCTGATCACCCGCCGTACGCCATCCTCAGAAGCTGTGAGGGTCGCGGCGCTGCTCGCAGGAGCCCTCTCTGCCAACCCGGGCGACGCGGCACTCGGCGGCACCGTGCCGATGTGGGAATGAATCGGCGATGAGCCCGCGACCACTTTTAGCTACTGAACACGAGGGCGGGAGAACCATGATTGCTACCGTAGGGGCCGCCGGCCCGGCCATCGCGGTCGTTAGGCCGGCGCACGCCGCAGCCTCGCTGGTCGTCGACTAGCCGGCCAGGCGGTCAGCGTGGACCGCCCGGTGCCTTGCGCGTGATCGGCTCGCGTCCGCGCCAGGCCCTGGCGCCTCGGAGTGCTGGTAATCATCAACTCGCCCTGAAGCAGCGGGCAGGCCGGCTGGCTCCGGCCGGCCCGCCCGCTGCTTCAGGCCTACGGGGTGATGGCTGCCGAGTAGATGTTCTGGTCGAGCCCGCCGGTGCCGTCGAAGCAGGCGTCCAGCGATGACGTGCAGGTGCCGCCGGTTTCGGGGTCTCCGGCCACATCCGCGCCGTCGTTGTCGCCAGTGGTGTCGGCAGCGCCGACGGTGTTCCGCTGGTCGGTCCAGACGGCGCCGATCGTGTCGCCCTGCGCGGCCACGGTGATGTAGTCACCGAAGAACGGGACAAGCCTGCCGCCGAACTGCTCGTAGTTCGGGTTGGTCGCAGTGTCCGTTACCTGGATGCTCGGCCCGAACGTCTTGCCGCCGTCGGCGGACGAGGCGTACCGCACGTTGAGGCACGCAGATGTCTGCCCGGTCGCGCTGTTGCACGGGGCGCGGGTTGTTGCGTAGTCAGGGTCGCCCTGCGAGTCGTACCAGATCGCGCTGACCCGCCCGTTAGAAGCGGCCAGCCACGGGAAGAACTGGTGCCCCGTGGCTGCGGACGCGAGCAGCTTCGGCACGGACCAGGAAGCGCCGGCGTCCGTGGAGAACACGTACTCGATCTGGCCCTGGCCAGACGGCTGCTCGGCCTGGAACGCCATGACCAGCGTCCCGTTCGTGTTGTCTGCCGTCAGGTACGGTCCGGCCAGGTCAAAGCGCGGGAACGTCTGCCCGGTCGGGCAGTTGAAGGGGCTGTCGCCGCATTCCCGTGCGCCGTTGCCGGAGAACTGGCTGGAGATGAACGCCGGGTACGTGACGACCAGCCGGGCCTTGCTGAACGTCCGGCCGTTGTCGGTGGACGCGACGAACGCGGCGCCGTTGACCGAGCCCGGTGCCTGGGAGAATGCGCCGCCGGTCCCGCCCTGCCAGCCGACGTACACCTGCCCGGACTTGCCGAAGGTGATCGACGGGCCCTGGTTGCTGCAGATTCCGGACGAGATCTTCAGCGGGGCGCTGAACGTGGCGCCGTGGTCGGTCGAGCGGCTGATGAAGATGTTGTTGCAGCCGGAGCCGTGGAAATCTGACCAGGAGGCATACACGATCCCGGTCGACGGGTCCACATTGAGGTCGGTCTTGTCGTTGAACTGCCCATTACCGAACGTGTTCTTGGTCAGGGTGACGGTCCGCAGGTACTTCGAGCCGTCGGTCGACGTATCGGCCGGGTTAGACGGCCCGTACGTTGCGACCCAGATCGTGCCGGTATTGTCCCTGGTCCGGCCCGAGGCCCCGTTCTCCAGGCCGCGGTTGAAGTTGTTGCCCATATAGAAAAGGTCGCCCTGGGCGTCCCAGGACATCATCGGGTCGCCGGCCGCGATCGCGCCGCCGGCTACCAGCGCCGCCAGCGGGGAACTTGTCCCCTGCGCCGAGGTGTCGCCTTTGTAGCCGGGCAGCAGGCTGTCCGTCCAGCTCTCACCCCCGGTGGCGCTGCGGTAGAACCCGGCCCACGCGTCGCCGGCCGTCGGCACGGTGCAGTAGTCGTTGGAACCGGCCGTCCAGATGCTGTGGTCGCGCGGGTCGATGGCCAACGTTGGCTCGTTCTGCATTCGTCGGTCCATGCCGCAGCGAGACAGGACGCCGTCGGTATAGGTACCCCCGGCAAGCTGGTCGGCGCTGACATACGAGCTGCCCTGGTCCACGGTCACCCGCACGTTCGGCCCGCTGCCAGCCGCAGCGGCCGTGGCGCCGCAGATGCCGGCCGCGAAGAGCGCGGCCGACGCGGCGGCACCGATCATCATTGACCTTGTCCTCACGTACTACCTCCTGATACGGCTCCAGATGTCCCGGTTCAGACGTGACGCCGACCTCCGCTGAGGCTTGCCCGGCATCCGCCGAGTTGTCCGCGTCTGGGTTCTTCCTCGTGATGCCCGGTGGCACGGGTCACTGTTGTGCAGAGCGCCGGGGCGCGCCTGGGCGTTACAGGCGCCTGTGTCGCGGCCAGCACGGAATGTGCCGGAAAGGTGGTTCCTGTGTTCCTGTGCGGTGGGTGGTGGGCGGGCTGATACTGGGCGGGTGATTGGCGCTGCGTTCGGGGCCAGGCTGGCTGAGGCCCAGCGGGGTGATGAGGTGGCTTTCGCGTGCTTGTTCCGGGATGTGCAGCCGGCGTTGTTGCGGTATTTGCGGGTGATCGCGCCGGAGGCGGCGGAGGATGTGGCGGGGGAGATCTGGTTGCAGGTGGTGACTGGGCTGGCTGGTTTCCGCGGGGGTGAGGAGGCGTTCCGGGGGTGGTTGTTCACGATTGCGCGTCACCGGGCGGTTGACTGGGGGCGTTCTCGGGCTCGTCGGCGTACGGTCCCGCTGGCCCAAAGCGGCGTGGCGGAGCGGCTGGCGGCGCCGGACGCGGCTGATGTCGCGCTGGAGCGGATGTCGACGCAGGCGGTGCTGGCGCTGGTGGGGGCGCTGCCCAGGGATCAGGCGGAGATCATCGTGCTACGGGTGGTGGCGGGGCTGGATGCGCAGGTGGTGGCGCGGATTGTCGGTAAGAGCCCGGGGGCGGTGCGGGTGGCTGCGCATCGTGGTCTTCGGCGGCTGGCCGAGGCGGTGGACCGGGCGGGTGTAACGCGGTGAGCGGGGCTGGCGCTTCGTCCGGTGAGATGGACGGGTTCCTTTTTCCCGGCCGGTGTGGCGGCGGGCTGGATGAGCTGGTGCTGGATGTGCTGCTGGACGGGCAGCCGCTCCCCCCGGATGTCCCGGAGCAGGCGTATCTGGTCGCGGAGATGCTGGCCTGCCTGGCCGGCCCGGCGGTCCCGGGTGAGCTGGCCGGGCAGGCGGCGGCGCGGGCGGCTTATGCCCGCGCCGCCGCCTGGGCCGCCCGCGGGGCGGCGGCTGGGGTTCGTGCCCGGCTGGCGGCCGGGGCGGCCGCGGCGGTGCTCGGCCTGGGCGGTGCCGCCGCGGCGTTCGCGGGCGCGCTGCCCGGCCCGGTCCAGGATCTGGCCCATCAGATGATCGGCGCCCCGCCGGCCGGCCGTGCTCCGGCCGGCCGGGCGGCCGCGTACCTGCTGTGCGGGGAGTACGAGCGCGCCCTGGCGCAGGGCCCGGCCAGCGCGTCGGCCGATGCGTCCCAGAAGCTGGCCATGGCGGCTGGGGGCGCGAGCAAGATCGGGGCCTGGTGCGCGGCGGCCGGGCGGCCCGGCCTCGGCCCGGCCGCGCGCTCGGCTGGCAACCCCAAGCCGCAGCCCGGCAACGCCAAGACCGCCGGGCAGAAGCCCCGCGGCAAGGCGAGAGGGCAGGCGGGGCAGGAGTCCGGCGGCAAGGCGACCGGGCAGGCCGGGCAGGAGTCCCGCGGCAAGGCGACCGGGCAGGCCGGGCCGGCTGGGCAGGAGTCTCGCGGCAAGGCGACGCGCCACGCCGGGCAGAGCGGCACCCGGCGGGCCGGCCCCTAGCAACACGCGAGGCTGAGTCGCCGGCGCATCGTGATCGACAGGCATTAGATGGGGTGGTCAGCGGCGGTGGAGTAGATCAGCCCAACGCCTCCACTGAGCATTGTCCAGCTTGCTGCCTCAGTTAGTACCGCACCGGCCAGCGGTACTGACAGGACTTCCCCAATGGTCAGTAGGCGTCACCGTCGCCTACCGTCATCACACCGCCGCTGCGGGCCCCATCGCGGTCGCGCTCCGGACCCTGCGGTCTCTCCCGGCAGTGCAAACCCGGCCGTTTGAAAGGGACTGCTCGGGACTTTTGGGAACGGCAAGTCTCGCTGCAGCGCCCTGAAGGTGCGACGAATATCAGCAGGTCACCCACGCAATGCGGGTAGCCAGCGGCTGAGGTAGCGTGCCAGCCCGGTGATGTCGGTGCCGCCGGCGCGGTAGCCGATGTGGCCGTCGGGGCGTACCAGGTACTGGGCGGTGTGCTGGGCGGTGAGGCCGAGGCGGTGCAGTGCCTGACCGTCCGGGTCGTGCAGCGCGCCCGGTGCGTTCTGCCCGGTGAGATGGTGCACGGTGACGAGGCTGGTGCGGCGCTCGGTGAGTTGCGTCATTGACTGCGCGGTCCACGCATCGGGAGGCCCGCAGAGCAGCAGGTGCCATCCGGTGGCGGCTAGGACCCGATGGAGCCTGCTCGGCTGCCCGTTGGCGATGATGCTCGCGTCGGGTAGCCGGTCACCGGCCCTGGGGCCCTTGCGCGGTGGATTCGGGCCGTCGAGGGACAGGCGGCTGCTCCGGTAGCGGATGTCGAGTTGCGCGACGGTCCGGAAGGCATAGGCCCGCGCGGTCGTGGCTTTCAGCGCGAGGGGGATCACCGCGGTGGGGAGCCGGGTCCGGGCGAACCGCACGACCGGGTTGGTTGAGGTGGCGATGGTGAAGGCTCGGTCGGTGAAGCGCAGCACCATCTTGCCGATGGGTGCCCGTTCGGCTTCGTAGGTGTCCAGCAGCGCCGGGTCGGTGCCGCCGCGCAGGGTGTCGGCGAGTTTCCAGCCAAGGTTGACCGCGTCCTGGATGCCGGTGTTCATGCCCTGGGCGCCGGCGGGGCTGTGGATGTGGGCGGCGTCGCCGGCGAGAAAGACGCGGCCCGCGCGATAGCGGGCGGCCGCGCGGTGGTGGAGCCGGAAGTTGGTCATCCACGCCGGATCGTGTATCCGCACGGCGCCCCCGGCGTAGGTGCTGGCGATGGCCTGGACCTCGTCGAGGACAACCGGAGCCTCGGCTGGTGTCCGGTCGGCGGGTGGCCGCATGGCCAGCAGCCGCCACGGGGCCGGATTGCCGAGCGGGAAGAAGAACAGCATCCCCTGATCGGAGAGGAAGACGTGCGCGGCACCGGGTTCGATGCCGTCGGCATCGACGTCGGCGAGGACGAAGGTCTGCGGGTATGAGCTGCCCTCGAATCTGATCCCGGCCAGGCGGCGTACGGTGCTGTGCGCGCCATCACAGCCGGCGACGTAGCGGGCGGACACGGTCTCCTCGCGGCCGTCGCGGTGCCGCAAGGTGGCCGTGGCGGAGCCCGCGGTGTTGCTCAGGCCGGTCAGTTCAACGCCGCGTTCCACCTGGACGCCGGCCGCCGTCAGGTGCTCGCTGAGGATGCGTTCGGTCTCGGCCTGGGACAGGAACAGCAGGTATGGGTAGGCGGTGTCATCCAGGCCGAGATCAAACATCGGCACCGCCAGCTCCCGGCCGCGGGCGTGCATGCGTAGCTGCACGGCCGGGTTTCCGCAGGCGATCAGCTTGCCGGTGACACCGAGGTCGGCGAGCACCTCCAGGGTGCGCGGCTGGATCGCCAGTGCGCGGGACTCGTGGACCCGGTCCAGGCCGCGGTCGATGAGGCGGACCCGGGCGCTGGAGGCGGCCAGTTGCGCGGCGAGGGTCAGCCCGGTCGGCCCGGCGCCGGCTACGAGCACGTCGACCACGGTGCCGGTCATGACCTCACCGTACGGTTCGCCGCCGGGGCGGGTGCGGCACCCAGTTCGTGATCGCTCCGGTGGCCGCCGCCGCCATCGCCATAACCGTCTGGACCGCGCTGTTCACCGTAGCCACTACCGGGCGCCTGGCACGCTGGCTCCCTGGCCGCCCGCGCCTGGCTCCCGCCGCCGCAGCCACCGCCGGATTCGGCGCCAGGGCCGCCGACGTGACCATCTTTGCCTTGCTCGCCAGCCAGCTGCTCACCGCGCCAGGAACGCTCGCCCCGCACCCATCGCCGCGGCCGCAACCGCCAGCCTGATCCGGCTCACCCTCGCCCAGCGGGCCGCCCGCCGCTGCCTGGCGGTCCGCGCCGCGCTCACCTGATCACCGCGCCCGGAAGCGGACGTACTAACCCGGAGGTGCCTGGCAGACAAGCTGCCGCAGCTGCTGGCGGCCCAGACATCGAAGGTGAAGGGTTGCGGGGCATCGGGGTAGAGGGTGCATCTAGGACCCCCTTCCTTCTTTGGTCCGGCCGAAATCGGCGGTAGCGCTGGTGTGGAGCTGTCGGAGCTGGTCCGGGGTGGGGCACCAGGTCGAGGTGAAGCTAGTGGTATCCCAGCGGGCCTGACGGGCGCCGGCCTCATAGGCGCTCTGGCAGAACGCGAGCAGTGTCGTTCTAGGGTCACGCGCGGCGCGCACGGCCTGGTAGGGGAGGACCGCCAGCGAGCCGGAGCCTGACTCGGTCCACGCACCCGCGGACAGCGGCTGGTCGCGCAGCCCCGCGGGCTCGGGGGCGGTGTAGGAGTAGTAGGCGGCGTCGCCGAGGTTGTCGTCGCCCGGCCAGAACCCGAACGAGATGACCTCGTGCGTGTAGGCCTCCCGGGTGACGGCATCGGCGGCAATCGGCGGCGCCGGGCGGCCGGAGAACCGGGTTACCGCGAGGTCGAGGGAGTGCCAGAACAGGTGCACCGGGCTGGTCTTGCCGTTGAACCATCCGCTGAACTCCTCGAACACCGCATCCGACCAGTCCAGGATCTTGCCGAAGCGCTCGATGGCCTCGCGATCCCAGGACGCATGCTGCAGGTCCTGGGCAAAGGGCGTTTTCATCGGGACGCCGAACGGTTCCTCCTTGATGTCGATGTCGATGCCCAGCTGACGGAGGATCGCGTGGATGCGGGCGTCGAAGTCCGCGACCGGCAGCCCGCTGCCAAGCCCGAATGACCTGGTGCGGCCATCAGCGGTCCGTACGACCAGGGCGTGATCGGCGAAATCGATCGTGATCTCGAATGTGGTGCCGAGGTGATGCAGGCGGCGTGTGGTAAGGCCGCGGACGTCAACGTACAGCGGGACGTTCCACCAGTGATTGCGGGGAGTGGTGGTCGCCAGCCGGATCTTGCCGACAATCTGGCAGTACAGATGCAACGTGTCCTTGGTGGCGCGCCAGTCGGCCAGGCGCAGCTCCGGCAGTGTCATAATCCCGTCACCACAAACGCTACGTTTCGAGGTAGCACCAGCCCCAGTCCTTGCCCGGCTCAGCGGAACGAGCGCTCATCGGGCCAGCGCCTCCAGCAGGATGGCCGCATCGTAACCTCCCCGGTGTATCACGCCGTCGATGAACAAGGTGGGGGTGCCCCGTACCTGCCCGGACGCGATTCCGCTGTGCACGTCCCGGCGCACCCGCCCACGTCGCCAAGGTCCGCGAGCTGGTGATCGACGCCCTCACCCCCGCCGAGCTGCGACAGCTACGCACCGCATCCCAGCGAATCCTGCACCGAATCGAATCCTGCGCCGGATAGTCAGGTGCCTGCTGGTGCGCCATGCGGGTGGCCGATGGCCAGGCCACTGTCGGTGTCAAAGAAGTGCAGGTTGGCAGTGTCCACGCTGAGCTCGATCGGGCTTCCGGCCGTGATCCTGCTGCGCGCGCTGACCCGTGCGGTCCACAGGGACTTTCCTTCGGCGAGCGCGATCGCCGAGTCGTCCGCCTCCGCGCCGCCGGTGAAAGCCGCAGTGTCTTTGTGCTGGACTGGGGGCGCACCGATCGCGAAGATCACGTGGATCTCGGTGCCGAGTGGCTCGGTGACGTCGGCGACCGCGGTCATCCGCGCCCAGCCCGGATCTGCCAGGCTGGCGTCCTCGAAATCGGACGGCCGGATGCCAAGGATCACATCGCGGCCGAAGTAGCGACCGATGGCTGTCTTGGCGCTCACCACCTCGGCCGGGATGGGCAGGGTGTGCCCGGCAAACGACGCCGTGGCATGTTCCGCGCCACCGTTCAGGCGCGCGGTGACGAGGTTCATGGCCGGCGAGCCGATGAACCCGGCGACGAACAGATTGACCGGGCGGTCAAACAGGTTCTGCGGCGTGTCAACCTGCTGCAGCAAACCGTCCCGCAGTACGCATACCCGGTCTCCCAGCGTCATCGCCTCGATCTGGTCGTGGGTGACATACACCGTGGTCACGTTCAGCCGCTCGTGCAGCTGGGCGAGCGACGCCCGCATGCTGACGCGCAGCTTGGCGTCGAGGTTGGAAAGCGGCTCATCCATCAAGAACGCCTGCGGCTCGCGGACGATCGCCCGGCCCATCGCGACACGTTGCCGCTGCCCGCCGGACAGCGCGGCGGGCTTACGGGACAGATACTGATCGAGACCGAGCATCCTGGCGGCCTCCCGCACCCGGCGGGTGATCTCGTCCTTGGGCATCTTGCGCATCCGCAGCCCGAATGCGAGGTTCTGCTCCACGGTCATGTGCGGGTACAGCGCGTAATTCTGGAAGACCATCGCGATGTCGCGGTCCTTGGGCGGCAGCTGGTTCACTATCCGCTCCCCGATCTGGATGGTCCCGTCGCTGACCTCCTCCAGCCCGGCGATCATCCGCAGCGCTGTTGACTTGCCGCAGCCGGAAGGGCCGACCAAGACCATGAACTCGCCGTCCCGGATCTCCAGGTTCAGCGCGCTTACGGCCTTCACGCCGCCGGCGTAGATCTTGTCGACCTGATCCAGCATGATCTGGGCCATCACATCACTCCGTTTCCGCGAGCCCGGTCCTGCGGGACCGGGCTGCCCGAGTCGACCGCTGCATAACTTTCGCGACGAGCGGCGCTCACGTCATATTGCCATCGGTGTGTCACGAGCCCACCTGCGCTAGCAGTGCCGTAGCGAGCGAGCTGTCGGCGACTAGGCTCTTCGCGTAGCCCCCGGCAATCACGGCCCGAACCGCGTCGGCTTTGGCCGTCCCGCCGGCCACGCCGACTACCTCGTCGATCGTGCGCAGCTGGCGGCCGCTGATCGAGATGCAGCGCTCAGTGAAATCGGTGGCCACCTCAGTGCCGTCGGCGTCCAGCAGGACGGCACCTACCTCTGCCAGCACCCCTTTCCGCCGAAGGGCTGTCCGCTGGCGCTCCGGCAAGGAGTCATAGAGCTGCGATCGCGGCGGATCCCAGGAGCCAATGGCGACCACTGCCTTGGTGACGGTGCCGAAGCGCCGATATGCCTCGCTGACCTCGGGCTGCTGGCGCAGGGATGCCGCGGCTTTGGCGTCCGGCAGCACCTGCGGAGCGTATATGGAATAGCACGGGCCGCCTGAACGCGCTGTAATCCGCCGGACAAGTTCGACGCTGTTCTCGCTGGTGTTGACGCCCAGCAGAGCGCCGGTGAGCTGCACGACCGGGCATGCGGCGAGACCGTCAATCTCCTCGGCCATCAGCGTGAGCGTCCGCCCGTAGCCGACACCCACTACGTCATCCACGGTGACGGTCTCCCTGAGCAGAGCCGCTGCCGCATGCGCCAGCTGCTGGCGCATTTGCGCCTCCGGCTCCTCGGGGGTATCCACCACTATCGCGTGCCGCAGCCTGAACGCGTCGCGCAGTCGGTGCGCCAACGATGCGTCGAGCCTGGCCGGCAGCCGGATCTCAATACGTACGATGCCGGCCGCTCGCGCGTCCTCGAGGATCCGTGCCACCTTAAACCGGCTCACGCCGAACTCCTCGGCGATCTCGCTCTTGGAACGGCCGTCGATGAAGAAACGGCGGGCGATGCTGGCCGCCCGGACCAGCTCGGCAGGCCCCAGCCCCGCGAACGCCGGGCGAGGCTCCTGGCCCATCGTCTCCGCCTCTCCGGTCACGAGTCCGCGGATAGGTATCAAATCGGAAAAAGTCCAACGTGCACCCTTGACGCCGCAGGGTAGCATGCGGTCCACTATTTTTGCTCGTCCGAGCATAACACTGCTCATTTGAGCGATCAAGAGGAGGTCACCGTGCACGGCCAAAGTGTCAGGCAAGGAAGATGGCTGATGGCCGCGACGACGGCCGCCGTGATAGTGGCCGGCCTGGCCGCGTGCTCCTCGTCGAGCGGCGGCGCTTCAGGCCAGGCGACCGGCCCGCAGACCATCACGGTCGCTGTCGTGGATAACCCCCAGATGGTCGACATCCAGAAGCTGACGCCCAAGGGATTCACGGCCTCGCACCCGAACATCAAGGTGAAGTACGTGACACTGGACGAAAATACGTTGCGCGACCAGGTCACGAAGGATGTCGCGGCCGGCGGCGGCCAGTTCGACGTCGTGATGATCGGACCGTACGAGGTCCCGACCTGGGCGCAGAACAAATGGATTGACGATCTCACGCCGTTCGCATCGAAAGACGCAGCGTACGACGTGAATGATCTCATCAAGCCGATCAGGAACAGTCTCAGCGTCGGCGGCAAGCTTTACGCGTCCCCGTTCTACGGCGAGTCGTCATTCCTCATGTACCGCAAGGACCTGCTGGCCAAGGCACACCTGACGATGCCGGCCCAGCCGACCTGGGTCCAGGTCGCAGCCATCGCTAAGAAGCTCAATGACCCGGCCAAGGGAATCGCCGGCATCTGCCTGCGCGGTAAGACCGGGTGGGGCGAGAACCTCGCACCGCTGGACACGGTGGTCAACACCTTCGGCGGCCAGTGGTACGACATGGGCTGGAACGCGCATCTGACCAGCCCCGCGTTCGAGAATGCCACGAACTTCTACGTGAACCTCATCAAGGCCGCCGGGGAGAAGGGCGCCGGGAACTTCAGCTTCAACGAGTGCGCCAACGCGATGGAGCAGCAGAAGGCCGCCATGTGGTACGACGCGACCGTGGGCGCTTCAGTGATCGACGACCCCAAGTCGAGCCCGATCGCGGGCAAGCTCGGCTTCGCGCCCGCACCGGTCGACCTGACGAAGAACTCCGGGTGGCTGTGGTCCTGGGCGCTGGCCATGGAGTCATCGTCCAAGCACAAGGCTGCAGCCTGGACATACATCAGCTGGGCGACGTCGAAGCAGTACATCCAGTATGCGGGCCAGCAACTGGGCTGGGCGAGCGTGCCACCGGGCAGCCGTTACTCGACCTACTCCAACCCCAGCTACCAGAAGGCCGCCGGCGACTTCGCCAAGGCCACGCTTGACCAGATCAACGGCGTCAACGTCAGCCATCCGGGCGTGAACCCGCAGCCGTATGTGGGCGTGCAGTACGTCGGCATCCCCGAGTTCGAGGATCTCGGCACCAGGGTCTCTCAGGAGATCACGGCGGCGATCGCCGGCCAGGAGACCGTGGCTCAAGCGCTGAGCAAAGCACAGGGCTACGCCGCGCCGGTCGGGCAGACCTACAAGTGAGGAGCGCAGGCAGGCGATGAGCGGCGGGGTGGCACCGGCGGCAGCCGCTGATGCCACCCCGCAGCGATCAGCCGGCCTGAGCGCCAGCAAGCAGGACATGCGTCGCATGCGCAGCCGTTAAGGGGCAGTTATGGCAGTTCTCGCCAACCGCCGCGGTGACACTGCCGCGGAATGGGCGCGGGCACGGGACCGCCGGCGCAACAGGCGCCGCCGGATACCGCTGCTGCCCGCGCTGCTGTTCACCATCGTCGTCACGCAGATCCCGTTCGTGCTGACCATCTGGTACAGCCTGCAGTCCTACAACCTGTACCATCCGTTGACCCGCCATTTCGCCGGGCTGCACAACTACACCCTCCTCTTCACGGACGCGATCTTCCGCACCGCGCTTGTCAACACCGTGATTCTGACGCTGGTTCCGGTGCTGCTTTCGCTGCTGCTCGGTCTCGGCATCGCGCTGCTGCTCGACCGCAAGGTCTTCGGCCGCGGCGTGCTGCGCACGCTGATCATCAGCCCATTTCTCGTCATGCCGGCCGCGGCGGCCCTCGTCTGGAAGTTCACCCTGCTCGACACCGAGTTCGGGATGCTCAACTATGTGCTCAGCCTGTTCGGCGTGCACCACACCGACTGGATCAACAACTATTCGAAAGGGACAATCATCACGGTGCTCACCTGGCAGTGGACGCCGTTCATGGTGCTCATCCTGCTGGCCGGGCTGCAGAGCCAGCCCGCCGATGTGCTGGAGGCGGCAAGGGTCGACGGCGCGGGGGGATGGCAGATCTTCCGGAGAATGACCCTGCCGCACCTTCGCCAGTACATGGAGCTCGGCATCGTCCTCGGTGCCATCTACCTCGTTCAGGCATTCGACGCGATATTCATGATCACGTCGGGCGGACCCGGCCAGCAGACCACGAATGCCCCTTACTACCTCTACGAAGTGGCATTCCGCAGCTTCGATATCGGGCGCGCATCAGCGATGGGGGTGGTGGTCGTGGTGATTACTATCGTCGTCGCGACATTCGCCTTGCGCACGATCTCCGGACTGTTCAGCGACGAGGGGATGGAGGGCAGGCTGTGAGCGCCCCCACGTTGATGCGCACGCCCCGGGCGGCCGGTACAGGCACCAGGACCGCTCGCAGCCGGATGAGGCTCGGGAGCCTGCGGAGTGCCGCGCTCGGCCTGCTCACGTGGGTCGTCGTGCTGCTGTTCTTTTTCCCGGTGCTGTGGATGGCGCTCACCGGCTTCAAGCAGGAGTCAGACGCCGCCACCACTCCGCCGCATTTCATCTTCCGCCCGACCCTTACGCAGTACAGCTCTGCGCTCAGCAAGGCCGGCCCGTTTCTGACCCACTCGGTCATTATCACGCTGGTCGCTACGCTCGTGGTACTCGCGCTGGCACTGCCCGCGGCCTATGCGCTGTCCGTGGCGCCGGTACGCAAGTGGCGGGACGTGCTGTTCTTCTTCATCTCGACGAAAATGCTGCCCGTCGCGGGCGCGATCATCCCGATCTACGTCATCGCGAGGGAACTGCACCTGCTGGACACGCTCATCGTGCTGATCATCTTGTACGCGTCGCTGAACCTGCCGATCGCGGTGTGGATGCTCCGGTCATTCCTGCTCGAAGTTCCGATGGGTATTCTCGAGGCCGCCCGCGTGGACGGCGCGTCGTTCCTCAGGCAGCTGCGTTCGGTAATCATGCCGCTGATCACTCCTGGGATGGCCGCGACCGCGCTGATCTGCTTCATCTTCGCCTGGAACGAGTTTTTCCTCGCGGTGAACTTGACCACGAGCAACGCCGCGACCGTCCCGGTCTACCTTGTGAGCTTCCAGACGGGTGAGGGCCAGTTCTGGGCACACCTGTGCGCCGGCGCCACGCTGGCCTGCCTGCCTGTGCTCATCGCCGGCTGGCTAGCGCAGGACCAGTTGGTGCGCGGACTGACGATGGGGGCAGTCAAGTGAGGCGAGCCGGGACCGCGGCTCCCGGGCGGGCAGCCGGGCAGGAGGGGCGGCCAACGTGAGAGCGGTCGTGATCAGCTCGCCCGGGGTGGTCGAGATTTCGACCGTCGCCGACCCGGCGCCCGGGCCACGTGAGGCTGTCGTCGCGGTGGCGGCGTGTGGCCTGTGCGGAACGGACCTGCACATCCTGGAGGGCGAGTTCGCGCCCTCTTTGCCTGTCGTGCCCGGGCACGAGTTCGCCGGCGTGGTCGTGGCGGTCGGCTCGGCTGTCGGCGAGCTCGCAGTCGGCACGCGCGTCGCTGTCGACCCGTCGCTGTACTGCAACGAATGCCATTACTGCCGGATTGGCCACAACAACCTCTGTGAGCGATGGGCGGCGATCGGCGTGACCACCGCGGGCGGGGCGGCCGAATACGCCGTTGCCCCGGTTGCCAACTGCGTGCCGCTGCCCGAGCATGTCCGGCTGGAGGACGCCGCTCTTGTCGAGCCCCTGGCGTGCGCGGTCCGCGGCTACGACGTGCTGACCTCCCAGCTGGGATCACATGTTCTCATCTACGGGTCCGGGACCATGGGCCTGATGATGCTCCAGCTCGCCAAGCGCACCGGCGCGGCATCCGTGGACGTCGTCGACCTCAACCCCGAGCGGCTTGCTACCGCCAAGCTCCTCGGTTGCACGGCGACCGCCGCTAGCGCGGACGAGTTCGACCGCCCACATGGCTGGGAGCTCGTCATCGACGCGACCGGTAATGAGGCCGCTATACAGGACGGCATCGGCCGGGTGCGGCCGGCCGGGACGTTTCTTCAGTTTGGCGTCTCGTCGTACTCGGCGCGCGTGACCATAGAGCCGTACCGGATTTACAACAAGGAGATCACGATCACCGGGTCCATGGCGGTGCTGCACAGCTTCGAGCGGGCGGCCGAGATGTTTTCCGCTGGCATCCTCGACCCGGATGTCTTCATCAGCCACCGCCTGCCACTTGAGCAGTATGCCGCCGCACTTGACATGTTCCGTGCCGGTCAGGGGCGCAAGATCCAGGTCCAGCCACGGCGATAGGTGCGGCCCGGCGCAGTGCCCGAGATGCCTGCCGCCCGAGTTAGTCGACGGTGAGTTCGAGACCACCCACCTCGGCCATCAGTCCTGTTCCGTGCTCGCCGACGCGATCGACGAACGCCAGCGCCGCGTCCGTGCTGTTGAGCACCGCAGTACGCGGGCGCAGCCCACCGCGGGCCAGGCCGTCCACGACCAGCGTCCGGAACCTCGGGCTTCCGGCCATCACCCCGCCGGACAGTCCCACAGCGGGGGAGTCGCCAAGCCCTAGCCGAGACACCGCGAGCAGTGCCGCCTGGCACAGAGCCTCGGACTCCGCCACCACGACCGCGCTGGCTACGGTGTCCCCTTCCGCATCGGCAGCCAAGATCTCCGCCGCGAATCTCGCCACCTCGAACCGTGCTCGCGGTAGCTCAGCCAGCCAGCGGCCAAGGGCCGGCGCCGATCGCCCATAGAACACCTCGGCCCTGGCCAGCAGGGTGGTCGCCGGGCCCAGGCCGTCGATCGCTCTCGTCGCAGCACGCAAGCCCTCCCGGGCCAGGCTGTAGGCGCTTCCCTGATCGCTGAGGATGTGTTCGTGCCCGCCGAGCTTGAGTAGCTTCCCGATACTGTTGCGGCCGATCACTGCGCTGCCTGTGCCGCTGTTGACGATCACTCCGCAGCCCTCAAGAAGATCGGACCATAGCAGCGGCACCACATCATTGACGAGGATCACCCTCCCGGTGCATCCGGATGCGGCAATCGCCCGCACAAGCGGCTCAGGCGGTGGCGCCTCCGCGGCTACCGGGTATGACGACGACGCAATGCATCCCCGCATTGCCCTGGCATCCGGCAGCTCGGCTCGCACTCCTCCCAGGATGCGGCGTAGGTGCTGGACGGCTCGGCGCTGGCCAACGGTGGCTATTGCGCAGGACGGCTCTTCCCATGTCCGTTCACTGCCATCGGCCCGGCGGATACGCACGAGGGTATGCGAGCCGCCCGCATCCAGGGCATACGCCGCCGAGGCCTGTGTCGTCATGGGGTCACCCTATGACTGGGCTGACCAGCTTTGACCGACATCCACCGATCAAGGCAGCCCGGGAACTGCCCGGGCGATCTTATCCTCCAGAAGGCACCCGAGACCGATCGTCTACCGGGTCGGGCGCAGCCGGTCCAAGCTGCTCTGCTTGGTCCGGGGACTCTGGCGTCAGCGGCGATCTTGGCGGATCATGGTGGCCACGTCACGCCGATCGAGGATCTCTGAGGGGTTCACCATGACCACACCGAAAACCCCGGTTGTGTTCGTTCACGGCCTGTGGCTGCACGCCACTAGCTGGCAGCCGTGGATCAGCTTGTTCGAGGAGGCGGGCTACAAAGCGGACGCGCCGGGTTGGCCGGGCGTGCCCGATACCGTCGCGGAGGCCCGGGAGCATCCTGAACTTCAGGCAGGCAAGGGCCTCGCCGACGTTGTCGGGCACTACGCCCGGATCGTCGGCTCCGCAGGCTCGAAGCCCATCGTCATCGGGCACTCGTTCGGCGGGCTGATCGCGCAGAGTCTGCTCGGCCAGGATCTGGCTGCTGCCGCCGTCGCTATCGATCCTGCGCCGATCAAGGGCGTCCTGGTGCTGCCGCCGGCGCAGCTGCGCGCCGCTTTCCCTGTCCTCGGCAATCCGGCGAACAGGAAACGGTCGGTGTCCCTGACCGCAGCGCAGTTCCGCTATGCGTTCGGCAACGCGCTTTCTGAGGCGGAATCGAAACAGCTCTATGACACATGGACCATTCCGGCGCCCGGCCGCCCGCTGTTCGAGGCAGCGTTCGCCAACCTCACGCCGCATTCCCCGGCGAAGGTGAACACGAGGAATTCCGCGCGCGGGCCGCTGCTGCTGATCTCGGGGCAGAAGGATCACACGGTCCCGGACTCTGTCACTCACTCAACATTCAGCCAGTACCGCCGTTCGACGGCGGTGACCGACCTGAGGCGGCTGGCCGGGCGCGGTCACTCGCTCACCATCGACAGCGGATGGCGTGAAGTCGCCGACACTGCGCTGAACTGGCTGCATGCCCACCAGCTGTAACGGCGCTGCCACCCCGCGAGCCACTAACAGCCCGGCAGCGGGACAGCCTTCAGGCGTCAGCGTCACTCTCGGCTCCCGGCGGCCGGCCCAGCCACCCCGCATAGGACCTGGAGTCATCCGGGCCAGGTGCCACGCCACCGGGCAGGACCTGGGCGAACACGAGCGCGGCGGTGGCCTCGAGTTCGGTGCGGAGCAGCTCGGCGGGGCCGGTCGCCTCGAATCCCAGGGTCCACCAGTCCTGGCCACGCGTACGTACTGCGGTGAGTTCCACCTCGCACCCCGGCTCCCCGCGCAGCCCAGTGGCCCGCGCCACGATCCGCCCGCTGGCCCGCGAGAACTGGCTGATCCGCCGCCTCTTGGTGACCGGCCTCCAGCCGGCCGGGTCAACGCTGTCCAGGCTGAGCGGGCCACACGGAAAGGACCACTTCTGCCAGGACTCCAGACGTCCGCGGGCACGGCCCGGCACCTCGAGGATTCCCGGGCTCCCGCGGTACACCTTCACCTCCAGTGCCCCGCCCCCGCGGACCTTCACCGACAGCCCGCGCAATTGCGGATCCAGGAGATAACAATCCTCGCGTGACTCCACTCGTGCCGGGAACCGCCCGAACCATCCGGCCACCGCGGCTTCCAGCTGGCCAGGAAAGATCCAGCGCACCTCAAGGCTGCGGACTCCTTCGATAACCGGGCTCTCAGACTGTGCAGCCGCCATTGTCACATGCTCCTGCCGCCAGCCAGCGGCCTGCTCCGTGCACTGCCCCTGCATGCATGCACCTCCGTTAGCCAGCCGGGGCCGGTTATTGCCGACCTCACCGTGGCCTCCTCTGCCGGCATCGCCGGAACCTTGACCCAGTCCCCTTGCTCACCTACGCCCTCGCGATTCCACCGCGCGCGGCCCGGCGTGGCATCCTCCCAGCAGGGTGAAAGGGGAAGCCGGCCCATCACTTGCCGAGAAGGCTGAATCCGCTGGCCAGGACCGGCGATGGCAGGCGCGGCGAACCAAGCCCGCCAGCGGCAGGCCAGCGTCCCGTCCCCGGTTCAGCAGCCAGCATCCACCTGGCTCAGGGACCCTCGGCCCCAAGGCAATCCCGGTCTCCCGCCTCGCCGGGTTGCGGGCTGTCCAGTTCCGCCCATACGGCCTTGCCCGTCGCCTTCTGCCGCACCCCCACGTGGCGGCAAGGGCATCTACCAGCACGAATCCGAATCCTGATTCGTCGAGCTCGGTCGGCGCCACGGCGGCGATCACTACCACCAGGCAGGCCAGCCAGCCCGGTATGAACGCGAGCCCTTTCCTGGTGCCTTTCTCGGCGGCGAGGATGAGGATTAACGCCACGATCGTGAGCGGCTCCAGCGTGATCGCGAGCCCGATGATCATCAAGTCAAGGACCACGCGTACTCCTCCAGCCAGCCGTAGCGAGCGGCGCAGGCTGCATTGCCAGCACGCGTCAGTGCCGCCCTGGCCCGGTTGCTAGCTGCCGCCTGCGGTCCGGGTGAAGGTGAGGGCCTGGTGGCGTACCCGTGCCCAGTCCAGAGGCGGCCGGGGCGCGGGGACGCCGGGCCGGTGGCGGGGGACTTGTACCCGCAGTGCGAGCGGGCGGATGGTGCAGCGTACCGGGGTGGGCATGAGGACTGATTCGCCGTCGATGCCGACGGGGATCTGCGGCTGGTCGGCGTCGATGATGACCTCACGGGCGGTGAGCGCGGTGAGTTCGCGGGAGCGTTGCGCCGTTCGCAGCAGCCCGGCGGCCTGGGCGGCGTTCTCGATCTTGACGCCGACGACGCCGAGCAGGCCCTGATCGAGTCGTGCGCGCCGGCCCAGGCCGGCGATGTCGCCGGTCTCATATGGGTTGTTGCTGACCAGCACCGCTTGCGGTCCGTCGAGTATCACGCGTCCGTCGGCCCGGACCACCAGGTGCGCGCCCTGGTGGCCGGTCAGCAGGTCCGGGAGCATCGCCAGCGCGGTTCCGGTCTTCTCCTCGCGGTAGGCGGGGCTTTGCACGACCTGGGCATAAGCGCCGAAGGACGCGTTGTTGACGAACGTGCGGCCGCCGATCAGGCCCAGGTCGATGCGCAGCTCGACGCCGTCGGTAAGGCTGTCGAGGCAGGCAGCAGGGTCCTCCCGGTCCAGCCCGAGATCGAGGGCGAAGTGATTGCGGGTACCGGCGGAGATCACCATCATCGGGATATCCCGCCCGGCGGCGATGCCCGCCACCAGCGCCTGGGTGCCGTCGCCGCCGGCCACCCCGAGCAGATCGGCTCCGCCGTCGACGGCGCGGCGGGCCAGCGCGGCCACGTCGATGATCCCCGGACCCTCCAGCAGGGCCACCTCAGCGCCGAGCGCGGCGGCCTTGTCCGCCAGGCCGAACTTCGCCACCTTCCCGCCGCCTGACCTCGGGTTCATGATCACGAAAGGCCGCTGCTGCGGCGCCGCGGCGTACTCGCGCGGCCCGGCCGGCCGGCCGCCGCTGGCCAGCGCTGCGCGCCCGGCGGCGCCGGCGCCGGCCGCGAGCACGGCGGCCAGCGCTATCTGCCACAGCAGCCCGGCAACGACGTACACCACGATCACCAGCACCGGCGCGGCGACCAGGACCACCAGCGCGAGCCAGCGCAGCACGCCGCGGTTGGCCAGGAACCACCAGGCCGCCGCGCAGCCGACCGCCAGGCCCGCGAAGCCAAGGACCAGCGCGATAATGCTCCGCAGCGCGCCCGAGAGCAACAGCACCACCACCGCGGCGGCCGCGGCAGCGAACGCCAGCCGGGCCAGCCAGCGCTGGCCCCGGCTGGCTCGGGCTGATGCACCGTCAGTCGCTCCCGCGCGGCCCGTTCCGTGCGGCGGACTGTCCTCTTGTGCTGCCATGTCATCACCCTCGCGCGCCAAGTGGGCCCTTCCCTGCTGGTACTGTCGCTCACTCATGGCCGACGCGACCTCACCCATCGGGGGTGGTGCCGGGCGGCGCGAGCGCCCCTTAGTGTGCCGGTCATAAGGTCTGCCGGTGCCTCCAGCCTGCGGCGCGCCGGTGCGGGCGGCTGCCGCGCCTGCCCCGCCGGGGCGTTGGCTGGGCTGCGCGGCGCAGCAGTCACCGCGATTGCCGTAGCTTCCTGATCAGGCCGCGCTTCCCAGGCCTTGTTGGAGGTGTTGTGTCACTTCTCCGCTTCGCGCCTGGGTTGCAGGTGATCTCGTCCTACCGCAGTAGGTGGCTCCCGAAGGACATCGTCGCGGGGGTTGTGCTCACCACGCTGCTCGTCCCGCAGGGCATGGCGTATGCGGAACTCGCGGGCCTACCGCCGATCACCGGCTTGTACACCTCCATCATGTGCCTGCTCGGCTATGCGGCCTTCGGCCCGTCACGCATCCTGGTGCTGGGCCCGGACTCCTCACTCGGGCCGATGATCGCCGCGACGATCCTGCCGCTGCTCGCCGCCAAGGGCGACGCCAAACGGGCGGTGGCACTGGCGTCGGTCCTCGCGATCATGGTCGCGGCGATCATGATCGTGGCGGCCATAGCGAAGCTCGGCTTCATCGCCAACCTGATCTCCAGGCCGACGATGGTCGGCTACATGAACGGCCTGGCGCTGACGATCCTCGTCGGGCAGCTGCCGAAGCTGTTCGGGTTCAAGGTCGAGGCCGAGGGCCTGATCCGCGAGTTCAGCGAGTTCGTCAAGGGGCTGGCGAACGGCGAGGCGGTCGCGGCTGCGGCCGCGGTCGGGATCGGCGCAGTCGTGCTGATCCTGGTACTGCAGCGGTGGCTGCCGAAGGTCCCGGCTGTACTGATCGCAGTCGTGCTTGCGATCGCGGCCACCACGGTCTTCAGCCTGGCCGAGCACGGTGTCAGCCTGGTCGGGGTGCTGCCCAAGGGCTTCCCGCCGCTGACGGTCCCGCACGTTGGCCTGGACGATCTCGGGCCCCTGTTCGCCGGGGCGCTGGGGATCGCGCTGGTCTCGCTCGCTGACACGATTTCCACAGCCTCGGCGTTCGCCGCCCGTTCCGGGCAGGAGATCCACGGCAACGGAGAGATGATCGGGATAGGCGCCGCGAATCTGGCCGCCGGGTTCTTCCAGGGTTTCCCGGTGAGCACCAGTGGCTCGCGGACAGCGGTGGCGGAACGCTCGGGAGCCAAGACGCAGCTCACCGGGGTCACCGGGGCTGTTCTGATCATTCTGATGATCGTGCTGGTCCCGGGCTTGTTCCGTAATCTGCCGCAGCCCGCGCTCGCGGCCGTGGTGATCACCGCGTCGCTGTCACTGGCCGACATTCCCGCCACCGCCCGCCTGTGGCGGCAGCGCAAGGCCGAGTTCCTGCTCTCGATCGCTGCCTTCGGCGGCGTCGCGCTGCTCGGCGTCCTGCCCGGGATCGCGATCGCGGTGGCGTTGTCGATCCTGAATGTCTTCCGGCGGGCGTGGTGGCCCTACGAGACCAGACTCGGGCGGGTGGAAGGGCTGGAGGGCTACCACGACGTGCGCTCCTATCCGGCCGCACAGCACCTGCCGGGCCTGGTCATCTACCGGTTCGACGCCCCGCTGATCTTCGCGAACGCCAAGACGTTCCGCGATGAGATCAGGCGGCTGGCACAGGCTGATCCGGAACCTAGGTGGATCGTGCTCGCCGCGGAGCCGGTCACCGACGTGGACACCACCGCATCTGATGTGCTTGAGGAACTCGACGAGGCGCTGAACGCCCGCGGCATCAGCCTGGTGTTCGCGGAACTGAAGGACCCGGTGCGGCGGAAGATCGAACGATACGGGCTCACCCGTACCATCGACCCCAGCCACTTCTTCCCGACGATCGGCGCTGCCGTCGCCGCCTTCCGAGCCGAAACGGGCGCCCAGTGGACGGCCGCCGACGTCACCTCCCCGGCAAGTTCGCCCAGCTGACATGCCTCTGCCTGCCCAGGAACTCGCGATAATCGGGCGAGTCATCCGCAATGACCACGAAAGGGTGGGCCACGCCGAGGCCGCTGCACAGGATCGGCTTCACGGCACGAGGCCGCACAGCAAACGCCAGCGCCATGGGCTACCGCCGTCCCGCCGAATTCGGAACTATCCCGGCCTAGCCTCAGTCCACGGTCGCGTGACAAGCGCGAAGGCCCCTCAGTGCTTGAGGGGCCTTCGCCTGAACTTTGATCGACGGCTAGCCTGAGCTGGACGCTACGGCGTTTCGCCCATGATGGTCATATTTAGCCGAAACGATCGAACTCTCCGTTTTGCGCTCTCCCGAGAAATGCATGCCATTCGTCCGATGTGAACCGGAGAACCGGGCTCTGGGAGTCCTTGCTGTCGCGAACGCCGACCTCGCCGCCAGGCAGGCTCGCGACCTCGACGCAGTTGCTGTTGGAGAAACTCAGGGAACTCTTAAACCAGCGCAAATCTGAACCCGGTCTTCCGGGGCGGCCCTCGGGCGTAAGTCTTGTCACGTCTCTACCTCGCTGAATGTCGTGTGGTTGACAGCCTACAACTCTGACTACCCAAAGTGTCTCGACAGATGCTTAGCGTACTCGCCATGCCTGGCCGACGGACACTGTTTGACCTCTGGGGCCGCTGATACTACAGGAGACTCCCGGTGACTGAGGAGAAACTGGACAAGAACGCCGACCCGCCACCTAACGCTCATCCAGCCCGCCTTGGAGATGACCGGAATCGTGGCGCTGGCCGCCCTTACGGGATGAGCGGGCAGGCTTGCTCTACGCCTGTGACCAGCGGCAATGAGCGAGGGCTGGCCTGGCCGCAGGACCGGTCGTACCGCCTGCTGAACTGCTCACGACGGTGGCCCCGCCGCCGGGCGCCTGCGAGCGCTGCCGTCAGGAGACTGGCTCGGTCAACGATCTACGCCAGTCGCGTATCAGCGTTTCGCTCGATACCTGGCCAGTGCGATTCAACCGTCTGGAGAATGAGCGCCCTGGACGACGCTGGGTCCAGCGAGACGCCGGCGAGCATCTGAAATGCGATCCTATGCAAGTAGGTCTCTCGCTCGCCCTCCACGGAGAAGTCATTTCGCAAATGCTCCGTGCAAACCACATCTCGCAGCATAGCATCGTAATCTGGCCCAAAGCGGAATATAACAAATGATTCCCCGAACACCTGGTGCCGTGCGTTAAGGGGGAGAATCTGCAACGTTACGTTTGGCCGGTCCGCGTCATCAGCGAGCCGCTGAAGCTGGTCGTGCATCACCTGTTCACCGCCGATCCGGCGTTGCAATACCGACTCATCGAGCACGACTGACAGCTGAAGCCCGGGCTCGCGAGCCAGCGCCTGCTGGCGTTGCATCCGGACCTTGACCAGTCGCTCGATCATGCCCGGCGCGATCGGCTCGACCTGACTGTAGCTGCTAATTATGTGCCTGGCATAGGCTGCTGTTTGTAAAATACCGGGCACAACCTCAACGTGCCATATAGCGATCGAAGTAGCCTCATACTCAAGGCCAATGAACTGCTGATAGTCAGCGGAAAGGATATCGGTGAATTCTTCCCACCATCCCTTCTGAGCAGCGTCCTCGGCGAGCGAGAGGAGGAGCGCGCGACGGGAGCCAGTGATCTCGTAGTAGTCGAGCAGCCGCTCGACTTCCCGTGGCTTCAGGCCGGTCCTGGCCAGCTCGTATCTGCTGATCTTGGACGGCGACCATTTCAGCGCCGCAGCGACAGCATCTCCGCTCTTGCCCTTGCTTTCCCTGATCCCGCGCAGCTCGGCGGCAAGTCGGCGGCGTCGTACCATGGGGCTGGCTGGCAAGGTCATCCCGCATGCCTCCCTCCTTCGTGGCGCGCGGGCAGGAGAAATGTGGCAGTCACGTAGATTTTACATAGCAGCAACAATGAAAACCTTCGTTGCGCCGGGCGCGCCAGGTCTCCTTCAACCCGGCGAACCGCGTACTGGCCGCATCCTCGGCCAGAGTGACAGCGTAGATGGCCCGCAGGTCCTGGCTGATCCGGTGCAGTACTTCTCGGGCTCGATCCGGCCTACCGCGATGGGCGTCCGCTTACCGGCATCCCGGAAGTAGTGGCCCAGCCCAGCCGTGCATGATCAGGCTGAGCATGATCAGCACGGCGGCAGGTCGTTCCATGCCTAAGCCATCGCCGGCTGGCGCCGCCCGTGCAAGTTCCGCAGCTCGCCCGCGGCCTTGCTGGTGTCTGGGCGCGGTAGATGTCCACTGGCCGTTGATGCGCAACGTCCCGTCGGCCCTGACAGGTCCCATCGGCCCCGGACAGCAGAATGGACATAACAGGCGCAAGATGGGGACTCGCCGGCGCCATCCTCAGGCTCCGCGCCCTCACCGCCAACGACGACTTCGAACCCTACTGGCGCTACCACCTGCGCAGGGAACACGAACGCATCCACGGCGCCCGCAACCGCGAAAGCCTCGTCCTCGCGGCGTAACCAGCTCACTCTGAAAGAGCCGCACCCCGCCGAGATCGCGGTACGGCTTGTGGTGAATGAGGCGACTGTGAAAAAGGTGAGTAAAGCGACTGTAAGGAACTATGTCTGCCAGTTGACGGCCAAGGCCGGAGTCCGCGACCGGACCCAGGCGGTCAGTCACGCCTATCGTGACGAACTGTCCGCGGCCTCCCTTATAACGGCGCGATCGACGCGCCCCAGGATTGGTTGGGATCTGCGCCACCCGTTAGCCGTACGCCGGGTTAGGTCACGTGTGATAGAAAATGTCGGTACTAACGGAAGGGGCAGCTGCCTGCACGTGGACGCTGGGCGCGTGCGCGGCCGCCGCGGACACTGCTGACCCGGTTAGCGCTGAGCCGGCCACGCCAAGCGCTAGGATAGCGGGAATGATGATAACTCGCCCGATGTGCATGACTCCTCCACGGCGATCCCCGAGGCCAGCGGCCCGTTGCCTGGCTCCGCCAGCCCGTACGGCGTATCTACGTCATGTGGAGGTATTTCCCATCTCGCGGTTATTTCATGCACTGTGGTAAGCTTTTCTTGAATATTAAAATATGAACGGAAATTGTCGCTGAGTTTTTACAGGCAATATGTATGTCTTCACGCGGAGAAATGTTAGCTTGGCCTTGCGCTGCAAGAACCTGAGAAACTTTCATTGAGCGGTGCAGGAACGCCAGCGATGCCATTACTACCGGCCGGCTCTTTAGGCGGCGAACTTACACCCGAAAAACACCGCTTGTTCCCCAATTGTTCTGGTAGTAAGGTTCGCTCCGTGCCCACCGTGACCCTGGCTGGTGCGCTGATCGGCCGCGACAGCGAGATAGCGATGCTGGTCGGGCGCATGAGGGAGGCGGCCGGGGGGCTGGGCAGTGCGGTGCTGATCGAGGGCGAGCCAGGAATCGGCAAGTCCGCGCTGGTGCGGGGGGCACTGGCCGAGGCGGCGGATGCCGGCTGCCAGGTGTTCTGGGGCGCCGGTGACGAGCTGGGACAGGCGTTGCCGCTGCTGCCGCTGCTCGAGGGGTTAAGGGTCCGCGAGCCCTCCGCCAATCCCCGGCGAAACACGATCGTCCGGCTCTTGCGCGGCGAGCTAACCGCCGATCGCGGCACGGACGTGTCAGCTGCGCTGGCGGAGCAGTTGCTGGCGCTCGTGGCCGAGCAGTGCGCCGTGCAGCAGACAATCCTGGTTGTCGACGATCTCCAGTGGGCAGATCAGGCCAGCATCGCGCTGTGGGGGCGGCTGGCAAGGTCGGTGCGGCAGGTGCCGCTGCTGCTGGTCGGGATGATGCGCCCGGTGCCGCAGCGAGATGACTTGCTGGCGCTGCGGCGAGCGGCGGGTGATGCCGCACGGCTCCAGCTCACCGGGCTCACCGAGGCGGCCGTCGCCGAGCTGGTAGCGGCCCTGGCCGGCGGCAGGCCTGACGACGAACTGCTGCGGCTCGCCGAAGGGGCGGCGGGTAACCCGCTCTACGTCACCGAGCTGGTGGCTGCGCTGACTCGCAGCTCCAACTTGACCATCACCGACGCGGGAGCCGCGGAGCTGACCAGCGGTTCCGCGCCAAGCTCCCTGTCGGCGGCCATAGCGGACCGCCTCGACTTTGTTCCCGGATCGGTGCACGAGGTGCTGCGGGCGGCTGCTCTGCTCGGCGTGGATTTTGCCGTGCCAGACCTGGCGACCGTAATGGGTCGCGGCGTGGCGGACCTGATCCCGGCCGTTGACGAGGCACGCGCCGCCGGCGTGCTGGCCGAGTCCGGTAACGGTCTCGGGTTCCGGCATCCGCTGATCCGTGCGGCGCTGTACGACGAGATACCGGTGCCGGTGCGCGCCGCCTGGCACCGCGATGCTGGACGCGCCCTCGCTGAGGCCGGCGCGCCGGCGGACCGGGTTGCCCGGCAGCTGCTGTGGGCAGTGGGCGGACCTGGCGGCACGACCGAGCCGATGGATGAGTGGATACTGAGCTGGCTGGCACGCACCGCAGAGCCGCTGATCGGCCAGGCGCCCCGGGCCGCGGCAGAACTCCTCCGCCATGCGGTCGCGAGCTCCCCGGCTGGCTCGGCCCAGCATGACTGCCTTGTGGGCCGGCTCGCTGACGCTCTCTACCGGGTAGGCGATACGGCCGAGGCCGAGCAGGTGGCGAACCGCGCACTGGCCGATGCGGTCGAGCTCGATCTCCTCGTTGACCTGCACTGGACGCTAGCGCAGTGCCGTATGCGGGCGGGCCGGTCTGCCGAGTCCCTGGCCACGCTGAACCGGGCGCTGGCCTCTCCCCGGATTTCGGCCCGGCACCGCGCCCGGCTGCTCGTGCTCGCCGCACGGACGCACAGTAACCTCGGCGAGGTCGAGAAGGCGGGCCGGGTCGCCGCCACCGCGCTCGCGGCGGCATCGGAGGCGGGCGACAACTGGGCGATCGGCTGGGCATTGCACGTGCTGACCATCGTGACCGCGGTGCAGGGGCAGACGGCTGACGCGCTGCCGCTGTTCGACCGGGCGCTGGCTGTGACCGGGGCCGATCCGGCGCTGACCGACCTGCGGCTGCTGCTGCAGATCAACAAGGCCGTCACACTGAGCTGCCTCGACCGGTACGAGGAGGCCCTCGCCGCGGCCCGGCAGGCGCAGCACCTCGCGGACCAGGTCGGCACGGTGATCCGGCTGGGTCAGGTGCATAGCGCCCTGTGTCAGCTGCTCTTTGACACGGGCCGGTGGGACAATGCGATAGCTGAGGTGGAGGCCCTGCACGCAGACCTGAAGGAGCCCGCCGCGGCCTGCAGCGATCTCGGCATCGCCGCCGTGATCCGCTTCCATCGCGGCGAGATCACTGCGGCGCGCGGCCACCTGGCTGCTGCCGTCTCGCATGTCAAGCGGACCGGAAGCCGGCTTATCGGCCCGCTGGCGCTCGCCCGCAGCCTGGACTGCGAGCACGTCGGTGCGCTGCCGGAGGCGCTTGCCGTGCTGACAGCCGGGTTCGCCGACCATACAGAAGAACTAGAGGAGATCGAGGACCTGCTTGCTGACGCCGTCCGCCTCGCCATCGAGATTGGCGACCTCGGCACCGCGAAGGCTCTCGCGGGCCACGCGGCGGCGCTCGCCGCTGAATCGGAGATCCCGCACCGGCAGGCGAACGCGCTCTATTGCCGCGGCCTGCTGGACCATGATCCTACCCGGCTGCTGCAGGCTGCGGAGCGTTATGGCGACGCCAGCCGTCCGCTACTGCGCGCCAAGGCGCTGGAGGCGGCCGCTGACGACTTTGTCTCCTCCGGCGACCGCGGCCAGGCAAGGGCCGCGTTCACCCATGCTGTGGAGATCTATGCCTCGCTTGGCGCCGCCGCAGACGTCGCCCGGCTACAGACCAGGTTCCGCGCTCATGGCATCCGCCGCGGCCCGCACGCCAAGCACCGGCAGGCGCGGAGCGGCTGGGACAGCCTCACGCCGACCGAGACAAAGATCGCCGCGCTGGTGGAGGGGGGATTGTCCAACCCAGAGATCGCCGCCAGGCTCTTCCTGTCCCGGCGGACCGTCGCGACCCACGTCTCCCACATCCTGAAGAAACTCGACGTCCATTCGCGTACGGACATCGCCCGCGAGGCAGCCTTGCGCGACCTCGCGTCGAGATGATCAAAGGCCCGGGAATGGGGCTGGCGCGCCGGGGCGCGCCAGGTGGATCCGCCGAGATGCTCGATTAGCGGACATAATCGCGATCGCCCTGCGGGCTGCGGCGGTTGCCATTGTCAAGATCGGGCTGGAACTCGAGCGTGAAGTACACGGCCTTGCCCGCCGGCGTCGGGTAGAAACCCCAGTCGGTCGACAGGCTGGCGACCAGCATCAGGCCCCGTCCGGTCTCCGCGTCGGCTGGCGTATCCATCGGCACTGGCATGAACCACGACGTGTCGTGGACTTCGACGCGTAACTGACCACAGGCGCAGGTGACGACCAGCATGACCGTCTCGCTCGTCTCGTGCCTGATGGCATTGGTCACGAGTTCGCTGGTGAGCAGAATCGCGACGTGCGGGTCGACCGGGATACCCCAGGCGCAGATGGACGCCCGGACCTGGCTGCGGGCTTCGGCCGCCGCGGCCGGTCCTGTGGCGAGCGAGATTCGGAGCGGGCGTTGAACGGTTGGGCGGATCGGCGCCATTGTGTCCATCTGGCTTCCTTGCCGGGCCGGTTTGAGCCGGTCCGGGAGAGCGCAAGTCACTCTGCGCGGCCTGTCCGGGGAGATCCGGTCAAACTGCTGAGCCGGATCATGCCGGTAGTTGCACTACAAATACTCCTGAAAGTTGCAGTGAGAGACATCGGTCAGGTGACGGATCTTTGAAGCCGTGAAAACACGAGCTAATGAGCCTGCCCGGGCCTAACGGCGCCTGCGGGGTCTATGGGATATGGTCGCCTTCTTGGTACGGGTGGCGCCTTTGAGCGGTCATGAGGCGATCAAGCTGCGGACGACCCGAAACCGCAGACCAGGGCAAGCACCCCATCTCTGGGTTTCCACGTCATCTCGTATGACGAAGGTCAACATGCGGGGCCGTCGCTGGCGTTCCTGTCCGGGAGGCCATTACCCACGACAACGTGACGCTCTCTGTCGACACTGCCCCCGTGCTCTCGTATCACAGGAAAGGGCTAGTATCGCCGGGCATGGCGGCCGGTTTCTGGCTTGATGACGACGAGGTCCGCCGTGCGGTGGACCGGGTTTGCGTTCTTCCCGCGACTCCCGTCGTCGCGGTGTCGGAACATCTGTGGCTGAAGCTGGAGAATCTGCAGCCGACCGGCAGTTTCAAGGTGCGTGGGTTCCTCAATGCGGTCCGGGGGCTTGGCCGTGCGGATCTCCGGGCCGGGATCGTGACGGTGAGCGCGGGAAACGCGGCTCTGGCGGCGGCGCACGTGGCACGGATGGCGGGCGTGGCGTGCACGGTGGTGATGTTCGACACGGCGCCGGCGGCCAAGCGCGACGGGGTGCGGGCGCTGGGGGCCGAGGTGCTGTCCTGGCCGCGGCCGCGAGTGCTGGCCTGGATGGCCGAGCGGGGCTGGCAGAGCATGCCGGAGCGCTTTGTGCACCCGTTCGCGGATCCGGCGGTCATGGCCGGGCATGGCACCCTGGCGGTGGAGTTGCTGGCGCAGGTGCCCGGGCTCAGGCGCGTCATCGTGCCGGTCGGTGGCGGCGGCCTGGCTACCGGCGGGTCCGAGAGCCTGACGACGGTGCTCGTCGCGTTCGGCGCCAACATCCTGATAGCGGTGGCCGGCGCCGTGCTGAGCCTGTCCGCGCCCGACGAGCCGACGCTCACGATCTAGGTCCCGCGATGAGCAGGCCAGCGCAGATCGGCTGGCGAAAGAGGCGCCACCGGGCTGCGCGCCGCCTTTGCGGCCGGCGCTCCGGCGGCGGCTTCATGACCGCCGGTCTCCCGTAGCATCGCTGTCATAAATGCGCCGGTGCGGGCACGGCGGGAAGTTCAGCTGCGGGGCGGCCGCACGCGGCGCGCCCGGGCCGAGGCGACAGGAGATACCCGTGGACCGTGACTACCCCCAGATGATCGTCCCCGCCGGCCACATCGAGCCCGCGCCCCGGCGGGTCCGCGCGCTGCTGGGCAGCCACGTCGTGCTGGACACCACGCGCGCGGTGTACATGTGGGAGTCGCCGTATTACCCGCAGTACTACATCCCGGTCGCGGACGTGAACCGCGACCTGCTGGTCGACGAGCAGCACACCCAGCGGCTGCGCCATGGCACCGCTCGGCGGCACGGGCTGCGGTCCGGCGAGATCTCCCGGCCAGGTGTCGCGAGGGTCTACACCGAGGAGTCCATGGACGGCCTGGCCGGGATGGCCCGGTTCGACTGGGATGCCCTGGACGCCTGGTTCGAGGAGGACGAGCAGGTCTTCGTTCATCCCCGCAGCCCCTACGTGCGGGTCGACGCGCTGCGCTCCACCCGGTCCGTCAGGATCGAGCTCGACGGTGTCGCGCTGGCCGAGTCGTCCTCGCCGGTGATGGTGTTCGAGACCGGCCTGCCGACTCGGTATTACCTCAACCGCACCGACGTGAACTTCGAGCATCTGGTGCCCACCGACACGGTCACCGCCTGCCCCTACAAGGGGAAAACGAGCGGCTACTGGTCGGTCCGCGCCGGCGGCGAAACCCACCCGGACCTGGCCTGGGCCTACGACTTTCCCACCCGCCAGCTGCTGCCGATCGCCGGCCTGATCGCCTTCTACAACGAGAAGGTGGACGTGATCATCGACACCGGCCTGCTTCCCCGTCCCAGCACGCACTTCTTCACCTGACGGCCGCCCCGCGCGGGGATGGCGTGCTGGCGGGCCGGAGGATCCGGGGCTTGGGCGAATCCGCCAGCGGTGCGCGGGAGGCTCCGTTGCGCCGGGCGCCGGCCTGCCGTTCCCTGCGTATCTCTCGCAGGTACGCGAGGAAATCCACACCGATGGCATGCCTGGTGGAGCGGGCGTATCGCCGGGCGGTCATCGCACGGTACCTGGCGATCTCGCGGCTCATCTGCGGCTCCGGCGGCAGTGTCGCACGGCCCTGGATCAGGTCCGCCACCCACTCGGACTGGATCTCGGCTATCGGCATGGTCGCCCCGATCGGCTGGACGAGGCCGATGAAGTACAAACCGGGCAGCGCCGGCGGGACGACGCGGTGGTAGAGGGGGATCGGGCCGTCGCCGGCGCCGATGACGCCTTCGTCGAGAAACGGGAAGCTGATCTTGTAACCGGTGCAGTAGATCACCGCATCAACCTGCTCGGCGCTGCCGTCCGTGAAGTAGACGCGGTTCCGGTCGAACCGGTCAATGTTGGGCTTGACCACGATGTCACCGTGATCCAGCTTGCTCAGCAGGCTGTCCGACACGGTCGGGGGAGCGCACAGCATCGGGAACGTTGCGTATTGCATGCCCCGCCGGGATGAATTAGCGTGCAGCGACCGATACGCGGATGACATGCCGTTGTCATTGTTGTACCGCCGGGACAGGGCCTCGGCCGCGACGCGGCGGTGGAGCTCGTGCTGGGCAAGCCCGCTCCCGCAGCCGCCGCGGCTTCAGGCGATGCCAGCACGGGGTTGATCGGGAAGCGGCAAGCCGAGGTCGCCCGGCTGGTCGCCGACGGCCTGACCAACAAGCAGATCGGCGCGCGGCTGTTCATATCCGAGCGCACCGTCGACAGCCACGTCCGCAGCATCCTGAACAAGCTCGGCTTCAGCTCGCGGGCCCAGATCGCCGCCTGGCTGGCATCGTCGCATCAGTAGCGGCTGCCTGCCCCGCGCGGTCCGGTCACCGGCGCGGTGCCCGCGTTCGAGGGCGGGCGGCCGAGACCTGGCGGCCCGGCAAAGGCTTGCGCGATCGTGATCCACTCCTGCGCGGCGCCGCCGCGGACGTCCAGCGCCAGGTCGGCGGGATTGCGGCGCTGGGTAACGGCCAGGCAGAAGTCAAGGGCTGTTCCGCGGATCCGGTTCGCCGCTTCCGGCGGGCCCCAGGCCCACCGGTCGCTGCCGGGCCCGGAAAGCTCGACGCGGACCGGGTCGTCAGGTACGGCCAGGCCGTTGAGGGCGAAGCTGAAGGCCATGGTGCGGACGCCCAGGTGGGCGATGTGCCGCAGCCGGTTCGTGACGGGCCGCGCCGTGCCGAGCGCGTCGCAGACGTCCTGCCCGTGTGCCCAGGTCTCCATCAGCCGGGCCGTGACCGACGATGCCGGGCTCATATCCGGCCCGTACCATGGCAGCCGCCGGGAGGGATCGACGCTGGCGAAGCCGTCGAGCAGGGCCTGCCTGGCGCCGCGGAACCAGTCCAGCAGGTCACGGCCGGCCCGGTCGCGATGCTCGGCGGCGACCCGGTCGGGAAGATCCGCCAGGCCCGCGAGCACCTCCCGCGCGTGATGGCGGAACCGTGCCGGGTCGACCGCGGCGAGTAGTGCGGTCTCGTCGAAGTAGGCCAGGTGACTGACCTGATCGGCGATGTTCCACCCGGCCGCCGGGGTCGGCCGCGCCCACTCCGGCGGCCGCAGGGGCGCGAGGACCGCGTCCAGCGCCGCCGTCTCGGCGGCGAGGTCGTCGAGCAGCGCGGGCAGGACGGCGGCCATCAGCCGGCCCGGCCGTGCCCGGGCTTGTGGTGGCGGAGGGTCCAGCCGTCCATGCCCATCCAGGCGCCGGAGAAGTCGAGCCTGCCGCCGAGCTGGTCGCGCGGGGTGCTGATCAGCCGCGGGCCGTTGAGCTCGATCCAGTCGCCGCAGGGCCGCATCCGGGCCAGCCCCCGGCCCATGTTCTCCAGCGTGATGCCGCCGAGTGCGGTGATCTCGGTGGTCGAGCCGAAGGCTGGATCCATCGTGGCGTCCGGGCCGAAGGTGTCCGCGCCGACTCCGATCGCGCCGTGCTCCGACAACCACCTGGTGGACGCGGCGCTGAAGCCGGGGACGTCGTCGTAATAGTCGTCGTAACGGCCGGGTACCCGATGATTGCCCAGGTGGTAGAAGGCAGAGAGCCCGGTGTACAGCACCACGTAGGAGTCGCGCGGTATTGCCCTGCACCCGGTGCGCTGCAGCCAGTTCCTGATGTAGCCGGCGGTGATGAAGAAGTCGCCGTTGCCGTGCCTGGCCAGGATCAGCGGCTTGACGTTGATCACTACCAGCGGGCGCAGGCCGAAGAATTTCTCTGGCAGGCGGCCGAGGCACGGCTTGTTCTCGTGGAAGTGGCACGGGGCGGAGATGTGCGTGCCGGTGTGCGTGCCCAGCGACTGAATCTGCTCGAGCGTATAGCCCGATCCCTGCTCACAGCGACGCACGCTGGGATGGGCGTTGACGCAGTTCCACAGCTGCCACCTGAACCGGGGGTCGCCAGGGAAGATGGGCGCGTTGTCGCTCAGCGGCTGTCCCAGGAAGACCTGCTGCGAACGTGCCGGGTTCCGCGGGTCGACCCGGGCGTAGCCACGGGGTATGCCGCCCGGCGCCGGGTGCGCCCGGTCTCCCCGGATCGCGCCCACGGCCGAGTTCAGGCCCAGTACGAACCCCGCTACCAGGCCAAGGCAGACAGCGGTCAGGGCGAGCGCGCCCGTCTTTCCGTGCCACCGGGTCTGCCGCATGGCGGCCTCCTTCCAGCCTCGCGAACGAGCAGGTTGAATGGAAGAAATAGAACCACGTCAGCGAACGGGCGGAAAGAGGGGCTTCGCCCTGTTCGCCCGCTCTACCTGCGTCGCCAGCTGTGGTGTCGGCGGCCGGCGTTACTGTGGCCGGATGCTGGACTCGTTTCACCCGGCGGTTCGCTCCTGGTTTGCCCGGCGGTTCCCGGCCGGGCCGACCGCGCCGCAAGCCGACGGCTGGCGGGAGATCGCGGCCGGGCACCATACGCTGATCGCCGCGCCGACCGGGTCAGGAAAGACGCTGGCGGCCTTCCTGGTGTGCATCGACCGGATCTACCGCACCCGGGAGGCCGGCGCTGACCCCGCGGCCGGGCCACAGGTGGTGTACGTGTCGCCGCTGAAGGCCCTGGCGGTTGACATCTGGCAGAACCTGGAGGCGCCGCTGGCCGAGATCGCCAGCACTGCGGCCGGGCTCGGGCTGGCCGCGCCTGACATCCGGGTGGCGGTGCGGACCGGTGACACCGCTGCGGCCGAGCGCGCCGCGATGATCAAGCACCCGCCCGACTTCCTGGTCACCACCCCGGAGTCGCTGTACCTGCTGGTGACCGCGGAACGGAGCCGGGCCATGCTCGGGCCGGCCCGCACGGTCATCCTGGACGAGATCCACTCCGTCGCCGGTAACAAGCGAGGCTCCCACCTGGCCCTGACGCTGGAGCGGCTGGAGCACCTCACCGAGGGGCCAGTGCAGCGCATCGGCCTGTCGGCGACCCAGCACCCGATCGAGAAGGTGGCCCGGCTGCTGGTCGGCGCGGGCGCCGGCCGGTCCGGCCCGGACGGGTCGCCGCGGTGCGCGGTCGTGGACGCCGGGCAGCGCCGTGAGTTCGACATCTCGCTGGAACTGCCCGGTGACGAGCTCGGCGCCGTCGCGACCGCCGGGCAGCTGGCCGAGATCCTGGACCTGATCGCGGGCCATGTGCGGGAGCACCGGACGACGCTGGTCTTCGTGAACGCCCGCTGGATGGCCGAGCGGGTCGCCTACCAGCTGGGCGAGCGGCTGGGCGATGGCCAGGTCGCCGCGCACCACGGCAGCCTGTCGGCCGGCCGGCGGCAGCGGGTGGAGACCCGGCTGCGCGCCGGTGATCTGCGGGCGCTGGTCGCGACGGCCTCGCTGGAGCTGGGGATCGACATCGGGCCGGTGCAGCTGGTGTGCCAGATCGGCTCGCCGCGCAGCTTCACCACGTTCCTGCAGCGGGTTGGCCGGTCCAACCACACCCGCGGCGGCACGCCGGCCGGGCGGCTGTACCCGACGTCGCGGGATGAGCTGGTGGAATGCGCGGCGCTGCTGCGCGGCACCCGGTCCGGCCGGCTCGACGCGGTGCAGATCCCGGACTGCCCGCTGGACATCCTGGCCCAGCAGGTGGTGGCCGAGTGCGCGGCCGCGGAATGGGCCGAGGACGACCTGCTGGCCCTGGCCCGGCGGGCTGCCCCGTTCGCCGGCCTGTCCGCCGGGGACTTCGATGAGGTCACCGAGCTGCTCTCGGACGGGATCCGCACTGGCCGCGGCCGCCGGGCGGCCTACCTGCACAGGGACCGGGTGACCGGGCGGCTGGCCGGCCGCCGGGGAGCCAGGATCGCCGCGCTCACCTCGGGCGGGGCGATCCCGGAGCTCGGCGACTACCGGGTGCTTGCCGAGCCTGACGGCATCAGTGTCGGGACGGTGAACGAGGAGTGGGCGATCGAGTCGATGCCCGGGGACGTGTTCCTGCTCGGCACCACGTCGTGGCGGATCCGCCGGGTGGAGCCGGGCGTCGTCCGGGTGACCGACGCCGGCGGTGCCCCGCCGTCGGTTCCGGTCTGGCATGGTGAGGCCCCCGGCCGCACGGTGGAGCTGTCGGAAGAGGTCTGCGCCATCAGGAAGGCGGTGGCCGGGCGGCTGCGGTCGGGCGGGACGGCCGACGCGGCGCGCTGGCTGAAGGCGGAGTGCGGGATCGGCGATGACGCCGCGGAGACGATCACCGCGTACCTGGGCGCCGGGCTTGGGCAGCTCGGCGTGCTGCCCGACATGGACACCGTGGTGCTGGAGCGGTTCTTTGACGAGGCCGGCGGGATGCAGCTGGTCGGGCATTCTCCCTACGGAGCCAGGCTGAACCGGGCGCTCGGGCTCGCCCTGCGCAAGCGGTTCTGCGTCACCTTCGACTTCGAGCTGCAGGCCGCGGCCAGCGACGACGCCATCTTGCTGTCGCTGGGGCCGCAGCACAGCTTCCCGCTCGAGCGGGTGCCGAAGTTCCTGGCATCGGCGACCGTGGAGGGCGTGGTCCGGCAGGCGGTCCTGACTTCCCCGATGTTCACGGCCAGGTGGCGGTGGAACCTGAACCGGTCCCTGGCGGTGCTGCGGATGCGCGGCGGGCGCAAGAACCCGCCGGCGATCCAGCGGATGGAAGCCGACGACCTGATGGCCGCGATCTTCCCGACGCTGGCCGCCTGCCAGGAGAACGTCGCGCCCGGCCCGCTGGAGATCCCCGATCATGTCCTGGTCCGCCAGACGCTGGAGGACTGCCTGCGCGAGGCCATGGACATCGACGGCCTGCGGCAGCTGATCAAGGGCATCGAGTCCGGCCGGGTCACCGTGGTGGTCAGGGACACCACCGAGCCCTCGGTGCTCGCGCACGAGATCCTGAACGGGCGGCCGTTCACCTATCTCGACGACGCCCCGCTGGAGGAACGCCGGAGCCGCGCGGTGCCGCTGCCGCGCGGCCTCCCGGTGGCAGCCCATGAGCTGGGCAGACTCGATCCCGCCGCCATCGAGCGGGTCGCCGCGCAGGTCCGGCCCGATCCCCGTGGCCCGGATGAGCTGCATGACCTGCTGATGACGCTGACCGCCGTCCGGCCGTCCGAGGACTGGCGGCCGTGGTTCGACGAGCTGGTGCGCGACCGCCGTGCGGTCAGCAGCCACGGCCCAGCCGGGATCTTGTGGTGCGCGGTGGAGCGCCGCCCCGCCGTCGAGGCCCTGTTCCCCGATGCCGCCGTGCTGCCCGACCACCCGTGCCCGGCGGCCGTGTCCGGGCCGGCCGACCCGGACACGGCCGCCGCCGACATGCTCCGCGGTCACCTTGACTGCCGCGGGCCGTCCACCATAGCTGACCTGGCCATCGCGACCGGCCTGCCAGGGCCGGGCATCGCAAGCGCGCTGGCCCTGCTGGAACAGGAGGGATTCGCGGTCCGCGGGCAGTTCACCGGGACCGGCGGCGAGGAGGAGTTCTGCGCCCGGCGGCTGCTCGCGCGCATCCACGCCTACACCCGGCAGCGGCGGCGCCGTGAGATCGAGCCGGTCACGTCCCGCGATTTCGTCAGGTTCCTGCTGCGCTGGCAGCACCTCGCGGCCGGCACCCGGCGCGAGGGCCGGTTCGGCATGCTCAGCGTGATCGAGCAACTGCAAGGCTACGAGCTGGCGGCCGGCGCATGGGAGAACGCCGTGCTTGCCGTCCGGGTGGAGGGCTACCGGCGCGAGTGGCTGGATGAGGTGTGCCTGTCCGGCCAGGTCACCTGGGGCAGGCTGTCGGTGCGCAACGGCGAGCCCGACTCGGCCATGCGCAGCGGGCAGGTCCCGTCCCGCGCCACCCCGATCACCTTGACCATCCGCCATGACCTGCCCTGGCTGCTCCGCGCCGCGCGGGGTGACCTGGCGCCCGCCGAGCCGGGGCCCGGCTGGACCAGTGACGTGCTCGCCGCGCTCCGCCAGCACGGCGCGCTGTTCCGGCCAGACCTCGCGACGGTGACCGGCCGCCGGCCGGCCGAGGTCGAGGAGGCACTGTGGGACGGCGTGGCCCGCGGCCTAGTCACCGCGGATGGCTTCCGCGCGGTCCGGTCGCTGCTGCGCCGCGGCAGCCGGGCACGGCCGGCCGGCCTGCGCGGGCTCCGGCACGGGCTGGCCGGGGCCGGCTCGGCCGGACGATGGTCACTGCTGCCCGGCCCGGCAGCCGCGGGAGACAAGGATGAGCTCGCCGAGGCGGTGGCCGAGCAGCTCGCGGCCCGCTGGGGCGTGGTCTTCCATGACCTGATGGCCAGGGAGAACCTCGCCGTACCGTGGCGGGAGATCCTGTGGGCCTTCCGGCGCCTGGAGGCCAGGGGAACCATCCGCGGCGGCAGGTTCGTGGCCGGCTTCAGCGGTGAGCAGTTCGCGCACCCGGACGCCGTCGATGTTCTCCGCGTGGTCCGCAAGCAGCGTCTGAGCGGCGAGCGCATCCGGATATCGGCCGCCGACCCGCTCAACCTCACCAGCATCGTGCTCCCGGGCCCGCGTGTCCCGGCCATCCCCGCCAACACCGTCACCTACCTCGACGGCGCCGTCGCGCCGGTCGCTGGCGTGCCGGAACTCGCCGGCGAACGCTGAGCCGGCGTTACCGCGATCGCCGGGCCGCTCGCCACTGCGCGCCGCCGCTGCCATGAGCAGCTTGCCGGAAGCGTGCCTTCCGGCAGCTGGCCTGGTCTGCTGGAACCGGGAATGAGCGCGCCGAGGGCGCGGAAGGTCTCGATCGTGCGGGGGCCGCCGACGAGGTGGACGTCGCGGCCCTGGTTGGCGGCCCGGAGCTTGCCCAGCAGCCGTGCCGGGTCATTGGGAAAGGTCATAGCCTCAGCATCAGGCCAGGCCGTAAACCGGCAGGTGAGCCCCGACGATCGGGCCGGCCTCGGCGCTGCACAGGAAGTAAATGGTCTCGGCGATGTCATCGGGCCGGACCCAGCGTGCGGTGTCGGCGCCAGGCTGGGCAACCCGGTTAGCCGGGGTGTCGATGATGCTTGGCAAGATCGCATTGACGCGGATGCCCTCGCCGCCGTACTCGGCGGCCAGCGCGTCCACGAACGCGAGCACGGCGGCCTTCGCCACCACGTAGCCGGCCGCGCCGCTGAACGGCTGCTTCGCGGCACGGCTCGATACGCAGACGATCGCGCCCCGGCCGCTGTCCAGCAGATGCGGGATCGCCGCCTGTGATACCAGGTAGGTCGGACGCAGGTTGAGCCGCAGTTGTGCCTCGAAATCCTCGACCGGCGTCTCATGTACCCGGCCGCCGGCGGCGAAGCCACCGACCAGGTTGACCACCGCGCCCAGCGGCTCGTTCCGGTCCGAGGTCGCGGCCAGCACGCAGCGGGCGACCGACGCCGGGTCGAATAGGTCGGCCTCGATCAGCTCGAGCCGCGGGTGCTGCGCCACCCGGCCGAGCTCCTCAGGGACAAACCAGGGCACCACGACGCGCCAGCCACCGCTGAGGAATCGCTTCGTCACGGCGGTGCCGAGCCCGCCCGTGCCACCGGTGATAAGAGCCGTCGCCTGCATCGCGCCTCCTGCCGGACTTTCGCGATCCGGCAGGCTCATCATCTCTCATGGCGCGTGTCCGGCGTGCCGGGCGGTGACCGGCACGACCAGGATCTGGGTGCAGGGCCGCCCGCCCGGAGAGGCGTCAGCCGGGTGCCGGCCTACTGGCCGTGCGGCGGCGAGCTGGCCGGATCTGCCGGGGTGGGCCCGCCCGCCCCGGCCGCCGAGCTGGCCACGCTGGCGGAATCCGCTGAGCCGGGCACGCCCGCGGCGGCGTCCTTGCCGAAACTGAGCGGGTGGTGGCAGGCAGCCATATGACGGCCGCTGCCGTGCACAACCAGCGGCGGTTCCTGCTGCGCGCAGATTTCGGTGGCATACCGGCAGCGCGGGTGGAAGCGGCACCCGGACGGCGGCACGATCGGGCTGGGCACATCGCCCTCGAGCACGATGTGCTCCCGCCGGTCTGACAGGTCGGGGTCAGGGATGGGCACGGCAGACAGCAGCGCCTCGGTGTAGGGATGAACCGGTCGCTGGTAGAGCTCCTCGGCCGGCGAGATCTCGACGATCTTGCCCAGGTACATGACCGCGATCCGGTCGGAGACGTGGCGCACCACGCCGAGATCGTGGGCGATGAAGATGTAGGTGAGGTTCAGTTCCTCCTGCAGGTCGTCCAGCAGGTTGATGACCTGCGCCCGGATGGAGACATCCAGGGCGGAGACCGGCTCGTCGGCGATGATCAGCCGTGGGTGCAGGGCCAGTGCGCGGGCGACGCCGATCCGCTGGCGCTGGCCGCCGGAGAACTCGTGCGGGTACCGGTTGAGGTGCTCAGGGGAGAGGCCGACCAGCTCGAGCAGCTCCTGCACGCGCTTCTTGATCTGCCCGCGGTCTCCCTGGTGGTGGATGCGCAGCGGGTCGGCGATGATCGTTCCCACCCGCTTGCGCGGGTTGAGCGACGCGTACGGATCCTGGAACACCATCTGCATCTCGCGCCGGATGGGCCGCAGCGCGCGCCGCGACAGGCGCGAGATGTCACGGCCTTCGAAGATGACCGAGCCAGCAGTGAGTTCATGCAGCCGGATGATGCACCGGCCGAGCGTGGACTTGCCGCACCCGGACTCCCCGACCAGCCCCAGCGTCTCCCCGGCGCGTACCTCGAGGCTGACGTCGTCCACCGCGTGCACCCGGGCGATCTCGCGCTGGAGGACGATGCCCTCCCTGATCGGGAAGTACTTCTTGACATGGTCGGCGCGAAGGAGCACGTCCTCGCCGACGGGAGTGGACATGTCCTCGCCGCCGTTCGTGCTCATGCCGGCTCCTCGGACAGCTCCGGATGGATGGCGCCCTCGCGCCGGTCCCGCTTCTGCGCCGGTGTCAGATGGCATGCGTCCAGGTGGCCGCCGCCGACCTTGTCGAGCAGATCAGGGACCTCAGCGCACCTAACAAACCGGTGCGGACAGCGCGGGCCGAACGAGCAGCCCTCGGGGAGGTTGATGAGCGACGGCGGCAGCCCCCGGATGGCCGTCAGGCGGCGGGGCCGCGGCCGGTCCAGCCGCGCGATCGACCCCAGCAGGCCCCATGTGTACGGATGCTGGGCGTCGTAGAACAGGTCGCGCTTGCTGCCCTGCTCAACCACCCGCCCCGCGTACATCACGGCCACCCGGTCAGCTATGTCGGCCACCACGCCCATGTCGTGGGTAATGAGCACCACCGCGGAGCCGAAGTCGTCCTTGAGCTTCTTGATCAGATTGAGGATCTGCGCCTGGATGGTGACGTCGAGCGCCGTTGTCGGCTCGTCCGCGATCAGCAAGTCGGGACTGCACGACAGGGCCATCGCGATCATCACCCGCTGGCGCATGCCGCCGGAGAACTGGTGCGGGTAGTCGTCCACGCGTTCGCGGGGATTCGGGATGCCGACGGCCCCGAGCAACTCCACCGCGCGGTTGTGGGCCGCCTTCTTGGAGATTTGCTCATGCGCCAGGATCTGCTCGGAGATCTGCCATCCCACCCGGTAGACGGGGTCAAGCGATGTCATCGGGTCCTGGAAGATCATGGCGATTTCCGAGCCGCGGATGGTGCGCATCTGGTCCTGGCCCAGCGTCATCAGGTCCTTGCCCTTATAGATCACCTCACCCTCGAAGCGCGCGTTGGGATCGACGATCAGCCGCATCACCGACATCATCGTGACGCTCTTGCCGGAGCCAGACTCACCCACGATGCCCAGCGTCTCGCCCTCCGACAGGGTGAACGAGACACCGTCCACGGCCCTGACCGTCCCGTCCTCGGTGCGGAAGGAGACCTTGAGGTTGCGCACCTCGAGCAGCGGTATATCCATCAGCCGAGCCGCACCCTGGGATCCAGCCGGGCATACGCGATGTCGACGAGCGCATTGGCCAGCACGATGAAGAAAGCCCCGTAGATGACCGTTGCCATGATCACCGGGAGGTCAAGGTTGGTCAGCGACTGATAGGTCAGGTAGCCGACGCCGTGGATGCCGAAGACGATCTCGATGAGGAGCGCCCCGCCCGCGACAAGAACCCCGAAGTCGAGCCCGAACAAGCTCACAAACGTAATCATCGAATTGCGCAGCGTGTGCCTGGTCAGGACCCGCCGCTCGGTCAGGCCCTTGGCGCGGGCGGTGCGGATGAAGTCCTCGTTCTGGATCTCCAGCAGGCTGGCCCGCAGCACCCGCGCGTAGAGGCCGATGTACAGGACCGACAGCGTCAGCCACGGCATGACCAGTCCCTTGAACCACAGCACCGGATCCTGGGTGAACGGCGTATACCCGAGCGGGGGGACCCAGCTGAAAAGGAACGTGTCGTGCAGGCGGCTCTGGGTGATCAGGTTGACGACCTCGCCCAGCCAGAAGACCGGCATGGAGATCCCGATCAGGGCGATGATCATCAGCAGCGGGTCGAACACGGTTCCCTTGAGCACCGCCGCCGCGACCCCCATGCTGATCGCCACCACCACCCAGATCACGGCGGCGCCGAACACCAGCGACAGTGTCGCCGGGGTGGCGGCGGCGATCTCGGGCACCACCCGCTGGCCCTGATTCGAGTAGGACACCAGGTCACGGGTGATGAAGATCTTCTTCATCATCAGGCCGTACTGGACCGGGAACGGCCTGTCCAGCCCGAACTGATGGCGGATCTCCTGCATCACCTGCGCGCTCGGGTTGCGGCCGGCGATCTGCCTGGCCGGGTCGACTCCCGGGGTCTTGAAGAAGATCACGAACACCAGCAGCGTGATCACGAACATGACCAGCACGGTCCACAGCAGCCGCCGGATGATGAAGCTCAGCACGCGCGCCGCCGTTTCCTGTTCTGCCGGGATGACGGGTCACGGGCGCCGGCCAGGCCGGTCACTACCCCTCCACCCGCAGCTTGGCGCGCGGGTCGAGGGCGTCACGGACGCCGTCTCCCAGGACGTTCAGCGCCAGCACCGTGAGCACGATCATGATCCCGGGCGCGATCGCGACCCACGGCCGCGTGTAGAGCAGGCCCTGGCCGTCGTTGATGATGCTCCCCCAACTGGCGTTGGGCGGCTGCACGCCGATGCCAAGGAAGGACAGGGCGGCCTCGGTCAGGATGGTGGTGGCAATGATCAGCGGCAGCAGCACGATCACTACGGATATCACGTTCGGCAGGATGTCGGAGAACATCAGCCGCAGGTTCGACGCGCCCTGGGCGATCGCCGCCTCCGCGAATTCCTTCCTGGCCACGGTGAGCACGTGGCCGCGCACCGGACGGTACACGTACGGCACGAAGATGACCGCGATGATGAGGGTGGGCAGCCACAGGCTGGTGGCGACGATATGCAGCGGGCCGATCTTGAGGCCGCTGGACGTGGTCAGCAGCTCGGTCGAGATCGAGATCGCCAGGAGATAGACCGGGAAGGCCCAGATCACGTCCATCAGGCGGGACAGCCCAGCATCCACCGCGCCGCCGGAGAACCCGGCGATGAGGGCGACCACGGTGGCGATGATGCAGCAGATGACCGCCGAGCCGACGCCGACCTCCAGCGAGCTGCGCCCGCCGTACAGCACCCGGGCGGCCACATCACGGCCCTGGGAGTCAGCGCCGAGGAAGTAGTGATGCACATCCCAGGTAGGGCCGATGGGCGTTTCGCCCAGGCGCAGCAGCCCTCCGCCCTGCTTCATCAGCGGCACCTGCTTGCCGTGGACGATCGTGGTTCCGTTCAGGTTGTTGGCAAACGGGTTCACATGGGCCACGTGGCTGGCATAGAGCGGCGCGGCAAGACTGACCGCCACGATCAGCAGGAAGAGAGCCAATGACGCCATCGCGAGGCGGTTGCGCCAGAGCTGGCGCCCGGCCAGCGCCCATGGGCTGCGGCCGGCCACAACCTGCCCGCGACCGGCAGCAGCCTCCGCCTCCCCGAGCACTACTGCCATTGGCTCTCCCCCTGCAGACGCGTCCTACTTCAGCCACATCTGGTCGATCAGGATGTACCACTGGGGATTCCACTGGTAACCCTGGACGCGCTTGGACAGGAAGTCAATCTGCTTCGGGTTGTACAGGTCGACCCAGGGCGCCTGGTCGGTGACCTCGTGGTCAACCTTGGCCCATAGGTTGTTGGCCGCGGTCGGGTTGGACAGGGCAAGCGACGAGGCCTGGGTCATCTGCGCCTGAATGGACTGGTCGCAGAACTCGGCGATGTTCGGGCTGGCATCACTGCCCGGGTGGATGTTGCCGCAGCCCAGCAGCACGTTCAGGAAGTCTGCCGGAGCCGGGTAGTCCTGGTACCAGGCCGACCAGCCGACGCTCCACTTGTGCAGGTTGCTCGAGTTCTGCACGAATGGGTACTGGATGCCGCCGGCGAGCAGCTGGCTGGACGCCTTGTAACCGATCTTGTTCAGGTCGGACACCATCTGCGCCGCGAGCGCCTTGCCGCTCTCGTCATTGGTGCTGTTCACGACCACCTTCATTCCGGCGGTCCCGGACTGCTGCACCAGCTGCTTGGCCTTGGCGATGTCAGGCCCGGTCCACTTGGTGTGATCGGTACCGGCCGTGTACGGGCAGTACGGGGCGTAGCCGGGGAAGTTGGGCGGCAGGATCTGGCAGGTCGGCACGGCCAGCGACGGCCCGCCGCCGATCTTGACATACGCGGCGCGGTCGGCTGCGAAGTTGATCGCCTGCCGGGCCTTCACGTTGTTGAAAGGCGGTCGCTTCGTGTTGAGCGCGAAGTACCAGTCGGCCGTGAGGGGGTTCACGTGCACCTGGTTCTTGAACTGCGCGCCGTTGAGCTCGCTCAGCCGGTCGGGCGGGATGACGTCGCCGTCGAACACCTCGTCCGCCTGGCCGTTCTCCACCTGCGTCACCTCCTCGGAGATGGGCAGGCCGAACTTCTCGACGATCGAATTCGGGTTCCCGGCGGGCTGGGCGGCCGCGCTCCACTGGTGGAAGTACGGGTTGCGGACGAGCACGGCCTCCTTGTTCGGGTCATACGACTTCCACATGTACGGCCCGGTGCCGGGCGGCACGTTGTTGCCGGTCAGCTTGAACGAGGTGTTGCCGGGCACCACGTAGGCGAACGGCAGCGCCAGCTTGTCGAAGAACTCGGGGTCGGGTGCCGTCAGATGGATGGTCAGCGTGTTGGCCGAGTCGTCGGCGACGACGCCCGTGGTGAGATCGCACTTCTTCGGCTTGCACTTGCTCGCGCCGACGATGCCGGAGTAGAACGACGTGGGTCCGGGCACGGTGAACTGACGCTCGAACGTCCGGACGAAGTCGCTGGCCTTGAGCGGCTGGCCGTTGGAGAACTTGATCCCGGACCGAAGCTGGAAGACGTAGGTCTTGCCGCCGTCCGTGGGCGTGGGCAGCGCGGTCGCAAGATCGGGCACGATCTTGGTTCCGGCCACGCCGCCGACGCGGTTGAACTGCGTTAGCCCATCGTGCGTGTCGATCAGCAGCTGCCACTCTTGCAGCGTGTAGTTCTGCGCCGGGTCGGCGACGCCGAAACTCGGGTTGGCGAGGATCGTGAGGGTGCCACCCTTGTGGGCCGCCGCCGGCGGTTTGCTGGATGGCGTGCTCGAGCTACCGCCACCCCCGCTGCTGGTGCCGCAGCCAGCCGCGGCGACCGCGAGCGCGGCCAGCGCAGCGATGCTCCATCGAAGACGTCGTGTCCGCCGGTAACCCTCGGCAGCCGTTATTGCCGGAAACTGTTTCATGAGGCCCTCCTTGCGGCAGTATCAAGCCTCTCTGGGAGGCACAGGTCACGCTTCGAGAACATAGGGATAACGGTTCTGCCGGTCCGATCGGGCCCGTGACGTGGCCGCGGGCCCGGGCAACAGGTTACCGGTCGAGTATCGCGGCGTCGGTTCCGCCTTCCTCGCCGAGGATGGAGCCGATCTGCGCCACCGAGTCCGGGCGCTGGGCGCGCAGCCAGGCCAGCACGATGACGCCGACCACAAGCCAGGCCGCCGCGACGTACGGAGTCCACTTCAGGATGCCCGGCGGCACCGGATGCACCGACCCGTACAGCGCGGCGCCGAACACGATCGCGCCGATCGCCGGGATGACCACATGCACCAGCGGGTTCCAGTTCCGGCTGGCGCGGGTCTGGCGGAAGAACGCGATGCCTCCGATGCACAGCATGATGTACACGATGATGATCAGCAGCGTGCCGGTGATGGCCCAGAAGTAGTAGTTGCTGAACGGCTGGCCGAAGGTGGAGTCCGACAGCGGATAGCCCATCAGCAGGGCCATCAGGGTCGCGACGACGGTCACGGCGACCGTCGCGTTGACCGGCGTCTTGAACCGATCGTGCGTCCGGCCGAACGCGGCGGGCAGCACGCCCTCGCGGCCCATCGCGAACAGTGTCCTCGCCGCCGCCGTGGCGCAGGCGATAGCCACGATGAACGCCGCGCACATGCCGCCGATCTCGGTCAGCGTGCCGAGCCAGGAGCCGACGAACGTGGTCGCGGTGGTCTTCAGCGCGACCGGGTCGGCGCCGAACTTGGCGCCGTTGTTCACGCCGAAGCCGATCGTGATCGAGTAAGTCGTCCACAGGTAGAGGACGACAGCGAACAGCGTCGCGGCGATGACCGCGATCGGGATGTAACGCCGCGGGTGGGCGGTCTCCTCGCCGAAGTCGGCGAGACCGCGTCTCGCAACGTCGTCGGATAGTGCTCATTCCGCCATCAGGACGGTCTGGGCGTCCAGGTGATAGTCGAAGGCCAGCGGGGTGCAGTCGCGCTCGACCAGCCAGGCAAGGAAGCGCTGGTGAACGGGGTGGGCGCGGTAGTCGTTCAGCGCGTCGATGTCGGCGAACTCGGTGTAGAGCAGGTACTCGTACCCGCGGGTCCGCGCCTTCGTCAGGTCGGTGCCGAACCGGCACTTGCCCATCAGCCCGATCTCCTTGGGCCAGGCCGCCACCATGGATCGCATGTCAGCGGCCTCGTCCTCGGTGAGTTCGCGCGGGAAGCTGAACAAGACGATGTGCTGCACGGTCATCGGCGGATCCTCGCCCTCTGCGCCGGCATCGGCGCCTGGCTGGCTGTGATCAGTAGAACTCGAAGTACTCGCGCATCTCCCAGTCGCTGACGTCCTGCCCCTCTGGCGGCGGGTTGCCGGCGATGGCCGCGTCGTACCTGGCCAGTTCCGCGCGCTTCATCTGGAGCAGGTAGTCGACCAGCGTGTCGCCGAACGCGGTGCGGAAGAAGGCGTCCTTGTCCAGCGCGGCGACCGCGTCGGCCAGCGAGGCCGGCAGCATCGGGCAATCCGCTACATAGGGATCTGCCTCGACCGGCGGCGGCGGGTCCAGCTCGCGGCGGATGCCATCAAGCCCGGCGGCGATGTTCGCCGCCATGTAGAAGTACGGGTTCGCTGCGGGCTCGCCCATCCGGTTCTCCACGTGGCTGTTGGAGTCGCCGGGCGTGCCCTGGACCCGGATCAGGGCGCCGCGGTTCTCCTCCGCCCAGCACAGCCGGTCCGGGGCGAACGAGTACGGCCGGTACCGCTTGTAGCCGTTGACCGTGGGCGTGGCGAACACCGTCATCGGCATCGCGTGCTCGATCAGCCCGGCGACGAACTGCCTGCCTTCGCCGGACAGTGCCTCGTCCGCGCTGCTGAACACGTTGCGCCCGTCCTGGCGCGACAGCAGCGACTCGTGCAGGTGCCAGCCGGAGGAGAAGAAGTTCGGCAGGCCAGGGCGGCACATGAAGGTGGCGAGCAGGCCATGACGCTGGCACATCTGCTTGACCGCGGAGCGGAACAGCACGACGGCGTCGGCGGCGGCCAGCCCGCCGATCGGGCTGAAGCTGAACTCCATCTGCCCGGGGCCCCACTCGTCTTCCATCGAGCGGGGCGGCAGCCCGACCGCGGCCAGGCCATCCCTGATCATCTCCAGCGTGCCGGTCACGCTGTCCAGCCGCACTTCGGAAAGGTACTGGTAGCCGCGCTCGAAAATGCTCACCGCTGGCGGCGGCGGGGTGAAACCTGCGTTCTCCGGCAGGATCCGGTCGGTGTCGAGCTTGACGATGTAGTACTCGATCTCGATGCCGGCCAGGAAGTCGTAGCCGGAGGCGCCGAGTTCGCCGAGCGCGCGGCGCATCAGGCCGCGCCCGTCCAGCGGCATCGGCCTGCCGCTGGCGAAGTACACGTCACAGAGCATCCAGCCGGTCCGGTCCGCCCACGGCAGGATTTGGAACGAGGCCGCGTCCGGTACCAGCACGACGTCGGGGAAACCGGTGAACTCGTCGATGCCGAAGCCGCCGCCCGCGGCGAAGGCAGGCACGAAGACCTGGTTGCCGCTGTCGAGGCTGTAGATCGCGCCGGAGAAGTCCAGGCCGTTCGACATGGCCGCGATCGCCACTTCGGGGGACAGCGACTTGCTGCGCGGCATGCCGTGCTGGTCGACCACGACGAGCCGGATCGTCCGCAGGTCAAGATCGCGGATCCGGGCGGCGACGGCCTCCGCGGCCGCGGCCTGCTCGCTGCTGTACAGGTTGTGCCTGGCGACGAAGCCGCGCTGGCCTACGCCGTCGACTGCGTGCCGGCCGCCATCCGGGATGGTGCTTCCCACCTGGCTAACCTCCGATCAGATGCGGTGCGCGGTACCGGCGTGCGCCTGGGCGCTCCGGTGCTGGCGCCGGGGTGGTCAGGTCTTCCTGGCATCGCCCCGCCGCTGGCTCATCTGGTCCAGCATGGCGGCTGCGAAATTGTCGGGCTCCACGTCGGTGAGCGAAAGGAACGTCTCGGTCCGCTGTACGCCATTGATCTGGAAGATCTTGGCGAGCAGCAGCTCGCGCAGGTGCGCGTGGTCCCGGACCCGCAGCCGGACCAGCAGGTCGAGGCTGCCGGTCACCACGCTCATGTCCTCCGCCTCCGGCAGCGCCCTGATCGCGGTGATGATCTCGCTCAGGTCCATGCCGGGCCCGGCGGTCACCGCCAGGTAGACGACGACGGGGAAGCCGAGCGCTGCCCAGTCGATGTCCACCCGGTAGCCGCGGATGGCGCCGCTGCGCTCCAACCGGGCGAGCCGGTCAGCGACTGCGGGCGGTGACATCTCGATCTTCCTGGCCAGGGCTCGCTGGGACTGGCGCGCGTCCGTGGCGAGCGCGCGCAGCAGGGCCAGGTCGAGGTCGTCCACTTCGACCCTGGGCGCGGACGGTGAGGAGACCTCCGCCAGCTTGGCGAGCGGTGCTGAGACAGTTGCCATTTGCCAGGTAACCCGTCGTGATACCTAGTGATGTGGGCTATGCTGAAAAGGCAGTGTTATCAATGTAAATCTGACGTGACCGGATTCTTACATTTGTAAGATCTGCTGTCAAGAGAGGGGGACGGACAGATGACCGCAGCCCTGGAGCAGCACGACTGGAGTGCCGGCCTTGCCCGGCGCACGCGCTCCCTGGGCGGTGGCGAGATCACCGCCATCCTGGCACTGGCAGGCGCGACCGACGTCATCACGTTCTCCGGCGGGTTCCCGGATCCGGCGACTTTCCCGACCGGCGTGCTGTCCGAGATCGCGGCGCGGCTGATCTCCGAGGATGCCGGCGTCGCGCTGCAGTACTCGGCGACCGAGGGCCTGGCCGGGGTCCGCGACTACGTCGCCGGGAGGCTGGCATCGCTGGAAGGCCGTGCACCCGGCGCCGGCGAGCTGATGATCACCAGCGGCGGCATTGACTGCATGGAGCTTGTCGCCAAGAGCTTCGTCGATCCCGGTGATGTCGTCGTGGTGGAGGCGCCGACCTACCTCGGGGCGATCATGGCGTTCCGCGGCTACGAGGCTGACGTCAGGGGGGTGCCCGTCGACGATGCCGGGATGCGCGTCGACGTGCTGGCCGACCTGCTGGCCGGCGGGCTGCGGCCGAAGATCCTCTACACGATCCCTGACTTCCAGAACCCGACCGGGCTGTCGCTGACCGCGGACCGCCGGCGGGACCTGGTCGGCCTGGCGCGGCGGTATGGCTTCCTGATCACCGAAGACGTCGCCTACCGGGAACTTGGCTTCGGCCCGCCGGTGCCGCCGAGCCTGTGGTCGCTCGCGCCGGATGTCGTGCTGCAGGCCGGGACGTTCTCCAAGATCTTCTTCCCCGGGGTACGGCTGGGCTGGGCAGCCGGGCCCGCCGGGATCATCAGTCGGCTCGTCGTGGCCAAGCAGAACTCCGACCAGTGCTCCGGCGCGCTCGGCCAGCGGATGCTGGAGGAGTACGGCCGCGGCGGCCACCTGGACCGACAGATCATCAAGTCGCGGGCGCTGTATGCCCGCCGTGCCGCGCTGACCGGCGCGGCGCTGGCCGCGCACATGCCGGAGGGCACGACCTGGACGACCCCGGCGGGCGGCTTCTACGTCTGGGTCACCGCGCCCGCCGGGATTGACACGGTGGCCCTGTCGGCGGCGGCGCGGGACCGGAAGGTGGCATACGTGCCTGGCCGGCCGTTCTATCCCCGCGACGACGGGGCGACCCAGATCCGGCTGGCGTACAGCCGGGTCGCCGACGATCTCATCGACGAGGGCATCCGCCGGATTGCCGTGGTCCTGCGGGCCGCAGAGGAGGAAAAGTGAGCGAAACCGAGAGCACGCCCGCGGGCGGCACCCAGTCCCTCGGGGACGCCGCCAGCCATTTCTCGACCGAGGCGCAGGGCGAGCCCGCCGGACCCGGGCGGTACGTGAACGTGGACTCGCTGAAGCCGGTGGAGTTCCTGCCGGGACTCGGGTTCCGGCCGGTTCTCGGACAGCGCGCGATGACGAATTTCGTCAGCTTCGAGCCCGGTGCCGAGGCGCCCAGGCACGTGCACGCGGAGGAACAGATCGTCATCGTCCTGGACGGGGAGTTTACCTTCGACCTGGACGGGGACGTGCGGACGATGCGGAAGGGAGACGTCGCTGTGGTCCCGGCCTGGGTCCCGCACGGGGCGTGGACCACCGATAGCCACTGCCTGGAAGTTGACGTGTTCTGCCCGCCGCGGCAGAGCCTGCTGAAGCTGGCCGAGGCGCAGGCCGGCGACGCTGGCGGAACCGGCCAGGCGTCGCCGGGGGAGCCGGCGCCAGGCGAGCCGGCCAGCGGGGCCTAGGTGGATCTCGGGCTGGCCGGCCGCCGGGCGATCGTCACCGGCGGATCCAAAGGCCTGGGCAAGGCGATCGCCGCGGAGCTGATCGCCGAGGGCGCGTCGGTGGCCATCTGCTCGCGGCATGCCGCCGAGCTGGAGGCGACGGCCGGCGAGCTGATGAAGCAGGCGGGCGCTGGCCTCGGGGTCGCCGGGGCGCAACCCGGCACCGTGCTGGCGATGCCGTGTGACGTCACCGACCCGGATCAGGTGGACGCCTTCGTGACGGCGGTCGCGTCCGCCCTGGGCGGGATCGACATCCTGGTCAACAACGCCGGGGGCGCCAGGCCTGGACGGTTTGCCGCGCTGAGTGATGATGACTGGCACGCCGACATCGAGGTAAAGCTGTTCTCCCAGATCCGCTGCACCCGTGCGGCCCTGCCGCACCTCCGGCGCAGCGCCGCGGCGCGGGTCATCAACATCAACGCGGTGTACGCGCGTTACCCGGACCCGGCGTTCCTGGCGTCCTCGGTGAACCGGGCCTCCTGCCTGAGCCTGTCCAAGGCGCTGTCGATGGAGCTGGGCAGCGAGCGGATCCTGGTCAACAGCGTGAACATCGGGCTTGTCGAGACTCCGCAGTGGGAGAATATTCACCGCCGCCGGGCGCCGGACGTTCCCGCCGCGGAGTTCTTCGGTCAGCTGGCCGGCGACGAGGTGCCGCTCGGCCGGTTCGGCCAGCCTGATGAGGTGGCCGGGCTGGTCGCGTTCCTGGCCAGTGACCGGGCAAGCTACATCGCCGGCGCGTCGATCGACGTGGCAGGCGGCATGGGAAAGTTCCTGTAGGGGCCGAGGTGTTATGTGCCGATTGCTTGGTTACTGCGCTGCGGGCGAGGTGCCGGTCGCCAGCCTCATCGGAGATGAGGGATTTCATCAGTTCACCGCGCTGTCGGCGATGCACAGCGACGGCTGGGGGATGGCCTGGTACGAGGCCGGCCAGCCGCAGATCAGGAAGTCGCCGCTGCGCGCGGACGAGACGCCGGAATATGACAAGCTCGCCCAGCAGCCGCTCGGTGACCTGGGCCTGCTGCATTTCCGGTGGGCGACCCCTGGCCTGGGCATCAATGACCGGAACTGTCATCCGTTCAGCTACGGGCCCTACGCGATGGCCCATAACGGCGCCATCCACCCGCACGACCGGCTGCACGAACTGCTGCCGCCGGAGTGGGAGCGGCAGCTGGTCAGCACGACCGACAGCGAGCGTTACTTCCTGGGGATCATGTCGCGGCTGGCGGTGCACGACGGCGACATGGCTGCCGCGATCGCCGGCACGGCCGCCGACATCGACCGGCTGTTCGGGCCCAACAGCCTGAACGCGATCCTGCTCTCGCCGCAGGAGCTCTACGCGGTCAGCTGGCATGACCCCGCCAAGGTGCCGGAGGCAGAGCTCCGGCGACGGGGATTCACGGGCCGGCCCGACGAGATCACCCGGTACTTCGACCTGTCGTATCGGGTTACCGACGATGCCGTGGTGGTGGCAAGCTCGGGCTGGCCGCAGCCGGGCTGGGCGACGCTGCCGAACCGGCACCTGCTGGTTGCCGACCGGGGCACCCTGCGCATCTCGGTCCAGCCGCTGCGCCCTGACGGCAGATGATTCCTTCCGGGTCAACGCGCGTCGGCGGCCGGCCCCGATGACCAGCAGCCTGCGGGCGGCGCGCCGGCCATCTCCGCCAGGCAATCCTCAGGCGACCGGGCCAGGTCAGGTGCGCTGGCCGGGGCCGGCCGCGGATGCGACGGGACCGGGACTCCAGGCTCCCGGCCACCGTGAGGGCCGAAGGCCCCGCGGGAGACGGACTTCCGGCACTGCACGCCGGGCAAGCTGCGATTGGAAGATCGAGGATGTGGCGACAGCAGGCATTCGCGCCGGGCGGCGCTGGCTGACCCGGCACATCTCGCTGGTGTTGCTGGTGGTGACCGGCTCCGGGCTGGTCGCGGGGGGAGCGATGCATCTCGCCCAGGCCGCCGCGGCCGGGGACGTGGCATGGATTGCCGCGGGTGCGTTCGGAGCGGGGTATGCCTGCTGGGCGGTTGCGGATAGCCTCCGGCAGCGGCGGCTCGGCGTCGACGTGATCGCGGTGCTGGCTCTCGGCGGCGCGCTCGCGGTCGGGGAATACCTGGCCGCCGCGGTTATCGGCGTCATGGTGGCCAGCGGCCGGGCCCTGGAAGCGTGGGCGGCCGCGCGGGCCCGCCGCGACCTGCACGCCCTGCTGCAGCGGGCACCAAGGACCGCGCGGCGGTACCTGGGCGGCGCGATCGAGGTGGTGCCGCTGGACGCGGTCGTTCCCGGCGACGTGCTGCTGGTCGCGTCGGGCGAGGCGGTTCCGGTCGACGGGACCGTGGCCGGCGCCGCTGCGATCCTGGACGAGTCGGCGCTGACCGGCGAGCCGCTTCCGGTCGACCGAGCCCGGGGGGAGCCGGTCCGCAGCGGCGTTCTGAACGCCGGGCGCCCGTTCGACCTGCTCTCCACGGCCAGGGCCGCCGACAGCACCTATGCCGGAATTGTCCGCCTGGTGTCGGAGGCCGAGGAGTCGCAGGCTCCGTTCGTGCGGCTGGCTGACCGCTACGCGCTGTGGTTCCTGCTCGTGAGCCTGGCCGCGGCCGGTGCCGCGTGGGTTGCCGCCGGGGCGCCGCGGGCCGTAGCGGTCCTGGTCGTGGCCACGCCGTGCCCGCTCATCCTGGCGGCGCCGGTCGCCCTGGTATCCGGGTTGTCCATGGCAGCCCGGCGTGGCGTAGTGGTCAAGGGCGGCGGCGTGCTCGAGCGTCTCGCCCGGTGCACGACCCTGCTGCTCGACAAGACCGGGACGCTGACCAGCGGCCGTCCGGCACTGGCCGCCATCGTGCCGGCCGGGCTGCTGCCCGCTGACGAGGTTCTGCGCCTGGCTGCTTCCCTGGACCAGGTGTCCCAGCACGTGCTGGCCGGTGCCATCATCCGTGCCGCGGCCAGCCGCGGCTGCGAGCTGGCGCTGCCGGAGCGGGCCGAGGAGGTACCCGGCCACGGCATTCGCGGGATTGTCGCCGGTCACCGGGTCGCGGTGGGCAAGGCAGCCTGGGTGGGGATGACCGGCTCGCCGCGATGGGCGAAGACCGCACGCCGGCAGGCGCGACTCGACGGGGCGTTGACGGTGTTCGTCGCCGTGGACGGATCGCCGGCCGGCATCCTGGTGCTCGCCGACCAGGTTCGGCCCGATGCGGCACGGACAATCCGCGCGTTGCGGGCGGGCGGCATCAGCCGGATCGTCCTGGTCACCGGAGACCGGGCCGAGGTGGCCAGAACCGTAGGCGCGGTCATCGGCGTCGATGAGGTGCTCGCCGAGCGTACGCCCGCGGAGAAGCTGGACGCGGTCCGGGTGGAACGCAGCCGGGCGCCCACCATCATGGTGGGCGACGGGATCAACGACGCGCCCGCGCTAGCCCTGGCGGACGTGGGCATGGCCATGGGGGCGCGGGGGGCGACGGCCTCGTCGGAGGCTGCCGACGCGGTGCTGACCGTCGATCGGCTCGACCGGATCGGGGAAGTCGCCGCGCTCGCCCGCCGGACGCGGCGAATTGCCCTGCAAAGCGTGCTCGCGGGCATGGGAATGTCCCTCGCGGCGATGGCCGTGGCAGCGGCGGGCCTGCTGCCTGCGGTGTGGGGGGCGCTCGTGCAGGAGGGGATCGACGTGGCGGTGATACTCAACGCGCTGCGCGCGCTCCGGCCCGGCCCGGGCCCGATACGCCTGGACGCCGGCGACGCGGCGCTGACGAGGCGCTTTCAGGGCGAGCACGAGAGCATCCGGGCGGGCATCGACCAGTTGCGCGTGGCCGCGGACTCGATAGGGGTGGTTCCGCCCGCCGAGGCGATGGCCCGGGCCCAGCGCGTGCACCGGCTGCTCCTGGAGGAGATCGAGCCGCACGAGCAGGCCGAGGAGCAGGAGCTGTACCCGGCGCTGGACCGCCTCCTTGGCGGGAACCAGCCGACGGCCACCATGAGCAGGGCGCACGCCGAGATCACGCACCAGATCAGGCGGCTTGGCCAGCTGATCGATGACATCGAGCCCGGCCCGCCCGACGACGCTGACCTGGCCGACATGCGTGGTCTGCTCTACGGCCTGCATGCCATTCTCCGGCTGCACACCGCGCAAGAGGACGAAAGCTACCTCTCGCTCGGCGACGAGGACGCCAGCCCGCCTGGCCGCCAGCAGGCGCAGCTCATGAGGGGCTAGCGTCCGGCGGCAGCGGGACCAACGGCCCTGCCGGATCACCGCGGCGACGCATCACGCTAGCTGTGGAGGTGAGTGAGATGCGAGCGGTTGTCGTGTACGAGAGTCTTTCCGGCAATACCCCACAAGATCGCGGAGGCGATCGCGGCAGGTATCCGGGCTTCCGCAGGAACCTCAGCACCCTGCCCTGCCCCCGGCCTGAACACCGCCTGGCACAAAGCTCGCTGCTGAGGAAAAGGACAACGGAGGGCGCTGCCTTCGAGGCGGCGCCCTCCTGTTTCGGTACCCTGAGGTGAGGCACGCCTGTTACCCCTCCCCGGGTGAGGACCTCCTGAATGACTAACCGCAGGTCGATAGTGATGAGCGGCGATCTCGGCAGCGGCAAGAGCACTATTTCCCGGCAAGTGGCAAGCCGTCTCGGCCTCCGCCGGCTCAGCATGGGAGACCTCTACCGGAACATGGCGCAGGAACGCGGGATGTCCGCATTGCAGCTCAACCTGCATGCGGAACGCGACGAGGCGGTGGATGGCTACATAGATCAATTGCAGGCAGAAATAGCCAGATCCCATGAACAGCTAGTCATCGATAGCCGTCTCTCCTGGTTTTTCTTCAGCGATGCCTTCAAGGTATACCTGATCGTGGATCCGGTCACCGCTGCCCGTCGGGTGATGTCACGTCCCGCCAATGACGTCGAGGCTTACTCGTCCGTCGAAGAGGCGGTTGACAGGCTGCGGAGCCGCAGCAACAGCGAGCGGATCAGGTTTATCAGGAAATACGCCGTCGACAAAACCCGGCTGCGAAATTACGATATGGTATGCGACACCACGCGCGCTGGGCCGGATGAAATAGTTGACAGAATTGTGGCAGCCTTCAATGGTACGTTCGGTCAGGAAATACTGGCGCACTCGCCCCCCTTGCTCCTGCTCGACCCCGCGCGGATATATCCGAGCCAAGACATTAGCGGCCGTCCCGGGCCATGGGACCCCGGATCTGCCTCAGGCGTACGCCAGGAAGGGCGCGGAGAACTTGCGCCGATCTCGATTGCCTACACTGGCCAGTGCTTTTATGTTGTCGATGGCCATCGCCGGCTGAGTATTGCGCTGCAGAACAAGCTGACGCTGGTGGCCGGGCGGCTGGTCGCCGAGGCTGATGAGCAGGTGATCGCTGGACTTTCCGCGCAGCAATACTTTGCGGCGGAGGTCGGCCCGAGCGCTACCCACGACTGGGCCGCGGCGCACAAGATAGCGCTGCCGCTGCCGCCGCATCTGAGAGCTTTAGAGGTCCCGGAAATTCAGCGCGGCAGCAGCGGGCCGTGGTCGAGGTAGGGCAGGACGTGCCTGGCGAACAGGTCGCCCTCGGCGGCGTGCGGGTAACCGGACAGGATGAACGCCTCCATGCCGAGGCTGGCGTAGCCGCGCAGCTTAGCGAGCACCTGGCCGGGATCGCCGACGATGGCGGCGCCGGCCCCGGAGCGCGCGCGGCCGATGCCAGTCCACAGGTTCGGTTCGGCGTAGCCCTCCTCGTCGGCCATGTCGCGTAGCTCGTTCTGCCGCATGGTGCCCGCCGATCTGGTGTCCAGGGACCGGCGGCGGATCCGTTCCCCGGTAGCGTCGTCCAGCCGGGAGATCAGCCGCCGCGCCGCGGCCCTGGCCTCGCGTTCGGTGGCGCGGACGATGACGTGCGCCCGGTAGCCGAACCGGAGTTCGCGGCCGTGGCGGGCGGCGCGTTCCCGCATGTCGCGGACGACGGCCTCGACTCCTGGCATCGTGTCCGGCCACATCAGGTACACATCCGCCGCCTGCGCGGCGACCTCCCGCGCGGCCTCGGACAGGCCGCCGAAGTAGAACGGCGGGCAGCGGCCGCCGGCCGGGCGCAGCCGCGGCGGATCCAGGGCGAGGCTGACGAACTCGCCGTGAAAGTCGATGCTCTTGCCGTCCAGCAGGTCACGCAGGACGCACATGATCTCCAGGGTGCGGCGGTACCGGGGAGCGGAGTCCAGCTCCTGGCCGGGCAGGCCGGACGAGATGATGTTGATCGTGAGGCGGCCGTTGAGCATCTGGTCGATGGTGGTGAGCTGCCGGGCGAGCTGCGGCGGCCACATCTCGCCCATCCGCACCGCCACCAGCAGCTGCATCCGGCGCAGCAGCGGCGCGATCCCGGCCGCGAAGGCCACGGAGTCGATGCCCATCGCGTAGCCGGACGGCAGCAGCAGGCTGTCGTAACCGGCTTCCTCCGCGCCGAGCGCGATGCCGCGGCAGTGCTCCCAGCTGGACTGCAGCGCGGGATCCGGCACGCCGAGGAACTCGTAGTCGTCATCGCACAGCGCCGCGAACCAGGAGACCTCACAGCCCATGCGGCCAGTATCCCCTCGCCGCCAGAGTCACGCAGCGGCAGCCAGCTACGAAACGGGCCGTCAGCTCACCGGAAGCCGCGATCGGCCCTGCGGAATGCCGCCGCGCGCGGATCACTGGCATCTTGCGCCGCGCCGCTGTCAGCATGCAGGAAACTGGCGATGACCGGCGCGACCTCGGCTGCGCTGTCGATCAGCGCCAAGTGCCCGCCGCCGCGAACGGTGTGCAGCTGCGCCCTGGGGATTAGCGCCGCCATCAGCCGGTGGTTCAGGTGCGGGGTGACCGGGTCATCGTCGCCCGCGACGATAAGCGTCGGGTGCCGGATGGCCCACAGCCACGGCAGGCTCGTCCAGCCGAACAGCGGAGCCATCCGGTACACGGCCTGCCATGGATTCTTCGGCCGCTGGATGTGCATCGAGCGCACCAGCTCGGGCTCGGTGCGCAGGCGCCCGCCGAACATGGTTCCCGCCACCTTCTCCAGCCGTACCGGGTAATAGCTCCCCGGATTGATGAAGTGCCACATCGCCGCAACGTTGCCCGGCATGGCGAAGCCGCCGAAGGAGGTAGAGACGAGCACCAGGCGGCGGACGCGGCCTGAGTGCGTGACCGCCATCTGCTGCGCCACCGCGCCGCCGAACGACGCGCCGAGCACGTGCGCGCTCGGCACGTCGAGCTCGTCGAGCACCGCGGTGCCGAAATCCGCCAGCCCCCACATGGTCATCGGCACGCGGGGCATCTGCGTGCTACCGATGCCCGGCGGGTCGAACGCGATCGTGCGGAAACCATCGAAGTGCGGGAGCAGCCGCTCCCAGAGCCCGACCTCTCCCCAGATGCCGGAATAGAGCAGCAGCGGCTCTCCCTCGCCGCGCATCTGGATGTGCACCTGGAGTCCCCTGATGCGTAGCTGCTCGTTGGTAACCTGCGGGGCGGACCCGGATACTGCCATCGGCACTCCTCGGTGAGCCCGTTCGGCACAGGGCCCGTCAGACACGTTCGGCGCGTCCCGCTGGGCGCATATCCGGACATATACCCCGGCAGGCGCCGGGCTGAACCCGGGCCGCTGCATGCAATGCGCAAACGAACGGCCGGCCGAAATCTAGATGACACCGGCTGCATGACGCAAATGACAGATAGTATTGCGAAATTCACGGATTGCATCGAGGATAGCCAACCGAACGGTCGGTTATCATGAGGCCGAGCAAGGCTTGGTTCTGAGCGTCGGTTCACGGAGCCGAAAATGGGCGGCAAGGGCCAGCGATCGCGGCCTCGTGTGGAGGCGGACCTGGATGTATACCTTCGTCGCGCCGCTCGGCCGGGCGCTTCGCATCGCCGCTGACTCGTGCGCGGTCGTCAGTGGCGACCATCGCCGGACCTATGCCGAGCTCGGCTCGCGATGCCGGCGGCTAGCCGGCGCGCTGCGCGGGCTCGGGCTCGTGCCTGGCGACCGGGTCGGGGTCATCGGCCTCAATTCCGACCGCTACCTGGAGCTGTACCTGGGGGTTCCGGCCGCGGGCTTCGTACTCGCGCCGGTGAACTCGCGGCTGGCCGCCGCGGAGATGCGCGCGATCCTCCAGGATGCCGGCGTGCGCGTGCTGTTCACCGACGGCGGCTACGCCGGCGCGGTGGCCGAGCGGGTCGTGACGATGCCCGGGGAGTATGATGACCTGATCTCCGCGGCTGATGAGGTGCCACTGGGCGAGGGGGTGGCCGAGGACGACCTGGCCGTGCTGTTCTATACCTCCGGGACCACCGGGGCGGCGAAGGGTGCGATGCACAGCCACCGCGGCCTGGTCTCGAGCGGACTGCATTTCATGGCAACCTGGCCCTTTGACCGGGATACCCGGTGGCTTGTTTCCTCGCCGATGTTCCACACCGGCGGGACGATCGCGATGATGGCGACCGTGTGGTCCGGCGGGACGCACGTGATGATGCCCAGCTTCGACCCTGACCTCGCGCTCGATCTCATCGAGCGCGAGGGCGTCACGCACACGCTGCTCGTGCCGACCATGCTCGCTGCCGCCGCCAGCGCCCAGCTTTCCCGGCCGCGGGACGTCAGTTCGCTCCGCTACCTGAGCCACGGCGCATCGCCCATCACGGCCGAGACGCTCAAGCGCACCCGCCGGGCATTCCCGGGCGCGGAGTTGCTGCACGTGTACGGCACCACCGAGACGACGCCGATCACCACGCTGCTGCCGCACGAGGAACGGATACTGGACACGCGGCGGGCGGCCTCCTGCGGCCAGCCAGCAGTGGGCGTCGATGTCCGGGTCATCGATGCGTCCGGCGCCGAGGTGCCGCCCGCGGTGGTGGGCGAGATCATCGTGCGCAGCCCCAGCGTGATGACCGGCTACTGGCAGAAGCCGGAGGAGACCGCCGCGGTGCTGGCGGGTGACTGGTACCGCACCGGTGATCTTGGCTACCAGGACGAGGAGTCATACCTCTACCTGGTCGACCGGGCCAAGGACATGATCGTCAGCGGCGGCGAGAGCATCTACTCGACAGAAGTCGAGAACGCGCTTTCCTCGCATCCTTCGGTCGACGAGGTCGCGGTGTTCGGCGTTCCCGATGAGCAGTGGGGCGAGGCGGTACACGCGGTCGTGGTCTGCCGGGCGGGTGTCACGGCCGATGAGCTGATCACCCACTGCCGCGCCCGTATCGCCAGATTCAAGGTGCCCAAGCGGATCGAGCTGCGGGCTGAGCCGCTGCCCAAGTCAGCGGCCGGCAAGGTTCTCAAACGCGACCTGCGCGATCCGTACTGGGCCACCCGGCAGACCCGGGTCGGGGGAGCCTAGCCGGGTTCCGCGGCTTCGGCGGCGGGCGGGCCGGTGCGCAGCGGCGGCAGCGTGTACAAGCTGTCGACGTTGAGCTGCTGCACGTCCGCAAGCACGGAGTCCTGCTGTAGCTTTGCCTTCTCCGCGGTCTGCTTTGCCAGTTCTGAGGCCAGGCCGCCCAGCTGCCGCACGCCGGTGTCATCGACGAGCACATGGCTGGTAGAAAGAATCGCGATTCCCTCCACCCGCCGCTCGGGCTGGCCTGGCGGAACCAGGGCTGCCCCCACTTTGGCCGCGTCAAAGGGATTGGCCGGATGCGTAGTAAGCCGGTCGCGCTCCCCGATGACCCATCGGTGGTATTTCATCACCTCGCCCCGGAGCGGCAGGGTCCGCACGTCCTCGGCCGCCAGCCCGAATCGCTTGCCCTTGCCGAAGCAGCGAGCATAGGCCACCAGGGCAGCCGACCAGAGCGCCTGCGGCACCACCGCATCTCGCTCCTCCTCGGGCCTGGCCAGCTCGGTCAGCAGCCGCTTACAGCATTCCATGACGAACTGAAGATCGCCGATGATCGAAGCCTGGTCGGCGAGGATCTGCGCTGATGGCAGGTCAACAGCGACAGTGAGCATCGAGGCCTCCGGCGATGCCGGGCTCGTCCCGCTCATAGCTCCCCGTTCCCTGATGGCTGACTCGATGACCACTTGAGCAGAGATTCTCACATGTGGACAGCTCCCTCCCGGTCTCACATAGTGACAAGTCCCTGGGCCGCGTGGTGCCGGCCAGCAAGTACTCGCCCGCGCTGGAACTGCACCCAGCCGCAGGCTGCTGGCTAGGTCCTCCGGCGTCGGGCCGCCCCGATGGCGAGGCCCGCGCCTGCCGAGAGTTCTGGATCCGTTGCCGAGAGCCTGACCATGATCTATTGTCCGATTAAGTTCAGCTATGTGCGATCACGTTTGATCTCGTTCCGTTTGCCGCGGCGCCTTTCGCGGGGCGGATGCCTCTCCAGGGAGTCCAGGCGAGCTGAATGCACAAGGAGACCCCGATGAACGTTGCCCGCCGCCACTCGGACTACCGCCAGATTCTGGCCAGCTGCCGGCCCAAGCTTTGACCCGTACGACGTCCCGTGCGTGATCGGTTCCTGACGAAAGCTGATCCGCCCGGGCGGCTCGGCGATTCGTCGTGACTGCCTGAAACTGGCCAGGCGGCGGGACCAGCCTGGCGGGCTGGCGGTATCTCGCTTGCCTCGGTGGCGGTGCCGCTGCTCGTGCTGCCAGCCGCGGTCCTGCTGCTCGAGTCGCTGGTGGCGCGACCGCTGTACGTCGATCGCTACGTCCTGCCCGGCGAGGCGGGAGCTGCCTTGCTGGCCGGCGCCGGGATGTACCGGATCGGGCAATGGCTGGGGGACCGGTCCGGGCGGCGAGCGCTGGTCTGGGTACCGGCCGTGGCCGTGTGCCTGTGCACGCTGCTCGCGCAGCTCGGGCCGCAGCAGCGCATCCGCACCCCGGACAGCCGGTTGTTCGACTTCGGCGGGCCGGCCAGGCAGGAGAGCATGGTGCTGGAGCGTTATTTCTCCCTGATCCGCGAGCAGCGCTTCCGCGGCATCGTTGTCACGCTCTGGCTCCGATCGGGCAGCGAAGAGCAGTGCGGATTTTCCACGTCCTGGCGTGGAAAATCCGCACCACTATCGAATCGCCCGGTACCCCGGGTCCGCAACAGTGTCTTCCGGGAAACACTGATCCGCCCCGCGGCGGAATAGGATCCCCCGGGGGAAATGCAGGACACTTTTAACGGGATCCCTCGACTCGATCGAAGGGGATGCATGATGTCCAGACGCCTCACTCTCGCGCGGCTCCTGACGCTGACCGCCACGGCAGGCCTGACTGGCCTGGCGCTGTTATCCCAGGGGGCGAGCGCCGCAGCCGCGCCCGGCGACTGGCCGCAGTACCTGCATGGCCCGCAGCACAGCTCGCGGAGCCTCGCGACCGCGTTCACGCCGTCGAACGCGGCTGCGGCGAGCCAGGTGTGGCACTGGCAGCCGCCGGCGGTCACGGGCAAGCCGGCGCCCCGGCTGGATGCGAGCCCGACCGTCGTGGCCGGGCGCGTGTACATCGGCGCCCAGAGCGGCGGGTTCTTCGCGCTGAACGAGGCGACGGGCGCGAAGGCGTGGAGTCGTCAGCTCGACACTGAGCCGCATGTCACCTGCCCGGCGCGCGGGATTACCTCGACCGCGGCCGTGCTGCCCGACCCGGTTACCGGCACGAGCACCGTTTACGTGTCGGGCGCTCGCTTCTTGTATGCGCTGAAAGCCGCGACAGGCGCCCTGGTGTGGAAGACCGAGATCGGCCCGGCGAGCGCGCCCGCCAACGCGTATTACAACTGGTCGTCGCCGACGGTGGCTGGCGGCCACATCTACGTCGGCCTGTCGTCCAGCTGTGACAAGCCGCTGATCCGCGGCGGGGTGGTCGAACTCAGCCAGCACACCGGCCAGGTGCTGCACACCTGGCGCACGGTGCCGGCCGGGTCGATCGGCGGCAGCGTCTGGACGAGCGTCGCCGCGTCATCAAGCGGCAGCGATCTCTGGGTGTCGACCGGCAACGAATGCGACCCGACGATCAACACCTGCCCGGCCGGCAACCAGATCGGGCATTCCCTGTCGATCGTGCACCTGTCCTCATCGCTGGGACTGCTCCAGGCATGGCGGCCGCAGGGCGTCGCCGGCGGCGGCCATGACTTTGACTTCGGTGCCTCACCGACCCTGTTCGGCGCCGGCGGCACGCCGCCGCCCGACGTGGGTGCCTGCAACAAGAACGGGAAGTTCTACGCGCTGGCCGCGAACCCGCTCGGCAGCTCCCCGCTGTGGACCGACACGATCGGCGCGCCCGCCGGCGAGCTCAGCGCATGCCTCGCCAGCGCCGTCTGGGACGGACCGGCCGGCGCGCTCTACCTCGGCGGCGACGGCACCACCATCGGCGGCACCGGCTTCGGCGGATCGATCCGCCGGGTAGACCCGGTAACAGGTGGCTTCATCTGGCAGACCGGCCTGCCCTGCGCGGTGATGGGCACGCCGACCGTGGACGGCGCCGGCGTGCTCGCCGTCGGCACTTACAGCTGCGTCAGCCCCGCTACCCCGGGCGCTTACCTGATCAGTGCATCGACCGGGGCCATACTCAAGACCCTCCCGGTCGCCTCAGGACGGGTCTTCGGCCAGCCGGTGTTCGCCCAGGGCGCCCTGTTCGTCGCCACCGAGACACACGGGCTCTACAGCTTCGCGCCCTGACCGCGGGGCGGTCCGCTGGGCGACCTGATGGGTGTTGCCCGCCGCGGGCAGGCCGGAGCCGACATCGAGGGGCTGGCGGACCTGCACGGCCCAGGCGCCGGCTCGCCCTGCGGAGGACAGTGGCGAGCCGGCGCCCCGGGCGCGGCCCGGCGCTCAGGCGGCCGGGCCGGTGTGGAGGACGACGGTCGCGCTGTGACTGCGGGCCGCCTGGTCCGTCCAGGTGAGGCTGATCTTGTCACCGGGATGGTACTGGCCGAGCACGGAGCGGATAGCAGACGGCGAGGTGACGGGGTGCCCGCCGATCGACGTGATCTCGTCGTCGGCGGTCAGGCCGGCCGCGGCGGCGGCCGAGCCCGGCTGGACTCCCGCGACTGCCGCGCCGCCCGGGAGCCCGGGCACTCCGGCCGCGGGGGTGGTCGCGATGCCGAGGAAGGCGGTGGCGCCGATGTGGGTCGTGGCCGAGCCCGTGCCCGCGTCGATCCGGCGGGCGATGGACAGTGCGTCGTTGATCGGGATCGTGAAGGCCTGGGTTGTCGTGGCCGAGCTGAGCTGGTTGCCTGACGTGGCCGACGCCGCCGTGTTGACGCCGATCACCTGGCCGTGGGTGTCGATGAGCGGCCCGCCGGAGTCTCCTGGCTCGATGCCCGCGTTGGTGCGGATCAGGCCTCGCAGTTGCTCGGAACTGCCGGGCGATTCGTCGCTGGCCGTGATCGATTCTTCCAGCCCGGTGACCCGGCCGGTCGCCACCGACGGGGTGCCGTTCTGCCCGCCCGCGTTGCCCATGGCGACGACCTTCTGCCCGGTCCTGACCTGCGAGGAGTCGCCAAGGTCCGCGGTCGCCAGGCCCGATGCCCCGTTCAGCCGCAGCACCGCGACGTCGTGAGCAGCGTCGTAGCCTGCTACCGAGGCCGTGTAGACGCGGCCATTGCCGACATCCCTGACCTTGATGGCGGTGGCGCCGTCAATGACGTGGTTGTTGGTGAGCACCTCACCGGACGAGGTGAGCACGATCCCGGTGCCGGCCGCGGTCGCGCCCCGGAAGCCGAGCGTGGAGATCACGTCGACCACGCCCGGGCGAGTCTTGGCGATGATCTGGGAAGTGGTCAGCGTGCTGGCCGTGCCCGCGCCGGCGGTCGCCGCCCAGGCGGTGCCCGCGCCGGCCACCAGGGCGGCCGCGGCCGTGATGGCCAGCAGCCGGCCTCGGCGGCGTGCTGAGCCTGCCGGGGTCGGCGAATCCCCGGCGATGCTCGCTGAGCCGGCCGCGGCCGGCCAATCCTCGGCGGTGCTCATGGTCGTTCCTCCTGGAAACGTGGATCGCCTTGTCCTACGCTGACCACGATGCGGCCCGCACCTGGAGGCAAGCTAAGGAATAGCTGGTGCCTGGATTCGGATTACCTGAGCGCTAGCTGAATGAACGCCTCCGAAGACGCTGATGTGCCCGCCTGTCTTCCCGATCAGCTGGCAGGCTAGCCGATCCTGATCCACGCGGTGGCGGCGGCCGGCTGACCCACCCGCGCGCAGACGAGGCTCAGCGGCCCGCTGGGCATGTCGTCAACGGCGAACCGGCCCAGCTCGTCGGCGTCGACCCAGACGGGCTCCGCGCGGGACGTCCGGCGCACCTGGATCCGGGCCGGCCCGGCCGGGATCAGCTGCCCGACCAGCTGCCACCGCCCAGCGCGGGTGCCGGGCTCGACCTCGATCTCCACGCTGAGCGCCTCGGCGTCGAAGACAAGCAGCCGCGGCCCGCTGCTCGCGCGCAGCTCGGATCCCGTCGCGGCGAGCTCGGAGTCGGACGTCAGCGCGGCCAGCTCCGCGTCGATGGCCCGCAGCCCGTAGCTGCCCTTGGCCAAGTCGACGGACCAGCCTGGCGGCGCACCGCGCTGGCCGAGCATCTCGCTCAGCGCGGCGAGCATGCCCTCGTCGTCGAGGCCGCGCAGGCGGTCAGCGGCCGCAGCGCTGTCACGGCCCCGGGGGTCCTCAGCGCTCATGGCCCCCTCCGTGGTCGACGCGCATCTCGGCTCCGCTCTCCAGGGCCACCAGGATCGCCGCTGCGCCTTCGTCTCATCATGAGATGACGAAGCCTCCCCTAGATACCACCGTTGTCAAGTAGTTTTCTGAGCTGGCTCAGGCAGCGCGCCCGGGTCGGCCCGAGGCTTCCCACCGGCACCTGCAGTTCCGCCGCCACCAGCCGGTAGGACGGCGGCCCGTCCTCGGCATCGAGTACCAGCGCGCGGAGCACCCGCTGGCACCACTCGCTCAGCTGGAGGAACGCCTGCCAGAGGGTAGCGTTCTGATCGGCGGCCAGAATCGACAGGTCGGCCGCGGCGCTGCCGCCGAGCAGCCGGTCCAGATGCTCGTCCGCCACTGGCGTGGCCGGCCGCGACCGGCGCAGGAAGGCGAGGCACTCGCGGCGGCACGTGGTCGCCAGCCAGCCGGCCAGCCGCTGCGGGTCGCGGATCCGGCCCAGGTTCTCCAGCAGGCGCAGCCAGGTCAGCTGCGAGACATCGGCGGCGTCTTCGGCGTTCAGCCGGTGCGCCCGGCAGACCGACCACACCAGCCCGGCATACCGGTCCACTAGCCGTTCCCAGGCCTGCGCGTCGCCGGCGGCCGCGGCCTGCACCCAGCCGGGAACGGGATCGTCGGCGGCTCCCGCCGCGATCATTCCGGCCTCGGGGGACGCATCGCTCGGCATCGTGACCTCACACTCCCAGCGCCAGGAAGGAGCAGGCGGTTGCCAGGGTGACCGGATCGTCGGTCGCGGCGGCAGCCATCCGAGCCAGCCGCAGCGCATCGGGGAGACCGGCACCCCCGGCCACGTGCTCGTGCAGGGAACCCATTATGCCTGGTGTGACCCGGTCGCTCACCGGTACCACGGCGGCGGCGATGCCGACGGTCCCCATCGGCATCATGCTGCTGGCCAGCCCGAGCAGCTCGTCGGCTCCAGCCGGCGATGCGCGGCCGGACTCGCAGCCGGACAGCACCATGCGCACCGCGCCGTCGAGCTGGGCCATGCCCCGGGTGGTATTCCCGACCAGCGCCAGCGTCACGCCGGGACTGGCCCGGACGTCAGCCTCACGCTTGGCCTGGCCGCTGGCCTGGGCCGCATGCAGGGCACGGCGTAGTTCGCCAAGGCCAGCCTCGGCTTGGCCGAGGTCCCGCAACGAGATACCGGCTGCCTGATGCGCGATCGATGCCTCGGCGGCAGCGGCCGGCGGCTGGCGGGAGAGCACTGCGCGCGCCCGCGCCAGCGCGTCGGCGGGCCGGGAATGTGCCAGAACGAGGAGGTGATCGGCCCCAGCCGTATCTGGGGAGGAATCGCCATCCTCTGACATGTATCCATGGTAGAGATCAGGACTGCCGTATTGGCGTTCAAAATGGGAGGGATTTCGATGGCGAAGGGCAACTCGGCGCCGGACATCATCAGCCTTTCCGCAGGTACCCACACGTGGCTAGACCGCGTGCCCCTGAGCTTCCGGTTCTTCGTCGATGGGCCGCTCGCGTCCAAGGGGTCAGCCCGCCCGGGTCAGCGCGTGGAAGAGATCGATGGTCTCCGCGCTTGGCGTGATCTCGAGGTCCGCGCCGAGGCGCTCGGCGCAGCGCTGGAACTGGCGGGCCACCAGGTCGCGCTGGCCCCTGCGGGCGAAGCAGCGCATCAGCAGCCGGTGCGCGGACTCGCGGCAGCCATCCTCGCGGAGCAGCCGCTCCAGCGCATGCTGGGCGCCGTCCACGTCGCCCTGCTCCGCGAGCAGCGTCGCGAGGCGCTCAAGGACCTGGAGGAACAGCTCCTGCAGGGCCGTCCGCTCCGGCAGGAACCAGCCGGCCGCCGGATCGCCGTCGAAGAGCGGGCCGGCGTAAGCCGACACGGCGCGCTCCAGCACGGCTACCATGTCGGCCGGAGTCCCGTGACCCGGCCTGCGGAGGCCGCGCTCGGCAGCGTCGATGAAGCGGTCCCGGTCGATTTCCCAGGCCAGCTCCCGGTTGAGCGAGTAGCAGGCGTCCCTGTACACGATGTACCGCGCGCCGGGGGAGGTGACACCGAGCACTCGCCGCAAGCCGTAGAAGCAGACGTTGAGGTTGTTGCGCGCCGATGGGTAGGTGTGGCCCGGCCACAGCAGCTCCATCAAGATCTCGCGGTGCACCGGCCGCCGGTGCATGAGCAGGTACTGGAACAGCGTTCTCGTCCGCTGCCCTCCCCAGGCCGCAACCTGCCCGCCCGCGGCCTGCACGTCGAGCCGCCCGAGCGCTCGCACGACGACATCCGGCCGGTGCACGTCGTCCAGCCGGCGCGTGTCATCTGGCCGGGGCGCGTCGCGCACCGGAGCTGGTGCCGTCCGTGCGCCCGGCGGGGTCAGCAGCTGGCCGGCCGTGTCCGGCGCCGCCGGATGCACTGGTTGGCCGACGCCAAGCACGGACGCGGCTTGCCTGCCCGCCCGGGAGGCCGAGTCACGGTGCAGCCCGGCGGCAGCCTCGAGTTCGTCGGCAAGCTGCCGGTGCTCGAGTCCGCGCCGGCACAGCTCCCCGGCCCGGGCGGCAATATCGGGCACCTGCGGCGACGGACCTGAACTGGCGAGTTGCAGCACCCGCATCGCGGCGGCCAGCTCGTCGTCTGCTGGCCGGACTGGGAATTCCGGCCCTGGATCGTGCCCGGCGGACCGGCCCCACGGCCAGAACCGCGCCCGGCGGCTGCTCATACTCACCTCCGCGGGAAATCGGTGCACTCTCAGGATCTTGCTGATCCCGCCCCGAATCCCCGTTACGCCAGAGGCATGGCCCCGCCCGGCAGATACATGGCCGCGTTCTTCGTCTCCGCACTTAGCACTTTTTTAATCGCCGGCCACTGCGATGTCGTTACGTTCACCGGATTCTCAGCGGACCCTCAGCGACGCTATGCGCGGCGCTGAGCGGCATTGAACCGGCAGCTCACCGGCGCGGCCCAGGCTGGCTTTCAGGTCGGCCGCACTGGCCGTCCGCGCAACCGCGAGGGGAGAAAGACTCATGCACGGCTCTAAGAAGGGCTTGCCCTACCCGTCGAAATGCTGGCCGGACGACAGGGACTTCCTGGACGGAGCAACCGAGCTCCGCGTCCCGCCGTCGACGGCACTGAACGCGTACTGGGACGCCGACATCCTGGACACCCGCGGCGTCAAGCCGGGCACGATCATCGCCGTGACCGACCCGTTCGTGGTCCGGTTCCGGGTCGAGCTGACCGGGGACCTGTGGCATTGCATCCGCGGTGACTGGTGCTTCAACCTCGGCTTCACCGCCATCGGTGATGGGTCCGACTTCGACCTTTCCGACAAGCTGCCCGCAGGGGTCCTGGACCGCAAGGACTGGGACGGCTGCGAATCCCGGTGCATCGAGGTCTGTTACACCGTCCCGGCAGGGACGGTCCCGGCAGATTACTGCGGGACGCTCTACGAGGTCGGCGCCAAGTTCTCGCTGCACTGCTGCAAGCGCGAGCGGCCGATCCTGGTCGGCTACGAGCCGCTGGAGGAGCGCCAGTTCTATTGATCGGTCCCGGCGGTGGCCTGGTCGCCGGATCAGGTCACCGTCTTGTCGCTCCGTCCCGGTGGCGGGCCGCTCGCTGATGGGCGGGCTCGCCACCGGGCGGAAGCGCCTTTGGGGTACCGGCGGGGCAGCCGCCTTTCCGGTACCAGCCAGGAGGCCGGCCTGGCCGGGCACCGGCCAGGAGACCTGCCTTCCCGACACCAGCCAAGGAGCAGACGGTGGCCAGCGACCTCTCATCCATTCCGGGCCTGCAGCCCAAACACAAAGCCGTGCTGGCCGGCCCGCTGCGGATCAGCACAGCCCTGGAACTTGCCCGCGCGGACAGGCGGGTCGTGCATGCCGCGATGCGGCGGCTGCGGCCCGCCCCGACGCTGGAGGACATCGCCGGCTGGCAAGATCATGCGCGCGACCTCGCTGCGGCTGCCCGGGCGCAGTCGCCAGGCCCGCCCGGCTGGGAACAGGTGGCGGCGTTCGTGGTGAGCTTCGAGGCGCGGCAGACCAGCGCGGATCCAGAGCGCCGTCTCGTCGTGGAGCAAGTCGAGCAGGCGCCACCCGAGCCGCGCCAGGCGTGGCCCGCATGGTCGCCGGAAGCTGCCTGGACATGGATGCTGGAGCGGGTCGAGCCAGCGGGCAGCGGTACCACGAAGCCCGCCCAGCGCGAGCCCGGCGCGGAAACCCGGCCGGAACCTGCATCCGGTCCGGGGGCAAGGGTCCCGCGCGCGATCACGGCGGGCGTCCCGGAACTGGTGCTGCCGGACGGCCAAGTCCGGCGCCTGGACGCCGCCGGCCCTGTCGTTGACATCCCGCCTCGGGCGGCATTGCGGATCACCGCAACCGGCGTGCCCGGCTGGCCCCTGCAGGTGGGGCTCCGGCTGCGCCGCACCGGGGCCCCGTCGTACGCGCCGGGCCCGCCGGTGACCGCCGCCAGCGGCGAGGCGGCCGAGATCGGCCTGGACCTGCTTCCTGCCGGGGAGCACGCCGCGGTGCTGACGATCTGGGCACCGGGCGGCAAGGCCGCGGCCGCCGTCATTCCGCTGCCCCGGCTCCGCGTGCCCCCGCATCCCTGACCGCGTTCCGCGAGCCCGGGTCCCAGCGGTGGCCGGCTGGCCGGGGCCATGTCGCCGGATGGCGTTGCCGCCTTTCCTCACCTCGCCGGGCAGGCGCTAGCCGCGCCCGATGAACGGCATCTTGGTGGCCATCAGGGTCATGAACTGGACGTTCGCCTCCAGCGGCAGGCTGGCCATGTGCACGACGGCGCTGGCGACAAGCTCGGCGTCGATCATCGGCTCGGCGCGAGTGCGGCCATCTGGCTGCAGGGCTTCGGTGGCGAGCCAGCCGGACAGTTCCGTCGTGGCGTTGCCGATGTCGATCTGGCCGCAGGCGATGTCGTACGCGCGTCCGTCCAGCGAGGTCGCCTTGGTCAGGCCGGTGATCGCATGCTTGGTCGCGGTGTAGGGGGCCGAATGAGGCCGCGGTGCATGCGCGGAGATCGACCCGTTGTTGATGATCCGGCCACCGCGCGGATCTTGCTCCTTCATGATCCGGAACGCGGCCTGGGTGCACAGGAACGCGGCGGTCAGGTTCGCGCCGACCACAGACTGCCAGTCGGCGAACGGCACGTCCTCCAGCGGCACCGGGGGTGACACCTGGCCGGCGTTGTTGAAAAGCAGGTCCAGGCGGCCGAAGCGGCGCAGTGACTGATCGAACAGCCGCCGGACGCCGGCCGGATCGGCGACGTTCGCGACCACGCTCAGCAGCATGGATCCGCCTGCTGCGGCGTCTGCGACGGTCTGTTCCAGCGGGCCCCGCCGCCGGCCGGCGATGACCACGGAAAACTCGTTCCGCCCCAGAGCCAGTGCCGTCGCCCGGCCGATGCCGGTGCCGCCTCCGGTAACGATCGCGACCTTGTCGGGCATAGCGCCGGAACCTAGCACTGCCCGAGGACCCGGTCCGCCGCGGGGCCCGTCGCCCGCCGCGTGGCTGCCCGGCGCACACCATTGCGGACGACTGGCCGGGCTACAGTGGGACTACGCGGCCGCTGAGCGGATCGCGGTCGTGTCCCGCGGCTGAGGGAGTGTCATGGAGCGCGCGGGACCAGGCCGCGGCGGCCTGCCGGTTCATGCCCTGTTCCAGCAGCGTTTCGCCGGCGACGACACGCTGCTCGAGCTGGCCGGGCTCCGCTTCGCCCAGGCGGGCCTGGCGGCGGAGGCGTACGCCGACACGCCGGACGAGCTTGACCGCTTGCTCGGGTACGTGCCGCCGCACCCGCGGCTGCCGACGGTCCACCTGAACCGCGGTCTGAACATGCTGCGCGAGCGCGACCGCGATGTGGTCGCGCAGTTCGCCGGCGCCTTCGCCGGGCGGCTGTCCGGCATCGTCGTGCACGACCAGGCCGACATGGGCATGCAGGCGGACAGCGTGGTGGCCGCCGCGCGCGAGCTTGACGCGCGGCTTGCGCGCTGGCCGGATGCGCCCCTGGTCTTCCTTGAGTACGCGGCCGGCCATGAGCCCGGCTGGTTCGTCGGCCTGGCGGAGCGGCTCGGCGACGTCGACCGGGTCAGTTGCTGCATCGACGTGGGGCACGTCGGCATCAGGCAGGCCGCGGCCAGGTTCGCCCGCGCTCACCCGGGCGTCCCGCTGCGGGACCTCAGCCCCGGCGACACGCGCCTGCCCGGCCTGGTATCGGACGTGCAGGATGCCGTGGCGGGAGCGCTGCCCGACGTGGTCGACATGACGCGCTCGATCGGGCGGCTCGGCAAGCACCTGCACCTCCACCTGCACGACGGGCATCCGCTCATCGGCGGCCTGCCCGACCACTTCACCTTCCTGATGCGGCTGCCGGTCCCGTTCAGCCATGCGGGCCTGCCGTCGCTGGCCACGATGTACGGGCCAGCCGGGCTCGCGGCGATCGTGGCGGCCGCGGCCGGCGCGTGCCGCCCTGACCTCCTGTCGTTCACGCTGGAGATCCACCAGGTGGAAGGCCGCCTGCCGCTCGGCGACGCCGAGGGCCTGTTCCGGGACTGGCCGGACATCACCGACGCCGAGCGCATGAACAACTGGCTTTCGGTGCTCGCGCAGAACGCGATGCTCGTGCACCAGGCCATCGCGGGATAGCCGCAGCCGCGGCATCCGGCCGGGGATCCCGGGCCGGCATGTCCCCGATCGTCAGGGTGCGGCCGGGCGACGGGACGGCATCTCGGCTCCGGCGAGCACTTCCGCTGCCCGGTGGCACGCGGCCAGGCGGCCGGGCCGCACGGGGGCGAGCGCGGGCACCTCGGCACGGCACCGGTCGATGGCGAGCGGGCAGCGCGGATGGAAGACGCAGCCCGCTGGCGGGCTTGCCGCATCCGGCGGCTCTCCGTGCAGCACGATTCGCGAGGAGCGGGCGCTGGCGTCGATCTCGGGAACGGCCGACCGCAGCGCCCGGGTGTAGGGGTGCGCGGGCGCTGCCAGCAGCTCCTGGGTTGGCCCGCTTTCCGCGACGCGGCCCAGGTACAGCACCGCGGTCTGCTCGCAGAGTTCGCTCACGACGGCGAAGTTGTGCGAGATCAGCAGGTACGACAGGCTGCGCTCCTCGCGCAGCCTGCCGATCAGCTTCAGGATCCGGGCCTGCGTCCTGACGTCGAGAGCGCTGGTGGGCTCGTCGAGCACGAGCAGCCGCGGCTGCACGCTGAGCGCGCGGGCGATCGCGACGCGCTGGCGCTGGCCGCCGGACAGCTGGTGCGGATACCTGGCGGCCAGCCCGGGGTCGAGCCCCGCCTCCCGCAGCAGCACCGCCGCCTGCTCGCCGAGCAGGCGGCGCGGCACGATCCGGTGCGCGGACAGCGCCTCCGCGATCGCGGCGCCGACCCGCATACGCGGATCGAGGCTGTTGTCGGGATCCTGGAAAACGACCTGCACGGCACGCCGGTATCCCTTCAGCGCACGGCCGCCGAGCGCGGTGACGTCGGCGCCTTCGAACAGCACCTGGCCGGTGGCGGGCACCAGGCGGAGCACCGCCCTGCCGATCGTGGTCTTTCCCGACCCGCTCTCGCCGACCAGCCCGAGGCCGTACGGGCCTGCGGGAATGTCCAGGCTCACCTGGTCGACCGCGCGGACCGGCCCGTACCGCACGCTCAGGTTCCTGATCTCCAGCAGCGCCGGGGGATGCCGGCGGCGGGCGCCGGCCATCGCGGGCCCGGCGGCGGCGGGCCCGGCGGCGGCGGCAGGCCCGGCGGCGGCAGGCCCGGCTGCCGTGGTCTCATCCGGCGCTGTCACCGGCCGGCCCCCGAGCCGATCCTCGGCACCGACGCCAGCAGGTCGGCGGTGTACGGATCGCGCGGTGCCGACATGATCTGCCCGGCCGGGCCCTGCTCGACGATGGCGCCTGCCCGCATGACCGCTATCCGGTCGCACATCTCGGCGACCACCGCCAGGTCGTGGCTGATGAACAGGATCGACATGCCCTCGCGATCCCTCAGCTCCCGCAGCAGCTCCAGCACCTCGGCTTGCACCGTGACGTCCAGCGCGCTGGTGGGCTCGTCGGCCAGCAGGACCTCGGCGCGGAGCGCGAGCGCCAGCGCGATCGCGACGCGCTGCAACTGCCCGCCGGACAGCTGCCCGGGATAGCGGCGCAGCAGGTCGGGCGAGAGCAGCACCGCACGCATCGCCGCCGCCATCCGGTCGGCAGCCCCGCTCCCGGTCAGCCCGTGCAAGCGCAGTGCCCTGGCGGCGATGTGACCAACCCGGAACACCGGGTTGAACGCGGTCGACGGGCTCTGGAAGATCGCCGCGATCCGCTGCCCGCGCAGCTCGCGCAGGACATCCTGGGGCAGCCCGATCAGCTCGCGGCCGTCCAGCCTGATGCTCCCGCTGACGCTGGCGCCCACCGTATGCGCCAGCCCGAGCACGGCCAGCGTGGTCATTGACTTGCCCGACCCGCTCTCGCCGGCCAGCCCGACGATCTCGGCGTCGCCCAGCACGAGCTCGGCGATGGACACCGCGGCCCGCGTACCGAAGCGCACCTCCAGCCCGGTGATCTCCAGCCTCATCGGAGCATCACCCGCCGGGGGTCCAGCAGGTCCCGCATCCCGTCGCCCAGCAGGTTGAAGCCGAAGGCGGTAATCAGGATCGCCAGCCCGGGGAAGGTGACCAGCCACCAGTCGGTGGTGAAGTAGGCCTGCCCCGCCGAGACCATCAGCCCCCAGTCGGGCGTCGGGTCCTGCGCGCCGAGGCCGAGGAAGGACAGCGCCGAGGCGGTCAGGATCACGCCGCCGACGTCGAGCGAGATCTGCACGATCAGCGGGGTGATCGAATTAGGCAGGATGTGCCGGAGGATGATCCGCCGCCGCGATATTCCCAGCGCCCGGCAGCTCTCGACGTAGGGGCGCCCGGCCACCGAGGCGGCCTGGCCGCGGATCAGCCTGGTGTACCAGGGCCACCAGGTGGCCGCGATGGCGATCGTGACCGACGTCAGGCTGGGCGGCAGGACCGCGGCGAACGCCAGCGCGAGCAGCAGCGCGGGGAACGCGAGGAAGATGTCGGTGACCCGCATGATGACGTCATCCAGCCAGCCGCCGAAGTAGCCGGCCACCACGCCGAGCGGGATGCCGATCACGCACGCGATCAGCAGCACGAAGAGCGCGATCAGCGGCGAGACCCGGGCGCCGTAGATGACCCGGGACAGCACGTCCCTGCCCACCTGATCGGTTCCGAACCAGTGCTGCGCCGAGGGCGGCCGCAGCACCGCGAACGGGTGGGTCGCGGTGCCCGCGTCGCCGGGGAACGGCGCCAGCAACGGGCTGAACAGCGCGATGACGATGATCGCCGCGGCGACGGCGCCGCCCGCTACCAGCAGCGGATTCCCGAGCAGCCTGCCGCCGACGGCCCGGCGCGGCGGTGCCGTGGCGGCCAGGGCAGGACCGGGGGCGGGATCCGGGGCGGCGGAGGGCTTTTCGATCATCTGAGCCGGATCCTCGGATCGAGCGCCGCCTGGACGATGTCCACGATCACGTTGGCGACCACGTAGACGATCGCGATGAACAAGGTGACGCCGAGGATCGCCGGGGTGTCCAGGGCGGCGATCGAGGCCGCCGCGTAGCTGCCGAGGCCGGGCCAGTCGAAGATCGATTCAACCAGGAACGTGTTCACCAGCGAGTACCCGAAGACCAGGGCGATCGTGGCGGCCACCGGATTCCACGCCAGTTTCATCAGGTAGCGCCCGAACACCGCGCGCTCGGGAATGCCGAGCGCGCGGGCCATCTGCACGTGCGTCTCCCCGGCCGTGTCCAGGACCTGCGCCCTGACCATGCGGGCGATCAGCCCGGCCGGGTAGGCGGCCACCACCAGCGCGGGCAGGACGAGGTGGGACAGCGTGCTGCCGAGCATCGGCCAGTTGCCGGTGATCAGGGCGTCGACGACGGCAAAGCCGGTGCGGTGCGCCAGCGGGCTGGAGAACAGCAGGCCGGGCGCGTATTCCCCGGCCACCGGCAGCAGGTGCAGGCGCTGCGAGAAGATCAGCTGGAAGGTCAGCGCCATCCAGAAGATGGGCATCGACACGCCGAGGATCGACCCGGCGCGGATGGCGTGGTCGGCGGGCCGCCCGGGTCGCATGGCGGACACCAGGCCGAGCGGCACGCCGACCGCGACGGCGATCAGCAGCGCCGCCATCACCAGCTCGAGCGATGCGGGGGCGGCGGTGCCGAGGTCCGACAGCACCGGCTGGTGGGTATGGATCGACACCCCCCAGCTGCCGCCGGCAATCCCGGCGAAATAGCTCGCCAGCTGGACCAGTAGCGGCCGGTCCAGGCCGAGGAACCGGTGCGCCCGCGCGATTTCAGCGGCCGTCGCGTGCGGCCCGGCCCAGGTCGCCGCCGGGTCGCCGGGAACAGCGTGCGCGATCACGAACGTCATGGTGACGACGCCCGCGACCACCAGGACCGCCAGGGCGGCCCGGCGGGCGATGTAGACGGTCAACTGCCAAGCGGCTTCAGGTCATAGGCGAAGACGACGTTCGGGTATGCCTGGTTGACCCGGAATCCGGAGAAGCCGGACGACATCGCGTACTGGTAGTTGTCGTTGTAGAGGAACGCGATCGGGGCCTGGTGCAGGATCGTCACCTGCATGGAGCGGTACAGCTGCTGGCCGGCCGTCCGGTTGGTGGCGACGAGCGATTCCACCTTGTTGATCTGCTTGTCCAGGCTCGGGTTGGAGTAGTAGGAGAGGTTGAAGTACGGCTGCTTCTCGGTCTGCAGCAGGTTGACGAACCAGGAATAAGGATCGGCGTAGTCCGGCCACCAGTACTCAAAGAAGATGTCCTGGTGCTGCGCGGCGTTGGCCGACTTGGCCTTGCCCCACTGGGTTGGCCAGGCCAGCGACTGCACGTTCAGCCTGACGTTCAGCTTGGCCAGGCTGGACTTCATCAGCGTCGCGACGACCTGCTCGTTCGAATCCCCCTGGGTGTAGGTGAGCGACAGGTTCAGCGGTTTCTTGCCCGGCCCGTAGCCGATCTGGTTGAGCAGCTGAGCCGCCTTGGCCGGGTCGTAGCTGTAGTTCGGCAGGCTGCTGAAGTGCCCGAGCAGCCCGGCGGGCACGATGCCGCTGGACAGGGTGGCGGCCCCCTGCAGCGCGGCGACGATCCCCTTGTAATTGATGCCGTAGGAGATCGCCTGGCGCTCGCGCAGGTTCAGTGCCTTGGAGTTGAGCTGGCCGAGCAGGTTCTGCCAGGACGCCGCGCTCACCAGGCTGACGCCCGCCGCGCCCCGCAGCGAACTAAACAGGGCCGGACTCATCTGCTCGACGAAGCTGACCTGACCGGTCCGCAGCAGCTGCGCCGCGGTAGTGTCCTGCGGCACCACCCGGAACACCACGCGCTTGAAGTGCGGTCCGCTCCAGCCGCCCCAGTACGCCGGGAATGCCTTCTGGATGACCTCGAACTCCTGGCCCTTGTTCCACTTCTGCACCGTGTAGGGGCCGGTGCCCGCATCGTGCGGCGCATTCAGCCACGTGGCCAGCTTCCCGCCGCCTGCCGCCTTCGTGTCGTAGATGTAGGCGGAGTAGTCAGCCGATGCCACGAGGTCGAGCGGCGAAGGGTACCTGAGGTGGAACACCAGGGTGTAGGCCCCGGGCGTGTCGATGCTCTTCACCGCGCCCCAGACGTACGCGGCACCGCCGTTCAGCTTGATCGTGCGCTCGATGGCCGCCTTGGCCGCCTGCGCGGTCATCATCCTTCCGGTGTGGAAGCTGACCCCGTGCCGTAGCTGGAACGTCCAGCTCAGCCCGTTGGCGGCGGATGTCCAGCTGGTGGCCAGCAGCGGGTCCACCCGGTGGGTGGCCGGGTCGTAGCGGGTGAGCGTCTCGTACATGTTGCTCATCGCAATGATGCCGTTGGAGTATTCGGTCGCGGGATCCCAGCCGTCCACCATCACCTGGGAAAACGTGTCGTAGGTGAAGGTCTGACTGGCGGCATGCGCGGCCGGATGCTGCGGCGACGAAGAACCGCCACAGGCGGCGAGCACCATGGCCAGCGCTGAGCCGGATACGAGAAGTAGTGCGCCTGGGCGCTTCATGGAGGGCCTCCGTGGAACTTCCGGTTGCTGGCCGCTACTGGCCAGGCGGCCAGGACTGCCGGGCCGCGCGGGATTGCCGGCCGAGGTCGGCTTGCCGGTGCTGCTCTTGCAGGCCGCCGAGTGCCCCGGCCGCCTTGGCGCGGATCCGGATGGCCGGCGAGGTGAGATAGGCCAGCGGGATCTCCTCGGTCTCGATGATCTGCACCGTGCCTGGGTCCCCGCCCGCGGCGACCGCGTGCTCCCGCGCCTCGTCCTGGGCCTCGTCGAGCGCGGCCTGCCTGCCGCCCGCGCCGAGGTGGAATATCCGGTCCACGTTGCCGCTGACCGAGGCGATGGCGGCGCCGATGGCGTTGGCCGCGTCGAAGTGCTCGGGCCTGATGATCTCGCTGACGCCGGGCATGTCGTCAGGGACGAGGATGCTCCCCCCGCCGACGGCTATCAGCGGGCGGGCGTCCTTCGAGGTCTTGATCCGGTCGATCGCCTCGGTGAGGGCGGCATCGGCCGCCCTGGCGGCGTCCTCCAGCAGGCGCCGGTGCCCGGCGATCAGCCCGGCATCGCCGAGCGCCGCGCGGCCGGTCGCCACGGCGCTGTCGGTCAGGGTCGGCACGTCGCCCCCGAACACCAGGGCCTCGGTCAGCAGCCGGTAGCCGACGCTATGCGGCCCGATCCGCACGATGCCGGACTCCGACGAGATCACCGAGCCGCCGCCCAGCGCGATCGTGACCAGGTCGGGCATCCGGAAGTTCGTGCGGATCCCGCCGATCTCAACGCCGAGGGAGGACTCGCGCGGGAACCCGTTGACCAGGACCCCCACATCGGTTGAGGTACCACCCACGTCGACGACCAGCGAGTCCGTCGTGCCGGTGAGGAACGCGGCACCGCGGATGCTGTTGGCCGGCCCGCTGCCGATCGTGAGCACCGGATACCGCAGCGCGTGGTCGAGCGCCATCAGCGTCCCGTCGTTCTGGGCGAAATACGTCGCGGGCCGCAGGCCGTGCGCGGCCAGCGCTTCGGTCATCGCGTTGGCCACGTCGTGGGCGACCTCGACCAGGGCCGCGTTCAGGATCGTGGCGTTCTCCCGCTCCAGCAGGCCTACCGACCCGATCTCATGGCTGAGCGAGACATCCACCTCGCCGAGCTCCCGCTTGACGACCTCGGCGGCCAGCAGCTCGTGCCGGGGCGAGACCGGGGCGAACACGCTGGTGATCGCGACGGCTCCGGCCGCCTCGCCGACCTCGCCGAGGAACCGCGCGACGGCATCGCTGTCGAACGGGGACAGGTCGCGGCCGTCGAACTCGATGCCGCCGTCCACGATCACCGCCCCGGCCGATACGGCGGCGGCGAGGTCCCGCGGCCATTCGAACATCGGACGGATGCTGTGCGTGGCGGGCCCGCCGATCCTGATGACCGCCACCTTCCGCAGCTTCTTGCGCTCGAGCACGGCGTTGGTGGCGTGCGTGGTGCCGAGCATCACGTGCGTGATGCGGTCGGCGTCGGCGCCGGGCGCCCGCATCACCGCGTCGATGGCAGCGGTGATGCCGCCGGTGATGTCCGGGGTACAGGGCACCTTGGCCTTGGCCAGCAGCCGGTCCGCACGATCGAGGATCACCGCATCGGTGTTGGTGCCGCCGACGTCGATGCCGAGACGGCAGTCAAGTAGCGGCACCGGCGAGCTCCTCCACGGGCAGGTAGTCGAAGTCATAGCCGAACGCCCGCGGGCCAGCGGCCTCGATCCCGCGCTGCGTCCGCCAGATCGGGTCGCAGCCAAAGGCGATCACGGTGACCCGCTGGCCGTACCTGACCCGCTCGGTCACGATCGCGTCGGCGGTCTCGCTGTCCAGCACCGAGATCAGATCGGGAACGGAGGCGAGCACCCGGCCCCGCTCCAGCGCTACCAGGTTCTCGTTCTGCAACTCCAGCCGGACCAGCCGGCCTGCGTCCTCGCCGAGGCCCTCGACCAGCACCGAGCCGCGGACGAACCCGCTCGTCGTCCGCCGCTCGACGTCGGACACCTTGCCGGTCACCAGCCGGAAAGCGCCGATCTCAGCCATCAGGGCAGCCACCGGGCTGCCCTGGGCGCTGGCGACCGCCTGCCCGATCTTGATCGCGAGCGATACCGAGTTCCGCACCGTCGCCCCACGCGCCCTGGCCACGGTCAGCGAGTACTCCGTCGATGACGCCGCCCCGCCGAACTCGACCGCGGCGGCCCGCTCCAGCCGCTCCATCCAGTCGCCCGAGATGGTCCGGAACACGATCAGGTTGCCGCGCTCGTCGGTCATCACCGCCGGACTCGGCGAAATCCCGGCGAGGTGCATGGTGACCTGCGGGACCTCCGGAAACGCGCGGCCCATGCCGTCGGCATCCAGGATCGGCAGTCCCATCTGCGCCGCCCAGCAGATCGGCACCAGGCCATTCGAGCCGCCGATCTCACACGACATCAGCGCGCTGACCTTGCGCCCGGTCAGGGCTTCCAGGTGATCGCGGAGCCGGCTCCCTTCGTCGCCATTCTCGATCTTCTCGATGCTGACCGTCGGGGCGCCAATGCCACCGCACGGCATGATCAGCGAGTCGTCCGGCAACTCGTCCAGGTCGACGAGGGTGACCGGGCCGAATTTCTCGCTGGCCTGCAGCGCCTGCAGCAGCCCCAGGTACGGATCGCCGCCGCCGCCGGCGCCCAGGATCGCGCAGCCGCGGGCCATGGCCCGGAGCGCATCGGAGTCGAGCAGCCGTTTCATGATCAGTAGCCTTCAGCAGGGAGCGGCGATTTTCCGTATGGCAGGCAATTCTCTCGGTTGGGGTGAGAAAACACAAAAGGGCGGGTGCCATTCCGCGCCCGCGCCTGCCGGGAGGGCCCGCTCCGGTCGCTGCCGCCTCGCGGGCCATGATCAGCTCATGCGGTAACAATTGACCCCAGCGCGGCGGGCATGCTGCGCTCCAGCCGGGTCGGGCTCGCGGCGCCGCAGGCGCGCGACCCCGTCGCCGGTCATCCCGATATTTCTGCCCGCCTGATCTGATCGCGCAGGTCGACAGCGTCCTCGCCGTGGACGAGCGCCGAGGGGTCCGGCTTGATCCGGCGGGCGAAGACCAGTCCGCTGATACCGCGCCAGACACGCCAGTGCGGGAATTCGCGGGCGTACGGCCACCACTCCGGGCTGTCCTGCGTTGCGGGCTCTGGCCAGGTCACCCTCTGACGCTCCATGGCTCCCCTCGGATGAGTCCTGCGCAGCGATGCCGGGTTCCGTCATCGCTCCGGCCCGGACTCTGGATGCGACTCGATGCTCGCAGCCGGCCGGGCCGGCGTGAATGGGCTGATTGCATGACGATCGTGATTGATGTGTGCGCTGCGCATAAACTGCTCCCCGATGCCTTCCGTTGACGCCATGCTCGCCAGCTCGCCGCTTGCCGGGCTGCGGCGCGTCAGCCAGGGCGGCGGGGATCAGATGGTGACCAGGGTCCGTCTGGCGGAGCAACTCGCTGACCTGGACGACGCTCCCGCGGCGAGCTTTGTCGTCCTTTCCAGGGCCGCCTCGGCCGAGGCAGCTGATTACCGCTTTGACATGGCCCTGCGCTGGGCCGCGATCCATCAGGTGGCAGCCGTCGCCGCCTTTTCCGCTGATCTATGGCAGCCGACGCTGACCTCCATGGACATTGCCGAGCGGGCCAATATCGCGATGGTCTCGGTTCCTGCCGCGATGGAGCTCACCTGGCTGCTCCCGGCCATTGTCAGGGAAACCGGGGGCGGTGCCGACCGCGCGCTCGGGCGGGCCGAGCAGGGGCTGGAGGCTGTTCTCCGCGCCGAGGAGTCCGGTGCCGACCTGGACGGGCTGCGCGCCTGCGTCAGCAGCGCACTGGGCACCACGGTCGACTTCCGCGCCTCGGCCCTGGCCAACGGCGGTCCGCCGGCCGCGGACGAGGCCAGTGCGCCGGTCATGGTGGGAAACATGACGCTGGGGCATTTCGCCGCGCCGGACGCGCATGGCGACCTGGCCGTCGCCGCGCGGCTCGTCCTGCACGCCGCGGCGTCTGCCGCCGGCAGGCTGCTGGACATGGCGGGCCGGGCCCGTGAGCTGCCGGCCAGGTCGCGGAGTGAACTGCTCGCCGAGCTGCTGATGTCAGATTCGCTCAGCGAGGACCTGCTTGACCGCGCCAGGCAGCTCGGCGTGCCGGTAGGCGGCTGGCACGTGGCCGTCCACATCGAGGCCGAGAACCTCGAGGAGCTGAGGCGCGATGAGGTACATAGCTTCGAGATGCTGGAGACCGCCGGGCAGGTGGCGCTGCAGGCGGTAACGCGGGCCGGCGGTACCTGGTACGTGTCCCGGGTCGCGCGGACCATCGTGCTGCTGCGAATGACCAGCTCCCGTCCGGGTCCGCAGGCCGGCCTGCAGACGGCGCGGTCGGCCGGGCGTGCGCTGGATGCCATCAGGGACCGGCTTCCCGGGCTGCGCGTGCGCGGCGGTGTGGGCACCCCGCACGAGGGGCCCATGGGGCTGCGCGCCTCAGCAGCGGAGGCGCGAGTCGCGCTGCTGGCCGCGCGGGCGGCGGGAAAGCCGGACGGCGTAGCCGCGCACGACGCGGTGGGCGTGCAGCGGATGCTGATGGAGTGGTATGCCTCCGACACCGCCCGCGCGTCGGTCCGATCCCAGCTGGCCCCGCTCGAGCAGCTCGGCCCGGCTCGCGGCGAGACCGCGATCAGGACCCTCGCTGCCTACCTGGACCAGCAGGGCTCCATCATCCGGACGGCGGAGGTGCTGCACCTGCACCGCAACGCGGTGACCTACCGGCTCCGGCGCATCACCGAACTGCTCGAAGTCGATCTCGACGATCCTGACCAGCGGCTCGCCCTGCAACTCGCCTGCCGGGCCAGGCTGCTGGCCTGAGTCAGCCGGGCCGGGCGGCGCTGAGCGCCTGCCAGTGGTCCGCGATCCGGGTCAGCAAGTCGCGGAGCAGGCCGCGTTCCTCCGGATCCAGCGGTCGCAGCAAGGTGTCGGCCGCGCTGGCCAGCGCCGTAGCGGCTGTCTGCTGCGTTCTTTGCCCGTCGCTGGTCAGGTGGATGAGGAACGAGCGGCGGTCGTCGGGGTTGCGCACCCGTTCCACCAGCCCGCTCTGCTCGAGCTCGTCGATGAGGTAGACCATCGCAGGCGGCGACTTGATATCTGCCTGTTTCAGCGGTGGCCTATCGGGTTACAGTCCAGCCAGGGCACCATCACAGTGGGCCACTCATGCACGGACGTGAGCCCGCGCGGCCGACAGTCACCCCGGTTGCGCTTGCACCGTCGTCAGGGGAGCGCGGTGAGCACGAATATCGGCCAGCCCATCGCCGGATTAGGCCTGGGTACCAAGATCGCCGACTACCGGCTGGATGAGCAGATCGGCCGGGGCGGCATGGCGGTTGTCTACCGGGCCACGGACGAGCGACTGGACCGCCGGGTTGCGCTGAAGGTCCTGGCCCCGGTGCTGGCCAGGGACTATGCGTTCCGGCAGCGGTTCATCCGCGAGTCGCGGGCGGCCGTGGCGGTGGACCACCCCAATATCATCCCGATCTATGACGCAGGTGATGCCGCCGGGGTCCTGTTCATCGCGATGCGATACGTGCAGGGCGGAGATGTGCGGCAGCTGCTGGAGCGAACCGGCCCGCTGTCTGCCGCCCGGGCCTGGAGCATCATCACCCAGGTCGCGCTGGCGCTGGATACCGCTCATGCGCACAGGCTGATTCACCGCGACGTCAAGCCTGCCAACATGCTGCTCGACGCGGGCAGCGCGATGCCCGGAGCGGCGCCGCAGCCGATCGCCGGCGATCACCTTGAGCACGTTTACCTGTCCGACTTCGGGATCAGCAAGCACTCGCTCTCCACCGGCCTCACCTCGACGGGCCAGTTCGTCGGGACTCTTGACTACGTCGCGCCGGAGCAGATCGAGGGGCGCGGCGTTGACGGGCGCACGGACCTGTATTCACTCGCGTGCGCGGCCTTCGAGATGCTGTGCGGAGCGCCGCCGTTCCGGCGAGATAGGGGCCTGGCGCTCATGTTCGCGCAGCTGTCCGAGCCACCCCCGTCGTTGTCCGGTCGGCGCGACGGCCTGCCTGCGGCGGCCGACCAGGTGCTGGAGCGAGCACTGGCGAAGGATCCGGCCGGGCGGTACCCGACGTGCATGGAGTTCGCCAGAGAGCTGGGCTGGGCGATGGAGGTCGCTTCCGGCACGCTTGAGGCGCTCGGCACGCCGGCCGCGCCCGGTGCCCCGGGCAGGTCGGCCACGCGTCGTGTCGTCACGGCTGGCGCGGCGGACCAGCCCAGGCCGGGCCAGCCCGCGAAGCCACTCCAGCCCCAGCGGCCGGGCCAGCCCGCGTGGCCGGATCAGCCCGCGTGGCCGGGTCAGCCGGGTCAGCCAGGCTGGTCCGGTCAGCCGGATCAGCCCGCGTGGCCGGTCCAGCCGGGCCAGCCCGGCTGGACCCGAGGGGCACTGCGGCCGCCGAAGCGGCGCTCCGGCGCGTTACTCGCGGGCTCGGCCATCGCCGCGGTTGCCGTCATCGCCGCGGCAGCCGCCGTGATCTTTGTTCACTTGAAGCATTCGTCGTCACCGACGCCCGCGCCCGGGCCCACGGCCACATCGCCAGCAACCAGCCCGCTGGCATCGCAAGAAGCGGCCCGCGTGAACGACGTGCTGAATGCCAGCGCGGGCAGTGTGAACGCGTTGCGGACCGCGCTGGCTCACGACATGCTGAACTGCGCGAACCCCGCTCGTGGAGTCGCCCAGATTCAGCAGGTCGTGAGCCAGCGCCGGGCCGAATACGCCCAGGCCAAGGCCCTGTCCGTGGGGGCGCTTGCCGATGGCGCGGAAATGAAGACCGATCTGACCTCAGCGCTGTTCTCCTCCTTGCAGGCCGACCGGGACTACCTGGGCTGGGCGCGGCAGCAGCAGTTGTCCGGCTGCGCGCCACAGGCTGGATCGGGCGCCCACGCGGCGGCGGGTAGAGCCGACGGCCAGGCATCCACGGCGAAGAGGACCTTCGTCGGGCTGTGGAACCCGGCCGCGGCCCACTACGGTTTCCGGGCGAGATCGCCGGACCGGATATAGCGGCCGTGCGAAGGCCGGCCGTCAGCATCGTGCGCTGGGCCGGCCGGCTAACGCCCGGTAAGGAAGCGGTTGATCGCGGCCTCGAGCGCCTGGGCTATCCGCCGTTGCCCGCTGGCGGAGGTCAGCAGGGCCGCGTCGGTGGCGTTGCGCATGTTCCCTGTTTCGATCAGCACCTTGGGAACAGTGGTGAGGTTCAGCCCGGCGAGCGGATAGTCCATTACCTGTGTGGTGACCTGTCCGGTACCTGAGACAGGCGCAGCTCGCCTACTGTGCGGCCGGTTTCCGGTACGACCGGTTCCGGCATGGCTGGCTTTCCAGTGCACCCCCCTTCCGCCGACTGGTGTGCTTCATGTCCACTATTCGCGTTGCCGAGATGGCGGCCCAGAGGAGAATTGCCCGCATCACGGGGCCATCGTGCCCGGGCCCTCAGACCAGGTATTCGGGCCGGGCCCGCCTGGCTGCCAGGCGTGACCGACGCGGGATGGGTTCAGCTCACGGAACGGGGACTCCCCGGATGACGACCGGGCCGAGCGTCGGGTCGAGCTCGGTGGCCTGAGAAACCCCGGCCGGCGTGATCACGTCCATCGCCTTCGGGACGGTGCCCGGGTCGACCGAGCAGATCGGGCTGGTACCGCCGACCGCGCAGACGCCGAACGCGAACGGCTGCGGCGTCGGGGCGAAACTGCGGGCCTGATCGGAGCTGAACCCGTCCTGGCCGGTCAGCACCACGGCGAAGGACCAGCCCGACGCCGGGGTGCCGAACGCCGCCTCTGGCAGCCCGACCGTGATCGTCTTGCTGGCCTGCGACGCGGCCACGAACGCGGTGCCGAGCGAATTGCCGGCGGCATCCTGCCAGACCGGGGACGCGAATCCCTGTGCCTCGACCCGCTCGCTCCACCCGTCGGCGGGCGCGATGGTGTAGTTGCGGGACGCGAAGGCGGCCGCCGTCGACGTCGTCGCGGCGCCCGGGTCATGCACGTACACATCAAGCAGCTGCGCGCCCAGCGCCGAGCCGAACGTCGGGTCCAGGTTGGCCAGCGTGGCCCGCAGGAAGACGGTGCTGCCGTCGCTGATCACCTGGAACCTGGTCAGGTCGAACGCGCCGGCGTGGAAGTCCCTGGACGTCGGATACTGGTAGGTGCCAGGACCGTTGTCGTCGCCGCCCGGGTCGGTGACGTCGAGCACGGTCGTCCCGCTGGTCACGTCGCTGCTCACCGAGGTCTGCGCGTACCCGGTCCGGTTGCCGGACGCGGTGGCGGACACGGTCAGCACGCTGTCGCCGAAGCCGGCCGGCACGGTCACCGAGAACGACCCATCCGCTGCCGCCACCGCGGTGCCCGTGCTGGACGGCGCCCCCGTGGTCGTGTCCAGCGATTCCACCACGACCTGCGCGCCGGGCGCCGTCGTCCCGGTCACGGCCGTGGTCGCCGTGTCGATCGCGGTGCCGGGCGCTGGCGCCGTCAGCGTGACGTCGATTGCCCCCGGCGGCGCGTGCGCCACGTAGCGCTGCCTGGTGGCCGCCGGGGTCTCCAGGGTGCGCCCGGCCCCGACGGCCAGGATGAGCCGGAGTTCCTGCGCCTGCGCCCAGGTCAGCGGGGACGCCGAGCCGGCGGCCTTGCCGTCGGTGAAGCCGATCGAGGCGGTCGTCGGGTCGCTGCCGAACGGCGAGGCGGCCAGGTCCGGGTTCTCCCATGCCTGCTCGGGCACCAGGCCCACGCCGGAGGAGAACTGCGCGATGGCTTCCAGCAGCGCCGAGGCGCCGGTCAGCTTCCCGGCCGCGACGTCGGACTCGGCGCGCTCGCCGGACAGCACGGGCCACAGGTGCCCGGTGCCGGTGTTGGTCGTCGGCCACGGCTGGCCCGGGTTGGTGCAGGAGGTCTGGCTCGGCTGGTAGCAGTCACCGTATCCGTCGGCGCTCCCGGCGGTGGCCGAGGTGCCGTACCGGTAGTAGCCGGTGCCGCTCGGCGTGGCCACCGAGATCTGCTTGTCCAGCACCCCCAGCGAGCCCTGGATATCGGCGTCGCTGACCGGAAGCTCGCCGAGACGCACCAGTTCCTGGAACCCGCCGTCGATCACGGCTCGCTGGTCCACGGTGGGACCGCCGTTGCCCAGGTTGTAGCTGACGGCCGCGTCCGGGTCGCCGCCCTTGGACAGCCGGATGAAGTACCGCGGGCCATCCGGGCCGGTCGTGGTCACGTCCCAGGTCTTGATGGTGCGCTGGAAGTGGTCGGCGGTGGCCTGGTAGAGCTGCGCCCGCGCGGCGTCGCCGTGCCGGGCGGCGATCACCGAGGCGGCGGTCAGCCCGGCGATCTCCGCGGCGATCGTGGCGGGGGAGAAGCCCGACTGTTCCTCCCAGCGCTCCGAGCCGAACGACGGGCCGTTGGCGACAAGGAAGTCGGCGGCAGGCCTGATGTGCTGCTGCCACAGCGCGGTGTCCCCGGCCAGGCCGGACTGCAGCGCCATCAGGATCGGGTAGGCGGTCTCGTCCAGCTGGGTTCCGCCGGTGTCCGGCGCGCTCTCGCCGTTGACCAGCGAGTTGCGCGGGAGCTGCCCGTTGGCCAGCTGCTGGCGGTCGAACAGGAACAAGGTCGTGGCGCGCGCGGTCGCCAGGTCACCGTCGGTCAGCAGCCCGGTGAACGCCTCGTACAGATCACGCGAGAACACCTCGCGGTAGGAGCCGAAGTACACCGGCTTGCCGTTCACTGCGGCCCCGGCGGGCACCGCCTGGCCCCACGGGCTGGCCATCGAGGCGACGATCGCGCCGGGGAAGGTCTTGTCCTCGCTCGCCTTGATCACGTTCGCCGACAGGTAATAGCGGCGCCCCAGGTCACCCGCCTGCGTGTCGGACAGGCCGGGGAAATGGGACGGCGGCGTGCGCAAGCCGCGGTCATAGCCGGCCCAGCCGGCCAGGTAGGTCCGCTCGACCTGGCTGAACGGGCTGGTCAGGGATGCGCCCGCGGTGTCCACGGCCTGGGCCTGGCTGCGGCCGAAGCCGAGCGCCAGCGTCACCTCGCCGCCATGCCGTGGCGTGACGTCCTCGGTCGCGGTGATGTGGCCGTCCGGCGCCGAGTCGAAGCTGGTCAGCTGGTGCGTGGAGTCCAGCTGGGTGAGGCCGTCGCTCGCGGTTCCCGCGTACCCGACGCTGGCCGCCGCCGCCGCCGGGCTGCTCGTGCGCAGCGCCAGATAGGTGGGCACCGCATAGCTGCGGTTGGCAGCCTGGCTGGCGACCGAAGTGCTGTCAACCACGGGAACGGGGGCTCCGGTGGAGCTGTCGACCGTTCCCGTGTTCCCGCCCGCGTTCTGGCTGCCGCCGCCGCCGTCGCCGTTGACGTGCGCGTCAAGATGTGCGTACAGCCGCAGCTTGCCGATGATGTCGGCATGCGATCCCGGGGTGGCCGCCAGCCGGGTGTTCATCAGCACGGTGTCCCGTGCCGGGTCGGTGACATACGTGGTGACCAGCCGGTAGCCATGGCTGGCGCTGGTGGCGGTGACCGTGCATGCCATGCCGGACGGGTCGGCCGCCACGGTGTAGGTCATGTCCCTGGTCTGCAGGTCGGTGAAGGTGGCCCCGTCGGTGACGATGTACTGCAGCGTCCCGACGTTGGTGTTGTCGATCGTCGGTTCGTAAACGTCGGACAGGACGCCGTCCGCCACCGTGTACCAGACCTTGGAGCCGGTGTTGCGCGCCGTGCCCAGGCAGTCCTTGCGGGCGAGGTCGAAGAAGGACATCGCGCCAGGGCCGCCGGGCGCGGTTACGGCGGGCTGCGCCGCGGCGGCGCCGGCCGGGGCGGCCGCCACCAGCGCGTAGCTGAGGATGCTCAGGGCAGCCGCAGGCGGGGCCAGCCACCGCAGCCCGCGCCTGCCCGCTTGTGCCGATCCCGCCATCGGAACCTCCCGGTCAGCAGAAATTGAGTGCGTGCTGCGGCCCGCCATTATGCGGAAAGGACGCCGCGTGCCGAAGCTTCTCGCCCTCGGCCCGGCATGTCAACGGCCAATCCGGCCCGCCAATAACGCCGCGAAAAGGTCAGCGCGACGGGCAATGCCGGTCAGCCCGGGCCTCAGATCCGCGGCCGCCGAGCCGTTCCGCCAGCGCGCCGCCGGTCAGCGGCAGGCCGGCGAACGACAGCGTGTACGCGTCCACCACCCATTGCAGCCCGGTCACCCCCGACGGGCGGGCCAGGTCCGCGCCGCTACCGCCGCCGGCGGCGGTACGGGTACGACCAGCCCGAGCCGACGCCTGCCTGGTGCAGGGCCAGGAAGACCAGCCCGGCCAGCAGCAGGCTGATCGGCGCGAGAACCACGTCAGTCGCCGTGGAGGTGACGCGAATGATGAATGCGACAGCGAAGATAATGGCAGCGACGATGGCGAGCATCTCTGGGTCCTCCGCTTCACGAGGGCTAATTGCGAGCCTCATGTACCCGCCACCCGGTGGCCAATCCTCGGCTGCAGTTAATGGCTAGCGGCCAGCGATATGCGCGGCGCGACCGGCCGCGATCCGGCAGCCTCCTTAGTCGGGCTGGCCGGCTCCCGGCCCCTGGCGGCTCCGTGGCTGGCGCCCGTCCCCGCTGCCGCCTGCGGGGGCTGGCCGGCGCCGGAGGATCCGTTCCAGAAGAAAGGTGACGACGTGGCGGGACGCGGCTCGCTTGCCGCCGACGAAGCCGGCACGGAGCCGGATGATGCGGCGGTCCGCGGGTAGGCAGTATCCGGACGTGTGCCCTATCAGGTAAGGGGGCGAAATGGCCAGGACATGGCGGCAGCGGTGGCACGGGCAGGCCGCCGGCGGACCGCGGGTCGTGGTGGTTGTCGCCGCGGCGTTCTACAACTTCAATCCGGCGCTGGTGGCCCGGTGCATCCCGAGGGCGTGGCAGCTCGCCAGCCCGGCCGCCGTCATCAAGGCCAGGTTCGCCGCTGCCGACGCTGCGCTGGCCCGCCTGCTTGGCCCCGATGTCATCGCCTCCGCTGACATGGCCGCCCTTGCCGGACTGGTCCGCGATGCAGCCAGCGCGTGCGGTGCCGAGGGGCGGCCGCTCTACGCCGGCCACGCCGATCTGGACTGGCCCGAAGCCCCGCACCTGGTGATGTGGCATGGCTTGACGCTGCTGCGCGAGCACCGCGGCGACGGTCATGTCGCCGCGCTCCTGGCCTCCGGCCTCAGCGGCATCGAGGCGCTGGTTACCCATACCGCGACCGGCAAGGGTTTCCTGCCCGGCTTCGCCAGGGCCAGCCGGGGGTGGAGCCAAGAGCAATGGGACGCCGTCACCGACGATCTCGTCGCCCGCGGACTGCTCGAAGCCGACGGCGGGCTGACATCAGCAGGGCAGGCGCTGCGGGCGCAGGCGGAGGCGGAGACCGACAAGATGGCAGCCTCGCCCTGGCAGCACCTGGGCGAAGAGCGTACCGAGGAGCTCGCCGCGATCGGCCTGGCAGATCGCCGGGCAGGCGGGCATCGCGGGCCCGGTGGCCACCCAGCCGCCGTACAGCCTGGTCAGCCGCGAGGCCGTCGAGGATCCGCAGATGCAGCGGGTCGCCGCCAAGCGCGGCATCGCCATCGTGGCCTCCTACACACTCGCAGGCGGCATCCTGACCGGCAAGTACGACCAGGATCCCGCGGCGGGACGCGCCGCCGGAATGCTCCAGGACCCGCGTTTCGTCCCCGCGGTGGCGGCCGGGCGCGAGCTCGCCGCCCTCGCCCGCGAGACCGGCCGGGATCCGGCGCACCTGGCGATGGCATTCGCCTTGCTCAACCCGTCGGTCACGGCGGTGCTGTTCGGGGCGACGCGACCCGAGCAGGTCGCCGTGAACACGGCCGCGCTCGCGGTCGCCGACGCGCTGACACCGGCCGAGCGCGACCGCCTGCGGGCCATCGGGCGCGTCGTGCCGTAGCTATCAGCGGCCCAGCGGCCTGACCAGTAGTGCCACCATCCCGGCCCGGGAGGTGGCAGCCCACACAAGAGCGTCGTCCTACCACTCTTGGACTTGACGGCTGCCGGCCATCTACTTTGAGCTATGGATCACAGCGCCCCGCGGTCTGGCGGCCGCCCCGCGCGGGGGCCGGCGGACGTGCGGTCATGCGGATAGTCCTGGCCTGGCTGCGGCTGGATTCGCGGCGGCGCTGGCGCTCGCTGATGGTCCTCGGCCTGCTCGTGGCGCTGGCCACGATGACCGTGCTCACGGCCGTCGCCGGGGCGCGACGCGGCCAGACCGCGTTCAGCCGGCTCTGGGCCCGCACGCTGCCGACGACGATCACCGTGCTGCCGAACCAGCCTGGCTTCGACTGGTCCCGGATCCGGGCGCTGCCCGAGGTCACGGCGTTGAGCACCTTCGCGGTCGCTGGTTTCCTTATCGACGGGTATCCGCCGGCCAGCCAGAACAACGGCTTCCCACCGGGCGACAGCCAGATCATGCGGACGATCGAGCGTCCCATGATCTTCCAGGGTCGGCTGTTCGATCCCGGCCGCGCCGACGAGGTGGTGGTGACGCCGCGATTCCTGGCGGGATACGGCAAGGACGTGGGTGACACGCTTACCTTGCACCTGGCCACGCCGCACCAGGTCGACCAAGGGAACGACCCGTCGTCCGGGGTGCCGCCCCGCGGACCGCGGGTGCGGGTGCGCATCGTCGGCGTGATCCGGTCGTTCTGGTTCTCCGACTCGCCCGGCTCCAATGGGGCACTGGTCCCGTCGCCTGCCCTGCTGGCTCGTTATCGGGCCAACTTCATGGGCAGCCGCGGCGTTGCCTACATCAACGCGCTGGTCAGGCTCAGGGGCGGCGCGGCCGCGATCCCCGCATTCCGGGCTGACCTGGCACGGGTGACCGGGCGGTCGGATATCGACGTGTGGAACAACTACGTCGACTTCGGGGAGCCGACCAAGCGGGTCTCCGCATTCGAGGCCGCCTGCCTGCTGGCGTTCGGCCTGGCGGCGCTGGCGGCCGCCGTGTTCCTCATCGGGCAGTCTATCGCGCGCTACATCTCGACCACGGCGGCGGACCTTCAGCTGCTGCGTGCGCCGGGCTTGCGGCCGCGGCAGGCCGTGGCCGCCGCGGCCGCCGGGCCGTTCCTGGCCGCGGTGACGGGGGCGACCCTGGGCGTAGCAGGGGCCATCGTGGCGTCGCGCTGGATGCCGATCGGCGCGGCGGCGATGCTCGAGCCGCAGCCAGGTTTCAACGCCGACTGGCTGGTCCTGGGCATCGGCTGGGTGGCCGCGCCGCTCATCGTGCTAGGCGGCTCGGCCGGCGCGGCTGGCGCAGCTCTGGCGGCGAGCAGGGGACAGCTGGCACCCCGCAGGTCCGCGATTGCGCTGGCCCTGGCGCGAGCCGGGCTGCCGGTGCCCGCGGTGGTCGGCACCAGGTTCGCGCTCGAGCCCGGCCGCGGCCGGTCGGCGGTCCCGGTGCGCCCGGCGCTGACCGGCGCGATCGTGGGCGTGCTCGGCGTGCTTGCCGCGTTCACCTTCGCCGCCGGAGTGTCCGACGCCGCGGCCAACCCGGCCAGGTTCGGCCAGACCAATCAGCTAGAGAGCTTCCTTGGCTTTAACGGGCAGACCTTCGCCACGGCAGCCGGGAAGGCGATGGCGGCCGTGGCCGGCGACCGCGATGTCATCGGCGTCAACGACGCGCGCAGCGCGGTCGCCTACTCCGGGGACACGTCCATGACGATGTACACCTACCAGCCGGTAGGCGGCAAACGCCTGCCGGTCGTGCTCTCCGCCGGGCGGATGCCGGCCGCCGCTGATGAGGTGACTGTCGCTCCGACAACGGCGCAGCAGCTGGGCGTAACCGTCGGCGCCAGGATTCCGGTCACCGGCGGATCCGCACCGCGGACGGTCCGCGTGACCGGCATCGGCTTCGTCCCCGAGGGTCCGCACAACGACTACGCCAGCGGGGCATGGGTCACGTCGGCCGGGTACGGCCAGATTTTCCGCGGTGCGCACTACTCCTTTAAGTTCCGCTTTAGCGAGATCGCGCTGCGGCCAGGCGCGGACGTGCCATCGGCGGCGCGCCGGCTGAACAGTGCGGCGGCGCGTGCCACGGGCGGACATGGACTTGAGTTGACGCCGCCGCCCCCGCCGGGGCAAGTGCAGGTGATCAGGGACGTGGCAGTGCTGCCGATCGCGCTGGGCGGCTTCCTGGCCCTGCTGGCGGTCGGCGCGGTCGGCCACGCGCTGGCGACCGCGGTGCGCCGCCGCAGGCACGAGCTAGCCGTCTTGCGGGTGCTCGGGATGACCCGCCGGCAGGCCCGCATGGTGGTCGTCACCCAGGCCAGCATGCTGACCTTGATCGGGCTGGCCTTCGGGGTACCGCTGGGGCTGGCGGTCGGCCGCGTCATCTGGCGCGTCGTGGCCGACAGCACGCCGCTGGCGTATCACGCGCCGGTCGCCTTGCTGGCCTTGCTGCTGATCGCGCCGGCCGGGCTGCTGGCCGCGAACCTGCTGGCCGCCTGGCCCGGGCACCGTGCCGCCCGGCTGCCGAGCGGGCAGATACTCCGGACCGAATGACGCCAAGCCCCGGCCAGCCCCGGAGTAGGCCGGAGTTTGCCGGGTATGGGCTGGAAATGGCGACGCCGCGACGCACCCATGCAGCGAAGCCCGCGAGAGCCGCGAAGACCGCAGGGCCCGCCAGCGCCGCGAAGACCGCCAGGCCAGCGAAGACCGCGAAGCCCGCTGGCAACGACGGCACCCCGCTCGGCGCCTACCGGGCCAAGCGCGATCCGGCCAGGACCCCGGAGCCGATGGGCTCCGGGCGCTCGCGGAAACGAAAGCGCCAGGGCCTGCCCTCCTTCGTCATCCAGGAGCACCACGCGCGGGCGCTGCACTGGGATTTCCGGCTGGAGCATGACGGCGTCCTGGTCTCGTGGGCGCTGCCGAAGGGCATCCCGGAAGATCCCAAGACGAACCACCTGGCCGTCCACACCGAGGATCATCCGCTCGAGTACGGCAGCTTCGCAGGCGACATCCAGCCGGGCGAGTACGGCGGCGGCCACGTCAGCATCTGGGATCGCGGCGACTACGAGCTCGAGAAATGGAGCGATACCGAGGTCAAGGTCGTGCTGCACGGATCCAGGGCGCAAGGCCGCTACGTCCTGTTCTCGACCGGCCGGAAGGCCGGCGACGGGACCGGCCGGAAGGCCGGCGACGGGACCGGCCGGAAGGCCGGCGACGGGACCGGCCGGAAGGCCGGCGACGGGACCGGCCGGAAGGCCGGCGACGGGACCGGCCGGAAGGCGGGCGAGCTGGCCGGCGGCAAGAACTGGATGATCCACCGGATGGATCCCCCGCGGGAAGGATTCCAGCCGCTACCGGACAGCATCCGGCCGATGCTGGCCGCGGCCGGATCGCTGCCGGCCGACGACGATGGCTGGGCCTACGAGGTCAGCTGGGACGGCGTGCGCGCCATCGTCTCTATCGACGGCGGCCGGGTCCGGGCCGTCGACGCTGACGACCGGGACATCACCGCCTCGTTTCCTGAGCTGCGTGCGGCCGGGGAGAAGGTCGGGCCCCGGCCGGCCGTCCTCGATGGCGAGATCATCGCGCTCGGCGCCGACGGGCGGCCCAGTGCCAGCCGCCTGCAGCGGCGGCTGAACGTGTCCGCCCGGGCCGAGGTGACCAGGCGCGCCAGGGAAGTCCCGGTTACCTATGTCGTCTTCGACGTGCTGCATCTCGACGGGGAGTCCCTGCTCGGCCTGCCCTACCGGGAGCGCCGCCGCCAGCTTGAGGCGCTCAGCATGTCCGGCAAGTCCCTGCTGACCGGCGACTCGTACCGTGATGTGCGCGGTGCCGACGTGCTGGCCGCCGCCCGGGAGAATGGCCTCGGGGGCATTGTCGCCAAGCGGCTGGACGCTCCCTATCGCCCGGGCAGGCGGAGCAGGGACTGGCAGAAGATCACCAGGATGCGGTCGAGGGCGGCGGCCGCTGGCGGCGGGCGGGCCAAGAACGTCGGAGGCTCGCGGTGAGCCCCGAGCGCGTCGCGGTGACCGTCGACGACCGGCAGCTGTCGCTGTCGAACCTCGGCAAGATGCTGTACCCGGAAATCGGCTTCACCAAGGGAGAAGTGCTCGACTACTACTCCCGGATCGCTGACGTGATGCTGCCGCACCTGCGGAACCGCCCGGTCACCTTCCGCCGCTGGCCGGACGGCACCGGCGGCAAGTCGTTCGTCGAGAAGCACGTGCCATCGCACGCGCCGGACTGGGTCCGCACCGTCAAGGTGCCGTCTAGCGGCAGCGGCAGCTGGGGGCGGGCCGACTCATCCGGCGAGGACGTCGAGTACGCGGTCATCGATGACCGGCCGGCCCTGATCTGGGCAGCCAACCTGGCCGCGATCGAGTTCCATGTCCCGCTCTGGCACGCCGGGCGCCGCGGCCCCGCTTCCGGCCATCTGCCCGGCCGGCCGGACCACATGGTCTTCGACCTCGACCCCGGGCCCGGCGCCTCGATCGTCGAATGCTGCCGGATCGCCTGCCTGATCGCCGACCGGCTGGCGCGCGGCAAGCGCGAGCCGGTGGCCAAGACCAGCGGCTCGAAGGGCATGCAGGTCTACGTCACCCTCCCGGCCAGGACCGAGTGGGACGCCGCCAGGGAGCGTGCGCTCGGGCTGGCCCAGTCGGTCGAGCATGATCATCCCGGGCTTGTCGTGACGAACATGAAGAAGCAGTTGCGCACGGGCCGGGTGCTCATCGACTGGAGCCAGAACCACGCGGCGAAGACGACGGTCGCCGCCTACTCGCTGCGCGGTGGCACCGAACCGACCGTATCCACCCCGGTCAGCTGGGACGAGGTACGCGATTGCGAGCGCAGCCGTGACCCGCGCCTGCTCCGGTTTACCGCCGCCGACGTGCTGGATCGCGTCGAACGCGACGGGGACCTGTTCTCCTCCCTGGCCTGACCGCCAGGCCGCCCGCAGCCTCGGCCAGGCCGCGCGCGGCCCCGGGTCAGGCCGCCAGCAGGCTTGCCCTCAGCATCCGGACGTCATCGGCGGCAAAGCCATGCCCGGACAGCCACCGCAGCACGCCGCCGAAGCGCGCCTCGAGCTGGTCGAGGAACGCGGCCATCGTCATGGCCTGCGGCACATGATCGGCGGCCGGCTCACGGTCGAGGCCGGCCGCGTATACCTCCGTGCCGCACAGCCGGGCCAGCAGCGGCCCGATCCGCTCGGCCGTGGCCGCGTAGTCGGCGATCACGGCGTCCCGCCGTACCCCGCACGCGGTCAGCGCCATCGCGACGATCACGCCGGTCCGGTCCTTGCCGGCCGCGCAGTGCACCACGACCGGGCCGCCCGCCTGCGCGATGTCGCGCACCGCGGCCGCTACCTGGGCCGGCCGCTCCTCCAGGTAGCCGAGGTAAAGGCCGCACCGCAGATCGCCCGGGTAGCGGGCCCTGGCCCGGTCGATCCGCTCCTCCATGACGTCCGCGACATCGGCCGCCAGGCCGAGCTCGGGCAGCAGCGAGTGGTGGACGTGCCGCACCCGCCCGGCGCGGCTCAGCGGGCCGGGCCCCCGGTCCCGCACCTCCGCGGGACTGCGCAGGTCGATGACGGTGGTCAGGCCGATCTGCGCGACCAGCAAGTCGACATCGGCGGACGAGAGGTCGTTCAGGTCGTCTCCGCGCAGCAGCTGGCCGACCGCGATCTGCCGCCCGCCAGCCGCCGCCATCCCGCCCACATCGCGGACGTTGACCGCCCCGTCAAGCTCAAGCCACGCCACCCGGTCATTCTCTCCTGGCCGGCCAGGCCCAGTCAGGCCCGGCCCGGCCGGTCCTTCCTCGGCAGCTTGCTGACGACCGCGTCGTAGGAGGCATCGACGGCCTCACGAAGCTCGTCGTCTGGGATCGCGCCGGCGATCCGCAGGCTGTTCCATCCCGAGCGGCCGATGTACGCCATGACCGACGCGTCGTCCGGGTACCGCTTCAGCCACTCGTCGGCCACCTCGCGCGACGGCCCGCACTTGACCCCGACCGCGACGGCAGACTCCGTGCCGAGGAACGCGAAGATCTTGCTGCCAACCTTCACTACCGCGTCGCCCTCCCACGGCTCGTCCTGCCATGCGCCGGGCTTGGCCAGGCAGTAGGCGAGTAGGTGCTCCCACGTCATAACGGCTCCCGTCTGTCGCACTCCAGGATTCCCATCCAGCCGGGCGGGACTCGCACGGCGGCCGGGCACATTCTGCGGCCGGGAACGTCGAGCGGTGAGTTCTGGCTCCGTACCTGGTCTGTAAGGCTGACCAACTTCGAGCCAGGGAGATACCGTGCACGACACCGCTGGGCCGCTCGTTATGGACGCGCCCCCGCCCCCGCAGGCATCGCCGGCCACGGCACCCGGATCCTCGCGGCACGCCGCCAGCGACGAGCGGTCCCGCTGGCTGGCCCTGATCGTCTTGTGCACCGGGATGCTGATGATCGTCCTGGACATGACCATCGTGAACGTGGCGCTGCCGTCCATCCAGACCGACCTCGGCTTCTCCCAGTCCGGGCTGGCCTGGGTGATCAACGCGTACCTGATCCCGTTCGGCGGGCTGCTGCTGCTCGGCGGTCGGCTTGGCGATCTCGCCGGGCGCAGGAACGTGTTCCTGGCCGGTCTCGGCATCTTCACCGCAGCCTCGCTGCTGTGCGGGCTGGCGCAGGACCAGGGGATGCTCATCGCCGCAAGGTTCGTGCAGGGCACCGGCGGGGCGCTGACCTCGGCCGTGATACTCGGCATGATCGTGACGATGTTCCCTGAGCCGCGCGAGCAGGCGAGAGCGATCGGCTTCTACGCCTTCGTCGCCTCCGCCGGCGGAGCGGTCGGACTGCTGGCGGGCGGCATCCTCACCGAGGCCATCAGCTGGCACTGGATCTTCTTCGTGAACATTCCGGTGGGCATTCTCACCGCGGCGCTCGCCCTGCGCGTGATCGGGCGCGATCAGGGCATCGGGCTGGCCGAGGGCGCCGACTTCCCCGGCGCCGTCCTGATCACCGGCGCGATGATGCTGGGCGTCTTCACGATCGTGAAGCCTGCCGCCGAGCTCGGCTGGCTGGCCGGCCGCACGCTGGGGCTCGGCGCGCTGTCGCTGGCGCTGCTGGCCGCGTTCGCCGTCCGGCAGCTGACCGCGCGGCACCCGCTGATGCCGCTGCGGATCCTCGCCTCCCGCACGGTCAGCGGGGCGAACCTGATCCAGGTGGTCGGCGCGGCTGGCATGCTCGGGACGTTCTTCCTCGGCTCGCTGTACCTGCAGCGGATCCTGGGTTACAACCCGCTGCAGATCGGCCTTGCCTTCCTGCCGGTGGCGGTCGTGATGGGCACGCTGTCGGTGCGCTACTCCGAGCGGCTGGTCACCCGCTTCGGCGCACGGAAGACGCTGCTCCCGGGGCTGGTGCTGATCGCCGCCGGGCTCGTCGTCTTCGCGCAGCTGCCGCCCGGCAGCGCCTACCTGACCCAGATCCTGCCAGTCATGCTGCTGCTCGGGGCCGGCGCGGGGATCTGCTTCCCCGCGCTGATGACCCTCTCCATGTCGGCGGCCACCCCCGAGGACGCCGGCGTCGCATCCGGCCTGGTGAACACCACCGCCCAGGTCGGCGGCGCACTGGGGCTTGCGGTGCTGGCCACCGCATCCGGATCCCGGACCAGGGCACTGATCGCGAGCGGCCACGGCGCGGCGGCGTCGCTGACCGGCGGCTACCATCTGGCCTTCTGGATCGCCGCCGGGCTGGTGGCAGCCGCCATCGTCCTCGCCGTGGCGCTGGTGCCGGCCGACAAGCGGCCAGGCCGAGCCGCCTCCGCCCGGTCGCTCGCAGCGCACGAAGGAGAGATCTGATGAACACGGTCGCCTCGCCCGACGGCACCACCATCGCGCATGACCAGTCCGGCGAAGGCCCGCCGGTCATCCTGGTCGGCGCCGCGTTCAACGCCCGGCAGACCACCGCCCCGCTGGCGGCCGCGCTGGCGCCGCACTTCACCACGGTCGCGGCGCGAAGGCGGTCGCCGATACGGTCCCCGCGGCGCAGCACCGCACCCTGGACGGCGGCTTCCACGAGATCCCGCCTGAGATGCTCGCCCCCGTCCTGAACTCCTTCTTCACGACCTGATCCGGGACCAGGGCCCGCTCACCCGCGCGTGCCGCGGCCGCGCTGGTCCCTAGTCTGGTCGCGTACTGGTGGCGAGCAAGGGGGCGCGGGTGCGGGTAGCGGTCTTCACCGGTTCAGCAGCGGGCCCGGCCGCGCATGCCGAGGGCGTGGCGTCGTTCGCCCGGCAGCTTGCGCAGGCCGGAGCCGGGATCGTGTACGGCGGCGGGAAGGTCGGCCTGATGGGCATCGTGGCGGACGCCGCGCTGCTGGCAGGCGGCGAGGTGATCGGCGTGATGCCCCGGCACCTGGTCGACCAGGAAATCGCTCATGCGGGCCTGACCCGGCTTGACGTGGTGGCCGGGATGCATCAGCGGAAGGCCCGGATGGCGGCGCTCGCCGATGCCTTCATCGCCTTGCCGGGAGGTGCCGGGACGCTGGAGGAGCTGTTCGAGGCATGGACATGGGGGCAGCTGGGGTTGCACGCCAAGCCGGCCGCGCTGCTGGACATCGACGGCTTTTACCGGCCGCTGACCGAGCAGCTGCGGGTCATGTCGGCCGCGGGCTACCTCAGCGACGCGCACCTGCGGGCACTTGGCGTAGTGTCGGGCGCCGGGGAGTTCCTGGAGTTCGTGGCCGGCTACCGGCATCCGCCGCGTAAGTGGGCGAAAGGCGGCGCCGCGGAGAACCTGAACGACACTCGCAGCTGAATCAGGCGGCGCGCACCGTCGGTCTCCCGGCCTGTCGTGGTCAGTCGGCCCAGCCGGGGCGGATCAGGCCGGCCTGGTAGGCGAAGACGACAAGCTGAGCCCGGTCCCTGGCTCCGAGCTTGGTCATTGCCCGGGCCGCGTGCGTCTTCACCGTCGAGGGACTCACGTAGATCTTCCGGGAGATCTCGTCGTTGGACAGGCCCATGGCGATGAGCGCGGCCACCTCGCGCTCCCTGGGGGTCAGCTCGTCCAGGCCTGGCAGGCGGCGAGCCTGCCTCGTGCGCAGCGCGAACTCCGCGATCAGCCGCCTGGTGACCGTCGGGGACAGCAGCGCATCCCCGCCGGCTACCACCCGGACGGCCCGGATCAGCTCCGCGGCGTCGGTGTCCTTGACCAAGAACCCGGCGGCACCGGCCCGCAGGCCCTCGAAGACGTACTCGTCCAGCTCGAAGGTGGTCAGGATGACCACGTGGACGTGACCGAGGTCCGGGCTGGCCGCGATGCGCCTGGTCGCCTCGATGCCATCCAGCCCCGGCATGCGGATGTCCATCAGCAGCACGTCCGGCGCGTGCCGCACCGCGACGCGCACGGCCTGCTGGCCGTCGGCGGCCTCCGCAACCACCTCAATGTCGTACTCGGCGTCCAGCAGCGCGGCGAACCCGGCGCGGACCAGTTCCTGGTCATCGGCCAGTGCGACCCGGATCACGGCTCGCCTCCGCGCAGCGGCAGCCGCGCCCGGACGCCGAAACCGCCGCCCGGCCTGGGACCCGCCTGCAGCGTCCCGCCGAGCGCGGCGGCCCGCTCGGTCATCCCGGCTATGCCGTTTCCCGGGTCCTTGCCCGAGCCGCCGGCCGAGTTGCTGGCCGGGTCGTTGGCCTGGGCAGCGGGCCGCCCCGCTGGCCGGCCGGGGGCCCGGGCTGGACCGTCGTCGTCCACCTCGATCACCAGGGCCTGCTCCTCCCATGCCAGCCGCACCGTGGCAGTCGCGCCGCCGGAGTGCCGGGCGCTGTTGGTTAGCGCCTCCTGGACGATCCGGTAGGCGGCCAGGTCGACGTCGGCCGTCAGCGGCGGCCGCCCCGCCTGGTCGTCGATGCGTACCGTGAGCCCGGCGGCCGCCGCATTGTCCACCAGGTCGCCGAGGCGGGCCAGCCCGGGCGCCGGCGCCCGCGGCGCGCCTTCGTCGACATCCCGCAGCACCCCGAGCACCGAGCGAAGCTCGACCAGGGCCTGCTTGCTCACGTCGTTGATGGTCGACAGGGCCGAGCGTGCCCGCTCGGGCTGGCGGTCCATCAGGTGCAGCGCCGTGTTCGCCTGGACGTTGATCACCGAGATGTTGTGCGCCACCACGTCGTGCAGGTCCCTGGCGATCCGCATGCGCTCCTCGCCGGCCTGCCGGCGAAGCTGCTCGTCCCGGCTCCGCTGCAGCGCGGCGGCACGCTGGTTCCTGCTCCGGATCAGCTCGGCTGCGCTGAGCAGGAAGAGCAGTCCGGCCGCCAGCCCGAGCGCGAATCCGCCGGAAACGTGGCCGCGGCGGCCGATCAGCCAAGGCGGCCATACCGATGCGACATAGCCGATGACGAGCGAGGCGACCGCCGCCGCCCGTTCCCTGGCCAGCACCGCGGTGAAGAAGGCCACGATCAGCGCGAGGTAGATCAGGCCCGTGCCGCCCATCGCTCCCGCCGCCAGCGCGCACCCGAGGGTGACCGCGAGAACAGGCACCGGATAGCGGCGGCGGGCGATCAGCGACATCCCGCCCGCGGCGAGCACGATGTAGGCCGCAGCCCCGTCAGGGGCGTGGCCGGGGTGCCATGGCCGGGCCGCCCACGTGCTGCCCAGCTGGGCCCCGGTCACCGCCAGGGCAATCGCGGCGTCGGCGGCCCAGCGCTGTGCGGCCGCGGCGCGCGAGCTAGGGCGGGGGCCCGCGCCCGGCCGGTGCGGCGGGTGCCCGTGCAGGTCAGGTTCGGTCATCACTGCCGACAACGCTACGCGCCGGCCGCCGCGCGGACATCAGCGCTGAGACGACACTGCGGCGCATCGCCTACCCCAGCAGGAGCATCGCGCGTGCCGCCCGCTGCGGCCGAGGACGACGGCGAACGGCCCGCCGGGCCGGCGACGCCGCGTGGCCAGGCCGGGCACGCTGGAGGCCGCAACCGCTCAGCGATGCCCGGGAAGGCGCCCGCCCCAGGCGGGCGCCGGGAGAGGAGGGAACATGCCGGTGATCGAGGTGCTCGGCCTGACCAAGCGATTCGGCCCGGTGCTCGCGGTCGATCAGGTGAGCTTCCAGGTCGAGCCGGGCACGGTCGTCGGATTCCTCGGCCCGAACGGAGCGGGGAAGACGACCACGCTGCGGATGCTGCTCGGCCTGGTCAGGCCGGATGAAGGCAGCGCGACCATCAACGGGCAGGCATACCGGGATCTGCCAGAACCACTGCACACCATCGGCGCGGTCCTGGAAGGTTCCAGCTCCCATCCCGGCCGCACTGCCCGCAACCACCTGCGGGTGCAGGCGCTGGCGGGCCAGGCGGACCCGTCCAGGATCGACGACGTGCTGGACCTTGTCGGGCTCACCGGCGACGCCGGCCGCCGGGCCGGCGAGTTCTCCCTCGGCATGCGGCAGCGACTCGGCCTCGCCGCCGCGCTGCTGACCGATCCGGAAGTACTGATCCTCGACGAGCCGGCCAACGGCCTGGACCCCGAGGGCGTCCGCTGGCTGCGTGACCTGCTCCGCGGCCTGGCCGCTGAAGGCTCCACGGTGCTGGTGTCCAGCCACATCCTGGCCGAGGTCGCGCAGACCGTCGACTCCGTGGTGATACTCGACCACGGGCACCTTGTCACCCAGTCATCACTCGACGAGCTCACCGCGGGCACGCGGCAGGCCGTGCTTGTCCGTACCCCCAGGGCCGCTGAACTCCGCGCCGTGATGGTCGCTGACGGGGCGGCCGCCGAGGTGATCTCACCGGACCGGGTCGAGATCACCGGCTCGACCCCCGAGCGCGTCGCCGTCCTCGCCGCAGCGCGGGCCATCCCGGTCGTCGAGTCGGTGACCCAGGCCGCTGACCTGGAGGACATCTTCCTCGGGCTCACCGCCGTCCAGTCCGGCCAGTCCGGCCCGCCCGCCGCAGCGAAACGGCCGGCCCGGCCAGTTCAGGAGGTTCCCCGATGACCCGGCTGATCCAGATGGAACTGCTGAAGCTCCGCAGCACCCGGCTTGGCTATGGCCTGCTGGCCACCGCTGCCGGGCTGACCACGCTGTTTGCCGTGCTGAACGCGACCAGGGGGGCGGCCATCGACACCGCGGACGGCCTCAACAAGGAGTTCCTCACCGGCGTCTGGGCCATGCTGCTCGCCGCGGTCCTGGGCGCGACGGTCGCCAGCGGCGAGTTCCGGCATGCCACCGCCACGCTGACCTACCTCGCCACGCCGGACCGGAACCGGGTCCTGGCCGCCAAGGCCGTCGCCGCCGGCTGCGCCGGAGCTGTCTTCGGCCTTGCCGGGAGCTTCATCGCCACCGGGATCGGCCTGGCCTTCGTGGCCGGCCACGGATACCACCTGGCGCTCGGTGCCGCCACGATCGCCCGCTACGTCGCGGGCTACGCCGTCGGCGGGGCGCTGCTGGCCGCCGCCGGATGCGGGCTGGGGTCACTCATCCGTTCCCAGCTCGCAGCGGTCATCGGCGTATTCGTCTGGACGATCGTGATCGAGTCGCTCCTCGGCGGCCTGTTCACCTCCCTCCGCCCCTACCTGCCCTATACCGCGGCCACGACCATGGCCGGGGCGCGGCTCGGCTTCTCGTCGTTCGGCCCCGCCCACGGTGTGGCCGGCGGCACGCCGCTCCCGTTCGCGGCCGCCGCCGGGCTGGTCGCGGCGGTCGCCGCGGTGCTGTCGCTGGCTGCCGCGCGTACTACCGTGCAAAAGGACATCAGCTAACCAGGAGGCGGTCATGGCGCCCAGCGGGCATGTCATCTCCAACCCGCTCAGCGGTGAGCAGATAACGATCCGCAGGACGGCCGCGCAGACCGGCGGGAGCGTGCTGGAGTGGCAGCTCGTGCTCGCCCCCGGAGGGCGGGTGCCGAGCAGCCATGCTCATCCCGAGCAGGAGGAGTGCTTCACCGTGCTCGCCGGGCAGATGAGATTCCGGGTGGCGGGCCGGCGGCTGACGGCAGGCCCTGGCGACACCGTGCGGGTCCCGCCCGGCTCCGTGCACCATTTCGCCAACGCCGGGAGCGAGCCGGCCCGGGTCGCCGTGCGGACAAGGCCGGCGCTGAACATGCAGGATCTGCTGGAGACCGCGGCGGCGCTGGCGCAAGATCAGCACGCGGCATCCCGTCGGCTGCCCAGCCTGCTGCAGCTCGCGCTGTTCATGTGCGACTTCGAGCGGGAGGTACGGGCGCCGTACCTGCCGGCCGCGCTGGTCCGAGCGGTCACCCGCCCGCTCGCCCGGCTGGCCAGGCGCCGCGGGCTCGATGCCCGCTACCGCCGGCTCCGGCAGCCCGATGCGAGCCAGGCCAGGCTCTGACCCAGCGTCGGCGAAGGCCATCCGATGACCGCGGTCGAGGTCGCGCACCTGGTCAAGCGCTACCGGGCTGCGCGGCGTAACGCAGTCGACGACATCAGCTTCGACATCCCTGAGGGCCAGCTGTTCTGCCTGCTCGGGCCCAACGGCGCGGGAAAGACGACCACGGTGTCGATACTCACCACGACCCTCGCCCCGACCTCGGGCCGGGTCCGGATCGCCGGCCGGGACCTGGCGACCGAGCAGGCGAAGGTCCGCGGCGAGATCGGCGTCGTCTTCCAGCAGCCCTCGCTCGATCTCAACCTGACGGCCGAGGAGAACATCAGGCTGCACGCTGTGCTCTACGGGCTCTACCCGTGGCGGCCGCACTACCGCCTGATGCCGGCCAGCTACCGCCGCCAGGTGCAGGAGCTGGCGGGCGTCCTGGACCTTGCTGACCTCCTCGGGCAGCGGGCGCGGGCGCTGTCCGGCGGGCTGCGGCGCAGGCTGGAGATCGTGCGTGCGCTGATGCATCAGCCTCCGGTGCTGTTCCTGGATGAGCCCACCGCGGGCCTCGACCCGGAGAGCAGGCGCAGCCTATGGGCTTACCTGCGGCAGACCAGGGCCAGGTTCGGTACCACCGTGTTCCTGACCACGCACTACCTGGCCGAGGCGGAGTCGGCCGACGCGGTGTGCGTGCTGGCCCGGGGCCGGATCATTGAGCGCGGCAGCCCGGCCGAGGTCAAGGCCCGGCAGCTGAGCCCGGAACTGGTGCTCGACGCACGGGACCGGGCTGGGCTGCATCGCGAGATCGAGGCCCTCGGGCTGAAGGTCACCGGGGGCGGGCAGGCCGGGCCGCTGCGGGTACCGCTGGACGGCCGCAGCGCGCAGGGCATCATCGCCGCAATCGGCACCGAGCTGACCCGGTTCCAGATCGCCGAGCCGACGCTGGAGGATGCCTACCTGCTGCTGCTGGAGCGGGCGGGGCCGTGAGCGCGCCGCCGGGCACCGGATCCGCCCCGGTGCTGACCGGCCCGGCGCGTGAGCTGTCCGGGCTGCTGGTCATCGCCCAGCGTGACGTGATCAAGCTGCTGCGCGACCGTCCGCGGCTGGCGGTTAACCTGGCGTTCCCCGTCCTGCTCATCGGCGGCCTTGGCGCGATCCTGCAGCCCACCGTGGGACGGTTCACCGGCCTGAATGCCGTGACGCTCGCTTTCACCGGGGTGCTCGCGGCCAGCCTCTTCCAGTCCGCCGCCGCGGGCATGATCTCGATCGTCGAGGACCGGGAGAATGATTTCTCCCGGGAGCTGTTCGTGACCCCGGTCTCCCGGCTCACCCTCGTCGCCGGGAAGGTGACCGGGGAGACTCTGGTCGCGTTCTGCCAGGGGGCCCTCATCGTCGCGTTCGCGGTCGGGTTCGGTGTCCGGATGTCGCCGGGACAGCTGGCTGCACTGGTGGCGCCCTGCCTGGCCTGCTGCCTGCTCGGCGGCGGGTTCGGGCTGGCCACGATCGCGGCACTGCCGAACCAGCGCTCGGCGATGCAGATCTTCCAGTTCCTGATCATCCCGCAGTACATCCTGGCCGGCGTCCTGGTGCCGCTGAGCGCGGTGCCGTCCTACCTGGACGTGGCGGCGCACGTGATGCCGATGAGTTACGTGGTCGAGCTGACCCGGGCTGCCTTCTATGCCGGGACGCCCGGCTACCGGCTGGTCGTCTCCGGCAGCCCGTTGCTCGACGCGGCGGTGGCCGGAGCCCTGATGGTCATCTTCGTGATCGCCGGGGCGGCCGTGTTCGGCTACCGCGAGCGAACCCGCTGAGCCGTGCCTGGCCGTCAGGCTTCGGCCAGCACGCGCTCGAACGCCCGCAGGTACCGCGGATCGCCCTGCCGCTCGCGCAGCAGCCAGTACTCGGCCCCCCAGAACAAATACCCGTCGACGGCGGATTGCCGGGCGCCGGCCCAGCGCATGCACTCGGTGTAGTTCCCGATCAGGTCCTCCGGGCGGCAGCTGTACATCGCCCGGCCGGCCGGGCTGGGCGGGGTGGTGACCGCTTCCCACGGCTCGGCCTGCCCCTCGGTGATCATCAGCCGCCGCCCGGCCGCCGTGATCTGATCAAGCAGCCGTTCCCGGTGCCGCTGCTGCCATCGCGTCCTGCCGCCGTCCAGGTACAGGGTCAGCGGCCCGGCGCTGGCCAGCGCGTGCCGCGGGTAGCAGTCGATGCCGACGATGTCGGCCAGGCGCTGCGCCACCGCGAGCGAATCGCCCTGGTCCCGGGTGCGCCACCGCTGCTGCAGCCGCACCGGCGTCGAGGTCGGCAGGAAGCCGTTCATCATCACCGGCCTGCCCGGGTCCGCGGCGCGGACCGCCTCGACCTCGGCGCGGACGAACGGCTCGGACAGCCGCCAGGAGTGCTCCATGCCGAGCGGATCGACGGCCTCGTGCTCGACCTGCCAGGCGATGATCGCGGCGCGCCCGCGGTAGTGCTGCACGACGCGGGTGACGAACGCGGTACCCGCATCCAGCAGCCGTCGGCCGGAATCCGGCGTGACCAGGGCACCCTCGCGCAGCGGCGGATCCAGGTGGTGCTGCGGCACGAAGAATTCCGGGTAACCGAATGCCTTCACCGGGCCGACGCAGACGATGACCTGCTTGCCCGCACGGTCCGCGGCGTCGAGCTGGCGGTCCAGCTCATCGGGCCGGAAGCTGCCGGGCTCGGGCTCGAGCCGGTTCCAGTAGGCGGCGAGACGGATCAGCGGGAACGGGTAAGCAAGCAGCGTTCGCAGGGCGGTTCCCGGATCCAGCCCGAGCGCCGCCGCCTGCAACGGCCGGAAGCTGATCCCGAGCTGCGCCGCGCCGCGCGGCTGCACCGGCACCTGCTGCCAGCGGTCGGTCAGCGGGCGTGCTGACCGAGCCAGCCGTAGCTCCGTCGCCGCAGGGAGCAGCAGGCAAGCCGCCGCGGCCGCGGCGGCTGGCCACCTCCTGGCCGTCCCGCCCCGGTCCCGTGGCGTCCGCCCGCTGCGTGCCGTCTCCCCGCCCGGCGACGGCTTCTTGGTGGCTGCCGCTCGGGCCCTGCCGTGAGACAGTCGGCCAGTGCCCGGTTCGTCCCTCTTCGAGGTTTTCATTTCCTCATCTCACTGACGTGGATGGGGCTGTGCTGCGGTAACAGCGGCACTGTCCATTGATGCCAGCGAGCCCCATGATCGTGGGCCGCGCCGGAATGGCGTGTGCACCATCAGCACCACAGGCGCCGCAGCCACCACGAACCACCAGATCCGGCGCCCCGGCAGCATCCGATGGCACATCGCCACCTTGACAGCAGCAGCAGAATGCCATCCACCTGGCTCGGCCGGCGCGGGTTCGGCCACGCGAGCAGCCACGGTGCCCGATTCGCCCGGATCTGGTCGCGCGGGCGCCGGCCGGGTACCGGATCGGTAGGAGGCGGACCCGGGCGGATGCCGTTGAAGCCCGGCTTCAACGGGTTCGCAGCCGCGTGGCTCAGGTGGCAGGCGCGGGCCCGGAGCGCCCGCGCCTGCCTCAGCCAGGCCGGCGATCAGCTCGGCGATGCGGGCAGCGGCAGCGGGCCGGCCCAGCCCCGCCGACGCCGCGCGCATCGCGTCCACGGCGGCAGGGTCGTTACGCAGCCGGCCGATCTCGGCGACCAGCCGCCGCACGCCTGGCACGTGGTGGCCGGCGCCCGCGTCGGCGACGAACTCGGTGTTCCCCTTCTCCTGCCCCGGCAGGTGCGAGGTCAGCAGCAACGGCGTACCGCAGCAGGTGGCTTCGGCGATCGTGCCTGGGCCTGCCTTGGTGACCACCAGGTCGGAGCACCGCAGCCAGTCGGCCATGTTGCGGGTGAAGCCCGTTACCGTCAGCCGGCCGGCGGAGCGGGCAGCCAGCCGGTCAAGCCCGCGCTTCAGGCGTACGTTGCGTCCGCAGACGGCCACCACGTCGACATCGGCGAACTGCCGCAGGATCGCGGCGGCCCTCCTGGCGATGCCGCCGCTGCCCTCGCCGCCGCCAGTCAGCAAGATGAGGAACCTGTCCTCGCCCAGGCCGAGCGACCGCCGGAGGATCGCGCGATCGTGCGGTGGCAGCGCGCCGCCCCAGAAGTCGCGGGTTACCGGCAGCCCGGCTGGGACCTGCCGGCCACCGGCAGGCCCGCGCCGCCGGCCAGCCGAGGAGGTACGGCCGGGTGGCCCGATCACCAGGTCCGCGTCGGCGCACCGCCACGCCGCGTGCACGGTGGCGAGGTCGGTGATGATGATCCCGACCGGCGCCGCGGGTGCCCACTGGTCCCTTGCCGCGACCGCGGCCATGCCGGTGAGCGGATGGAATGACACGATCGCGGCCGGACGATGGGCGGCGACGGCATCGGCGGTCGGCCGGTCCGCGAGCATGAGCAGCGTGCGCCGCAGCAGCCTCATCGCCGGACGCGAGTCGCAGGCATGATAGGCGGCACCCCACAACCACGGGGCCAGCCGTATCGCCGGCCCGTACATGCGGGTAACCCACCGCAGCAGCCGCGCTGAGCCCGGACCGCCCAGCGGGTCGCACAGCACCGGGGCGAACCTGCCCGGGTACGCCTGGTCGAGTGCCTGGCCGACCGCCTGCGCCGCGTTCCGGTGCCCGCCCCCGGTGTCGGCGATGACGAAGAGCAGCGGCACCGGTGTTGCTGCCCGGCTTCCGGCAGGCTCGGTTCCGCACATGAGTCCATCATGCCGGCCTGCGGGCAGCGCGTCGTCAGCCTCGCGGATACGGTCGGCTAAGCCGCACGCCTACATCGGCTCGTGTGCTGTGCCCAACCGGTGGCTGGCCAGTCGGTTTCCTGGCCCGGCGGCCCTGGCGCAGGAACGGGGGCTCGGACTGCGCCCAACCGGTGGCTGGCCAGTCGGTTTCCTGGCCCGGCGGGCCTGGCGCAGGAACGGGGCGGGCTCGTGTGCTGTGCCCGCCGGTGGCTGGCCAGTCGGTTTCTTGGCCCGGCGGCCTAGCGCAAGAGCGGCACCGGTTGCGGCCCCGCACTCAGACCGGGTTCAGGAAGCGGTCGGTCTCGGCGCGGATCGCGGCGGAACAAACGGCGTTGCCTCCGGGTTGCCCTGGCACCGGCAGGGGCCGGACTGATCATGAGGAGGCGGCCTCGATGGGCGACGAGACGCTGCCGGGTGGCAATGGCCGGGCCGACGCCGCCGGAGCCGCCGGGATCGTGGTGCTTGCGCATGGCGGCAGTTCGGTCAGCCGGGTGCCGACAACGCCGGTTCAGTTCAGCGTGCTGCGGATGATCCCGATCGCGGACGCCATCCGCGACGCGGTAGGCGGCAGCGGGATCGAGGTCCGCCGGGCACGGTTCCGGCTTCGCGGCTGGAATGGCGCCGACGCCGCTCCGGTCCGCGATCTCACCGGGCTGCTCGATCAGATCTCGGCTGATGCCGGGCCCGTGCCCGTCGTGCTGGTCGGCCATTCGATGGGAGCGCGGGCGGCGCTGCGCGCGGCCGGGCACCCGCTGGTGACGGCCGTGGCCGGCCTGGCGCCGTGGGTGCCCCCCGACGAGCCGGTCGATCAGCTGGCTGGGCGGCGAATCCTCCTCGTCCACGCCAGCTCCGACCATATCTGCCGCCCGGCAGAGACCTGGGCGTACGCGGAGCGGGCCAGGTCGGCAGGCGAAGTGGCGACGATCGAGGTGCGCCATGGTGATCACGGCATGCTGCGCCGGGCGCGGCTGTGGCACGCCGTCGCGGCCGAGTTCGCCCGGGTATCGCTCCGGCAGGCGGCAAAGCCAGGCCCGGTAGCCGATGCCTTCGCCCGGGCGGCGGCCATGCAGCCCCGGCCCGTAATCTGACGATGGCCATCCGTTTGCAGTTACGTTCTTGCACGCTAGAGCGTGGGAAAACGTAACTGCTGACCGGTCAGCGCCCGCGGCCGCCGGGCTGGCGGCCAGGCAGCCGCTCCAGCCCTGAGTCTCGAAGACTCCGGCCGGGCGCTGGGCGGTCTGCGGATAGTACGCGCCCATCTGCGCCCGAACCGCCGCCGGCGGGATGATGTCCGACGAGTCAGTCGGCGGCGCGATGAAGACGAAGCCCTCCGGATAGAGCGACTGCTGCGACTGCATGTTCCGCAGCAGCTGGAACTCCGGTGCCATGGCCTTCCTTGGCGACGTCGGAATCCACATCGCGCCGCTGGCCGTCAATGCCGCCGGGACGGCTTGTCCGCAGGCAGCGAGGAGACCGCGGTGTAGTGGCCGTTCTTCAGCGTTGTCACGTAGTCCGCGGTGCTCCCGAAGATCGCGTTGGCGCTCCGGCCGATCTTGACGATCGGGAAGGGCTTTGCCGCCAGGTAACCGGCAACCGACCAGTAGCGGACCTGGAACGTTGATCGCCACGCTCACGGCCTGACCTGGCTCGACTGCCTTACCGCTGGTTAGAGCGGGTGAGAGTCGGGGGTCGCGGTGAATGCGCGGCCGGATGGAGTGCTCCAGGTGAAAGCACTGACAAATGGGGCATAGATCGAGCAGGAGTTTGATTTATTTACGTTCACGCGCAACCTGGCCACCGTGATCGTCGGCGCCTTGCCTGCGTCTGCCTGCGTCTGCCTGCGTCTTGCCGATCCCTTGCCGGTGCCTTCGAGTTCCGGCCCGCCGGCCACGAACCTGTGCCCACCTGGCAGCCCCTGAGGCGGCGGCGTGGCCGGCTATGGGCGGGGGAGTCGTACGACCGTGAGGAAGAAGTCGTCGATCTGCCGGACCGCCGCGATGAACTGGTTGACGTCCACCGGCTTGGTCACGTACGCGTTGGCGTGCAGCTTGTAGCTGCGCAGGATGTCCTCCTCGGACGAGGACGTGGTAAGGATCACCACCGGCACGTGGGTGAGGTCGGGATCGGACTTAATCTGCTCGAGGACCTGCCGTCCGTCGTACTTCGGCAGGTTGAGGTCGAGCAGGATCAGGTCGACGCTGGGCGCGTCGGCGTACGCGCCCCGGCGGTACAGGAAATCCAGCGCCTCCTCGCCGTCGTGTGCGACGTGCAGCGTGTTGCCGATCTTGTTGTCCTCGAACGCCTCGCGGGTCATCAGCTCATCGCCGGGGTCATCCTCGACCAGGAGCACCTCGACCGGCTGCAGGGGCACATTCATGCGGGGATCCCTTCGGCGCTGTCAGCGCTGTCGGCATTGTCAGCGCTGTCGGCATTGTCAGCGCTGTCGGCATTGTCAGCGCTGTCGGCGCCAACGGTGGCGTTGCCGCCTGGCTGGCCCGGCTCCGCGGAGTCGATGCGGGGCAGGGTAAAACGGATGCGGGCCCCGCCGGTGTAGCTGGGATCGACGCTGATGTCACCGCCATAGTGCTCGATGATCCTCTTGCAGAGCGCGAGTCCGATCCCGGTACCGGAATAGGACTCGCGCCCGTGCAGGCGCTGGAAGATGACGAAAACCTTCTCTGCGAACTCAGGCGCGATCCCGATGCCGTTGTCGGTGACGGCGAACTGCCAGGTCCCTGGCGGTTCCTCGGCGGCGGTGATACGCACGGCCGGCGTGCTGTCAGCGACGCGGAACTTGATCGCGTTGCCGATCAGGTTCTGCCACAGCATCGCGAGCAAGGAGAACTCACCAGCGACCGCGGGCAGCCGGTCCGGACGGTCGATGACGGCGCCTGATTCCTCGATCGCGGCATCCAGCGCGGCGATCGCGGCATCCAGCGCCTGGTCCAGCGGGACCGGCGCCGGGGCGGAGCCTGACCTGCCCACCCGGGAGAAGGTCAGCAAATCGTTGATGAGGGTCTGCAGCCGCTTCGCGCCGTCGACGGCGAAGGTGATGTACTGGTGCCCCCGGTCGTCCAGCTTGTCGCCGTAGCGCTTCTCCAGCAACTGGCAGAACGAGGCGACCTTGCGCAGCGGTTCCTGCAGGTCGTGGGAGGCCACATAGGCGAACTGCTCAAGCTCGGCGTTGGACCGGCGCAGCTCGTCGGCCTGCGCGTCGAGGTCGGTGGCCTGCTGGGTCGCGACGTCCCGCGCGGCGCGGGAGTCATCAAGCGCGGCGACCAGGCTGCTGCGCATTTCCTCGACATCGGAAGCCACCGCGCGCAGGTCCGCCGGGCCTGCCACCTCGATCCGGTGGCCGAAGTCGCCGTCCACCACCTGTCGCGATGCCGCCCGCAGCCGGGTCAGTGGCCGGACGACCGTCTGCTGCAGCAGCAGCGTGACCGCCGCGGCCGCCAGCAGGAACGCAATCAGGATGACGGCGAAGGCCCAGTTCTGGACGATGCGGAATCGCTGCAGGGAGGCGCGGTCCCTGGCGCCGGCCATGGCGAGGTGGGAGTTCTGCGCGGCGAACAGGGTCCGCAGGTGGTCGAAGGACTGCTTGCTCTGGTTCAGCAGCGCGAGGTCCTTGGCGCCCAGCGGCCCCTGTCTGGCCAGCGCGATCAGCGGGATCGCGTAAGTCCGCCGCCAGGTGCCCGCCGCCTGCTCGATGCCGGTGAGGTCAGCGGCCATCGGCTGCTTCCCGCCGATCAGTGCGCGCAGCCGGGCGGCGGCACTTGCCTCCGTGGCGAGCCCGTTCGTGTAGGGCGTCAGGAACGGGGCACTGCCGGTAATGCCGTACCCGCGGACTCCGGTTTCCTGGTCGACCAGGGCGCCCTGCAGCCGGTACGCCTGTGCCTGGGCCGGCAGCACGGTAGATTCCAGCTCGCCGGAGACCGCCCGGCCATGCGCGAGAAGCTGGATGATGACGACTCCGGCGGCCAGCACGAGAATCGCGAAGAAGCCGAACGCGAGCCGGAACCAGCCCTGGACGGTCAGCCCCTGGAAGCCGCCGCGGCGCCCGGGCGGCCGGTCAGGGGAAAGCCCGGCCGCGGTCACGGGGGCGCCTTCCAGCCGAGATGGACCACCGCCACGTCGTCGGCGAGACCGCCGTAGTCGCTGGTTGCCTTCTCGACCCGCCCGATCAGGGCATCGAGGAACGCGCGGGCCGGCAGCGCCGCCAGCTCACGGGCCATGGTCACCAGGCCCTCCTCGCCGAGCCGCTCGCTGCCGGGCCCGACCCGTCCCTCGAACAGCCCGTCGGTGAACAGCACGAGGCCAGCGCCCGCGGGCACCAGGAGCTCGTCCTCGCGCCAGGCGACATCGGTGACCAGCCCGAGCGCGGGGCCCGCCGGCCCCTCGATGAAGTCGACCCGGCCGGCCGTGCGGAGCAGCAGCCCAGGGTGCCCGGCGCGCAGGATCCGCACCCGGCGCTGGTCCGGCGCGAACGTCAGCAAGGTCAGCGTGGCGAACTCGTTCTCGTTCTCCCGCTCGGCGACGAGCATCTGCTCAAGCAGGCCGATCATGGTCGCCGCCGTCGCGCCGGCCAGGACCAGCGACCGCCAGGCCACCCGGAGGCAGACGCCGATCGCCGCCGCCGCCGCGCCATGGCCGGAGACATCGCCGATCACCGCGTGCACCGTCTTGTCGGCTGTCTCGACGATGTCGTAGAAGTCGCCGCCGAGCAGCGCCTGCGCCCGGCCGGGCCGGTAACGGGCCGCGACCTCGAACTCGGCGGTGCGCACCAGCGGGGTCGGCAGCAGGCCGCGCTCCAGCCGCGCGTTCTCCTCCGCGCGCAGCGCGCTCAGCTGCAAGGCGGCGGAGGCGCGCTCGGCGTGCTTGCGCTGCACGGCGTAGCGGATGGCGCGGCTGAAGACGTCCGGCGCGGACTGGCCCTTGATCAGGTAGTCCTGGGCGCCCGCCGCGACCGCCGCGAGCCCCGCGCTCTCCTCGGCAAGCCCCGTCAGCACCACGACCGGCGCGCCGGGCGCGGCGGCCAGCATCAGGGTGACCGCCTCCAGCCCGCGGGCGTCCGGGAGGTGCAGGTCCAGCAGGATGCACCCCCGCGGACCGTCGCGCGCCAGCAGGTCTTCCGCCTCCGTCAGCGAGCGAGCCCAGGACAGCGTCGCGTGCAGGCCACTGTCCGCCAGCAGCTCCTCGACCAGGACGGCGTCCGCTGGGTCGTCCTCGACGAGCAGCAGCGACTCTGGATCGCCCGGCCGCGCCGGGCGCTCCTCGTCCGGCGTGGCGCCAACGACCGGCACCGCCGGGCGCTCCTGGTCCGGCGTGGCGCTAACGACCGGCCCCGCTGGCGCGCTCAGCGTCGGAACGCTGGTGCTCGGCGTCACGGTACCTCCTGACCAGCGGCCCCGCCCCGGCTGCGGGACCGAGAGAACGACTGAGAGTAGTCACCACCATCACGCGAATTATTCTCTCCCGCCAGGGATTTCCCCCGGGCGGCCTGGTCAGCCTCTCAGGAAAAACCTCGCTGGTCAGTATGCAACGAGCGCGCGGACCGCTGCGATGACAGACTCGACGGTGGGAATGACCAGCTGCTCGAGCACGTCGGCGAACGGCAGCGGCACGCAGGCAGCGGCGACCCGCCGGATCGGGGCGTCGAGCAGCTCGAACCCCTCATCGGCGACGATCGAGGCCACCGTGCCGCCCCACCCGCCCTGGTACGGGTTCTCCTCCACGATCACGAGCCGGGATGTCCGGCCGACCGACTCGAGCACCGCTGCCATATCCAGCGGCACCAGGCAGCGCAGGTCGATCACCTCGGCCGATACCCCGTCCGCGGCGAGCTGGCCGGCCGCGGCCAGCGCCATCGGGACCGTGGCCGCCAGCGCGACCAGGCTCACGTCGGTGCCGGGCCGCGCTACGGCGGCCTTGCCGAGCTCCACCACATGGCCGTCCGGAGCGGCCGGCCCCTTGCTCGCGAAGAGCCCCTTGTGCTCGAAGAACACCACCGGGTCATCGCTGCGGATGGCGGCGGCCATCATGCCGACCACGTCGGCCGGGTTCGACGGCGCGGCGATCTTCAGGCCAGGGATCGTCAGCGTCCAGTTCTCCACCGCCTGCGAGTGCTGGGCGCCGAAGCCGAGGCCACCGCCATTCGCCGTGCGCACCACCAGCGGGACCGTTACCTGCCCGCCGGTCATGTACCGCATCTTCGGTATCTCGTTGGCCAGGTAATCCCAGCAGCAGGCGAAGAAATCGGAGAACATGATCTCGGCCACCGGCCGCATGCCGGTCATCGCCGCGCCCATCGCCACGCCCAGGATGGCCTGCTCGGAAATCGGCGTGTCCCACACCCGCTCCCGGCCGAACTCGGCGAACAGCCCTGCCGTGGTCTTGAACACGCCGCCGGCCGCCCCGATGTCCTCGCCCAGGCACACCACCGACGGATCATGGCGCAGCTCGCGCGCGATGCCCTCGGCGACAGCCTCCCGGTAGGTGATCACGCCAGGCCCGCCCGTCACGTCCGCCATGCCGAGCCTCCGTCCGCCCATACATCGGTGAGCGCGTCATCGGGATCGGGACCGGGGGCGGCCTTCGCCGCGGCGACCGCATCGGCCACAGCCTCCCCGGCCCGCTCATCGGCCATGGCCACCGATTCGGCCGGCATCCCCAGCGCCTGCAGCCGGGCCTTGGCCAGCTCCAGCGGGTCCCGGCGCAGCCAGTCCTCGACCTCGGCGGCCGGCCGGTAGGTCCCGGGGTCGGTGCGGCTGTGGCCGAAATGCCGGTAGGTCAGCGCCTCGATCACGGTCGGCCCGTCGCCGGCCCTGGCCCGCTCGGCGGCCGCCGCGACAACGTCCCTGACCACGACCACGTCGTTGCCGTCGACGATCTCGGCCGGGATGCCGTAGGCGGGCGCTCGCCCGGCGGCCGGGTTCGCCACCGCGGTCACCTCGCCGATCGGCGTGTACTCCATGTAGAGGTTGTTCTCGCAGATGAAGAGCACCGGGAGCGACCAGACCGCGGCGAGATTGAGCGCCTCGTGGAACGCCCCGATGTTGGTAGCTCCATCGCCGAAGAACGCGACGGCGACCTGGCCGGAGCCGCGTAGCTGTGCCGACCAGGCGGCACCGGCCGCCATCGGCAGGTGCGCGCCGACGATCGCGTACGACCCGAGCATCGCGTGCGACGCCTTGGTCAGGTGCATCGAGCCGCCCTTGGCCTTGCACAGCCCGGTGCCCTTGCTCATCAGCTCGGCCAGGCACTCGGCCGGACTTGCGCCGCGGGCCATCGCGTGATGATGACCGCGGTACGTGGCGAACACGTAGTCGTCGGGCCGTAGCGCGGCGCTCGCGCCGACAGCGACGGCCTCGTGGCCGGCCGCCAGGTGCGTGGTGCCCTTGACCAGGCCGGCCAGGAACAGGTCGTGCGCCGCCTTCTCGGTGCGGCGGATCACCGCCATCTGCTCATAGAGGCTGAGCAGTTCGTCAGCGCCGATGACGCTGGCACCCGCGTCGACGGCCGTCATGGGCTACCGACCGCGGCATACCCGCAGGTTTCCAGCGCGTTCGTCATCGCAGCCACCTCGTTCCCGGACAAGCTACCGGAACCACCCTAGCCAATCGCCGGTCAGGAAAACCGTCCAGAAGCAGGGGAACGGATCCTCCGGCGCTGGCCCAGATCGGCGCTGCGGCATGCCCCCCGTGGCGGCTGCCGGGGACGGCCAGCAGGCTCGGAGCCAGGCCATGGCTAAGCTTCCGTGCCCCGGCTCGGTGGCCGCAGGCGCGGTAGGTGCGACGGGTGCCGCCGGTTACCAGCTGGCGAATAGGGTGCACGAATGGCCCTGCTCGGACGACGCCGCGAGATCGCCATGGTGCAGGGCCTGCTTGACCGCGCCGGCGAGGGATCCGGCGGCGTGCTCGTGCTGGCCGGGCCGGAGGGCTCCGGCCGGACGGCGCTGGCGAGCCTGGCGGCCGGCACTGCCCGGCGGCGCGGGTTCGACGTGCACCGGGCCGCGGCGGTGGCCGGGCGCCCGGGGCGATGGGCCTGGGCGCAGTTGCTGCGCGACGCGGGCGCGCCCGAGAGGATCATCTCCGGCCTGCTGGCCGACCCGGGGCCGCTCGATCTCGACAGCGCGGCAGCCGCACTGTCCGGCGGCCAGCGGCGCCGGCTGCTGGTGGTCGACCACGTGGACCGCGGCGGCGGGCAGGCGATCGAGATGCTGTCCGCGCTGGCCGGGCGCGCTGTCACCGGCCCGACCGCGGTGCTAGTCACATCGGCCGTGCCGCTCGGCGTGGGCCAGGAACTCTGGCTGCGCGCGCTGACGCCCGCCGAGATAGGCGCGGTGACGGGGGAGCGCCGCCCCCAGGTACGGCAGGCACTGTGGGCGGCGTCGCGCGGCAGGCCCGGTCCGGCCAGGTCGCTGTCCGCCGCGCTGGCCGGGATGCCGCCGGATGGCGATCCGGTGGTGCAGCTTGCGCTGCTCGCCGAGTCGGCCGAGGGCTTCCTTGACATCGATGTCGGCCTGGTCCGGCTGCTGGAAACCGCGTTGCCGCGGGCGACGAGCCAGGATGCCCGGGCGCGGCTGCTGGCCCGGCTGGCCAGGGCGCTGCTCGGCGACGCGGCCGCGGCGGACCGCCGCCGCGGGCTGGTGCAGGACGCGCTGGCCATCGCCCGTCGCGGCGGCGACCCGGCCGTGCTCGCCGAGGTGCTCGACGCCCGGCTGCACGCGCTGTGGGATCCGGAAGGCGCCGATGACCGGCTCACGGCCGCCGCCGAGATAGTGCGGCTCGCCCGCGACTCGGCCGACCTGGAGCTGGAGCGGCGCGGTCTGTTCTGGCGCTTCGTGGCGCTGATGGAACTTGGCCGGGTCAGCGAGGCCGAGTCGGCGCTGGCGGCGTTCGAGCGGGAGGCACGCGCGGCCGGCGATGCGGCCGGCCTCATGATGGTGACAGCCAGGCACGCCATGCTGGCCACCATGCGCGGCCGGTTCGCTGACGCGCATGCCCTCATCGGGCAGGCCGCCGAGCAGGGACGGCAGGCGGCGCTGGCCGACACGGACCGGCTGGTCGGCACCATGCTCGGCGCGGTCGCGATGACGCGCGGCGATCTGTCCGGGCTGGAGCCCGCCGTCGGCCAGCTGCGCGCGTTCGCCCGCCGCGTTCCCGGGCACTTCCACGACGCGACTGTCGCGCGGATCCTGCTCGCGGCCGGGCAGACGGCGGGGGCGGACCTGGAGCTGCAGCGAGCCCTGCCCGGCCTGCTGGCCGGCTCGGGACCGCGCTGGCTCGGGGCGGCTGCCGACCTCGCGGCGGTGGCCGTCGGCACCGGGAACGCCAGCGCGGCGGCCAGGCTGTACGACGTTCTGGCCGGCTACCGCGGCCGGCTCGTGGTCTGGGCGGGGGCGAACACGGTGACCGGGCCGGTCACCCACTATCTCGGCATCCTGGCGGCCCAGCTCGGCCGCCCCGGTGAGGCGGCCGGGCAACTGGAAAGCGCCATGGCGGCGGAACAGGACATCGGCGCGCTGCCGTGGCTCGGCTGGACCCTGGCGGCACTCGCCGGTGTGCTGGGCCAGCGGGACCCCGATCGTGCCGCGGGACTTCGCCGGCGCGCCCGTGACATCGCCGCGCGGCTGGACATGCCGGGCCTGCTCGTGGCGCTGTCGGTGCCGGCCGACGAGTGGATGCTGCGCCGGGACGGGCCGGACTGGCTGCTGACGGCCGGCGCCGAGCGCGCCCGGCTGCGGGACAGCCGCGGCCTGCATTATCTCCGGGCGCTGCTCGCCGCGCCCGGCCGCGAGATCGCCGCGCTCGACCTGGTGGCCGGCGGCGCCGGGCTGCTCGCCGCGGCGGCGGAGCCAGTGCTGGACGCCGCCGCCAGGGATGCCTACCGGCGGCGGCTGACCGAGCTGGCAGCCGAGCTCGACGCCGCCGACCGGGCCGGCGATAGCGCACGGGGCCGCCGCACCGCAGACGAGCGCCAGGCCGTGCTCGCGGAGCTGGGCCGTGGTACCGGCCTCGGCGGCCAGGCCCGCCGGGTTTCCGCCGAGGACGAGCGGGCCAGGGTCAACGTGACCCGGACGCTGCGCGCCGCGCTCGATCGTATCGCCGCCGCCGCCCCGGCGGCCGGGGCCCACCTGTCGGCCTCGGTCCGCACCGGTCGCGCCTGCCGCTACCAGCCGGCCCCGGGCGGCCCGGCACGCTGGCGGCTCTGAGGCGAACGAATCGTTCGCCGCCGATTTACGCCTTCAGGGTGACATGCCGATCCGAGGAGGAACGCATATGCACGCCACCAAGAACCGCGCGCCGCTTCGCACCGAGGCAGGCGGTCTCGCCTTCGATGACCACGGCCGCAGCGATTATCGCCCGCCGCTGGTCCTGCTGCACGGCCTGACGTTCAACCGGGCCATCTGGCGGCCCGTCGTGGCCGAGCTGCACCGCATCGACCCGGGACGGCGAGTGCTGTCGGTCGACCTGCCAGGGCACGGGGAGTCGCCCGCCCAGCCGTCCTATGACCTGACTAACGCGTCGGCTCAGCTGCACCAGGTGATCGAATGCGCCGGGCTCACAGCGCCCGTGCTCGTCGGCCACTCGGCGGGCGGCATCGCGGCGACGATGTACGCCGCCAGGTATCCGGCCAGCGGTGTCATCAGCGTCGACCAGCCACTGCAGATCGAGCAGTTCGCCGGCCTGGTCAAGTCGCTCGCGGGCAAGCTCCGCGGGCCCGAGTTTCCGGCCGTGTGGCAGATGTTCTCCGACAGCTTCCACGCCGAGCTGCTGCCACCCGAGGCGCGGGAGCTGGTCTGGTCCACCAGCCGGCCCGACCAGCAGGTCGTGCTCGGTTACTGGCAGGACATACTCGACCGGCCCGTGGCTGATCTCACGGCCATGGTGCAGGACGCCGCCGCGGCCCTGCGGGCGGAAGCGGTGCCCTACGTGTACATCGCCGGCGACGAGCCGCCGCCCAGCTACCGGCAGTGGCTCGGCCAGCACTTGCCGGCCGCCAGGGTCGAGGTGTGGCCGGGCAGCGGGCATTTCCCGCGCCTCGCCCGGCTGCATGAGTTCGCCGGACGGCTGGCCGCGACGGCCAGCTGGGCCATCCGATAGGGGCCCGGTCGCGGCTTTCCGGCCGGCCAGGAACACCCGACGCCCGCGTCCGCGAACTGGTCAAGCTCGGCCGCGGTGAACTGGCCGCCGCTGCAGAACATGGCCTGCTCCTGCGGGATCGACAGCACCAGGTAGGCAAAATGGCTGGCGGCGGTCAGCGGATCGCTCGGCCGCAGCAACCCCAGCCCGGCCAGGTCAGCGAACGCCGTCGCCAGCGTGTCGAATGCCCGCGCGTGAGCCCGCTGGAAATAGCTGCGCGCCAGCACGGGAAACCGGCCGGCCGCCGCGATCACCAGCCGGCGCAGCTGCAGCACGTGCGGCTGCATCACGCCGTTGACGTACCGGCGGGCTAGCTCGGTCAGCGCCCGCTCCACGTCGTCGGCGCCGCGCAGCACGTCGGTCATCGTGCTGATGATCTTCTCCGAGCTGTCCGCGATCCCGAGCACGATGTCGCTGAACAGGCGTTCCTTGTCGGCGAAGTTCTTGTAGACGGTCTGCTTCGAGACCGCCGCCAGCGCCGCGATGTCGTCCATGCTCGTGCCCTGGTAGCCGTTGCGCAGGAACAGCGAGGTGGCGGCTTCCATGATCGCCTTGCGCTTGCGGGCCGACCGGCGGCAGCGCGGCCAAGGACAGCGCGGCCAAGGACAGCGCGGCCAAGGACAGCGCGGCCAAGGACAGCGCGGCCAAGGACAGCGCGGCCAAGGACAGCGCGGCCAAGGACAGCGCGGCCAAGGACCGTGCAGCTAAGGGCAGTGCGGCTAGGGGCGGCGTCCCGCGGGTCAGCTTCCGCACCGTCATCCTGCGCGCCGGGAAGACGGCCACCGGCATCGAGGTGCCCGCCGAACTGGTGGCGAAGCTCGGCGCCAGCAAGCGGCCGCCGGTGCGCGTCACCGTCAACGGGCACGCCTACCGCAGCACCGTCGCGGTGATGGGCGGAAATTCATGGTCGGCGTCAGCGCCGAGAACCGCGCGGCCGCGCAGGTCGAGGGCGGCGATGAGGTCGACGTCGAGCTGGAACTCGACACGGCCCCCGCGAGGTCCCGGTTCCTGCCGACCTCGCCGCGGCCCTCGATCGCGACCCGGCGGCCGGGCAGCGCTTCGACAGCCTTTCCTACAGCCGCCGGCAGGCACACGTGCTCTCGGTCGAGGGGGCGAAGACGGACGAAACCCGCCTGCGCCGCATCGCCAGGGTGGTCGATGCCGTTCGCGGGCCCGCGTGATTGGCCGCGGCTGCGGGGAAGTTCCGGGTTGAACGAATCCTTCGCCGGGCAGTGCCGCCCGGCTGGCCACACGGTCCGCTGAGATCAGTCAAGATTAACATTGCCTGGTCCGGCCGGTGCGGAAGCGGGCGGAGGGCATCCCGTCGATATCAGGAGACCAATCGCCGTGGTACACCCGGATTCGCCAGATGCCGGCGCCGTTGACGGCGCTGGCGACGGCGACGGCGACGGCGGGCAGCCTGCCTTCGGCGGGATCGATCCCGACAAGGTGGCCGCCTCCGCGCTCTGCGAATTCACGCCGACCAAGTGCCAGGCCCGCACCAGGCTCTACCGGCACGGGGTGCTGGAGCTTGAGGGATTCCCTGTCGCCGACATCAGCGAGTATCTCCAGGACGAATCGGCGGTGATCTGGCTGGATCTCCGCGACCCGGACCCTGATGATCTCGAGGTGCTGAGCGCCGAGTTCGGCCTGCACCCGGTGGCCATCGAGGATGCGGTGGTCGAGCACGAGCGCCCGAAACTTGATCGATACAACGGTTACCTTTTCCTCGCGGCATACGGGGTCAGCCTGGATAGTGTCAGCGGAGAGCTGGCCACGAGCGAACTGGCTGCCTTCATTACCAAGCGTGCCCTGGTCACGATCCGCAAGGACGACGGGCTCGACATCGGCGCCGTGCTCTCCTACTGGGATGCGAGCCCCGACCTGGCCAAGTACGGCGTCGGCTACCTGCTGCACGGGCTGATTGACCACATCGTGGACGGCCACTTCGCCGCCGTGCGAGGCCTCGACGACGCGATCGAGGCTCTTGAGGACCAGCTGTTCTCCGACGATTCCGTGGATCGCGAGGTGCAGCGGCGCAGTTTCCAGCTACGCAAGAGCTTGGTGCTGCTGCGCCGGGTGGTGCTGCCCATGCGCGAGGTGGTCAATGCCCTGATGCGCCGGGATCTGCAGCTCATCACTGACCCGATGCAGCCGTACTACCAGGATGTCTATGACCACGTGCTGCGTGCTACCGAGTGGACGGAGAGCCTGCGTGACCTGGTCACGACCATCCTGGAGACGAACCTGACCATCCAGGGCAACCGGATGAACGTGATCACCAAGAAGGTGACCAGCTGGGCGGCGATTGTCGCGGTGCCCACGTTCGTGACCGGCTTCTACGGGATGAACGTCCCCTACCCGGGGTTCAGCGCGCAGTCCGGCGCGGTGGTGTCGATCGCCATCATGCTGGTCGCCGCGATCACGCTCTACTTCGTCTTCAAGCGCAAAGACTGGCTCTGAGGGACCAGTCGGTGCAGCGGCGCCGGCCTGCTGGCCGTCAGAGGAACGGGCAGCACGGTGACTGCGGCCGACGGCGCGGGTCAGGCCAGCGCGGCCGTTGCGGGCTGACGGCGCAGCGCACGATCGCGGGCCGCCTATCCGGCGCAGCGCACGATGGCGGGCTGCCTATCCGGCGCAGCGCACGATCGCGGGCCGCCTATCCGGCCGGTCCGGCCATGTCGCTCGGGGCGGCGAACTCGACCCGCACGATGGTTCCGCCGCCAGAGGCCTGCCGGACGGTGATGTGCGAAGCCCGGTAATCCGCGCGCTGGGCGCGCAGGAAGCTGACCAGCCAATGCCGGTAGGCAGCTGGGCTGAGCCCGGCCGCGCGGTCCGTTGCCAGGTCGGCTGAGCGGAGCGGGATCCCGGGGCCCGCGCCCGGATTGGCATCGCCGAACGCGAGGATGCGCACGGAGTGCCGGGCCGAAAGCGCCGCGAGCGTGGCAAGCAGCCGGGAGTCGACGCGGCCCTTGGCCAGCGCGGACCTGGCCTGCGCCGACACGGCGATCTGCTTGTTGCGCAGGAGTTGCCTGCCCTGCTTCCTGGCGGCCCGCTCGTGGGCGCCGAGCTGGCTGCGGAAGGCCGCCGCACCTTGCGGCGGGATGGTCCGGATCTCGATCCTGGCCTGCCCCGATCCGAAGCTCGCGATCACCTGCGGCGCGTAGACCCGGGCAAGGCGGGTGCCGAACTGGCTACGGACGGCCGCCGTGGCCACGACGATCTCGGCGCCGAGCGGGTCCGGCTTTGTCGGCAGCATCGGTACCAGGTTGGCGGCGGGAAAACCACGCGCGTGCAGCGCGGCGCACATCACCGGATCGCAGGCGATCGTTGCGTTCCTGTTGACCTGGTGAGCGACCCATTCCGCGGTCTGGCTCCGGACCGCGACAGCGGACGTGACCGCGGCCGCCCCGGAATCGGCGGGCGGCTGTGAACCGGCCGCGTTGTGCTGACCGTAGCCGGATGCGACCAGTGCCAGCCCGGCCGCCACTACCACGGTTACCACGGCGGCGATCAGCGTGGCCACCCGACGACGCTGCCGGCCGGACACGCCCGGGCGGCCGGCCTGCCGCTGAGCCCACAGCCTTGCGGTGTTCGCCAGCACCGCTGCCCACGACGGCTCGGCGGTCCCCGGTGCCTTGCCGGGCGCGGCTGAGTTTCCCGCTGCCGGGGACGGCCGGGAGATTCCACGAGATGCCACGGCCCTGGGCGGGGGCTCAAAGGCACCGCGGTCCGGCATGGTTTCGGGCGCCGGCCCGGGCCTGCGAACGGGCGCTACGCCAACCCGGTCGGTCATGTCCGGGCCTGGCACAGCCTGGGGCCTGAGCGCCTGGTCGGTTGTGCCCGGATCTCCCGGCGTAGGGTCGCGCACGGGCAACGGCGTGCGTTCCCGTTCGGCCGTGCGCTCCCGTTCGGCCGTGCGCTCCCGTTCGGCCGTGCGCTCCCGTTCGGCCGTGCGCTCCCGTTCGGCCGTGCTGCCCTGATGGGTGGTGCCGCGGCCCTTCGTGGCCGTGCCGCCTTGGCTGGCCGTGCCGTGGTCCTTCGTGGCCGCGCTGCCTTGATGGGCGGTGCCGTGGTCCTTCGTCGCCGGGGCGGGCACTTCCCTGGGCCTGGACGCCTGATCGGTGATGTCGCGGTTCCCCGGGCTGAGGTCAAAGGCAGTCCGCCGCCTGCGTACCCGCTCGGCTATGCCGCCGTCCGTCGGGCCGGGGCGCGGCACCGTCCTGGCCCCGGGCGCCGAGTCGGCGGCAATATCTTTCGCGCTGAGCGCCGGCGCTGCCCCAGACCCCGGCGCCAGGCCCGCGGTAAAGAACTTGGTGCCCGGGGCGGGGATGACCCGGGGTTCCGGCGCCGGGCCTGCGGCGAAGTCCTTGGTGCCCGGGGCGGGGATGACCCGGGGTTCCGGCGCCGGGCCTGCGGCGGCTTGCTTCGGGCCGGCGTCGGGCACTGCCATCGACCCGCCGGCCTGCTCGATGATGTCGCGGCCCTTCGCGGAGGGATCGGGGGCTGCCGCCGGGTTCCGGCGAACCGGCTCAAAGGCACCCCGGCTGCGCACCCCTGGTTCGGCAACGGCCCTGGGCAGGAGCACCGGCTGGCCAGCGCCGCGAAACCCGCGGGCAGGGTCAGTCCTGGGACCCGCAAGACGCACCGGCACCCGCCTGGGCAGCGGTGCCGGCCCGGATCCTGGCCCGGGCGCGGACCCGGGCCAGGATCCGCGCCCGGGCGCGGACCCGGGCTCAGCCGCCGGCCCGGGTTCCGTGCCAGCCCCTGGCCGCAGCCGCTTGGGCAGTGATCCCTCCGGCAGTGATCCCTCCGGCAGTGACCTCTCCGGCAGTGACCTCTCCGGCAGTGACCTCTCCGGCAGTGACCTCTCCGGCCTCTCCGGCAGTGACCTCTCCGGCAGTGACCTCTCCGGTAGTGGCTGCCCGGCTGCGGCTGGCGGCGGAGTGCGCGCGGCGCCATTCCCGGGACCTGATGCCGGCTCAAAGGCATTCCAGGAGCCGGGCGGCGGCTCCGGCTCGGGGGCATCGCCGGGATGGCCGGGGCCGGGAAGGCCAGATCCGGGACCGCCTGTGCCGGGTCGCCGACGGGCAGCCCGCAGCCTGTCGCCCAGCACCGACGGGCGCGACGGCAGATCCCGTCTCTCCTCAGTCATCCAGACCCCCACGAACCGAGCAAGCGGACAAACCCGGCCCGACGTATACAGCGCAGCACAAGATGGCTGTTAGATTCAGCCGAATAGGGAAATGGAATCCCATTGCCGGACTCCGCTGACTGGCGGCGGCAACGGCGAAGCGGAGCGTAGCCGGGACCGGCGGAACAGGACCCCATCACGTCCGGCGGCGGGATGCCCCGATCCGGGTATCCGGTATTCCGGCGTCCGGAATCCGCGCGCAGAAATCCTGGTCGCAGGATGCTATGGCGTGATCATGGATGCCGTCCAGGACGGCGCTACAGCCTCCGCAGTCTCGCGAAGGCTCTCTGACCCGGCGCATGATCGGCCGCGCGCCGACGTACGGCCGGTGCCGGTGCCCTGGTGCTGGTTGCCAGCGCGTCGGCTGGCGCTGCGGTCCGGCCGGCCCGCAGCGGATGCCCGCTGCGCGCCGGCCGGACGTTCGGTCAGTGCAGGATCGGCTTGCCCAGCGGCAGCGGCTTGCCGCCGGTTGCTACCGAGAGCGAGTTGAAGAACAGGTAGACCCCGACGGCCGCGAACAGCAGCACCACGTAGCCGCCCGTCTTCACCAGGCCGGTGGACGCATTGGCGGTGGCGAGCAACAGCAGCAGCAGCGCGAGGTCGATGAGCGCAAACACCACGGTGAAGGCTAGCGGCAGCCGCAGAGTTGCCAGCGTCAGCATGACGATGATGATCAGCCAGGTGGTCAGGAACAGTTCCTGGGTGTGGACCGCAGCGCCAGTGGCGATGGCGAGCCAGTTGTGGAAGAGCCCGAGCAGCAGTAGCGCGTAGCTCAGCCAGAAACCGGCGAAGATACCGAAAACGCAGGCCACTGCACTCTGGCCGATGGCTGCGCTCCAGATGGTTGCCAGGAACAGGCCCGCCGAGGTGGCCGCCAGGATGATGGGCAGGGCGGCGCCGATAGCACCAGCCGGCACGACGCCGACAAGTGCCAGGCCCAGCACCACGGAGCCCGCGATGAAACTGGGGAGTCCGAGCACGGTAGGGTCACCGGCTACTGGTCCGGCCGGCGCTGCCTGAGCCGCAGCGACTTCTTCTGAGCGTGCGTCGGCTCCGGCCGACCCGTCACCAGTTGAATCGAGCGTGGTCATCGCTCCCCCTTCGCCGGGAACTCCAGGAGCCCAGGGACCCGCACCAGCCAGTGTGGGTCATGTCACATCTGTACCTCTGGACCGCCGCGTGGCTAGTCTCAATTTGAGTAGACGCCTGTTCGTTCTCTGAAGAGAAGCCAGCTCGCCGCTGCCCTGTAGCGGCCAGAAAGCGACAAATAGCCCGAAATGCCCGGAAGGCGACGGATGGCCGGATCTATCCGCTGGGCGTTCTGCTCGATCTACCCGCCGGGCGATCAGCTCGCCGGGGTGACAATCCCGTATTCGTGGATCTTGCGGTAAATCGTGGCCCGCGACATGCCCAGCGATTCTGCCGCTTTGACCTTGTTGCCCTCATAGTCGAGCAGGCTCTGCACGATGGCATCGCGCTCCATCGACTCCAGCGGGCTGAGCAGGCGCCTGCTCACTGTCCAGCATTCCGGCGGCAGGTCGGGCGGGCGGATCGAACCGCTGCGCCGGTGCTGCGCGACCCGCCGCAGCACCTGCCAGAGCTGCTCGGTATTGCCCGGCCAGTTCGATCGCAGCAGCAGCTGCATTGCCTCGGGCGAGCAGGCCAGCCGTCCCTGCAGGTTGAGCCTGGCCAGGAAGAACGGCACGAGCTCGTGCAGGTCCTCGATGTGATGCCGGAGCGGCGGAAGCTCCACGGTGCTCGGGAAGAACCGCAGCAGCTCGGCGAGATCATCGCTCGTCCTGGTCTCGCTCAGGGTGACCACGACCCAGAGCGAGTCCTGCTGCCCGGCGGCCTGCGCGTCCTGCAGCGCGGCCGACAGCGCATGCAACCGCCGGGTACTGAGGCTGTCGACGTGCCTGATCACCAGGCTGCCCACGCTCTCCAGCAGCTCACGGCACGCCCCGGTCAGCCATTCCTGGCCGTCGGCATCGGCGGCGTCGAGCACCCGGAAGCGGCCGGCCGGATTGCGCCGCTGGTGCACCGCCCTGAGCACGGCCAGCTTGCCTGTTCCTGGTTCGCCCTGCAGCGCAAGCCATTCGCCCGAGTTGTAGATCGTGTCCACCTGGTGGCATCCGCGCAGCCACAGCGCGCCGGTGCCGACCACGCCGGGGAGGAAGATCCGGGTCATCGACCCGGTGCTGGTGCCAGCCTCGGTAGCGGGCCGGCTGCCCGGATCCATGAGCTTGACGTGCACGACGCCGCCCGCGCCTTGACCGTCGCCGGGCACCGGCCGGCAATGGATCCGGGCCCGGACGCCGGTCGGCAGCTCGACGTCGACCGTGCCGGGATGGCGGCTGGCGAGCGCCTCCGCGGCCTGCCCCAGCAGCACAACCTGGTCGCCGGGATCGAGTACCTGCCGGGCGTAATCGTTCATCATCACGACGTCGTTGTTGAGCGCGAGCACGATTCCGGCGGTGCGCCTGCAGGCCCGCAGGTACTCCTGTAGCAGCTCGAACTCTCGCTCGCCGCTGCCGGTCAGCAGCGCCTGGGTGATCTGGTCGGCAGTGGTCTTGGCGAGCGCGATGAGCAGCGCGTCGGCATCCTTGCGCCAGCAGGTGAGATCAACCGCGCCGACCGTTTTGCCGGAGATCGGGTGGTGAATCGGCACCCCGGCGCAGGCGAGGTCCTCCAGGTTCTCCGCATAGTGCTCGTGGCCGAACACGTGCATCGGCCGGCCGCCCTCCAGCGCCGTCCCGATTCCGTTCGTCCCGACGAATTCCTCCGCGTAGCTGAAGCCCGGCGCGAGCTGGACGCTGTCCAGGTGCCTATCAAGATCATGATCGGCCGCCAGCCGGGTGAGCACCACGCCGGCCGCATCGGTGAGGATCACGCTGATGGGCTGGCCGTCCAGGTGCTCGCGCAGGTTCTTGAGCACGGGCAGGGCGCTGCGGGTCAGCGGGGTGTCCAGGTCCGGATCCCGGACATAGGACAGGTCAATGTGGTCAGCCGCGACATTCCACCGCCGTGAGCGCCACCACGAGGCCAGGATCGTGTCACGCACCTGGTCTGGCTCGATAGGCTCGGCGGTCAGGAACCGTTCCCGGGTTTTGGCCAGCCGGTCACCGCCGGTCAGGATCCGCGCGCGAGTCCTGGCCAGCCGATTGTGGCCAGTCCCCCCCGGTGGCGGGGATCCTGCTGGTGGCATGGGCGCCTCCCTGCTACCCGGTACCGCTCTCGCAGGCCGGGCCAGCCCGCGGGATGGCTCTGAGGGTTGCGTCGTCCTCCCAAGATAAGCACGGTTTGGACGGTATGTGTCTCATGTTGAGACCGCTTTTTTGGCTGGGGCACCATTTGATGCCGCCAGACTGCGTCGATCTCCCCTGTAGGAGGTGCCCGATGGCTCAGCAGGATAACCATCAGGACGAGCAGCAGGACGAACATCAAGACGAGACTTACAACCCCTGGAGCATCGTTAACCTCGTCTTTCACCATCTGGCCGATGAGGGACTGCATCCGGTCCTCGGCAGTAGCGGCGATCCGGGCGTCCCGGCGACGCAACTGCTCGTCGCGCTCGGCATCCGGCCCGCACCGGAGGGCAACCGCAAGATCTCCGAAGATGTCCAGCAGCATCTCGACCAGATCCGGACGGCCTTCTTCGGCGACCGCTGACCGCCGGCTGCCCGCTCGCCCGGCCATTCGCTGGCCGCTCGCCGGCCGCTGACGGAATGCTGGCCCGGCCGCTCACCGGGTGCTGTCCGGCCACTCCCTGGCTCGCGCTTATCAGCCGGCGACCCGCTCCTGACCAGCCGTTTGCCGGGAACGGCCGAAGTTGTCTCATGTTGAGAGCGCCAGCGGGCGCAAACCGGGTTCTGATCGAGCCAACAGGAGTTTAGGGCGTGCGCGGAAATTTCGTGTGCCCGCCGGTGAGGTGAGGGGCCGTCGCCGGGGAAGCAAAGTTCAGAGGGCTGCAGGCGGGCTGTCTCAGCCGACCCGAGTGAAGGGTGAGGGAGTGGAATGAGTCGCCAGAGCGTGGCCAAGGCACACCAGAAGATCCAGGAGCTGTCCTGGGAACCTCAGTACCATGAGCCGGTAGCGCAGTACGGCACCGACTACACGTTCGAGAAGTCGCAGAAGAAGGACCCGCTCAAGCAGGTCCTGCGGTCGTACTTCCCGATGCAGGAAGAGAAGGACCACCGGGTCTACGGCGCCTCCGACGGCGCCATCCGCGGCAACATGTTCCGCCAGGTGCAGGAGCGCTGGATGGAGTGGCAGAAGCTGTTCCTGTCGATCATCCCGTTGCCGGAGATCTCGGCGGCGCGGGCGATGCCGCTGCTGTTCCGCACGGTGCCCAACCCGGAGCTGCACAACGGCCAGGCGATCCAGATGATCGACGAGGTACGGCACTCGACGATCCAGCAGAACCTCAAGCGCCTGTACATGAACAACTACATCGACCCGGCGGGCTTCAACAACAGCCTGCGCAACTTCCAGAACGACTACTGCGGGACGATCGGCCGGCAGTTCGCCGAGGGCTTCATCACCGGCGACGCGATCACCGCGGCGAGCATCTACCTGACGATCGTGGCCGAGACGGCGTTCACGAACACGCTGTTCGTGGCCATGCCGGCCGAGGCCGCCGCGAACGGCGACTACCTGCTGCCGACGGTGTTCCACTCGGTGCAGTCGGATGAGTCCCGGCACATCAGCAATGGCTACGCGACGCTGCTGATGGCGCTGGCCGACGAGGGCAACCATCAGCTGCTGCAGCGCGACCTGCGCTACGCCTGGTGGAACAACCACCGCGTGGTCGACGCGGCGATCGGCACGTTCATCGAGTACGGCACCAAGGACCGGCGCAAGGACCGCGAGTCCTACGCCGAGATGTGGCGGCGGTGGATCTACGACGACTACTACCGCAGCTACCTCGTGCCGCTGGAGAAGTACGGCCTGGTCATCCCGCACGACCTGATCGAGGAAGCCTGGAACCAGATCTGGAACAAGGGCTACGTGCACGAGGTCGCGCAGTTCTTCGCCACCGGCTGGCTGGCGAACTACTGGCGGATCGACCCGATGACCGACAAGGACTTCGAGTGGTTCGAGTACAAGTACCCGGGCTGGTATGACAAGTACGGCAAGTGGTGGGAGAACTACAACCGGCTGTCGATACCGAACGGGCACAACCCGATCGTGGCCGAGAGCGTCGACTACGTGTACCCGCACCGGTGCTGGACCTGCATGGTCCCGTGCCTGGTCCGCGAGGACATGGTGATCGACGAGGTCGACGGCCAGGTCCGCACGTACTGCCACGAGGAGTGCCGCTGGACCGACGCGACCGCGTTCCGGCCGACCTACCAGGGCCGGGCAACGCCGAACATGGGCCAGCTGATCGGCAAGCGCGAGTGGGAGACCCTGTACCACGGCTGGAACTGGGCCGACGTGGTCTCCGACATGGGCTATGTGCGTGACGACGGCAAGACGATGGTGGCGCAGCCGCATCTGCATCTGGGCGACCAGAAGAAGATGTGGACGCTGGACCACCTGCGCCGGATGGGCCCGGTGCTCAGCCCGAACGTGCTGCTGAACGAGATGACCCCGGAGGAGCGGGCCGCGTTCCACGCGGACTACATCCGCCAGGGCCCGGCCGGCCGTCCGGCACCCGCGCAGGACTGAGCAGCAGCTGAGTTAGCGAGCAGCTCAGTTAGCAAGCAGGGGAGGGGGGCCAGCTGGCCCGGACCCTGGACCCCCTTTCCTGTTCATCCTGCCCGCCGTCCGCAAGAGCAGGGAGTCATGGCCGACAAGCATGTCGTGCGATTCGAGCCGGTCGGCATCGAGATCGAGGTCGACGAGGATCAGACGATCCTCCGGGCCGCCGCCGAGCAGGGGATCATGCTCATGCACGGCTGCAAGGAGGGCCAGTGCTCCTCCTGCAAGTCCTTCGTGCTCGATGGCGAGGACATCGAGCTTGACCGTTACTCCACGTTCGCGCTGCCCGACTACGAGATGGAGGAAGGCTTCACGCTGCTGTGCCGGGCGCACCCGTACGAGGACCTGACGATCGAACTGCTGAACTTCGACGAGGACATGATCCGGTCGGGGCTGCCGATCACCGAAGCAGTGGCCGAGGTTGTCTCCAACGAGCCGGTCACGCACGACATGCGGCACCTCGTGCTGCGCCTGGTGGAACCGCAGGAGATCAAGTTCTTCCCCGGCCAGTACGTCGACATCACCGTCCCCGGAACTGAGGAGACCCGTTCGTTCTCGATGGCGAACACGACCAGCCGGGACGGCGGACTGCTGGAGTTCGTGATCAAGGTCTACCCGGACGGGCTGTTCTCGCACTTCCTCGACACTCGCCTCGCGGTCGGCGACCGCCTCGAGCTGACCGGGCCATTCGGGGTGTTCACGCTGCGCGAGGGCCACGATGCGGAGCTGATCTTCGTCGGCGGCGGCGCTGGCATGGCCCCGATACTCTCGCTCCTCCGCTCGATGGCTGAGCGGGGAATCGAGCGAAAGGCCACATATTTTTACGGGGCCCGCGGGCGCAAGGACCTTTGCTTTGAGAAGGAGTTGCGCGGCCTGGAGGAAATACTCCCCAGCTTCACATACGTGCCCGCGCTGTCGGAGCCGGCCGAGGGGGATGGCTGGGACGGCGAGACGGGGCTGATCACCGACGTGGTCAAGCGATTGGCGGGCGAGCTCAAGGGCGCGCATGCCTACGTTTGCGGTCCGCCGCCGATGGTGGAGGCCGCGATGCCGTTGCTGGCCAGGCTGGGCGTCGAGGACAAGCGCATCTACTACGACAAGTTCACCACGACCGCTGACCCGCAGCAGTGAGGAGGCGGCCGACCTAGCTGGCTCGACTGGCAGCTCACCCGGTGGCGACATCGGCGGGACTCGAAGGGGAGAGAGAGATCTGATGACAACCTCAGAAGAACGCAGTTTGCCCAAGCCCGTCTTTACCGACGCGGAGGCCGGGGCCAAGGAGTTTCCTGACTCGGGCTCGCGCAGGTTCAACTACTACACGCCGAAGAAGCGGAAGCAGTCCCACTACGAGGACGTGACGGTCGAGGTCCAGCCGGATCCCCGGCACTACCTCGCCCAGGGCTGGCTCTACGGGTTCTCCGACGGCCGCGGCGGCTACCCGCTGGAATGGACCGCGCTCAAGGCATGGGGCTCTGACCGGCCCGAGCCCGAGCGCTTCCCCGGCTCCGGCGGCAAGGGCTATGACTGGCCCGCGCTCGGCTGGCACGAGTTCCGGGACCCGAACGAGGAGTGGGAGCTCACGCTCTACCGCTACAACTCCAACGTCGTACGGCAGCTCAACCAGAACGTCGAGGCGGCCAAGGCGGCCAAAGCGTTCGAGCAGTGGAACCCGAACTGGGTGCACTTCGTAGAGCGCCACATCGGCGCGTGGATGCACGTCGACCACGGCCTCGGGCTCTACCTGTTCGCGAACGCCAACCGCCGGGCGCCGACCAACATGCACAACAATGCGATCTCGGTGAACAGCATGCACCGGATCCGGTCCGCCCAGGACCTGGCGCTGTACAACCTGACCCTGAGCGAGGAGATCGTCGGCTTCGACGGCGCAGCGCACATTGAGACCTGGAACAGCGACCCGGTCTGGCAGGGAGTGCGGGAGACCGCCGAGCAACTCACGGCCATCGACGACTGGTGCGAGGCGATCTTCGCGGCGAACGTGGTCTTCGAGCCGCTCGTTGGCGAGCTGTTCCGCAGCCACCTGGTGCAGCAGGCGGCGCCGCGCAACGGCGACTTCGTCACCCCCACGATCGTCGGCGCGGAGGAGTACGACTTCGCCGAGCGAGACCTGCGGTACACCATCGCGATGTTCGAGCTGCTGACCAATGACCGGGAGTTCGCGGACCACAACAAGGCGCTCCTCCAGCAATGGCTGTCTGCCTGGGTGCCGCGCGCGATCACGGCTGCCAGGACGCTGCAACCACTGTGGTCGCAGCCCGATGCGAAGCCACCTCGTTTCGAGGACGGCCTGGACGCGGCCAAGCACCGGTTCAGGGGCATCCTCGCCGATCTGAGTCTGGAAACACCGAAGGAGTTGGCGCAGTGACCACGTTCACGACGGCGGAAAGCCCGTTCAAGTCCAATAACACCGCGTCCAACAGGTGTGGTTTCACCCTCATGAACAATCAGGTCGGCGAGGTGGTGGCGCAGGTCATGAGCACCGAGTCCAACGTGACGGTGACGCCGCTGCCATCCATGATCCGGGTCGACGCGACCGGCCGCATGGACGTCGTCTACGACGAGGTCTCCGAGGCGCTCGGCGAGGAGCCCGGCTTCTTCGACCAGGCGGAGTTCGAGGAGAACATGTCCACGCATTACGGCCGGATGATCCACACCGACGACCGGACGATCCTGGTCGCCAACCCGGAGGACGCGGCCGATTACCTCGGCTTCGATCTAACCGCCAGCTAGGTCTTGCGGTAGCCGGGCCCAAGCGGTTCTGCTGGAACCAGCCGTTTCTTGCTGGATCAGCGGCCGCTGGGCCCGGCTAGCCGGTTCGGGCAGGCTGCGCGGCCGAACTTAGCGCAAAGCACTACATTCGCCCCACAAGGAGGCATTCGTGTACGAGAAGGATGGCGAGAAGTACTTCGTTGTCGATAGCCATATGCACTACTGGAACGCCGCGCCTGACAACTGGGTGCCGGGCGCCGAGCAGTACGCCAAGGGCTGGATCGAGTGCTTCCACGCCTATCAGGGCTTGGGGCCGGCCGATACGCACTGGAGCATCGAGCACTTCCAGAAGTACTCGGAAGACGACCTGATGAAGGACGTCTTCGAGGACGGGCACGTGGACGTGGCAATCTTCCAGCCCACCTACCTGAAGGAGTGGTACCGGGAGGGCTTCAACACCACCGAGCGCAACGCCGAGATGGGCAAGAAGCACCCCGGCAAGTTCATCTACAACACCCGGTGGGATCCCCGCGACGGCGATGAGGGAATCGAGCACCTCCGACGGAACGTGGACCGCTATGGCTCCAAGGGCGTCAAGCTCTACTCCGCCGAGTGGAACAGCGGCTCGCGTGGCTGGAAGCTGACCGACCCTGCCGCCTACCGGTACCTGGAGGTGTGCCAGGAAATCGGGATCAAGAACATCCACGTGCACAAGGGCCCGACGATCTGGCCGCTGGACAAGGACGCCTTCGACGTTTCCGACGTGGACCACGCCGCGACCGACTTCCAGGACCTGAACTTCATCGTCGAGCACGTCGGGCTGCCCAGGATCGAGGACTTCTGCTTCATAGCGACGCAGGAGCGCAACGTGTACGCGGGCCTTGCCGTGGTGATCGGCGGGCTGATGCACGCGCGGCCCCGGTTCTTCGCCAAGGTCATGGGCGAGCTGCTGTTCTGGGTCGGCGAGGACAAGATGACGTTCGGCAGCGACTACGCGATCTGGGAGCCCAAGTGGCAGGTTGAGGGCTTCGTCGACTGGGAGATGCCGGACGTCGAGGAGTTCTCCGACTACCCGCGGCTCGCCGTAGCGGGCAAGAAGAAGATCCTCGGCCTGAACGCGGCCAAGCTCTACGACATCGACGTGCCCGCCGAGTACCAGCTGGACGCCGGCCAGGGAACCCCGGCAGCGCAGGACGACGCGCAGCTGGTCGCGGGGGCATGACTGCTCCGTTGACCGCGGCCCCTGGGGCGGACGTTGCTCCCCCAGGGGCCGCCCGGGTGCTCCAGGCGCTGGACTCGGTGCGGGACCCCGAGCTTGACGAGCCGATCACCTCGCTGGGCTTCGTGGCCTCGTGCACGGTCACGGCGGACGGCGACGCCGCCGTCCGGCTGCGGCTGCCGACGTACTTCTGCGCGCCCAACTTCGCCTTCCTGATGGTCGCCGATGCCTACGACGCCGTATCCGGCCTGCCGGGCGTGCGTGCCACCGAGGTGGTCCTGGAAGATCATTTCGCCTCGGACGCGATCAACGGAGGGGTGGCCGCGCGGGCGGGCTTCGCGCGGTCGTTCGACGGCGAGGCGGTCGGCGAGCTGCACCAGCTGCGCGCCGATTTCCTGCGGAAGGCCGTCATGGCCGGCACCGACCAGGTGTGCAGGCCACTGCTGGCAGCCGGGACCGAGCCGTCGGCGCTGCGCGCGATGACGCTGGGCGACGTGCCGCCCTCGCGCGCGCTGGACAGGCTGCGGCAGCGCCGGGCCGAGCTGGGCCTGCCCGCCGGGGACGGAGCGCCGCTGCTGATCGACCCGGCGACCGGCGCGCCGGTGCGCGATGACGCGGTACCGCTGCACCTGCGGCGGGCCCGCACTACCCGGGTAAGCATCGAGGCGAATTCCGGTATCTGCCGCGGCATGCTGCGGCACCGCTACAACCACGAGGCAGGGCTAGGCGAGGAGGACCAATGAAGGCCGTCCGGATCCACGGTTACCACCACCAGCCGGTGGTGGACGACGTACCCGAGCCCGCCATCGCCGGGCCGCTTGACGTCGTCGTCAAGGTCGGCGGCGCCGGGGTGTGCCGCACCGACCTGCACATCATCGAGGGCCAGTGGGAGCAGGCGATGAACCCCTCGCTGCCCTACATCCTGGGCCACGAGAACGCCGGCTGGGTGCACGAGGTGGGCTCGGCGGTCACCAACGTGGTCCCCGGGGACACCGTCATCCTGCACCCGACGCCCACGTGCGGACTGTGCCGGGCCTGCCGGGCCGGCCAGGACATGCACTGCGAGAACAGCTCGTTCCCCGGTCTGTCGCACGACGGCGGGATGGCCGAGTACCTATTGACCTCCGCCCGGGCCTGCGTCAAGCTCGACCCCGCCACCCAGCCGAAGGATGTCGCGGCGCTGGCCGACGCGGGCATCACCGCCTACCATGCGGTCCGCAAGGCCATCCCGCTGCTGTGGCCCGGCACCTCCGCGGTCGTCATCGGGGCCGGCGGGCTCGGCCACATCGGCATCCAGTGCCTGGCCGCGCTCACCGCCACGAAGATCATCGTGGTGGACCGCAACCCGGACGCGCTCAAGCTCGCCGAGCAACTCGGCGCGCAGCATACCGTGGTCGCCAACGGTGGCCAGGTCGCCGCGACGGCGGACCTCACCGGCGGTGGCGCCGACGTGGTCTTCGACTTCGTCGCCGAGCAGGGCGCGGAGAACGAGGGCTGGGCCATGACCCGGCGGGCCGGCTCGTACTACGTGATCGGCTACGGCGGCGAGCTGCACATCCCGACGCTGGATGTGATCGGCACCGAGCGCAACATCATCGGCAACATCGTCGGCACCTACAACGAGCTGGCCGAGCTGATGGTGCTGGCCCAGGGCGGGAAGGTCACCCTGCACACCAGGACCTACCCGCTGGACGCAGCGCCGGAAGCGCTGGCCGATCTCGACGCCGGCCGCGTCCGCGGCCGTGCGATCCTCGTCCCGTAGCCCTTACCTAACCCAGATTTCCGAACTCCCGACGTCGCAGGAGGACACCGATGGCCAAGGAACTTCGTTTCAGCGAGGAAGCCCGATCCCTGCTGCTGGCGGGAGTGGACCAGCTGGCCGAAGCGGTGAAGTCGACGCTCGGGCCGAAGGGCCGCAACGTCATCCTGGAGAAGATCACCGGGTCGCCCGTGGTCACCAACGACGGCGTGACGATCGCCCGCGAGATCCACCTGAAGGACCAGTTCGAGAACATGGGCGCGCAGCTGGTCAAGGAAGCGGCGATCAAGACCAACGACATCGTCGGTGACGGCACCACCACCGCGACCGTGATCGCCCAGGCGATCGTCAGGTCGGGGTTCAAGGCCATCGCCGCCGGCGCCAACCCGGTGCTGGTCAAGCGGGGCATCGACCTGGCCATCGGCCGGCTGGTCAGCCACCTGCAGAGCGTTGCCTACCCGGTCGCCACCGAGCACGATTTCTCCCGGGTGGCCGCGATCTCGGCGAACGACGACGACGCGGTCGGCGCGGTGATCGCGAAGGCGCTGCACACGGTCGGCGACGGCGGCATCGTGACCGTGGAGGAATCGGCCGCGCACGGGATGAGCGTTGATTTCGTCGAGGGCTTCGAGTTCGACAACGGATACCTGTCGCCTTACCTGGTGACCAACCCGGCCAGCCTGGAGGCGATCCTCGAGGATCCCTACATCCTGCTGTGCAGCGAGAAGATCACCAAGGTCCAGCAGCTGATGCCGATTCTGGACAAGATCATGCGGGCGCCGCGGCCGCTGGTCATCCTGGCCGAGAACGTCGAGGGCTCGGCGCTCAGCATGCTGGTGCACAACCACGTCAACCGGGTGTTCCAGTGCGTGGCCGTGCGGGCTCCCGGCTTCGGTGACCGTCGGCTGCACAAGCTGGAGGACATCGCGGCGATCACCGGCGGCGCCGTGCTCAGCAAGCATTCCGGGTTCACGCTGGAGACCATGACCGTCGAGCAGCTGGGCCGGGCCGCGCAGGTGCGGGTCAACGCGGACCGGACCGCGATCATCGGCGGCAGCGGCTCGGCAGACAAGGTCGAGTTCCGGATCGCCCAGCTGCGCGCGGAACTCGACCGGGCCCAGTTCGGTATCGACGAGGACGTGCTGACCGAGCGGATCGGGTCGCTGTCCGGCAAGGTCGCCGTCATCAGGGTCGGCGCGCCGACCAACGCCGAGCTGAAGGAACTGCAGCACCGGGTCGAGGACGCGCTGTCCGCCACCCGGGCGGCCATGGCCGAGGGCATCGTGGCCGGCGGCGGCGCCGCGCTGCTGCATGCCGAGGCCGCGCTGGACGACCTGCAGGTCAAGGACGATTACGCGACGGGCGTCGAGATCGTGCGCAGCGTGCTGACCGAGCCCGCCTACCTCATCGCCGCCAACGCGGGCTACTCCGGCCAGGACGTCGTGGCCCAGATGGCGCAGATGGGCATGGACGAGGGGTTCGACGCCCTGGAGGGCCGCTTCGGTAACATGATCGAGATGGGCATCATCGACCCGCTCCGGGTGGCCCGCTCGGCCCTGCAGAACGGTGCCTCGGTGGCCGGCCTGCTGCTCACGACGAACACGCTGATCGCCGAGGAGCAGACACCCTGGGGCGGCAGCGCCGCGCTGATGACCGAATACGGCCCGCTGGATGAGGGCCTGAACCAGCCGTCTCCCGACTCGAGCACGCCGCAGTCGCTCGGCCTCGGCCCGTCGGTCGGCTGAGGTTGGGGCCGCTGGAGCACGCACTGGCGCCGCAGCCGCCAAAACAGCAGCCGCAGGCGCCGCAGCCGCGGGCCGGGGAGCCAGCGCTGCAGCTGCCTTTGCAGGCCGGACCGGAGTCGCCGGGGATCACGGGGACCGGGCCGGCCGGGGCGGGACCGCAGCCGAGCCTGCGCCTGCTGCGCGGCCGCGGCCGGGCGCGGGGCATCATCGCGCTGCTCGGCCCGGCGTTCGTGGCCGCGGTCGCCTACATCGACCCTGGCAACTTCGCCACCAACTTCTCCGCTGGGGCCAAGTTCGGCTACGCGCTCGCCTGGGTCATCGTGGTGGCCAACCTGATGGCGATGCTGGTCCAGTACCTGTCCGCCAAGACCGGCGTGGCCACCGGCCGCGACCTGCCCGAGCTGTGCCGCGAGCATCTGCCGCGGGCGGTGTCCGCCGGCCTGTGGGTGCAGGCCGAGCTCATCGCGATGGCGACCGACCTGGCCGAGTTCATCGGCGCCGCGATCGGGCTGAACTTGCTCTTCCACGTGCAGCTGCTGCCAGCGGGCCTGATCACGGCGGTTGTCGCGTTCGGGATCCTGGCTCTTGAGCAGCGCGGCTACCGACGCTTCGAGCTGGCGATCTGTGGCCTGCTCGGCGTCGTCTTCCTGGGGTTCGCCTACGACCTGATCGCCGTGCGGATGGCCCCGGGCGCGCTGGCGGCCGGGTTCGTGCCCGGCGTGCCGGACGGTGACGGCCTGCTGCTGGTGGCGGGCATCATCGGCGCTACCGTGATGCCGCACGTGGTCTACCTGCACTCGGCCCTGACAAAATCCCGGGTGCACTGCAGCGACGACACCGAGCGCCGTGAGCTGCTCCGCTTCCAGCGCCTTGACGTGGTCGTCGCGCTCGGCGCGGCGGGCCTGATCAACCTGGCGATGCTGTTCGTCGCCGCCGCGCTGTTCAGCCATGTCGGCGGCGTTGCCGGGGCCGACTCGATCCGGGCCGCTCATCTCGGGCTCGGCCGGCTGGTTGGCGGCGGCGCGGCGCTGGCGTTCGCTGTCGCGCTGCTGGCGTCCGGGCTGTCGTCGTCCAGCGTGGGCACGTACGCGGGCCAGGTCGTGATGCAGGGCTTCATCGGCCGCCGCATCCCGCTGTTCTTCCGCCGCGGGCTCACCATGCTCCCGGCGCTGCTGGTGCTCGGGCTCGGGCTGCCGACCACGGGCAGCCTAGTGATCTCGCAGGTCGTGCTGTCGTTCGGGATCCCGTTCGCGCTCGTGCCGCTGGTGCTGATCACCCGGCAGCCGGACATCATGGGCGCGCTCGTCAACCGCCCGGTGACGACGGCGACGACCAGCGCGATCGCGGCCGTCATCATCTGCCTGAACGCCTACCTGCTCTGGGTCACGTTCCTGGGCTGACCCCGGGCTTCACCACAGCGCGCTCACATCCCGGAACGGGACCCGGCAGGGCGGGCCGTCGGCGACCCAGATGCGGGGCAGGCCGGTGTCGCCGATGCTGACGATTATGGCTGACCGGGTCCCGTAGCTGGCGGTGTGCACGCACGCCGCCGACAGCTCCGCCGGGCGGACCTGCTCCCCGGCGGCCGGGACCCCGGTCCCGCTGGCATGCCGGTGATCCCGCAGCACCGTGGCCAGTGCCCGCTCGGCATCGTTCATCCCGCCCAGGAGGTCCGGCCCGGGCGGGAGGTCCGGCCCGGGCGGGAGGTCCGTCCCGGGCGGGACGTTCATCCCGCCCGGCGGGCCAGCGTCGCTGGGCAGGCTTAGCCCGGCGGGTGTGCCGGACCTGCTGCCCCCGTTGGTGCCGATCGCCTCTCCGGCCGCACCGGCGCCGTTGGCCCCGTTTACCCTGGTTTTCCCGCTCTTTCCGGCAATACCGGCGGTCACCATGTCCGCGACCTGCCGCGCCTTGGCCGAGTAGTCGTCCAGCGGCACGTTCTCCAGCACGTAGCTGCCCGGCGGAAGCTGGCTGACCACCGGGTGGTGCCCGCCGGCCATGCCGACGGAGAACAGCGAGTGCCGGTCGCCGACCAGCAGCCAGCAGGGGTTGTAGTCAGCGGGGTCCAGCTCGGCGCAGACCTTGGCGACGGCGGTCGCCGCGTCCGGGTAGGCGGCGAACGCCAGCGGCAGCTCGCCCCGTGACCGCCGGGTATCGTCCCGGCCGCGGCCGGACGGCTGGTTCGTCAGGCCGGCCACCACGCCGCGGGAGTTGACCGCGAGCCAGGTCCCGCCGGCCACCAGGTCCCGGCCGCCGAGAATCCGCGGCCCGTGATCGCGCAGCACCGTGATCGACTCGGCCGGGCGCGCATAGAGCTCGTCCCGGTTGGCCGCCACCAGCAGCGGCATGCCGTCCAACACCCCGGACAACGCGATCAGAAGGCACACGACAGCGACGCTACCCGCCGCGTCACGCCAGGAATGACAGCCGCACCTGCCGGTCCGGGTTGTCCGCGTTGAGGTCGACGAGCGCCACTGACTGCCAGGTGCCGAGCGCGAGCGATCCGGCGACAACGGGCAGCACGGTGAACGGCGCGACGAACGCCGGCAGGACATGCGAGCGCCCGTGGCCGGGCGACCCGTGCACGTGATGCCAGCTCTTGTCGGCGGGCAGCAACTGCGCCAGCGAGTCCAGCAGATCGGCGTCGCTGGCCGCGTGGAGTTCCATCACGGCGACGCCGGCCGTCGCATGCGGGACGAACACGTGCAGCAGCCCGTCACCGCCGCGGGCCGCCTCCAGCGCGTACTCCTCGCATTGCGCCGTGATGTCGTACACCGAGTCGCGACGGCCGGTCCGCACATGGAACGTCATGGTCTTCATCGCGCTCCAGTCCCTCCCCGGTCGTTGTCTTCCGCCACCGACGCTATCGCGGGCACGGACGCTGGCGTTATGCCTGGCCGACGAGAGTTGCCAGGTAAGCGTCGTAGCGGTCGAGGCTGGTCTTGAAGCCCGCCTGCGCTTCCGGCGTCAGATATGCGGCCGGGATATTCGTCTGGTGCGTGACGACCTCGGTGCGGCCGTCCCCGAGGTCGGTGAACGTGATCGTGGTGGTCATGCCGCCCTCGACACCCGGCTCGGTCCATGCCAGCCGGGCGGGCCGGTCTACCTGGAGATAGACAGCTCGCATGGTGTACTCGCCGCCGCCGTCGTCACTGGTCATCACGGTCTCGAACACGCCGCCCGGCCGCAGGTCGACGGTGATCTTCTCGATCGGGGTGGTGGTCCCTGCCGGGCCCCAGAAGTGAGTCAGGTGCTCGGGCTTCGTCATGCAGTCGAAGAGCAGTTCCCTGGGTGCCGCATGGATCCGCCGGTACGTCATCTCGCCGGTGCCGCTGGTGGCGTCGCTCATGTCTCCTTCTCCTGTCGGGCGGGCCCCCGCAGCTGGGCGGACTCGCGGCCCCGGGCGGACTCGCGGCCCCGGGCGGACTCGCGGCCCCGGGCGGATCCCTGGCGGAGGGCGGTGATGTGCTCGTCCAGCCGGTCGAACCGCTCGGCCCAGACCTGCCGGTGACGGTCGATCCAGTCCGCGGCCGTGTCCAGCTGCTCGGGTTCGAGCTGGCAGGGCCGGTACTGGGCGGAGCGGGAGCGGGAGATCAGCCCAGCACGCTCCAGGACCTTGAGGTGCTTGGAGATGGCTTGCTGCGTCATCTCGAAGGGCTCGGCCAGCTCGCTGACCGTTGCCTCGCCCCGGGCCAGGCGGGCGAGGATGGCCCGCCTGGTGGGATCGGCCAGGGCCCCGAAGGTGAGGCTCAGCCGGTCGCCGTCGGCCGTCATCACCGGGCTACCTTCAACAACTCAATAGTTGTGCAACCATAGGGTAGTTTATAGCCGGGCAGGCGGCGGGCGTCAAGCCGCCGCGGCCACGTTCTCGTCCCGGCGCCTCCCGGCGGGGCGGCGAGGAGATTCGGGTCAGTGTGAGTCGCGGGTGACTGCCGAGCCACTGGAGCCGAGCAGGAAGTCCAGGTCGGCGCCCCGGTCGGCCTGCAGGACGTGATCGACATAGAGGCGCTCCCAGCCCCGGTGCGGCGCCGCGAAGCCGTCCACCATGGCAGCCGACGGCCGCCGACTGGCCAGCTCGGCCGCCGGGACGTCGACGTCCAGCCGCCTGCCCGGCACGTCAAGGACGACGTAGTCACCGGTCTCGACCAGCCCGAGCGGACCGCCGGCCGCCGCCTCCGGCGCGACGTGCAGCACCACGGTGCCGTACGCCGTCCCGCTCATCCGGCCGTCGCAGATGCGCACCATGTCCCTGACCCCGCGCCGGAGCAGGCTGGGCGGCAGCGGCAGGTTCGCCACCTCCGGCATCCCCGGATAGCCCTTCGGCCCGCAGCCGCGCAGCACGAGCACCGAGTCCTCGTCCGCATCCAGGGACGGGTCATCGATCCGGTGGTGCATGTCCTCGATGCTGTCGAAGACGACGGCCCGGCCGCGGTGCCGCAGCAGCGACGGTGACGCTGCCGCTGGCTTGATCACCGCGCCGGACGGCGCCAGGTTCCCGTAGAGCACGGCAATGCCCGCGCTGTCCTGCAGCGGCGCGGCACGGCGGCGGATCACGCTCTCATCCCAGATCGAGGCCTCGGCAAGATGCTCAACCAGCGGCCGGCCCGTCACCGTGAGCGCATCGGGATCGAGCAGATCCTGTACCTCGCGCAGCACGGCGAGCAGGCCGCCCGCGCGGTGGAAGTCCTCCATCAGGTGCCGCCCGGCCGGCTGGAGGTCGACCAGCAGGGGCACGCCTGCCCCGGCCCGGTCGAAGTCGTCCAGCGACAGGTCGATCCCGAGCCGCCCGGCGATGGCCAGCAGGTGCACGACCGCGTTGGTGGATCCGCCGATCGCGGCGAGCGCCACGATCGCGTTGTGAAAGGAGCCAGCCGACAGCAAGGCGCTCGGACGCCGCCCCTCGGCTACCAGTTCCACCGCGAGCCGCCCGGTGGCATGCGCGCTCTCCAGCAGCCGGCTGTCCGGCGCCGGCGTGCCGGCGAAGCCGGGGATGGTGGTGCCCAGCGCCTCGGCCATGCAGGCCATGGTCGAGGCTGTGCCCATCGTGTTGCAGTGCCCCCGGCTGCGGATCATCGACGATTCTGACGCGATGAAGGCCTGCCCGGGCAGCTCCCCGGCCCGGACCTGCTCACTGAGCCTCCACACGTCCGTGCCGCAGCCGAGCGGTCGGCCGCGGAACGTGCCGGTCAGCATCGGGCCGCCGGGGACCACGACCGCGGGTAGGTCGACGGAGGCAGCGGCCATCAGCAGCGACGGGATGGTCTTGTCGCAGCCGCCGAGCAGCACGGCGCCGTCCACCGGGTTGGCCCGCAGCATCTCCTCGGCGGCCATCGCGGCCATGTTGCGCCAGAGCATGGCGGTTGGCTTGACCAGCGTCTCGCCGAGCGAGACGACCGGCAGGTTCATCGGCACGCCGCCGGCTTCCCAGACGCCCTGCTTGACGCTCTCGGCGACCTCGTTCAGGTGCGTGTTGCACGGCGTCAGGTCCGAGGCGGTATTCGCGATCGCGATGTGCGGGCGCCCGTCGAAGGCGTGCGCGGGCAACCCGCGGCGCATCCAGGCGCGGTGAATGTAGGCGTTCCTGTCGGTTCCCGCGTACCACTGCGCGCTGCGCGCCCCGCTGCTGGCCGGTACTGGCATGGGCTGCTCGTTTCTTCGCCGCCGGGATTTCCCCCGTGGCAGAGTCTGCTACGTCATGCGAGCTTTCGTCATCACCGGCCCGCGGCAGACCGTCGTCGCGGACGTCGCGCGCCCCGCGGCCGCACCCGGCCAGGTCGTCATCGACGTCGAGCTGGCGGGCGTCTGCGGAACCGATGTCGAATTCTTCACCGGCGAGATGGCCTACTTGCACCAGGGCCACGCGAAATATCCGGTGCGGCCCGGGCATGAGTGGTGCGGGACAGTCGCCGCGGTCGGTGAGGGCGTCGACCCGGCCTGGGCGGGCCGCCGGGTCACGGGCGACACCATGCTGGGCTGCGGCCGGTGCCGGCGCTGCCGCGCCGGATTGCACTACGTCTGCGCGGACCGCGCCGAGATCGGCATCCGCGGCGGCTGGCCGGGCGCACTGGCCGAGCAGGTCGCCGTCCCCGCCGTCGCGCTGCGGAAACTGCCCGACTCCGTCGACGCGGTGGCCGGCGCGCTGGCGGAGCCGGGCGGCAGCGCGCTGCGCGCGGTGCAGGCAGCTGCTCTCGGCCAGGACGGCCGGGTGCTGGTGCTCGGACCTGGCACCATCGGCCTGCTTGCCGCCAGGTTCGCGCTCGCCAGCCGCGCCGAGGTACACGTCCTCGCACAGACACCGGAATCGGCAGACTTCGCCGCGGCCCTCGGCGTGCACGGCGCGTGGACCGCGGACAGCCTTCCGGCGCTGCCGTTCGACGCTGTCATCGACTGCTCCAACGCCCCGGAATTGCCCGCGCTCGCGCTGGATCTCGTCGAGCCAGGTAAGCGCATTGTCTGTGTCGGCCTGGCGGGCAGGCCCAGCCTCATCGACACCCGGGCGATGGTACTGAAGGACGTGACCGCCGTCGGCATACTCGGGGGCTCACATGCGCTGGCCGGCGCGATCGAGCATTACGCGGCAGGGAAGGTGGATCCACGGCCCTTGGTCGCGGCCACTGTTGGCCTCGGCGATGTGGGCAGCGTGCTCGCGGGAACGCGCCCGCCCGGGTCAGGCCCCGGCCCGAAGATCCTCATCGACCCGCGCCGCTGAGGCAGCCGGCGCGGTCATGGTCAGCGGAGGTCGCCGCGCTCGCGGATGGTCCGGATGTCATCCGAAATCCGGAATATGACCATGAAGAACTCCAGTGAAATTCGGTAAATCGCGACGACGACCAGGAAGAACAGCGGAGCTAGTACGAACAGCGTCACGATTCCGAATACCGTGCTCGTCGAGAACGCGGCGGCAATGAATCCGAGCGCGCTCAGTGCTGCGACGATCACGATCAGCGGGTAGAGCACCCTGATGACCTTCGGCGTCACGAAGGACGTGAAGCCGAAGTCGAAGAGGGAACCTATGAAACCCTTCGCACTCGGAAGTCGTTGCTGCTGGCCGTGCTGCGGCTGGGCATGCCCGGTCCCTGGCGGGGGCGGGCCTGCCGCCGGCTGCTCTGGCCGGTAGGCCGCCCGGCCCGAGTCCCCGGGCTGGTCGTGACCAAATCCGTTTTCCGTCACTGGATACCCCTTGCAGAGAAAGTGTGCTAAGTCACTGCGGGTCCTTCGCCGCGTGCCCTGCTCGAAAGACGACAGGCGAGGTCAATAGCCAGATTACAAGCTAAGGAGCCTCGAAACGATAACTATCGGGAAAGGCCGCCATATCGCGCTGGGATCGGTCGCTCCTTTCTCGCCGATGTCGCGGGACCGCGCGCGGCGGACTGCACGGCGGCGGCGCGGGCTGCACGGCGGCGGCGCGGGCTGCACGGCGGCAGCGCGAGCTCCATGGCGGCAGCGCGGCTCCATGGCGGCAGCGCGAGCTCCATGGCGGCGGTGCGGCTCCATGGCGGCAGCGCGAGCTCCATGGCGGCGGTGCGGCTCCATGGCGGCAGCGCGAGCTCCATGGCGGCGGCCCCGGCCATCAGGCCGGCGCGATCCCTGCCAGTCCGCGCGCCCGTCACACTGCCCGGGCGGACGACGGGTTCGTCGGCCGTTAGCCGACCGGTCGCCGATATAGCCATCCCGCTGCTGGCTGGTTATCCGGCCGCGTAAGATCGGCGTCCCGGGCTGGGGCCAAGTCGATTCCCGGGCGACTCCACTGCCAACGAGACGAGATCATGGGCATCGCGGCGCTGACAACCTGGCTCATCACCGCCACTTTCGGGCTCTACCTGTTCGCTGTCTGGCTGATCGAGCACGACGGGAGCAAGAGTGGCGGTGCTGCCAGCCGGTTACGCGCTCCGATCGTCTTCAGCCATGTGACGCTGGCCGTCGGCGGCCTGACCATCTGGGTTGTCTACCTTTTCGTCGACGCGCCCCGGCTGGCCTGGGCCGCATTCTTCACCCTGCTGCCGGTCGCACTGCTCGGCCTCACGATGCTGACCCGCTGGATTCCGGTGCACCGCGCGGCCAACGCGAGCATCGACGAGATCAGACTGGCCTCGACTGGCTCGGTCGCGGTCATCATCGGGCCGCCTGAGCGGAACTTTCCCGTGCCGGTCGTCGTGGTGCACGGCATCTTCGCGGTCATCACGGTCATCCTTGTCGGGCTCGCCGCGCTCGGCGTCGGCCAGTCGTGACCAGCCCGCCCGGCTGATGCCGGGGCGGGGCGGGCTGGCGGCGTGCGCTGCCGGCCGGCCTCGGGGCTACGGAAGCCGGCCTGTGGCTACCGGGCCGGCCTGCGGCGTCGGGCCTGCCGGCCTGCGGCGGGCCTGCCGGCCTGCGGCGTCGGGCCTGCCGGCCTGCGGCGTCGGGCCTGCCGGCCTGCGGCGTCGGGCCTGCGGCGTCGGGCCTGCCGGCTTGCGGCGTCGGGCCTGCCGGCCTGCGGCGTCGGGATCGTCGCCCCCGGGCCACCGCAGCCGGCTCAGGGCTACGGGGCAGCCGGAACGTAGGCGTCCACCAGGTCGTTACCGAACTTGCCCGCCGGGTCATACTCGCCGCGCAGCCGCTGGAAGTCGGGCAGCCGCCGGTAAAGCCCGCGCAGCGCTGCCGGGCTGATCGAGAACAGCTTGGCCCAGTGCGGCCGCGCTTGTAGCGGTGCCAGCTCATCTTCGATCGCCGCCAGCACCGGGGCCACCGCCTCCTGGTCCTTGATCCAGGTGAAATGGATGGCCACCGACGGCCGCTGGTGCCGTCGTGACGCGGTCCGGTCGCGACGCGGTCCCGTCACAGCGTGATGCAACGCGGTCCCGTCGCATGCTGGTCCGTCGCGCGGCGCCGTCGCGCGGTTCCTGTCGGTGCGGTTCGTGCGCGGTGCGGTGCCGTCGTGACGAGATGACGCGGTGACGAGGTGGCGTCGTGACGAGGTGTGGCGCTACCACATGCGGAGCGCCGGTCCAAGATCGCCTCAGATTCACGATATGACTTGACATTGGACCTAAACGCGATACATCGTATGTCTCGGTCCCTCACTGGCAGATAGTGCACGCGCGGGAGGACGGCGTGAAATCAGGCGGAACGAGCAGATCTCACGGGATCGCCTCGCTCCCCTCCGGACCACGGACGAAATACCTGGTGCTGGCGTTCTGGCTGGCCGTGGTGATGGTCGCCGGCGGTCTCGCCGGCCAGTTGCCGGGTGCGGCGAAGAGCGGCGCGTCTGGCTACAGCGCGGCGGGTCAGACTACGGTCTTCGACGGCATCGACGCCACGCTGCTGTACGCCACGCTGGCGGTGATCAGCGTGCTGCTCCTGCTGGCCTACCGGAGCCCGGTGCTGTGGCTGCTGCCGATCGTGTCGGCCGGGTCCGCGCTGACGGTGGCCGAGGCGGTCGGCTACTTGCTGACGGAGCAGCCCGGCCTCGCTGTCGACGGCGAGGGCGGCGGCATCCTCGTCGTGCTTGTGCTGGGCACGGGTGCCAACTATGCGCTGCTGCTCATCGCCCGCTACCGGGAGGAACTGCGCTGGCGAGCGGACAGGCACGAGGCGATGGCAGTGGCGCTGCGGCGGGCCGGCCCGGCGATCGCGGCGAGCGCCGTGACGGTCACCGCCGGGATGCTGTTCCTGCTCGTCGCCGATTCCGCGGCCATCTCCGGGCTCGGCCCTGTGGCCGCCATCGGCGTCGGCGCCCCCCTGCTGGCGATGATCACGCTGCTACCTGCGCTGCTGGTCAGCTGCGGGCGGTGGGTTTTCTGGCCGGTACGGCCGGGGCCGGGCTCGGCCGAGTCAGCCGCCGCCGATAGCAGGACGCGGACCGAGCGGCTGGCTGCGCCGCCGGCCGGCGGCGGGGTAACTACTCCGGTATCGGTCACCGTGCTCCGCTGACCGTCGCCGGCGCTGGCGTCGCCGCCGCCAGCAACCGCCCGTGGTCAGGCAACCGCCCGTGGTCAGGCGACCGCCGTGGTCAGGCAACCGCCGTGGTCAGGCAACCCACCCCACAGGCAACCTAGCGCGTCAGGCAACCTAGCGCGTCAGGCAACCTAGCGCGTCAGGCAACCTAGCGCGTCAGGCAACCTAGCGCGTCAGGCAACCTAGCGCGTCAGGCAACCCAGCGCGTCAGGCAACCCAGCGCGTCAGGCAACCCAGGGCGTGGCACTGGCCTTGCCGGCGTCACTCCGGCCAGGACGGCGGGCGCTTCTCCAGGAACGCGGCGATGCCCTCCCGGGCGGAATCCGTCTGCGAGGTCGCGGCCATCACCTCGACGGCGAGCCGGTAGGCATCGGTCTGGCCCAGGTCGAGCTGGGCATACAGCGTGGTCTTGCCGATCCCCTTGGATTCCCTGCTGCCGCGGGTCGCTCGGGTCAGCAGCGCAAGCACCGCGTCGTCGAGTTCCGCATCGGGCGCGACCGCGTTCACCAGCCCCCAGTCCAGCGCCTGCCTGGCACCGATCGAGTCCCCGGTCAGCGCCATCTCGGCCGCCCGCTTGCGGCCGATGTTGCGCGCGATGGCGACCATCGGCGTGTGGCAGAACCAGCCGCCCTTGCCGCCCGGCGCGGCAAAGGCAGCCGACTCGCCGGCCACGGCCAGGTCACAGCTGGCAACGAGCTGGCAGCCGGCGGCCGTGGCCAGCCCATGCACCCGGGCGACGACCGGCTGCGGCACCGACTGGATCAGGCTCATCAGCTCAGTGCAGGTGCGCAGCAGCCGTCGCGCGCCCTGCAGGTCAGCCTTGGCGACGTCGGCGAAGTCATGCCCGGCGCTGAACACGGGACCGGCCGCGGCCAGCACGATGCCGGCCGCGTCGCTGCCGCCAGCCTGGGCGAACCCGTCGATGAGCTCGCGCATGTGCGACTCCGACAGCGCGTTGCGGCGGTGCGGCCGGTTCATCGTGATCGTGGTGAACGGGCCGGCCCGCTCAACCAGGATGTGCTCGAACTCCATCTCGACCTCCCGACTGCGCAGCTAACTACTGCCTTACCCATGATGCCCGGCCTGATCAACCCGGCTGGGGCGGGCACCTTGCCGCACATCGCACGGCCAGATGAGAACCGGAACCCCGCAGGCCGGATACTGCTGTCATGCCCGCTCCCGCGCTCGAGGCGGTCCGTGCGGCCGGCATCGGCCATCGCGTCATCCGGCATGGTCCGGTCAGGTCGCTGGCCGAGGCGGCCGATGCCCGCGGCGTGACGCCCGCCGATGTCGTCAAGACCCTTGTGGTGCGCCGGGGCGATGGAGACTTCCTGTTCGTGCTCGTGCCAGGAGACCGGGCGATCTCGTGGCCGAAGCTGCGGGCGGTGCTGGGCGTCAGTCGCCTGTCCATGCCGGACGCGGCGACCGCGCGGCAGGTGACCGGCTACGAGCGCGGGACGATCACGCCGTTCGGCTCGGTTACGCCATGGCCGGTGATCGCCGACCAGCGGCTCGGCGGCCGCCAGATCACGCTCGGCGCGGGCCAGCATGGCGTGGCGATCGCGGCAGCGGCCGACGAGATCCTTTCCGGCCTTCGGGCCGTCATCGCCGACATTACCGATCCCGAGCCGGCCAACCCTCCAGCAACTGATCATCCACCCGGCTGAACAGCATGACCGGAACTGCGCTGTCGTTGTGGCGGGCGGCGCTGTGCCGCCGGATGCTGCTGCGGTGCCGGATCCGGGCGGCTCGTGATGCCCGCGGCGCCTGTGGTGCTGATGGTGCGTGCGGGGAGCGTTCCGCCTGATGGATGAGGGATTGGTATGCGCCGGCGAATACCGCAGCCACATCCATCAGGCGGAACGCCATTCCGGCCATGCTGCTGCCGACGGCCAGCCCAGGGGCGGGGACCGGCGGCCAGCCCGGGCAGGGGGACGTCCGGCCTGGTTGGCTCGGCTGAGCTGGGCGGGACTGTCGGCCGGCCGGGGCCGGGGACGTCCGGCCTGCTTGGCTGGGCTGAGCTGGGGCGGGGACCGCCGGCCAGCCCAGGGCCGGGGACCGGCGGCCGGCCTGCTTGGCTGGGCTGAGCTGGGCGGGGCGGGGCGGGGGAGTCCGCCATGCTAAGTACCGGATGTCTGCCCGTCGCCTGCTCAGACAAGGGGACCCAAGAATGATCATTGATTGCGCTTACTACCAGGACGGCCGCCGGCAGCAGGAAGGCCCAGTGTCGCTGGAGGCGGCGGCGGCCCGGTGCGGCCAGGGCGGTTTCGTCTGGCTGGGGCTGTTCGAGCCAGGACCCGATGAGCTGGCCCAAGTGCGCGATGCCTTCGGACTGCACGAGCTGGCGGTCGAGGACGCGCAGACGGTTCATCTGCGGCCGAAGCTGGAGAGCTACAGCGGAGACGTGCAGCTGGTGATCCTGCGTACCGCGCGTTACGACGACGAGGCCGAAGAGGTCGAGTTCGGCAAGATCAGCGTCTTCCTCGCGCCGACGTTCCTGATCACGGTGCGGCAGGGGATCGCGAGCGAACTGCGCGAGGCCAGGCAGCGGCTGGAGCACCGGCCGGAACTGCTCAGCGCCGGCAGCTCAGCCGCGCTCTGGGCGATCCTGGATGAGGTGGTGGACGATTACGCGCCCGTGGTGGCCGGCCTGGAGCGTGACATCGACCAGATCGAGGCCACGGTGTTCTCCGGCGCCGTCGCGCCGACCGAGCGGATCTACTCGCTGCGCCGCGAGGTCACCGACTTCTACCGAGCCGTCCACCCGCTGCTCGGCGTGGTCGGCAGGATCGAGCGCGCGAGCGCGGCCCGGGAGCTGCTGCCGTACCTGCGCGACGTCCAGGACCACCTGCTGCTGGTCAATGAGGAGGTGGCGGCGCAGCGCGACCTGCTCGGCACGGTCCTTGAGGCCAACATGGCGGTGATCTCGGTTGAGCAGACGAGGGTGAGCGTGCAGCAGAACGCCACGATCGAGCAGCTCACGATCCTGGCCACGGTCTTCCTGCCGCTGACGTTCGTGACCGGATTCTTCGGCCAGAACTTCAGCTGGCTGGTCGGGCACATCAACAGCGTCGCCGCGTTCCTCATCTACGGCATCGGCGGTCTCGCCTTGCCGCTGGCGCTGCTGTACTGGTGGCTCAGGCGCCGCAGGCCTGACCCGGCGCCGCCACACCCGGCGGCGGCTGACGCCGGACCAGGCTGAATCCGGTCAGTCCGCACGGAAGCCGTAGCTCCGCCGAACTGGTCCCGGCAGGTGATGACCTAAGGGCTGCGGCGGGACAGGGCACGCCGGAATGCGGCAATCGCGGCCGGATGCCCTTCCAGCCGCCAGTCTTGATGATAAATATTGCGATGCTGCGTCATATCGAACCAGACCAGCCCGATCATATGATTCCGGATGGCTCCGGCGAAAAGGTCCGGAATGGCCCTGGCCCGCCCGGCGATCTGCCCGGCCGCGGTCTCGGCGATCAGCACTGGTTTGGTGGTAAGTTTCCGTATGTCGCTAAGCGTGGGTTCGAATATCGTCGCGAATGTGTCGCTGCGGTGGATATAATATGCGTCGATGCCGACCCGGTCTACGTACCTCGCACCTGGCCAGTAATAGGCCAGCGGGCCCGAGCCGGTAAAATTCCTGTCGACGGTCCATAGCCAGATGACGTTACTCGCTCCGCGCTCCCGGAAGAGCGTGACGACATGCCGCCACGCGGCCCTCCAGGTGGCCGGAGCGGACCGGGTCCAGCCCCACGGGTACCAGGAGCCGTTGGGCTCCGGGGCGAAGCTCAGGATGACCCGGTGCCCGAATCTCCTGACCTCGGCCGCGAAGGAGCGCAGGTACCGGTCCTGCCGGCCGGCCGCGATCGAGGCGAGGCTGGCATGCGTGGGTTCCAGCTGGATGAGCAGCGTCGAGCCGTGAGCATGGGCGATGTCGGCGAATCCGACGTTGAAGGGCGCTCCCCATACGGCGAAGCTGAGCACGATGTCCGGCTGGCGCCTCACGGTGCGGGCGAATGTCTCGACGCGCTGGTAGGAGGCCTCCGCGCCGAACTCGAACACGCCAAGCAGCAGCCGGGCCGCGGCCGACGCGGCAGGTCGCCGGGTCGCGGCCGGGCTCGTCGTAGCGGGTCGCGTGACCGTGGGCCGCGTTGTGGCAGGCCGCCCGGTGGCCAGGTGCGTGGCCGACGGCGTCACCGCGGCCTGGTTCGCCGTCAGCGGCTGGCCGCCCGCTTGCGCCTGCCCGTCCGCGTCACCGCAGCCAGCGACGGCGAGCAGGACAGCGACAGCTCCGGTCGCCAGGCAGGCGAGTCGGCGGAGCCCGCTCCGGCCTCCGGTAAGCCGCTGAGGCGATACCGGACCCGGGCACAGCGATGCGGTTTTCATGAACAATGTCCAGATTCTTCCCCTGGTATCCGGCGCCTGGAATTCCGCGCGCCGAATTTCATAGCGGGCCTGCAGAAACGAGCCAGCCATCACCCGGATGTGCGGTTGGCACAATAGCGTGACTGGGTCGGAACCACTAAATTCCTGCCGTACGCCCTCGCATGCCCCGGTACATTGTGAATTGATAGTGCAGAGCGTACCCGGTGCCTCGGGACATTACACAGAGCAACAGCCAGCTGGCCGACTGTGAATCCGCCCGGACCTACGGCTGTGGCGCAGTCCCGGGAATATGCAGCCGACGATCCGGACTGCGGCCCCGGCGGCTGAGCGTCCCGGCGGCTGAGCGTCCCGGTGGGCTGAGCGCCCCGGCGGGCTGAGCGCCCCGGCGGTTAAACCGAAGTTCCCCCCAGGCTCATAAGGCCCATCATGGCTGCGCTGGTCATCGAGCTTCAGGTACCGGACTTACATGCCTACGGTAGTCATGTGCGTCCGCGTTTTCCCTGGTGAACATGGGTGTCAGCTCATCCGGGGGGGAACTACGGGTTAAATCCGGTGCTCCAGGGCCCGCCTGGTCAGCACGCGGGCGAGGTGCCGGCGGAACTCGCCATCCGCGTGGATGTCCTCGCCGGGCTCGGTGCCGTCGGCCGCAAGCTCGGCAGCCTCCGCGATGCCGGCGCCGCCGGCCAGCGCCTGCTCGGCGGCGCTGGCGCGCAGTGGCACCGGGCCCATGTTGGCCAGCGCGATCCGGCCGCCGGTGGCGGCAACTCCGACGATCGCCCAGTCGTTGGCGCGCCGGACGAACTTCTGGTACCCCCAGGCCGCGTCCGGCCTGCGCGGCACCCGGACGGCGGTGAGCAGCTCGTCCGGTGCCAGGCTGGTCTCGAAGAAGCCGGTGAAGAAATCGTCCGCGGCGATCCGGCGGGTGCCGCCCGGGCCCTGCGCCTCGATCGTGCCGCCGAGGGCAAGCAGCGCCATCGGCAGGTCGGCAGCCGGGTCGGCGTGCGCGAGCGAGCCGCCGATGGTGCCGCGGTGCCGGATCTGCGGATCGCCGACTTGCGCGGCGGCATGGGCGAGCAGCGGCGCGCCGGACCGGACGAGCTCGGCGGCGGCCAGGTCGGCATGCCGGGTCATCGCGCCGATCACCAGCTCGTCGCCGTCGGCGCGGATCCCGGCCAGCTCGGATACCCGGCCGATATCGATCAGCGCGGTCGGCGCGACCAGTCGCAGCTTCATCATGGGCAGCAGCGAATGCCCGCCGGCCAGCAGCTTCGCCTCGTCGCCGAGGCTGGCCATCAGGTCAAGCGCATGAGCCGCCGACTCGGCCGCCACGTAGTCGAACTGTGCCGGGATCACTGGCTCACCTGCTCGCTCGCGCCGCCCGCGGTTCCTGCCTGGCCCGCGGCACCAGCCTCGCCCGCGGCACCAGCCTGGCCCGCGGTTCCTGCTTGGCCCGCGGCACCAGCCTCGCCCGCGGCAGCGAGCACTGCCCGGACGATGTTGTGATAGCCCGTGCACCGGCACAGGTTGCCCTCAAGCCCCTCCCGCACCTGCTCCTCGGTCGGCTTCGGGTTCTCGGCGAGCAGGCCGACGGCCGCCATCACCATCCCCGGGGTGCAGAAACCGCATTGCAGGCCGTGCTCCTGGCGGAACGCCCGCTGCACCGGATGCAGTTCCCCGTCCGGTGCGGCGAGTCCCTCGGCGGTCGTCACCTCGCCGCCGGTGGCCTGGACCGTCAGCATCGTGCAGGACTTCACCGAAGACCCGTTGAAAATAACCGTGCACGCACCGCGCGAGGTGGTATCGCAGCCGATGTTGGCGGCGCGCAGGCCGCAGGTCTCGCGGAGATAGTGCGCGAGCAGCAGCCGTGGCTCGACGTCGTCGGACCGCCGCTGGCCGTTCACCGTGAGTTCCACCCGCATCATGCACCACCCGTTCGCGCCGGCTGTTCCGCTCGTGCCGCCTGCAAGGCCCGCCAGACCCGCTGCGGCGAGGCTGGCATGTCAATGTGCCGCACGCCCAGGTGGGCGACCGCGTCGACGACGGCGTTCTGCACGGCGGGCGTGGCGCCGATCGTGCCGGCCTCGCCGATTCCCTTGACCCCGAGCGGGTTGTAGGTGGTCGGCGTCGCCATGTCGACAAGATCGAAGCTGGGCACCTCGGTGGCCGACAGGAACGGATAGTCAGCCAGGCTCGTCGTGAGCGGGTTGCCGTCGGCGTCGTACACGAACTCCTCGAGGAATGCCTGCGCCGCGCCCTGGGCGATGCCGCCGTGCCGCTGGCCCTCGGCCAGCAGCGGGTTGAGCACGACCCCGGCGTCGTCCACCGTCACCATCTGGCGGAGCGTTACCTTGCCGGTCTCGGTGTCCACCTCGACCACAGCGACGTGCGTCCCGAACGGGAAGGTGGCGCCGGGCGCCGAGAACACGGTGCGGACGGCCAGTCGCTCGGCCTCCGCGAGGCTCGCCAGCGGCACCGACGCCTCCGGGTCGCCGGCCACGGCGAACGCGCTGCGCTCGACGTCGAAGATCAGGTCGGCCGCGCTGGCCTCGAGCGCCGCGGCGGCCCGCTCCCTGGCCAGCTCGATCAGCTCGACGGAGGCCTGCTGCACCGCCAGCCCGCCCTGCTGCAGGCTGCGCGAGCCGCCGGTGCCGCCGCCCTCAGGGATCAGGTCGGTGTCGCCCCACTTCAGCGTGATCTTGTCCACCGGGATGCCGAGCTTGTCGCTGGCCAGCATGGCCCAGGCGGTCGCGTGCCCCTGGCCGTGCGGCGATGTGCCGGTGAGGATGGTGGCGCTGCCGTCGGGATGGACCTCGACGGTGGCGTTCTCCTCCGGCGGGGACTCCTCGCCGTCACCCATGCCGGTGATCTCGACGTAGCAGGAAAGGCCGATCCCGAGCTGCAGCGTGTCGCCGCGTTCCCTGCGCCTGGCCTGCTCCCGGCGCAGGGCGGGGTAGTCGGCCGCGGCCAGCGCCTTGTCCAGCCCGGCGGCGTAGTTTCCGCTGTCATAGAGCGCGCCGAACGCGGTCCGGTGCGGCTCGGTGAACGGCGGCAGCAGGTTACGCCGCCGGACGTCGGCCGGATCGGCGCCGATCTCGGCGGCAAACAGGTCCATCGCCCGCTCGACGGCGGCAGTGGCCTCGGGCCTGCCAGCGCCGCGGTAAGCGCCCAGCGGCGTGGTGGTCGTGACCACCGTCTTCGCGACCGCCTCGGCCTTGCCGAGCGCGTAGGGCCCTGGCGTCATCAAGATGGTCAGGAACGGCAGGATGGCGCCGATCCTGGGGTAGGCGCCGGCGTCCTGGACGATCTCCAGCCGGTAGGCCTGGACCGTCCCGTCCCTGCTGCCGCCGATCGTCACCGTCTGCTGCTGCGCCCGCCCGTGCGTCATCGCGATCAGGTTCTCGTACCTGGTCTCCGTCCACCGCGCCGGACGGCCCAGCCGCCTGGCCACCCAGGCCACGACGGCGTGCTCCGGGTCGGCGCCGAACTTCGCGCCGAAGGCACCGCCGACGTCCGGGGTGATGACCCGCACCTGCGCGGGCTCCAGGCCGAGCAGGCCGGCCAGGCCGCCCCGCGTGCCCTGCGCTCCCTGGTTCGGTATCCAGGCGGTCAGCCGCCCGTCCTCGCCCCAGGCCGCGGCGGCGGCGCGGGTCTCCATCGGCGCCGGGGCGACGCGCTGGTTCATGATCGTGTGCCGCACGACGGCATCGCACCCGTCGAACAGGTGCTCATCGAGCGTGGCCGGGTCACCGAAGGTGGCCGCGACGTTGGTGCCGGCCTGCTCGAACAGCACGGTCTCGTCGGATGCGGCGGCAGCCAGGTCGACCACGGCCGGCAGCGGCTCGTACTCGACCTCGACCAGGTCGACGGCGTCCTCGCCCTGGTAGGGCTCCTCGGTCACCACGACGGCCATCGTGTCACCGACAAAGCGGACCACGTCGGTCGCCAGCAGCTGCCGGCGCATCCGCTCGTTGGTCAGCCCCGCCATCATCGGGCCGATATCCGGCAGGTCGGCCAGGTCGGCGCCGGTGAACACCGCGATCACGCCGGGTGCCGCCAGGGCTGCGCTGGCGTCGATGCCCAGGATCCGCCCGTGCGCCAGCGGTGACCGGACGAAGAAGACGTGGCAGGCGCCCGCGAGCCGCTCGTCGACCACGTCCTCGGTGTAGACGCCGCCCGTGGTCAGGAAGCGCGGGTCCTCGATCCGCAGGACCCGGGTGCCCAGGATGCTCACGCCGATTGCTCCCCTCGCGTCCGGCCATCATTGTCCAAACGTGATCATGCCGGTCAGCGGTCCGGCCGGTCAAACCAGGTCAGCGGGGCCGGGGCGTCCGCCCGGGAGACCACTGCTCATGTCCCCTTCGGGCACGGGTAGAACAGCCTCCCGTCCAGGTCGGCGCTGAACTTGACCGCGGCGAACCCGCGAGCGGGCGAGTACACCTGGCGGCAGTACGTGCCGAACTCGCGCTTCCGCTGGCAGTGCCTGCCCGGGCTGCAGACGAACTTGTCCTGCTGGTACCCGGTGCGCCGCTCGGGCAGGCCATTGACGAACTCGCTGACAGGCGGCCGGCCGCGGCGGAAGGCCCGCACCGCCCGGACAGTCGTGACCGAAGCGGAAGCACGGATTATCTGAAACGAGAATCCGGCCCCGCCGGTCCGCACCACTTCGGCTGCCGTCTCGGTCAGCCGGAGGCGTCTTCCGGTGTCGGCGTGGCCAACGTGATAGCGGCTGGCCGCGAACGGGGTTGCCGCCGATTCCGCCGCGCGCCTGCACCTGCCCCGGCGATGCCGGCAGGCCCGCCACCGGTAGCTGACCTTGAAGCTGAGCAGCCGCTCGCCGTGCCGCAGCCGGCCTGGCCGCCAGCGCAGCCCGCTGGCGCGCACGATCCCGCCATCCCGCAGGCGGCCCAGCCTGTCAGGGGACGAGCAGCGCCTTGACCGGCTCCAGGCCCCCGTTCATCAGCCCGGTGAAGATCTCCGCGCCCGCCGTCAGCGGATACTGCGATGTCCAGCTCAGGTCCCAGTCCCGCAGCAGCCCAGCGGCCTGGCCGAACTCCTCGTCGCTGTAGGCGAACGAGCCTTGTACCCGCTTTTCCGCGCGGATCAGCGCGTTCCCGTCGAACCCGGCGGCCTCGTCCAGCAGGCCAAGCCACACCGCGGTGCCGCCGGGCCGTAGCTGCCGGACCGAGCGGCCGCGGGTGACCGGCGAGCCGACCGCATCGAAGATCACGTCGTACTCGCCGTCGAGCTCAGCCCCGGCGGCGGCGGCGCCGAGCCGCCGGGCCTGGGCGAGCCTGCCGGAATCCAGGTCGGTCACGTCCACCCGGCCGGCCCCGCCGGCCACCGCGGTCATCAGGCAGAGCAGGCCGATGGCGCCGCAGCCGAGCACGCCCACCCTGGCGCCGGCGCCGGCCCGGGCGAGGCTCCAGGCATGCACCGCGTTGGCGGCCGGCTCGACCATCGCCGCGGCCTCCCAGCCGAGCCAGTCCGGCAGCGGGCGCAGCGCGGAGCGTGGCACGGCCACGTGCTCGGCGAAGCCGCCGGAGCGGTGCACGCCGATGATCTGCCGTTCCCGGCAGACCTGCCGGAGGCCGCCCCGGCAGAGCTCGCACTGGCCGCAGGACAGCATCGGGTTGATGACCACCCGCGCACCGTCCGCGCTGGTCCCGGCGAACTCGTGCCCCATGATCAGCGGCGGCTTCCTGAAGCCAGGATGGCGGGCCCCGTGCAGCTCGCTGCCGCAGATGCCGACCGCGCGCACGTGCACGAGGACTTCGCCGTCGGATACCTCGGGCTCGGGGACGTCGTGCAGCTCGAGCATGCCAGGGCCGGTGAACACCAGCGCCTTCACCAGGGAACCTCCATCACCTGAGACGTCATTACCTGGGCTCCATCTACCCGGGACCCTCAGCTCAGCCGCGGAAGGGATGACACTCCTGGCCGGTGACGCCGGGCCGGCACGCGAACAGCGCCCCGGCCGACGTGCCCGGCCCGGCGGCGGTGCTGATGTACAGCACGTCCAGGTCGGCGCCGCCGAAGGCGCAGCTGGTGACGTGCGCGGCAGGCAGCTTGATGATCTGCTTCAGCCGGCCGTCCGGGCGGTACCGTTGCACCGCGCCGCCGCCCCATACCGCGACCCAGATGTAACCCTCGGCGTCCACGGTGAGGCCATCAGGGACGACATCGCCATGGCCGAGCGCGGCGAGGAGCCGGCGGGGGCCGATCTCGCCGGTCGCTGGGTCGTAGTCCATGACGTCGACCCGGTAGGCGAGCGAGTCCACGTAGTACATCCGCGTCTCGTCCGGGCTCCAGCCGATCCCGTTGGAGATGCCGACGCCATCGAAGAGCCGGGTCAGCTGCAGGTCAGGATCCAGCCGGTACAGCGAGCCCGCTCCAGGCGACTCGTCGGCGGCCATGGTACCCGCGTAGAACCGGCCGGCCCGGTCGCAGGAGCCGTCGTTCATCCGGTTGTCCGGCAGGTCCGCCTCGACGGCGACCAGCGGAGTCACCACGCCGGTGCTGGTGTCGAGCGCGAGGAAGCCGTCCCTGGCTGTCAGCACCAGGCCGCCGCTGGCCCTCGGGACCACCGCGCCGACCGGCTGCCCGGCGCCCCAGCTGGTGTGCGTGCCGTCCTCGGCTAGCCGGTGCACCAGGCCGGCCGGCGCGTCGACCCAGTACAGGGCGCCGCTCCCGGCATCCCAGTGCGGGCCCTCGCCAAGCTCGGCCACGGGCACTGGTAGCTGAACCGGCTCACTGCCGTCGACGGCGCGATTGGCCATGGATGGTCATCCCTCCGGGGGCGTGTTCCATGTGCCGGAACGGCGTTTCCTAGCCCGGACGATGTCAGGCCGGCCAGCCCCATGTCAATGCTCGTCAGCACGTCACGACGGCCCGGCGGGTGCGCGGCCGTCGGACCAGTCGGCGACCGTTCGGCGCAGGAATTCGCCGATCTCGGTCAGGCGGCCGGCCTGCGCCCGTGCCCCCAGCACGGCGACATCGTGATCGTGTGCGAGGCCTGGATCTTGTCGTGATAGACGCCTCGGCCCCGTCGAGTACGGCCATGTGCGTGGTCTCCCGCAGTTCCCTGGCCAGCCGGGCGAGCAGTGGGTGGATCAGCGCCCGCAGGTCGAGCATGTCGTAGCAGCGTCAACCGGATCACCGTGGCGGCCTGCGAAGCGCTCGGCGGGCTGGATGTCCTGATCAACAACGCCGGGACGGCGCGCCGCGCTGCCTTCCTTGACATCACGCCGGGGGAGTGGGATCGCATCATCGCGGTGAACCTGCGGGGCATGTTCCTGGTCGCCCAGGCGGTGAGCAGGCTGCTGAAGCAGCAGGGCACCGGCGGCGCCATCGTGAACATGTGCTCGACCAATGGCATCGCGGGCGAGGAAGACTACGCGCACTACAACGCGTCCAAGGGCGGGGTCCTGCTGCTGACCAAGACGATGGCGGTGGAGCTTGGCTGCCACGGCATCCGGGTGAACGCGCTGTGCCCCGGCTACATCCGCACGCCGCTGAACGCCGCCATCACGGCCGGGATAGGCGGCGGTGCGTTCGAGGCTGCCTACGCCAGGGACCGGATACCGCTCGGCCGGGTCGGCCGGGCTGAGGAGGTCGCCGCCGCGTATGCCTTCCTCGCCTCTGACGACGCTTCCTTTATCCACGGGGCCGGCCTGGTGATCGACGGCGGGCAGCTCGCCGTGATGTGAGGCCGGCCGCTGGCGGGGTGCCCGCTGCCGCAGGCCGGCCACCGGAGCAGACGGTCCGGCCAGCGCATGGCCGCCTGGCCTGGCAGATCAGAAGAACGTGTGAACCGCGTCGATGACCTGGTATTGCTCGTCGGTCACCGGAATGACCCGCCATTTGTCCATGGTCGTGCACGGGTGCGAGATGCCCAGGCAGAGCAGGTCGCCGGGAGCCAGCAGCGACTCGGCCGGCACGCTCAGGTAAGCATGCTGATCATCCAGCCGGGTGACCCGCAGCCGGCCGGCCGGCGCTTCCGTTCCGTCGGCCTTCCGGATCCGGAGCGGCACGGGCAACCCCAGGTCGAAGGCCACGTCCCGGCGGCCCGCGCTGGCCACGGCGAGGTCAGGCTCGGGCCTTGACAGCACCGGCGCCCACAGCTCGAGCGCCGGCACCAGCCACGGGCCGGACCGGCCGGGCTGGCCGGGACCGGGGGCGACGGCTGCGTAATGGCCGTGATCGTGAGTTACGTATGCCCCGCTGCGGAGCAGCACCTCCGGTCGCGGGCGGCCGGGCCGGGCGGCGGTCAGCTCCCGCGTCACCACGTCGAAGTACGCGCTGCCGCCGGCCGACAGCAGATGCGGCCTTCCGGCCGGGTCGGCGGGCAGCAGGTCGCCGAGCGTGCGCAGTTCCCGGCAGAAGGTCTCGACGGCGGCCAGGGTGGCGGCGCCGCTGCCTGCGCTGATGCTGCCCTCGAAGCCGGCCGCGCCGGCCAGCCTCAGCTGGCGTGCCTGACCGGCGGCGGCGGCGACCGCGAGCGCCTCATCGACGCTGCGGCAGCCGGTGCGGCCGCCGGGCTGGCCGAGTTCCACCAGCACCGGCAGCGGCCGGGCGGCGCCGGCCGCGCGCATCGCGCGGTCCAGCAGCCGCACGCCCTGGACGCTGTCCACGTAGGCGTGGCACTCGAAGCCGGGATCGGCCGCCAGCTCGCCGGCCAGCCACTCGATCCCGTTGCGGTCGGCGAGCTCGTTGGCGATCAGGATCCTCGGCACCCCGAAGGCCCGGAAGACCTGCACCTGGGCGATGGTCGCCGCGGTCACCCCCCAGGCGCCCGCCGCGAGCTGCCTGGCGATGATCTGCGGCGCCATGCTGGTCTTGCCGTGCGGCGCGAGCCCGACGCCAGCCGCGGCGCAGTAGCTGGCCATCGCGCCGATGTTCTGCCGCAGCGCCGCCTCGCGCAGCACCAGGATCGGCAGCATGAAGTCCGGGCCGAGCAGGTAAGGGCGGCGGGCGGCCAGGCTGGCCGAGGTCACGGCGCCGTCGCCGCTGCGGTCCGTGGCGATCCGGCCGAACCCCTTGCTCGTGCCGGGAATCGGGCGGTCGCGCAACGCGGCCAGCGCGGCGCTCAATTCCGGCGGCAGGCCGCGGCTCGCGGCTGGCACGCGGTCCGCGCTCATGGTCATGATGAGCATTCTGGTACGCCGGCGATGCCCCGGGCGGCACAGCTTCCAGCCGCCTGGTCTGCTGACCACCGGTCACCAGCGAGCACCCAGGATGAGCGCAGGTCACGTGACTGCCGGTCGGCCGGTTCCGTGGCATCCACGTCACCCGGCCGCGGCGGCCCGGCCAGCAGCCCTTACGTGCACCCGGGAGATGCGAGGCCCCCGGTCTGACCGCCGGATATTGCCGGGCGTTTACATGAAGTCCCGGCATCAGGGTAATGGGTCGCCGCAGGCTTCCAATCCCTGCGCCTGCACGAGGGAAGTGATTCACGTGAATGGCATGCTACGGGTCCCCCGAAGCCGCGGCGCGGTCAGCGGCGTAGCACTGATCCTGCTCGGCTTGTGGGGCGCGCTGATTCCCTTTGTCGGCCCGTACTTTCACTATGCCTACACCCCGGACACGGGCTGGACTTACACAACCGGCCGATTCTGGCTGGAGATCCTGCCGGGAGCCGGGACGCTGGTGGGCGGCCTCATCGTGCTCATTAGCTCATACCGGCCGGTCGCGCTGCTCGGCGCGTGGCTGGCCGCGTTCAGCGGCGCCTGGTTCGCGGTCGGTAGCCTGCTTGGCCCGACCTGGACCAGGATGGGCATGACCACAGGGCAGCCCGTTGGCGGAACCGTGCTGCGCGCGGCCGAGCAGCTCGGCTTCTTCACCGGCCTGGGCATTGCCATCGTATTCTTCGCGACGCTGACGCTCGGGCGCCTCTCGGTGGTCAGCATCAGGGACACGGAGCTGGCCGCACACGCCAAGACGACGCGAGCCGAGCCAGCCGAGGAGAAGCCCGCCGACGCGAAGGTCGCCCGGACCGGCACGCGGTTCCCCGGGCTGCGGCAAGGCAGGCCGGCGGCCGAAACGGGAAAGCCCGCCGACGCGAAGCCCGCCCGGACCGGCATGCGGTTCCCCTGGCTGCGGCAAGGCAAGCCGGCGACCGAAACGGAACAAACTGCCAGCGAGCGCGTCAGCTCGGCGGCGCGCTAGCTTACGCGGCCTTCGGCACGCGATTCTGGTCCCGACCGCGGGCGCACCGGACTTCCCTGGGAGCCTCCGCCCGGGTCAGGGGAGCCCAGCGTCTGGCCTGACGACCGTTCCGGGCGGGCCTGGTCGTGTCCAGATCGTGGCCAGGGACGCCGGGGTGACCGGCGGGGGCCCAGCAGCTCCTGGGCCTCGACCTGACCGGCAATCGCGGCGACTATGTCACTGTCGCCCAGCAGCTCAGTGGCCGCCTGCAGGTCCCTGACCATGGGCAGCTTGGCGTAGGTGAAGGTGCCGATCACCATCCGGTCCGCGATCTCGAAGCCGGGGACCTCTGCGGCGTCGGCCGCCCGGCTCAGCAGCTCGTTGGTCTTCTCGCCCGGCACCTCGGCGAGTTCCTCCGTAGCCGCGCCGTACACGCTGGCGAGCTTGTGCAGCAGCACCGGGTTGATCTCGGCGTCGTCGTCCAGCGTGAGATCGAAGTCGTCGTGCCTGGCCCGGGTGGGAGTGATGGTCAGGCCGCGCAGCAGCACGGGCGCGGCCGGCTCAAGGAACAGCTCATCCCGGGGCGCTTCTGCCTGCTCGGCCATCCGATCACTCCTCCGCGGGACGGTCGTCGTCAGCTGGTTTCCCCACGGGGACAAACCATTCCTGTCCGGCACACGTTCCCCACAAGTTCCGCCCGCCCGGACGCGATGGCGGCGGCTGGCACGGGCCCGCGATCAAGAAACCAGGGCAGGCAGGCCGGTGCCGCGGGAATCAACGCGGGCCGGCGGGCGCTGCTCACCGGCGCTGGCCGGACACGGATCCATCCAGCCCGGGAACGGCCGCAGTCCCGGGCTGGACCCTGTGTCCCGGGCTAAACCCTTTGCTGCCCCGGCGCCTGCCTGGCTAGCATCGGACCCCGGCCCGGCCCTGAGACAGTTGGCCCCGGCCCTGAGACAGATCGGACGTCAGTCATGTTGGCGCGTGCGCTGGTGCGCCGTTTTCCCGTGTTCGGATTCCGTGATTTCCGGCTGCTGTTCGCCGAGCGCCTGCTGGCGCCGGCCGCGTTCGGATTCTCGCTGGTCGGGGTCTCGTTCGCGGTGCTGTACGCCACCGGGTCGACCGCGGAGCTCTCCTACGTGCTGGCCGCGCAGATCGCGCCATCGCTGGTGTTCACGCTGGTCGGCGGGGTGGTCGCGGACCGGCTGCCGCCGCAGCGGGTGATCATCGCGGCAAACCTCATGATCGCGGTCGGCGAGGGGGCCTTCGGGATACTCGTGCTGGCGGGCCATCCGGTGCTGTGGCAGATGATCCTGCTGGAGGCGATCACCGGTACCGGCATGGCGATCTTCTACCCAGCCTCGCAGGCCCTGCTGCCGCGGGTGGTCTCCGCTGACGTCCTGCAGGAGGCCAGCGCGCTGAGCCGGATCGCGATGAACGCGGGCCAGATGGGCGGTGCCGTGGCCGCCGGGCTCTGCGTCGCGGCGGTCGGCCCGGGCTGGGCGCTGGCCGCCTGCGGCATCGGCATGATCGGCACGGTCCCGCCGCTGCTGCGGATCGCCGCGGTGGCGATCCAGCGCGCCGATCACTCGGGCATGCTCAAGGACCTGCGCGACGGGTGGTCCGAGTTCCGGTCGCATACGTGGCTCTGGGCGATCGTGGCGCAGTTCGGCGTCATCCTGATGGCCTGGTACGGCGGGTTCCAGGTGCTCGGCCCGGTCGTCGCCAAGACAGACCTGGGCGGCCCTGCCGCCTGGGGTGCCATCACGGCGGCGGAGTCCGTCGGCCTGATCGTCGGCGGCCTCGTGTCGCTGCGGTTCGCCCCGCGGCGGCCGATGCTCTTCGTCGTGCTGATCGGCGGCGCGATCGCGGTCTCGCCGTTGTCGCTGGCGATGCTCTGGCCGCTGCCCGTGGTCTGCCTGACGTCATTCAGCCTGGGCATCGCGATGGAGATGATGATGGTCCTGTGGACCGTCACGCTGGCCAGGCGGATCTCGCCGGAGCGGCTGGCCAGGGTCTCGTCGTATGACGCACTCGGCTCGGTGATGGCGATGCCGGTCGGCGCGCTGGTCGCCGGCCCGCTCGCCGCCGTGATCGGGGTGTCGGTCACCCAGTACGGCGCGGCCGCGCTGATCATCGTGGCGACCGCGCTGGCGCTCATCCCGCACGACGTGCGCGCCATGCGGTCGGACGACCAGCCATCCGGAGCCCGGTGGCCGGACGAGCTGCCGGAGCTGGCCGGCGACCTGGTGGGCGGCGGAGCGCGGTGCTAGCGCAGCCCGGCCCCGGCGGGCTACCGGGCGGCCGGCCGCCGGACGGTGCGCCGCGCCGGGGCGCTGCCGGTCAGGCGACGAGCTCGGCGTGGCCGATGAAGGCCGACCACAGGCCCGCGTAGACGCCGCCCGCTGCGAGCAGTTCCTCGTGGGTGCCGGTCTCGGCGATCCGGCCGAGTTCCATCACCACGATCCGGTCCGCCCGCGCTGCCGTGGTGAGCCGGTGCGCCACCACCAGCGTCGTGCGCTGCGCGGTGAGCCTGTCGGTCGCGCGGATGACCGCGGCCTCGGTCGCCAGGTCGAGCGCGGCGGTGGCCTCGTCGAGCAGCAGGATGCCCGGATCCACCAGGTACGCGCGGGCCAGCGCGAGCAGCTGCCGCTGCCCGGACGACAGGTTCCTGCCCCGCTCGGCCACCTCGTGCCAGAATCCGCCGGGCAGCCGCCCGATCATGGCGAGCGCGCCGACGGCCCTGGCGGCAGCCTCCACCTCGGCATCGGACGCATCGGGCCGCCCGTACGCGATCGCGTCACGCACGGTGCCGGGGAATAGGTAGGGCTCCTGCGGGACCACGCCGAGGCCGTGCCGGTAACTGGCCAGGTCGAGGTCGCGGATGTCCACGCCGTCAACGAGCAGGCTGCCGGACGTGACGTCGTAGAAGCGGGCGACCAGCTTCACCATGGTGGACTTGCCGGCGCCGGTCTGGCCGACCAGGGCCACGGTCTCCCCGGGCGCGACCACCAGGCTCACCCCGGCCAGCGCCTCCTCGGGCTGGCCGGCGTAGCTGAAGTGCACGTCCCTGAACTCGATCTGGCCGCGGGCCCGCCCGGCCCGCCGCGGACGCTCGGCGGCCGGGGTCGAGCTCGGCGTGCGCAGCAGGTCCTTGATCCGCCGCAGCCCGACAGCCGCCTGCTGATACCCGTCGAAGACCTGCGACAGCTGCTGTATGGGGGCAAAGAGAAGATCGATATAGAGCAGGTACGCGATGAGCCCGCCCGCTGTCAGCGCGCCGCTGTGCACCTCCCCGGCGGCCACGAAGAGGACCAGCGCACCGGCGACGGTCGACAGCAGCTGGACGAACGGGAAATACAGCGCGATGTAGCGCTGCGCGCGCAGCCGGGACGTCCGGTACGAGTTGCTCAGGTCGGCGAACCTGGCCCGGTTGCGGTCCTCCCGCCGGTAGGCCTGCGCTACCCGCAGGCCGGCCACGTTCTCCTGCAGGTCGGCGTTGACGACGCTGACCCGCTCCCTGGCCTCGCCGTAGGCCCGCGCGGATTTCGCACGGAACACCAGCGTCGCCGCCAGCAGCACCGGGATGATCGCGAACAGCGTCAGGCCCAGCCTGACGTTGATGAACAGCAGCGCGATCATCACCCCGGCGAACGTCAGCCCTGAGTTGACCATCGTGATCAGCCCGGTCTGCAGGAACGTGGACAGTGCGTCCACGTCCGTCGTCATCCTGGTCATGATCCGGCCGGACAGCTCACGCTCGTAGAAGTCGAGGCCGAGCCGCTGCAGGTGCGCGAAGATCTTCACGCGCAGGGTATAGAGCAGCCGCTCGCCGTTGCGGCCGACGACGACGGTCTGGACGGCATTGATGAGCCAGTCGCCGAGGACGATCGCGAGCCCGGCGAATGCCACCACGATGATCGGGCGGAGTTCCTTCGAGAGCACGCCGTTGTCCACGCCGCCGCGTACCAGCGCGGGCATGGCCACGCCGGCAATCGCGTCGAGAGCGTCCAGCACCAGGCCGATGAACAGGGCGAGCGCAACCGGCCTGAGCAGCCTGGCCAGGGTGAAGCGCGGATCCGCGGCCCGTGACCAGGACTGTCCGGCCCCCGGCAGGTCGCTGGCTGGAGGCAGCGCGTCAACCTTGGCCAGCAGCTCGGGCGACGCCGGGATGCCCGCCAGCATGCTGCCCCAGTGGCCGCCGCCGCCGCCGGCGGCCGCGCTGCGGCCGGTCCTGGCCGGCGCCCCGGTCACGCGGCCGCTCCAGAGCCTGGGCGTGACCACGCCGGCGGCGGCCTTGGCCCCGGCGGCGGAGGCGCCGTTGCCGCTGCGCCCGGTGCCGGTGCCACCGCTGGTGCCGGTCCCGGGCGCGGCGCCTTCGGCGCTGTCGCCCGGCCCGGTCAGCAGCAGCCGGTACAGCGGGCAGCGCTGGGTCAGCTCTTCGTGCGTGCCGCAATCCACCAGGCGGCCCTCATCGAGCACGGCGATCCTGTCCGCAAGCTGCAGGGTCGAGCGGCGATGTGCGATGAGCAGCGTGGTGCGCCCGGCCATGACGTGTCGCAAAGTGGCGTGGATCTGCGCCTCGATGCCCGCGTCGATAGCGGAGGTTGCGTCGTCAAGTACCAGGATGGCCGGGTCGGTGATCAGCGCCCTGGCGAGCGAGACGCGCTGCCGCTGGCCGCCGGACAGGGTCAGCCCCTGCTCGCCGATCACGGTGTCATAGCCGTCCGGCAAGGCGGAGATGAACTCGTCCGCCTCCGCCGCCCGCGCGGCCGCGATGACCTGCTCCCTGGTGGCGTCGGGGCGGCCGTAGGCGATGTTGGCTGCCACCGTGTCGGAGAACAGGAAGCTGTCCTCCATCACCAGGCCGATGGAGGCGCGCAGCGAGTCCGGGGTCAGTTCCCTGACGTCGCGCCCGCCCACCCGGATCGCCCCGCCGGTGACGTCGTAGAAGCGCGGCAGCAGCAGCGAGATCGTGGACTTCCCCGAGCCCGACGTGCCGACGAGGGCGAGGTTCTCGCCCGGCCTGACCCGCAGCGACAGCCCGCGCAGGACGGGCTCTGACGCCAGGTAGCCGAAGCTGGCATCGTCAAGCTCGACGCCTGCCGGGCCGGGCGGCAGGACGGCCGCGCCGGGACGCTCGGTCAGCACCGGCTTCGCGTCGATCACCTCGAAGATCCGGATCACGCTCGCGCGGGCCTCCTGGCCGATCGTGACCAGGCTGGTCAGCGCCCGGACCGGGCCGACCATCTGCGCGACATACAGCGAGAACGCGAGGAACGTGCCGAGCGGTATCGAGCCGCGGATCGCCAGCCAGCCACCGAGCGCGAGCACCCCGACCTGGCCGAACAACGGCACCGCCTGCAGCGCGGGGCTGTACCGCGCCATCAGCCGCACGGCGCGAACCCGGGAGGCGTACAGCGCGGTGCTGGCATCCTCCAGCCGCCGGATCTCCTGCTCCTCCTGACCGAAGCCCTTGACCACGCGCACGCCGGTCACGGCGCCGTCGACCACCCCGGCCACGTTGGCCGCCTGCTGCTGTGCGTCCCAGCTGGCCGGGAAGAGCTTGCGGCGCGAGGCGACGGAGATGAACCAGAGCGCCGGGCCGACGGCGAGGGCGACGAGCGTGAGCGGCGGTGACAAGAACGCCATGATGGCAATCGACGCCGCGAAGAGCACGGCGTTGCCGAGCAGCATCGGCACCATGCCGAGGAGTCCCTGGATCATGTTGAGGTCGGAGATCGCGCGGCTGACGACCTGGCCGGTGTTCAGCTGGTCCTGCCGGGCGCCGTCCAGCCGGGACAGCGACGCGAACAGCTCGGTACGCATGTCGTGCTGGACGTCGAGTGAGAGCCGGCCGCCCTGGAACCGGCGGGTATAGACGCCGCCGAAGTTGAGCAGGCCGGCCAGGATGAGCACGGTGGCGCCCAGCCAGATCGGCTCAGCCTGCGTGAGGATCGCGTTGTCGACGATGCGGCCGAGGATCAGCGGAATGGCGGCGGTGGCCAGCGTCGCCGCCAGCGAGCCGGCCAGGGCGAGCAGCACCGCCCGGCGATGCCGCCAGCAGTAGCTGGCGAGCCGCCGCAGCCAGGCATCACTCGCTGACGGTGAAACTGACGCCGACCCTGATCCCGCGTGCCCGTCGCTCAAGCCTGCCCTCGCTGCCGTCGATAGTTCGTTAGTCTCAACAAACTCCCGGCCCGCTGATTCCCGGGCCCTGCCCGGCGCAGGCAGGCCGTGCCCGCCGGCGTCTCTGCTCCCGGGCAGGCGTGGCGCCCGCGAGCGCGCAGGCCGTCCCGGGCACGCGCCCGCTCGAGCACCCGGACAGATTCTGGGAGGTAGTCCTCGGATCGGGCTACCGCGCCACCGTCGACGCCCTCAGCCGGAGCAATATGACCGGCTGCGCGGGCACGTCCTCGGCGAGCTACGATCGCGCGGCGTCACGACCCTGCGGACGGACGTGGTCTTCGGCACGGCCGAACGCCTGCCTAGCGCCGCCAGCCTGGCTGGCCCAGAACCTTCCGGTAAATGCCGGATCAGCGGCTGGCCGCCTTCCCGGCTGGTGCGTTCCAGCTGGCCGCGCTGTACATGACCAGGCCGAACAGCAGGAATGTGATGACGTGCACGCCGGTGCAGTATTCGCAGATCGCGTCCACTTCAAACAATTCGACGTAGACGAGGTAAAGCACGAACACGATACCGGTCAGCACCCCGGCCAGCCGGGCCCACCTGATCAAGGCGAGATCCGCGCGCCAGGCCCAGGGGGAGTTGATCGCGGCCATGAACACGTAGAAGGCCAGGCCGAGCACGGCCACCGGGAAGATCCCGAAGATCATCGACTCGGGGCTCGTGGTCACCTTCGTGCAGTTGACCGTGGCATTCACCGGGCAGCCGGCCAGCGCCGTGTCCGTGTAGTGCGTGTACGTCAGGTAGACGGACAGGCCGACACCGGCCAGCGACAGGATGAACGTGGTGAGCGGGAGCCAGCCCGGAACGCCACTGCCGGCCGGCCGGGCCGCCCGCTCGCCTTCCGCCGCGGCCGGGCCGCCGGACTGCGCTGGGCGGCCGCGGCCGGGACCCTGCCCTGCCTGGCCGCCCCTGGCGGCCCGGCCGGCGGCCGGGCGGCTGCCCGCGCCTTGCCGGCTGCCCCCGCCCTGGCTGTTGCTCCCGCCCTGCCGGCTGCCCTGGCCTGACCTGCTGCGCTGCGGCGCGGCACCGCCGGGCTTGCCCGGCGTGCGCCCGGCCCCCGCCCGGGCCCGCTGGGAGCCGGCCATCAGAGCGAGCCCTCGATGGCCTGCACCGCCGGCGTGCAGGCGGTGGCCGGCTGGTTGCCGGTGAGCTTGCAGATCGCGGCGGTGATCATGTTGGCCGTGCCGTCGGCACCCTTCGCGATGTCGCTCGACGGGTCCTTGAGCGCGGCGGCCACCTGAGCCCAGGTTCTGGACTGCAGCACGGTATAGCTGTAGCTGGCCCCGCTCACCATGAACTTGTTGCCGAAGTCGATGAACGGTATCGAGCCGGCGTCGGCCTGCGGGACCTGCGGCGGCGCATCGTACTTGGCCAGCACCGCGGACTGCGCAGCGGTCGGTGCCTGCAGGGTGGCCTTATTGACGTCCTGCATCTCGACGGGGGTAAACGTGATGTACTTGCTCGTGTACGTGGACTTGTAGAACGTCAGCGTGGGAATGCTGGCCGGGGTATCCGATGCGCTGGAGTGAATGAACTTCAGGCCGGAAAATGTGCCGAATCTGCTCAGCGCGACCGTCATCGCCCACCGCTCGGTGCCGCAGAACGGGCAGTACTCCGCGCCCATGTAGAGCACCTCGGGCTTGCCGTTCTGGGTCAGCGGGGTCCCGCTGATCGGGATGATGGTCTTGGGATTGGCGGTGCCCTTGCCCACCGACGCCAGCGTGCCTGCCGGGACGCTGGTGATCTCATGGACGAGGCCGGCCGAGACCGTGCCTTTGCCCGATCCGGCAGACGCCGGACCGCTCAGGGTCTTGACGACGACGAAGGCCACCACGATCGCGAGCACGGCGGCGACGCTGCCGCCGGTGAGCAGCACCCGCTTGCGGCGCTCGGCCCGCCGGGCAGCGGCCTGCTGCGCGGCTATCTTTTCCCGGGCGCTCTGCCGCCGGTTTCGCTCCGCCTTGCCCATTCTTGCCCTGCCTTACGCGATGGATTCTCCTGGATTGACAACGTAGGGCGCAGCCGTCTCGTTCGCGCTTTACCGCCAGGGCCAGCCCCGCAGCCGTGAACCGCGCGAGAAACTGACTCCGGAATACGCTGCCGGCCCCATGTTATGGCGCGAGGCGCCACGAGGACGCCGCTCCCAGGCAAGCGCAACTTCCTGAGCGCTAGCTGAAGGCTGCCTGGCTGCTCGGTCAGCGTCCGGGCGGGCCACTAGCCGGGGTGCCCCGCTCATTCGCGGGCCGCCCGGCCCATCCGTACCCATCGGCTGGCTGCCGGGGCAGGAGGGTGCCGCGGCGTTGCCCGTTGCCCGGATCGCACCCTTGACTTCAGGCTGGGATGATGGATCCGGAGGGGTGCAAATGCGTCTGCTACGCCATGTAAACTGCGCGGATGCCTATGTGAACATGCTCTACAGCCGTATCTGCGTTAGAGTCAGGTAGTGCCGACGTACCGGATCAAGGAAGCCGCCGACCTCATCGGGGTCAGTGGCGACACCCTCCGCCGCTGGGCCGACGCGGGCCGGATAAGGGCGGTCACCGACTCCTCGGGGCGGCTGGCCGTTGACGGGGTAGCGCTCGCCCGCCTCGCGCAGGAGCTTGCCGAATCGGGTGATCACGGGGAGGGCAGGGCCGTGATCGCCCATTCGGTACGCAACCGGTTCAGCGGCCTGGTCAGCCGCGTCGTCCGCGACACCGTGATGGCTCAGGTCGAGATCCAGGCGGGGCCGCACCGGTTCGTGTCGCTACTGAGCCGGGAGGCCGCCGACGAACTCGGCCTCGAGCCCGGAATGCTCGCGGTCGCGGCCGTTAAGGCGACCAACGTGTCCATCGAGATCCCGACGATCCGCTGATCTCCGGCTGGCGAGATCTGACCTTAAGGAGTGCATCGTGCGCCGTCTGACCTTTATCGCAGCCGGGCTGGCCGCCTGCGCGCTGGCTGGCTGCTCAAGCAGCAGCCCGGGAGGCTCGGCAGGCGGGAGCAGCTCAGCGTCCTCGTCCGGATCGATCACCGTGTTCGCTGCGTCGTCGCTCACGGGAGCCTTTAACCAGCTGGCACAGCAGTTCGAGACCCTCCATCCGGGGGACAAGGTGACGTTCAGCTTCGGGCCGAGTTCCGGCCTGGCCACCCAGATCATCAATGGCGCGCCAGCGGACGTGTTCGCCTCGGCGGCTCCCGCGAACATGCAGCAGGTTGTCACGGCCGGCGATGCGTCCAGCCCGTCGAACTTCGCCAGGAACATCTTGGAGATCGCCGTGCCTCCGTCCAACCCTGCGCACGTCACATCTGTTGACAAGCTGGCGAGGTCGTCGGTAAAGGTGGCGTTGTGCCAGCCGCAGGTGCCGTGTGGGACAGTGGCAGCGGAGGTATTCAAGAATGCCGGGATCCAGGTCACGCCGGTCACGCTGCAACCGGACGTGAAATCTGTGCTGGCCCAGATCGAGACCGGCAATGTCGACGCGGGCATGGTCTATGTGACCGACGTGCTGGCCGCGGGCAGCAAGGTCAAGGGCATCACGATCCCGGCCGCCGACAACGCATCGACGACCTACCCGATCGCCCCCATCAGCAAGAGCAGCCACGTATCCGTCGCGCAGGCTTTCGTCGCCTACGTGCTGTCGCCGGCCGGCCAGCAGGTGCTCACCGCGGCCGGCTTCGAGAAGCCCTGACCATAGATCCGGGGCGGCCGCCGATGACCGGCTCACGGCCGCCGCGCCTGACGGCCAGCGAACGGGCCCGGCGTGCCGCCCGGGGCGGTGCATCGAGATCGGTACCGGCGCCCCTGCTCGCGCCGGCGCTGGTAGCGGCGGGGTTCCTGGCGCTGCCGCTGGCCGGGCTGATCATCCGCGCGCCCTGGAGCAGCCTCGGGACGGCGCTGACCGGGTCGGACGCAACGCAGGCCCTGGTTCTCTCGCTGTGGACCGCATCGGTGGCCACGGCGATCTCGCTGGTCATCGGGGTGCCGCTGGCGTGGGCGCTGGCCCGTGGCAGCTTTCCCGGACAGCGGCTGCTTCGCGCCCTGACCACCCTGCCGCTGGTACTCCCGCCCGTGGTGGGCGGGGTCGCGCTACTGCTGGCGTTCGGGCGCACCGGGCTCATCGGCAGGTACCTGGACTCCTGGTTCGGGCTGACGATCCCGTTCTCGCCCGTCGCCGTGGTGATGGCCGAGACCTTCGTCGCGATGCCGTTCCTTGTCATCACCGTCGAGGGGGCGCTCCGCTCGGCCGACCAGGGCTTCGAGGAAGCCGCGGCCACCCTGGGCGCGACACGGATGACCGTGTTCCGGCGGGTCACGGTGCCCATGATCGCCCCGTCCCTGGGAGCAGGCGCCGTGTTGTGCTGGGCGCGGGCCCTGGGCGAGTTCGGCGCGACGATTACCTTCGCCGGCAGCTTCCCCGGTCGCACCGAGACCATGCCCATCGCCGTGTACTACGCGCTGGAGACCGACCCCGACGCGGCGATCGCGCTGAGCCTGGTGCTGCTGTTTGTTTCGGTCGTGGTGCTGGTCTCCCTTCGCGACCGCTGGGTGCGCGGCGGCTCATCTCCGTGACGGATAACAGCGGCGGCGGCCTGATCGTCGATGCTGAGGTCAGCCGCGGGGACTTCACCCTCACGGTCTGTCTGGCCGCGGCGCCCGGTCAGGTGGTCGGCATCCTGGGGCCGAACGGGGCAGGAAAGTCCACCCTGCTCAGTGCGCTGGCCGGCCTGACGCCGGTTGCCGCTGGCCGCATCACGCTCGCCGGGCAGGTGCTCGACGACGCGAGTACCGGAGCATTTGTCGAGGCAGCGGGACGGCCGGTCGGTTTCGTGTTCCAGAACTACCGGCTGTTCCCGCACCTGAACGTGGCCGACAACGTGGCCTTCTCCCCCCGCGCCCGCGGACTGGGGAAGCGGGCCGCTCAGGCAGCCGCCAGCCACTGGCTCGGCCGGCTGGGCCTGACCGGCCTGGCCGGCCGCAAACCCGGTGACCTGTCGGGCGGGCAGGCACAGCGGGTCGCGTTGGCACGCGCCCTGGCCGGACAGCCTGCGCTGCTCTTGCTGGACGAACCGCTGTCAGCGCTGGACGCCGGCACCCGGCTCGACGTCCAGACCGAGCTCAAGCGCCACCTGACAGGCTTCCAAGGGCCGTGCCTGCTGGTCACCCACGACCCGCTGGAAGCACTCGTGCTCGCCGACAGGCTGCTTGTCCTCGAAAACGGGCGGATCGTCCAGGAAGGCTCGCCCGCACAGGTAGCCCGCCGGCCCGCTACCGAATATGTCGCGAAGCTCGTCGGCCTGAACCTGTATGCCGGCCGAGCGGACGGCCCCCTCGTGACGCTCAGCGGAGGCGCGGCCCTTACCGTTCCGGACCACGGCGTGCATGGTGACGTGCTCGTCGCGATCCGCCCATCCGCGCTGATCGTCAGCAGCCAGCGACCCCAGGCGACCAGCGCTCGCAACACCTGGCAGGCACGCATCGCCGGGCTGACGCTGCTGGCCGACCGGGTCCGGCTTGAGCTCGATGGCCAGCCACCGGCACTGGCCGACGTCACGCCGGCGGCAGTAGCAGAGCTATCGCTCAGCCCGGGCAGCCTGGTCTGGGTCACCACCAAAGCCACCGACCTTGAGGTCTACCCGCGCGCTGACGGCCAGGCAGGCTAGTGTCCCGGTTCGGAGATGCGTGAGCAGTAGCGGCAGATGCGGTCGATGATCTGGTCGGCGGTCTTGGTCCACTTGAAGGGCCGGGCATGGCTGTTCCAGGTCTTGATCCAGTTCTCCAGTGCGGTGGTGAGCT
>WNGB01000075.1_pt1 | contig 179353 bp, 154 predicted proteins | sample 5400681 | NCBI WGS metagenome assembly WNGB01 (sample SAMN13153367, study PRJNA577476) | soil metagenome | isolation source: 115 cm soil or saprolite under grassland replicate 2 | place: USA:California | collected 2016-06-15 | reverse complement strand
AAGGTAAGGCTGGCTGCCCTCGTCCTGCCTCCCGGCCGCCACAACCGGTCACCCCGGCACACAGGAAGGCCAGCGAACCACCAGGCAGATAACCCCCGCACCCCGCTTCCCGGATCCTCCCTGCCCCGCCGCCCGGCATAATCCGCTCCCGGGCGGCCGCGTCAAGGGCGCCTGCGGCGCCGCCACGGCGGGCGCTACGCGCCCCTTGACCCGCCCGTCCGCTCGCAGAACCCGGCAGCTATCAGGGACAGGGAACGGAATTGCGCGGCCCGAAACCCCAGTCGCCATGCCTGAGAACCCAAAATCGGCTCAGTTGTGGTTACTGGCCGATGCAGGTAAGGCGGCTCGGCGCTCGTTCTCTCGTGACCTTCACCATCACTCAGCGTGATGCCGTCTATCGACTTAGTATGCGCGTCCAAAGATGAGCCGCTTCCCGTATGCGGACCTTTGATTGCACCGAACGCACCTGCCTTCCTCCGCCGCGCCTTCAGCCGGAATGCATCGCGGGGTGGCCGATGTCGCGGCCTTGATGTCGACCTCGCACTCCGGCTGGCCGCAGTGGAACGCCATCGCCCAGCCGGTCTTGACTGCCTCGGCAAACTCCGCCCACGAGTTCACCGTGGCCGTGTGGGAGTCCCTGAAGTCGGTTGCCCGCTGCAGCAGCAGGCTCTGCATCGCGTTGAGCTCGAACGCCAGCCGGGCGGGCGCCGAGTCGAGGGAGACTGGCGACTTGCCCTCGCCGAGCCGGGTGGACATCAGTGCGGAGCCATCAGCCAGGTCACGGGGGCCGAGCTCGAGCCGGACCGGCACGCCGCGCAGTTCCGAGTCGTTGAACTTGAACCCGGGGGAGAGCTGGGGCCGGTTGTCCACGTGCGTCCGGATGCCCGCCCGCCGGAGCCTGTCGGCCAGTTCCCTAGCTGGCGGCAGTACCTGCTCGGCTTGGTCGCCGCGGCCTATCGGCACGATCACCACCTGGTACGGAGCGAGCAGCGGGGGAAGGACGAGGCCCTTGTCGTCACCGTGCGTCATGATCACGCCGCCGACCATCCGGGCGCTCATGCCCCACGACGTGGTGTGGCAGTACTCCAGCTCGCCGCTCTCCGCCGCGTACTGAATGTTGAACGCCTTGGCGAAGTTCGTGCCCATGTAGTGCGAGGTGCCGGACTGAAGGGCTCGCCCGTCGCGCATCATGCCTTCGACCGTGTACGTCCGCTTGGCGCCCGGAAACCGCTCGCCCGCGGTCTTCTCGCCGTCGACTACGGGCATGGCGGCGATCTCGCGGGCCACCTTTGCGTAGAGATCGAGCGCGAGCAGCGTCTCCCGCATCGCGTCGGCCTCGTCGGCGTGCGCGGTGTGACCCTCCTGCCAGAGGAACTCGGTGGTGCGCAGGAACATCCGCGGCCGCATCTCCCAGCGGACCACGTTCGCCCACTGGTTCAGCAGCATCGGCAGGTCACGGTGCGAGCTGATCCACCTGGCCATCATCTCGCCGATGACCGTCTCCGACGTGGGCCGGACGATCAGCGGTTCCTCGAGTTCCTTACCACCTGCGTGGGTGACCACGGCGAGCTCGGGGGAGAAACCATCGACGTGCTCGGCTTCGCGCTGCAGGTAGCTCTCCGGGATCAGCAGCGGGAAGTAGGCGTTGTCGTGACCGGTTTCCTTGATCCGCCGGTCGATGTCGGCCTGGAGCAGTTCCCAGATCCGGTAGCCGTAGGGGCGGATGACCATCGTGCCCCTGACCGGTCCCCGGTCCACGAGCTCAGCCTTGAAGACGAGCTCGTTGTACCAGGCGGAGAAGTCTTCGCTCTGCTGAGTCACTCCGCGTTCGCCGCGCGCCACACGCAGAGGTTACGGCATCGAGCCGGCTGCTATTCGGCGCCTACTCGTGCCCGTTCTTAGTCCGATCCCGACCGCCGGGCTCAATTCGGCGTGACTGGTCTGGGGTGGCTCCCGAGCGCCGGCTACGCGTGCTCGCGCCTGAGACTACCGGTCACTTTCCGTGACTATTCTGGCCGTGCGCGATCACGTGCCGAGGGCAGGCAACGGACGGTTTCGGTGACGGCCAGCGTGGCACCAGTCCGCACCTGCCCCCGCGAGCCGACCTCACATCCACGGCTGCCATGCCTGATTGCTCATGATCACACGGAACCTGGGCAAGACAGCGTTGCTCACCACCAGGAGGCTGTAACGAAACTTGGGGACCCCAGCTCGGCGCGAGGGCGGCGCAGCCCCAAGTTTCATCCATCCGCGGGCGTCACGTCAGTGACATGAAATCTCTAAACCCGGCCGTAGCGGAGCCGCGCGAGCCAGGCGGTAGCGTCGGCGAACTCGGCGTCGGACGTGCCTGGACGCACCCGCGCTGTACCGCCATCGCGGCGTGGGTAGCTGCCAAGGAACCGCACATTCGCGCACGCACGGCGCAAACCCATCAGGGCCTCGCCGACCCGCGCTTCGTCGATGTGACCCTCGCAATCGATCGAGAAGCAGTATCTGCCCAGCATGTCACCCGTGGGCCTGGACTCCAGCCGGGTCAGGTTGACGCCGCGGACGGCGAACTCGGTGAGAATTTCGGCAAGAGCACCCGGGTGATCCTCGGCCAGGAACGCCACGAGCGAAGTTCGGTCCGAGCCGGTTCTCGCGGGCAGTCGTCCCGGTGTGCTCACGACGACGAAACGCGTCACGGCGCCTTCGTGGTCGTTGACGTCGCTCGCCAGCACAGCGAGCCCATATTTGGGCGCGGCGAAGGCGCCAGCGAGCGCGGCGCCGATCTGCCCATCGGCGGCAAGCCTCGCCGCGTCGGCGTTGCTCGCAGTCGGCCGCCACTCCGCTTCCGGCAGATGGGCGGCGAGCCAGCGGCGGCACTGCGGCTGTGCGTGCGGGTGGCCGCCAACCGACTTGATCTCGTCAAGCTGCGTCCCGGGCCTGGCCAGCAGGGCGAATCCGACCGGTAGCAGGATCTCGGCGCAGATGACGAGGTCGTGTCCGATCGCGAGTTCGTCCAGCGTGGCTGTGACGGCGCCCTCGACCGAATTCTCCATGGGGACCACCGCGCGGACGACCTCTCCCCTACGGACGGCGTCGAGCGTCGCCTCCACGGTCGGATAGGGCCGTGGCTCTATCTCCGCGGCTTCGTCCAGCGTTTGCAGGGCGGCCTCGGTGAAGGTCCCCTCTGGCCCCAGGTAGGCGTACCGATCTGGCATGTGGCTCATGATGCCATCGGTCTGCGGCGGCCGTGCGGGACCTCGGATGTGGCGGGCTGCCGCCGTCGGCGGCTTGCGCCGCTTCGTGGCTGGAATGCCGCGCGTTTCCCGGCTAGAGGTGTGGCAAGGCCCGCATGTCGGCGACCGTCCTCGCGGTGGGAACCCTGCCCTCGTTCCTCGGGGCGCCCTGGGTAGGCACAGCTGGTCGCATGTGACCGAGGCGTGCCGAGCGCACCGACTGCTCCTCCTCGGGCGAGAGCGACTGGACACCGTTGCCACCGGAAACCATCTTCACGTAGGTGCGGGTCTCGCTGCGCCCGTTGATGGAGGTGAGCACAAGGCCGTCACCTGCGGCGTTCAGCAGTGCGACCGAGAACCAGCACCGAAAGTGCGAGCGATATCACGAGACGGAGCCTAGCCGCTCGTCGTTTCCCTAGACACCCATACGGTGGATCTGACCTGCGTCTTCTCCGAATCAGCCGGTGCGTCAGCCTCCTGGTCGGCGTCCCCGCCAGTGGCCCGCTGATTCGGTGCAGCCTCGTGTGTGGGCCTGCCGGGGCCCGAGACGCGCCTGCGGTGTGCCCAGGTGATAATGGGGATAAGCGCGATCGCGCCTAGGCCGAACGAGCTCTGCACGATTCTGCCCGCTATCTTCGGCAGCCAGGCGATCTTCATCAGCGACAGTCCCCACCACGGCAGAGTGACGGTGTAGAAGAGGGCAATGCCGACCGCAACCGCCAGCCGGCGACGGTCTCGCCCATCGCCGACCACCGCACCGATCACCACGACGACCCACGCCAGATGGTGAATCCAGGCCACCGGCGAGAGCAGGACCGCTAGCAGGCCCGTGATCGCCACACCCGCAAGTTCGTCACCGCCGCGTGCCATCCGGCGAGCGGCGGCGAAGCCCACCACTGCGACCAGAGCGGCAACGATGATCCACACTGCCCCTGGCGCGGCGGACGGCAGGAACATGCGCAGCAGGACACCTCGCAGCGACTGGTTCGACGTCCCGGTGTTCGAACCCAGACGGTTGCTGTCAAAGATTGCGTTCGTCCAGTAATAAAGCGAGTCCCTGGGCAGCAGCAGGAATGCGGCCAGCGTCCAGGCGGCGGCGCTGGCGGCTGCTGTTCTCGCCGCATCCCTGCGCCCGGAAAGCCACAGATAGACGATGAAAACGCCCGGCACGAGCTTGACCGCTGTGGCCAGGCCTATGAGCGCTCCTCGGCGCCAGCGCGGCGCGACCACCGCGCAGTCGGCGACGCAGAGGGCCACAAGCAGCATGTCGACCTGGCCGAATCTGATCTGATCACGCAGCGGGAACAAGTAGGCGCACGCGGCGAACAGGGCGGCGTACGCGACGGGCGCGTACCGCCCGGCCTGGGCGAGCAGCGGCCGGAACGCGTAGTGGACCGTAATGGCGAGCGGAATGTAGATGAAGGCGACCCACATCACCTGCGCGGCAGGCCAGGACGCCATGGCGAACGGGACCGCGAACAGCGCCGCAATCGGCGGGTAGGTGAACGCCAACAACTGGGGGGCCTGGGTCAGCGCGTGGTACACGGGCTGGCCATGCAGGACGCTAATGCCACCGGTGCGGTACACATCCAGATCGACAAGACGCTGGTCAGGTGGGTTGGTCAGATAACCCATAACCAGCGGCCGGACAAGCGCGAGCGCCGCAGCCCATGCGACCAGCCCGGGAGCGGCACGCCACAGCGCAGCCACCGTTGGCCGCGCCAGGGTCGACCGCATGGTGGTCATGACGCTGGACACTGAGCCATTGTGCCCCGCCCACGGCTGGGAACGGTGCAGCAGCCCACCAGCGGCGGTGGATCCGCGCTCATGAGCTTGATCGATGTCTAGTTGCTTGTCCTATGACACCGGTAACTAGACATCGATCTGGACTGAGCGAGCCGCTGCGGGTGCACGCGAGCACCATGGCAACCGTAAGCGCCGCAAGGATCGCCGGGGTCACCCCGCTCCGTACCACCGACTGGAGCCAGCCAAGGTCAGCGGGCAGGAGTGCGGCCGGGCCGCGCGCGGGGAGGTAACCAATGGCCAGGGCCGCCGTACGCGCGAGCAGCAGCCAGTCCACCCACGACCACGCGAGCAGCGGCAGCAGCACCCAGGCGAGCGCGTCGTACCAGGGCAGCACATAGGGCCAGGCGAACAGCCAGGCGAGGGTGAAGGCGAGCGCCGCCCCGGCAGCTTCCGCGGTCGCTGCACCAGCGGGCCGGTGCGGCAGCCCGCGCAGAAGAACCACGAGCAGGATCAGCGCGAGGGTGACTGAGCCCACGGACACGACCACGTGTGCGGTTCCGGCCCCGAACGCGGCAGTGAGCACCGTTCGCGTAACGCGCCACGGGGAGCCGATCGACACGAAACTTCGGCCCCGGGCCGTCTGGCTCAGCACATGCGGCCCGCCAACTGCCAGCGCAACCCCCGCCACGAGCGCAAACCCGGCGGCGAGGCAGGCCAGCGAGCGCCAGTTCCGGCGCACGGTCCAGGCCATGCCACCGCCGACGAGGGCCGCTGTCAGCTTCACTGCCGCCCCGAGCCCGGCGAGTGCGCCTGCGGCCGCCCAGCGGCATATCGTGCGCCAGGACGCGGAGCCGTTCGGAATCTTGACGGAGACGATGGCGACGGCGGCGAGCACCAAGGCCGCCGCCTGTGTGTCGACGTGAGCGCCCGCCATCAGCTCGTAGAGCAGCAGGGGGTTGACCGTCCATAGCAGGGCCGCGCGGAGCTGACGACCGCGATCGCCCCGGGCCAGCCAGTGCAGCAGGAGGCCGGCGCCCGCGAAGGCCAGCAGGTTCAGCAGGGACAAAATGAACACCGTCAGCCGGACCGAGGCGCCGCCGGCCAGCCCGGCGAGCGCTTGGCCGCCGGTGGCCAGCGGGCCATACACCGACGGTGTCGTGCGCCAGTCCTCGACAGCACGCCCGACCGGGTCGGCACCGAGCACGTTGGGGCCCGTCGCGTAGGGATCGTGGCCAGTCGTCAGCATCCGGCCGTAGCCTGCGTAGCTGAGGTGGTCGGCAGACCCGAACGGCGGCAAGCAGGCAAGCGCCACCGCGGCGAGGATTCCCGCGATCAGCAGGGCGCGCGGCGACGGTACCCAGCCACGTCGCGCCGCGTACATGCACACGCCTAGCCCGATCGTTCCTGCGACAAGAGCGGCGCCGGCGAGCGCCACCGCGACGTAGGCCGATGGATGCATGACAAGCGAGTACGGCGGCTGGCCCGGCCGCCCAAGAAGGGTTGGCTCCATCGCAGAAGGACCCAGCAGCGCCACCAGGATGGTCAGCCCGATGCTCGTGCCGGTCGCCCAAAGGCCGGCTCGGCCCGCGGTCACCTGCGGGTGGGGGATGATCCGCGTGGCGGCAACGACCGCGGCGCCAGTGCGGCCGCTACATCGGCGAACTGGCGGACTCGGTGCAGCTGGCCGCGCCAGTCGGCACCGGTCGCCCGGTGCGCCAGGTCCACTTCCACTTCGGTAACCCGCATGCCGCGGCGCAGCAGGTCGATGGTGAGCGCGGTCTCAGCGCCGAAGCCGCGGGCGAGCGGCCGCGCGGTCTCGAAGGCGGCCCGGGTCAGGCACCGCTGCCCGTTGAGCGGCTGCGCGGGCTGCCAGCCCGTCGCCCTGGTTATGCCCGCGCCGGACAGCCGCACCACGAACCCGTGCCCGGCGAGCTTCACCCTGTTCGAGAAGACCGCGATCGTCATGTCGGCGGCCCCGGCCCGGACGGGTTCAATCAGCGGGTAGGCATCACTGGCCGTACCCGCGAGATCGGCGTCGAGGAACAATAGGTGGCGCTTCGCCGCGCGGCGCTCGGCGACGTCGAGCAGCCGGACCGCTTCGGCCCCTGTTTCCATGGCAGCGCCCTTGCCACGGCGTCTGCCATGCCGCACCACCAGGGCACCCGCTGCCTCGGCAGCGCCCGCGGTGCCGTCCCGCGAACCGTCGTCCACAACGATCACGAGGTCAACGCCAGGCAGCCGCGCAGCAGCGGTGACGGTCGCGTGGATTCGGTCGCCCTCGTTACTAGCGGGGATGACGGCTGCGGTGTCACCGGTTTCCGACATGGGCCCGATCCTATTGGAGCGTGCCACGGTGAACTGTGCCGCCAGTGAACTAGGCCTGGTGAGCGCGGCTGCTCGCCGTCATGGGATGCCAGCCGTGTCTTCCGCAGCGGCGGTGCTGGTGGGGGCGGTCCCGTCGAGCACAGTGAAGACGGAATCCAGACCGGTCACTTGCAAGATCTTTTGGACCGGGGGGCGCGGGCTCGCCAGCTCGAGCACGCTGCCCCGCTCGCGTGCTCGCTTCATGGCCGAGAGCAAGACATTCATGCCCGTGGAGTCGCAGAACTCTACCCCCGACATGTCAACCACAACCCGGGCGGCGTGATCGGCACTGAGCACGGCCGTGAGTTCCGCCTGCAACCGCGGCGCCGTGTACAGGTCGATTTCTCCGGACGCGCTCACGACCACCTGATCGCCCTGGTGTTGTCTCGAGACCTTTAGCTCCACGTGCGCACCCTACCGGTCGCCGCGGTGGCCGGGCCAGAAGGTGACGCTCAGTGCCCGGATTTGATTCCTTCTCGGTTTACCCAACCGCGCGGTGCTGCGCTGGCGCCGTAATGGCCGTGGCCTCGGCGGTGGGCGCCCGGCTGACCGGGCACACCATGCCTCGCGGGCCGCCACGGCCACACGCGAGTTCGCTGCCGGGCACCGTGATCACATCGATTCCGGCTGCTTGCAGCGCCGCATTGGTATCGGCGTTGCGCTCGTAGGCAATCACCACGCGCGGTGCGATGGCCAGCACGTTGTTGCCGTCGTCCCACTGCCCGCGGCCCGCCGTCAGCGGGTCCACGCCGGTGTCGATGACCCTGAGCCTGTCGATACCCATCGCCTGCGCCGCTGCCTCGAGAAATGGCTGCGCCCGTGACACCCGCAGCACTCCAGGCCCTTCGGCGCGAACAGTGATCGCGTGTGCTTTCAGCGTGTAGGCGGCGGCCGGCAACATGACGACGGTGTCCGCGTCGACCATGGTGCACAGCGTGTCGAGGCGGGCAGGTCCGGCGCCGGGTAGCGGGCCGGACAGGGGAACAGCCAGCACTGTGTGCGCCAGGCCGACATCGAAGACCCGGCGGGCAAGCCGCTCGACCCCGGCCGGAGTGGTGTGATTTCCGGTCCCCACAGCGACAATCCCGGGCGCGAGCAACAGCACGTCCCCACCATCAAGTGGCTCGAGGCCGGGATCGTACAGCCGCTTGGTACCCGCGAACCGCGGGTGGTGCGCGTAGATCAGCTCGAACAGCATCGCCTCCCGCCGCCTTGCGGCAGTCGCCGGGCTTGTCACCGCGACCCGGTCACCGACCCAGACGCTCGAGTCCTTGACGAAGAGCAGGTTAGGCAGCGGATCGATGACGAAGTCGCAGTGGTCAAGCAGTTGGTAGACCACCCCTGCGCCGGGCCTGAGCTCCTCGGGCGTGAGACCGCCAATCATGACCCTGGCGAGCCGCTCAGGATCAAGGTCATTCAGATAGGCGCTCAGACAGGCGCGCAGCTCGTCGCCAAGCCGTGCATCACCGAGCACAAAGGCTATCGCCGCGGTTCTGGCCGGCTGGTACTCCAGCGTGTCCTGCAGCAGTTCGGTGACATATCTGACCTCGACGCCGAGCCGGCGCAATTCCGCCGCAAACGCGTCGTGCTCCTGCTGGGCACGGGCCACCCACGGGATGGCGTCGAAGGATAGGGCCGCCCTATTTCGCGGAGTTATCCGCCGCAGCTCCATGCCCGGCCGATGCAGCAGGACTGTGCCGAGCCGGCCGACTTCGCTGTCCACGCCGTGGGTGTGGCTCACGGTCCCCCCCGGATCCGTCACCTTGCCGTGTGAGCGATACCTCACCGTGAGTATCACCACTTCGACGCTCCGTTACGCCCCCCAGGCTGCCCCCATGGCTGTTGGCCGGTGCCGGAAGCACCGCCCAGACGGTGGTGACCCCGTCATCCGTGTCATCCGTGCGGACTCCCCAGCGCCAGGTGAGATGACTCACGATCGACAAGCCGCGGCCGCCGAGCGAGGACAGCGACGGGCGGGAGGCACGGGGCCGGGTCACCGCGCCACCGTCTGTGACAGTGACCTCCAGCATGTCGCCTTGCCGGGACCACCCAACGCGCACCTGGCCCCCTGGCAGCGGATGTGCGTGCCGCAGCGCGTTACTCAGCAGTTCGCTGACCACAAGGGCCGCATCCTGCGCCGCAGGTTTGCCGATTCCGGCGCCAAGCAGGTCATCCGTTAGCCGACGGCGAGCGACCGCGACGCTGGCGGGCACGTAAGGGAGCAAAACCGTGCTCGACGCACCCACCTCCCTCGGCTGGGCAGCCGCCAACGCCAGTCAGAACGCCTAGATCCCCAAGGACCTGGTACGAGCGGAAATGCCCCGCCGAAGCGGATCGGAAACCGCATGGTGCTCATGGTGTGGAAATAGCTAGTGAAACACCAGATGGACGGCTTTCTGCGCGGCTTGCGCACAGGGGCGTTATGGCTTATACGGAATGCTCGACGCCGAATGCCCGGCGTCGCGCGGTATATCGCCGAGCAGTCCTTCGGCGGTCAATGCCCGCACAAGGCCGCCAAGCCCCACGGCCAGGCCGGCTCGCTCCTGCTCGGTGAGGGCGCCAAGAATGCGTTCCTGGCGGTCTCGCCAAGAACGCAAGAGCCGGGCGGCTACCGCGCGTCCCTCGGGAGTGAGTTGCAGCCTGACATAACGCTGATTCGCCGTGTCGCGCCCGCGCCTGATCCAGCCCTTGCGCTCAAGGCCGACGGCCAGCCGGCTTATCGTGCTCTTCTCCAGCCCAAGGAGGCCGGCCAGTTCGCCTTGCGCGATGCCGCGCGCGGCAAGCAGCTCGAACAGCGCTCGGGCCTCGGACGTCGACACGACCGGGCCTGGCGCTGCGGGCGCGGGCTCGGCTTGACCGGTCGCACGGAGCAGCCGACCAAGCAGCTCCTCCAGCTCGGCAAGTGACCCGCCGGGCGCGACCTGCCCTCCAACCTCCCCCACCCAACGGCCCTCCCACCGTCTCAGTTGTATCTTGCAACTCTCTGCTATACCGTGGTCAGCACAATAGTTGTCCGGTGCAACTCTATCCCAGGGCAGAGCATCCAGCGATGAACCGGAACCACGTGAGACCGGGATACGTCCCGGCGGGCCTGCGGCGGCAAATAGGCTCGGCCACATGAGCGGACCCGCGAGACGCGGCCTCAGCGGCCCCGGCACCCTGTCGGGCGCCACGCCGTCGCCGAGCGAAATCGCCCCGCCACCCACCGAGCCGCTGGACAAGCTCGCCGGGCGATATGGCCTGCGGCCAAGCTCTCTCCGTCCGCCATTGCTCTCCTACTGCCGCCAACTGTGGCAGCGACGGCACTTCATCCTCGCGTTCGCTACCGCGCGCAACGTGGCGATGTACACCGAGGCCCGGCTTGGCCAGCTCTGGCAGGTTCTTACACCGCTGCTCAATGCGGCCGTCTACTTTCTGATCTTCGGCGTGCTGCTCGGCACGAGCCGCGGGATACCCAACTTCGTCGCTTTCCTGGTCACCGGAATCTTCATTTTCAACTTCACCCAGCGATCGTTTCTTGTCGGCTCGCGCGTCATCAACGATCACCTCTCGCTCATCCGGGCGCTGCGCTTTCCCCGCGCCAGCCTGCCGCTCGGCTACGTCGTTCTTGAGCTGCAGCAGCTGCTGCTGTCCATGCTTGTGCTCTTCGCCATCGTGCTGATCACACGCGAGCCGGTTACCTTGTACTGGCTCCTGCTGATCCCGATACTCGTGCTGCAGGCGCTGTTCAACGTCGGCGCGGGGATGATGATCGCACGGGTGGGCGCTGGGGTTGCCGACTTCAGCCAGCTCCTGCCGTTTCTGCTGCGGACCTGGATGTACGTATCCGGCGTGATCTTCAGCATCAACACCCTGTCCGCTCTCAAGCATCACGCAAAGCTGCAGGCGGTGCTGCACGCCAATCCAGCGGCCGTTTACATCGACTTGGTCAGATACGCGCTGCTCAAGTCGCAGCGGCTCAGCGCGCCTGGCGCCAAGCCGTACAACGCCTACCGCTGCGGCTATTACAACCTGCACAAGGACCTAGAGCCCTACTGGTCGGCCTACTGCCACGCACCGCCGCTGTCCAGCCCGTCGGCGCTGTGGCTGCTCGGCGCCGCGTGGGCGGCGGTGGCGCTGGTGATAGGTTTCGTGTTCTTCTGGCAGGCGGAGGCGAGGTACGGTCGTGGCTGACCCCATGGTCGTCGTCGATGACCTGCACATCGTCTACCGTGTATTCGGGGCGGGCGGCGACAAGGGCACAGCCGCTACCGCGCTTTTGCGTCTGCTGCGGCGCCAACGCCGACCGTCCATCCGCGAGGTGCACGCGATCCGCGGTGTCTCATTCGTGGCATACCGCGGCGACGCCGTCGGCATCATCGGGCGGAACGGCTCGGGCAAGTCCACACTGCTGCGTGCCATCGCGGGGCTGCTTCCCCCTGACCACGGCGCCGTGTACACGACCGGCGAAGCGTCGCTGCTCGGCGTGAACGCCGCGCTCATGGACGACCTCACCGGCGACCGCAACGTCGTGCTCGGCTGCCTGGCGATGGGGATGACCAGGCAGGAGGTCAAGGAGCGCTACCAGGGGGTGGTGGACTTCTCCGGTGTCGGTGAGTTCATCGACCTGCCAATGCGCGCTTATTCCACCGGCATGGCCTCGCGGCTCCGGTTCGCCATCGCCTCCGCGAAGAGCCACGACGTGCTGCTCATCGACGAGGCGCTTGCTACCGGAGATGCCGAGTTCCGGCGCAAGAGCCACAAGCGGATCGAGGAACTGCGCGGGCACGCCGGCACGGTCTTCCTCGTCGCGCACAACCTCAACGAGATCGAGGAGACATGCAACCGGGTGATCTGGCTCGAAAAGGGCAAGGTCATGATGGACGGTGAGAATGTCCGCGGCATCATCGACGCCTACGTGGAGGCGTCCGGCGGTGAGCGGCGTGAGCGTACCCCGGTAACCAGCTGATCAGCGTGCCAGGTCGCTCGTGGCGACATCCGCCGCGGCCGTGGAGGCCGCAGTCGGCGTGGTTGCCCGCTGCAGCCGAAGCCACATGATCGTGCCACCGCCAGGCCTGGACCTGGCCTGGACCTCGGCGCGCTGGGCATGGGCAAGCCGTCGGACGATGTAAAGGCCAAGCCCGATCCCGCCGAACCGGCGCCGGTCTCCGGCCTCACTCTGGACGAACCGCTCGAAGATGCGTTCGTGATCACCCGGCGAAATGCCGATTCCTTCGTCTTCCACGGTCACGTCGATCGATTCTGCCGAGGCCTGCGCCCGCACGCCGACGGTGCCGCCCGCTGGCGAATACTTGAACGCGTTTTCGAGTAGCTGGCCGACAATGACGTCGGTGGCCATCCCGTCGCCGAAGGCCATGGGAAGGTCGAGAGGAATGTCGGCGAGCAGCGTGTGCTTGTCCGACAGCGGCCGGAACGCGACCGTGGCGGCACGCAGCAGTGCGGCCAGATCGAATGGGCCGTTGGTCACGGTGAGCTCGTCCGCGCCCGCCCGGGAACCGAGCAGCAGCTGCTCGACCAGGCGGCCCAGCGATCCCGCCCGCTCGGCGATCGTCGCAGCCGCACTGCGCCGGTCGGCGTCGGTCAGCTTCTCCCACCGCGTGGCAAGGGTGCTCGCGAAGCCCTGGACGACGGTGATCGGGGTGCGCAGCTCATGGCTCGCGGTCGCAAGAAACAGATCCTTCGCCTCGTCAAGCTCCTTGGCCGCCGTGACGTCGCGGAAGTCAAGCACCCGCTCGTCCCCGTCCGCGAGCGCCGTGCAGAGGACATCGAGCCAGCGGCCATTGGCCTGTTTGTGCGTGAGCTTCGAGCCGGGTTCCGGCAGCGGAAATGGCGGTGGCTGGCCGGTCAGCTCTTCCGCGGACACGCCGGTCAGCCGGTGCGCGGCTGGGTTCCACTGCCGAACGAGCCCTTTCGAGTCGAGCACCGCGATCCCGTCGGCGCTGGCGTCGATCACCGCACGCTCGTGCGCTCGCTGCCTGACAACCTCCTCGAACGCCATCGCGTTGGTGAGCGCCACGCCAGCGTGACCAGCGAGCAGCTCAAGCAGTTCGAGCTCGACGTGCCCAACCTTGCGCCTGCTGTACAGCGCGTAAAGCGCTCCGTACGGCCGACTCCCCAGGTGCGACAACCCTATTGCGATCGTGTGCAGCCCCGGCAGCTCGGACCAGATCATGCCGTCGAAGCGGCCGGTCTCCCCGGTGGCCATCATTACCGTCTTGCCGCTGCGCATGAGCTCATCGACAAGGCTGCCCGGTAGCGCCGCGATGCGGCCGCGTAGCCGCTCCGGCAGCCCATTCATGCTCACCAGGCGGAGCTGGCCACCCTCGATCAGGACGAAGCCGCCCGCATCGGCCCCGGTGAGCTCGCGCAGGCTCGCGGCGATACGGTCAAGGACCGACTCAAGGTCACGCTGCGCATTCATATCGGCGACCACATCACCCAGGCGCCGCACCACCCGCGCGCGCTGTGCCATGTGATGTCTGGCCGCATCGTCCTGGCCGACCCGGTGGCACACGTTGACCCAGCCGATAACCTCGCCGCCCGCATCGCGCAATGCGCTGGTGTCGATACGAACGTCAAGCACACCACCGTCTCGTCGGATGCGGCGGGTCGCGAACGAGATCTGGCCGCCGCTGCGCACCCGCTCCAGCACGCCGTTGTGCTCCGCCATCAGCTCGTCGGGGATGATCTGCGGATCGCGCCCCACCACCTCGGTGGCCGCCCAGCCGAACATTCGCTCCGCAGCGGGATTCCACAGCAGCACGGTCCGGTCCGTGTCGAACGCGATGATCGCATCGGCGGCGTACTCAATGACCGCGCGTGCCGTCGCGTCCATCCGGTCCTGCCGTCGCAGCCGCATCGGGGCAGCCTGGGTCGCCGCGTGCCGCTGGGGCAGCTCATCGGAGTGGTCGGGTCCCACCACGCCATGGTGCCATCGCGAGTGCGCCGCCGGCAGGTGGCTTGCGGATATGGGTCGTGTCAGCTCAGCGCCCAGATCTCCCCGCGATTGCTGTAGCAATCCTGCTGGACCAGCTGCGTGCCGTTCGTGCTGCTGTCGCCCGGGTCGTCAAGGCACTTCTGCGAGTTCAGGTTCTCAAGCTGACCGGCTGCCCCTACCACCCACAGTTGGTTCGCGTTGGTGCTGACATTGGTGTTGCAGGTAAAGAGCTCCAGCCGCGCGCCGTCAAGCAAGCTGTGCTTCGTCAGGTCCAGGCATTTGCCGTGGATTCGCAGCGAGCCATCAAGCCCGATGGTCCACTTCTGTGCGCTCTTGCCATTGCAAGTGTAGATTTCGATCTTGGTGCCATTCGCTGTGCGGTTGGCCGTGTCGTCCAGGCACTTGCCAGCGACACCGGCCTGGACGGGACTGGCGGGCAGTGTCCAGGCCTGGTTGGCGCCGCCGTTGCACGTCCAGATCTCCACCTGCTTGCCATTTGTCGTGCTGTGGCTGGTGTCATCCAGGCACTTACCTGACGCCGGGTTGAACAGCTCACCGGCGAACCCGACGATGTACCACTGCTGGTTCGCGCCACCGTTGCAGGTCCACAACTGGATCTTCGAGCCGTTGGCCGTCCCTCGGTTGACGATGTCCATGCACTTGCCGTGGACGGTCAGCACCCCGGCGCCACCTGGGTTGCCGTTTGGCCGGTACGTCCAGTTTTGCGCGTTGGTGCCGTTACAGGTCCAGATGTCGACCTTGGTGCCGTTCGCGGTTCGGTTCTTGAAGTCGTCCAGGCACTTGCCGGCCAGATGCAGGCGCACGGGGCCCGCGACCGGGTGGAAGCCGGTGATCAAGGAAGGAACCCGGACGAGGTTGAAGGTCACCGAGTCGCTCGCGTGGCTCGAATCGGAGGCGGTGACTGTCACCTTGCTGGTGCCCGCACTGGTGGGCAGCGTGCCTGAGATCACGCCGGTGGACGGGCTGATGGACAGGCCCGTGGGCAGGCCGGTTTGGGTGTAGGCGAGAGTCTCGCCAGCCGCCGAGTCGATCGCGCCGATGGGCAGGTTCACGCGGCTGCCAACCTTGTAGTCCTGGGTGCCCGGGTTGATGACGGAAACGACGTTTGTCGTCACAGAGTTGCGGAATGCCGACGTGCCGTCCGGGGTGCCAAAGCCGGTTGGGCCGTCGTAGCCGACCTGTGCCTGGCACACGTACGGCCGGATCGTTTCGCAGGTTCCGTTCGATCCTGTGGTGACGTCGTTCAGGCCTGTTGGCGCTCGGGTCTGGTACAGGTACGACGACGGGTAGGTGCCCGGCGCCGGCGACCCGGCGAGCGCGTACACCGATGCGACGATCGGTGTGGCCGCGCTTGTGCCGGCCGCGGCTAGCCAGCCAGCTGGTGTGGCAGGTATCGGATACGTGTCGTAGACGGAGATTCCAGCCGGTCCGTCAGCCACCGCCGACACGTCATTTTCTGTGCGGTTCAGGCAGCCGCTGTCCTTCTGCCAGGACGCCTTCGCGCCGCCGGCGGAGCAGCCGGATCCCGTCGCGCCGTCAGCGTTGTTCCAGACGGTCTCGTCCCACCCCCGCGTCACGTTCGGGTTCTGGGTCAGGAACGTGCCGCCGACCGAGGTCACGAGCGGGGACGATGCCGGGAAGCCGGTGCTGTACCCGAAGTCTCCGGAGGCGAAGGTCGCCGCGACGCCCGGGTGGTCGAAGAAGGCGCCCTCGAAGAGTGAGTCGCCCGGGTAGTCCAGGCCGCTCCAGCTGTTGGACACGAACTTTGCGCCCAGGCGAACCGCGCTGTTCTCGGCCGTGCCCAGGTCCGTGAAGAGGTCGGTCTTGGCCTCGATGAGAACGATGCTGCAGTTGGGGCAGATCGCGGACACCATGTCGAGGTCGAGTGACTCCTCGAACTCCCAGCCACCCGTGCCAGACGGGTCTTGGCCAGGCAGTGGGGTCGCCTGCCCGTTCTGGTTCAGCACGGTCAGACACCCAGCGGTGGTGCCGATGCCGTTGGCGTTCGCGCACGGCGGCAGGCCGTACTGCCGTCTGTAGTTGACCAGGTCGCTCGCGGCATTCGGGTCGTCGTAGGCGTCCACGACCGCGACCGCCTCGCTGCTGCCGCCGGTTGACGAGGCCGAGGCCAGGTTGTAGGCGCTCTGCAGGTCCACCGGGCCGTAGCTGCCTGACACGGGCGCGGCGGCGTGGGTGACGAACGGGCTCTGCCCCCCGCTGCGCACACGCGACTGGCACTGCATCTGGCCAAGCCTGGTCGGCGCGGCACAGGCCTGGCGCGTGCCAGCCGGGAGGTTGGCGGCGTGCGCCACGCCCATGGGGCGTTCAGCGGCTGGCGGCCCGCTGCTTGCTGGGGGGGCCGCGGCACTGGGCGAGGCACCGGCGGGTGCTGCGGCTAAGCCAAGCAGCCCGAGGCTCGCCGCCGCGACGACCGCTCCAGCCTGACGCGGGGAAATGGGTGCGCGCATGGGGATCCTCCCAGGGCTCCGGCGGACCTGGGGTGGGCAGGGCTCGCCGCGACGGTACTCAGTGGCGCCGCGCCAGCTGGCCCCGTTATGTCAGCGACGGGCAGCTCCCCCGGAGCGCGACATCCCGGAAAAAGATCTATCAACCCGCTGGGCGTCATGGCAATAAGCCCAGGAGTGAATAACACATAACGCTACCTTGTGTGATGGAAAATGGCTTCCGGGTGACGGAACCTCGACCCGGTCGGCTGGCGTCCAACAAATATGAAGATTCTCGCGACATCGACGGCCGCCGTGGTTACCGCAGCGGTGCTTATTTTGGTTACGGCGTGCGGCTCACAGCAGGCCAGCGGGGGCGCCAGCACCAGTTCGCCGCGGCCGTCGGTGTCGCTGAACATAGCGGTGCAGCCCGGCGCGCACACGGCCGCCCACCGCTGGACTCTCACGTGCGGACCGGTCGGTGGCAGCCTTCCCGGCCCCGCGTCCGCGTGCTCCGTCCTGCACCGGGTCAAAGATCCATTCGCACCGGTACGGCGGGGCGTGATGTGTCCGATGATCTACAGCGGCCCGCAGACCGCCACCGTCAACGGCACCTGGTACGGCAGGCAAGTGACGGCCAGCTTCTCCCGGGAGAACGGTTGCCAGACGCAGCGCTGGAACCGTATCGCGGCGGTATTCGGGCCGTACGCGACTCCCTCCATGGGGCGGGGCTGACCACGCTGAGGAAGCTGACCGCGCGCTGAGGAAGCTGACCGCGCTGAGGCACCGCCACGCTGTTGGTTACTTGAGCAGCCGCGACAGCCGACGATCGGCGAGGGGCTTCCCGCCGGTCTGGCATGTAGGGCAGTACTGCAGGGCAGAGTCGGCGAATGACACCTCTCTGATCGTGTCTCCGCAGACGGGGCAGGGCTGACCCGCCCGCCCGTGCACCCGCAGACCCGTTTTCTTTTCCACCTTCAGGCCCCCGGCCGCCAGTCCCGCCGACCGCTTCACCGCGTCGCGCAGGGTGGTGACGATCGCGGCATGCAACGCGGCCACCTCGTCGGCGGTCAAGCTCGCGGCCAGCTTGTACGGTGACATCTTCGCGACGTGCAGTACCTCGTCGGAGTAGGCGTTCCCGATCCCGGCGATGATGCCCTGGTCGCGAAGGACTCCCTTGATCTGGGTTCTGCGGCCGGCCAGCAGCTTGGCCAGCGCCGCCACATCGAAGGCCGGGTCCAGTGGGTCCGGGCCGAGCGAGGCGATTCCCGGCACGTCCGACGGATCACGCACCAGGTATACAGCGAGGCGTTTTTGCGTTCCTGCCTCGGTCAGGTCGAATCCCGATCCGTTATCCAGCAGAACGCGAAGCGCGAGTGGGCTCTTGCCCGGGCGCGGCGGAGCGGTCGGCAGTTCGTCACGCCAGCGCAGCCAGCCGGCCCGGGCCAGGTGTGTGACCAGGTGCAGCGAGGGTTCTTCTCCGCACGACAGATCCAGGAACTTACCGTGCCTAAAGACATCGCGGACAGCGAGGCCGGCCAGCGCGGTCAGTGGCGGGTCGTAGGTCTTCAGCACGGAGATCGCGGCCACGTCGACCCGCGCGACGGCGTGGCCGACCGCGTGATCGCGCAGAAAACCTGCGAGCGCCTCTACCTCCGGGAGTTCCGGCATGTAAAAGAGTCTGCCTGACAGGAGAGAGTGGATCTACCGCTTGTTTGCGCCAAGCAGACGCGGCCGGCTCGTGGGCGAGGAGGGAGTTGAACCCTCACGTCCTTGCGGACACACGGACCTGAACCGTGCGCGTCTGCCATTCCGCCACCCGCCCAGGGCAGTGAGCAAGGTTAGCACGCCGCCGACCACACCGCTCCGCCGATACGATCGTATGGAAACCGGGGAGGGAGGTACCTCGTTGGGAGTTCTGCAGCGCTTCGAGCGCCGCCTCGAAGGCTTGGTAGAGGGCGCCTTTGCGCGCGCCTTCAAGTCGGAGCTGCAACCAGTCGAGATCGCGAGCGCGGTCCAGCGTGAGATGGACGACCGCGCCGCCATCGTGGCGCAGGGTCGGACCCTGGTGCCGAACGACTTCGTGGTGGAGCTGGCCGAATCCGACAATGAGCGGCTTGCGGTGTACGCCGGCAGCCTCGGCGTCGAGCTTGCCAACCTGGCGCGCGACTACGCCAAGGAGCAGGGCTACTCCTTTGTCGGGCCGGTGCGCATGCGGTTCCAGGGTGTACCCGACCTGACCACGGGAACCTTCCGCATCCGTTCCGGGGTAATCCGCGGATCTACCGTGGAAGGCGGCGAGATCCGGCAGCCCGCAAGCGATCTGCCACGGTCCCAAGGCGGTTTCCCCGGGAGCCCGCGGCTGGTTGTCTCCGGCAGTGGCGTCTCACCTGACGGCAGCGCTTTCGGCGGTGACCCGCGGACCTACGAGCTGACCACACCCGTCACGCTGCTGGGCCGAGGCACCGACTGCGACCTGCGGCTGGTCGACCCGGGCGTGTCACGCCACCACGCGGAGCTGCGGATGGAGGACAGCGACGTGGTGGTCGTGGATCTGGGATCAACCAACGGTACGTTCGTGAACGGCCAGCCGATCAGGCGCGCGTCCCTTTCAGACGGCTCGCGGGTGACGATCGGCCGGACCACGTTGACGTATCGGATCGATATGGCGGGCTAGGGCGCGGCAGCCTCGACGACCACGAGAGCGGACGCAACCGAAGACAACGGAGCGGAGTCAACATCCAGGACCACGCAGCGGACGCGGCATCGAGGACCGCGCGGCAGACTGGCGCCAGACCGACTCAAGGAAGCATCGCCCGATGAACGAGCTAACCCTCAAGCTCATCCAGCTGGCGTTCCTGGCCGTCCTCTGGCTTTTCGTGATCGCCGCAGTTGGGGTGGTGCGGACCGATATGTTTGGCCCATCCTCAAGCTCCCGCAAGATGGCGCGGCGACGGCAGAGCCAGCGCCCACCCAAGCAGGCGCGCGCAAAACGGGGCGTGCCAGGGCAGGTGGTGATCACGCAAGGACCACTCGCCGGCACCAGCCTCGGCCTGACTGATCGGCAAATCACTCTCGGTCGCGCCAATGACGCCACGCTCGTCCTCAACGATGACTACGCTTCGAGCCGACATGCCCGGCTTTACCCACACGACGGCCAGTGGATCGTTGAAGACCTCGGTTCGACCAACGGAACGTACCTCGACCGTCAAAAAGTAACCCGGCCAACTCCCGTGCCGGTCGGAGTGCCGATCCGCATCGGTAAGACGGTTCTGGAACTGCGCAGATGACACTTTCACTCCGATACGCGGTCCGCTCGGACGTCGGGCTCCTCCGAGAGGGAAACGAGGACGCAGCTTACGCGGGCCCGCGCTTGCTGGCGGTCGCTGACGGCATGGGCGGCCATGCGGCGGGGGAGGTAGCGAGCGCGGTCGCCATCTCCGCTATTGCGCACCTTGACAACGACGCGCCAGGCGCCGACCTGCTGGACGCTCTCGGTGCCGCGGTCAAGGACGCCAACAGAACCCTGCACGACATGGTGGTGTCGAACCCGGCCTTGGAGGGCATGGGGACGACGCTTGTCGCCATGCTTTGGTCGCCACCGCACATCGCGCTGTGCCATATCGGCGACTCACGCGCCTACCTGCTGCGCGACGGTGAGCTGTTCCAGATCACGCATGACCACACGCTGGTACAGAAGCTGCAGGACGAGGGGCGCATTAGCCCTGACGAGGCAGCCACGCACCCGCAGCGGTCGCTGATCCTGCGCGCTCTTGACGGCAGAGGCGACGCCGACCCGGATCTTTCCATTCGTGAGGCCAGGCTCGGCGACCGCTACGTGCTCTGCTCGGACGGGCTGTCCGGGGTGGTGAGCGCGGAGACGCTGCACCAAACCCTCAGCACCGTGACCGAACCCGATCAGGCCGTCATCCAGCTTGTCGAGCTCGCGAATCGGGGCGGCGGCCCGGACAACATCACGTGCATCGTCGCGGACATCGTGGACAGCGCCGCGGCCAGGAAGGCGCTGACGACGATCCCGGTCCTGGCCGGCGCCGCGTCGAACGGGAGGGCGCTGCAAACTCAGCCGATGGCGCGGCCAGACACCCCGGCCGCGCGGGCCAGTGCCCTCGCCCACACGGCACCGCATACTGCCCCGCAGCCGGCTATCGATCTGGATCGGCCCGACTCGGCAAACGGCAGGCTCACCACGACCGAAGCGGAACAGGACGACGATGGCGGTCCCGGCATGCGGCCGCGCCGCCGCTGGCCGATTGTGACCAGCATCCTCATCGTGCTGTTCGCGGTCATCGGCGGCGGTGGATTCGCGGCGTGGAAATACTCGCAGAGCCAGTACTATGTCGCCGCTGATGGCGCCCAGGTCGCCATCTTTCGTGGCATCAATCAGAAGGTCGCGGGCATCAGCCTTTCGTCGGTCTTCCGGCGCACCGACATACCGCTCGCCGCGGTCCCTACCGATGACCGCGCACACGTCACCTCGACGATCCCGGCCAGCGGCTTGCCAGAGGCGGAGCGCATCGTCGCAACCATCAGCCAGGGAGTGCAGGCCTGCCATACGGCAGAGGTCAGGCTGGCGCATTGGCAGACCGTGGTCGCCCACTGGAAGAAGCCGGCCAGGGGCCAGAAGCCCAAGCCGAAGCCGCCTCGGCCGACGGTGCCGCCGAACTGCCCCGCTGCCGCCGCGAGCGTTCCGCTCAGCATTGCGTCAAGCACACCATCGCCTGGCGCGTCAGGCACGCCATCGCCCGGTGGCGCACGCTCCACGCCGCCCGTATCGGGCGCCACGCCGACCAGCAAGGCGACGCCATGACCGCTGCGCAGGCATCGGCAGGCCCAAATGTCGCGCTCGTCGCAATGCCACCAAAGCGGCGCCGCACCGAGCTGAGCATGCTCGCATTCGCCGTGGTCGTCACCATATTCGCCTACGCGAACGTGGGTTTGGGGGTGGACGGCAAGATCACCTCAGGAGCGTTCGGCTACGGCTTCGCCTTCGCTGGCCTGCTGCTTGTGGCCCACTTTACGGTTCGCAGGCTGGCGCCCTGGTCAGATCCGCTCATGCTGCCGCTCGCCGCCATCCTGAACGGCCTAGGGCTGGCGATGATCCACCGGTTGCAGCTCGCCAGCGAGGCCCACCTGATGCCAGGCAACACGCTGGCCTCCTCAGCGACGAACACCCAGCTCATGTGGAGCGCGTTCGGCATCGTGGGGTTCATCGCGGTGCTGGTGTTCGTGCGCGAAGTGCGGGTTCTGCAGCGCTACACTTACACATTCGGGATCATCGGCCTGGTCCTGCTGGCCATCCCGGCCCTGCTGCCGAGCTCGATGAGCGCGGTCAACGGAGCCAAAGTTTGGATCTTGATAGGCGGATTCTCGCTGCAGCCCGGTGAGTTCGCGAAGCTGCTCATCGCCGTTTTCTTCGCCGGTTACCTGGTCGTGAAGCGCGACGTGCTCGCGCTCGCTGGCCGGCAGGTCCTCGGGATCGACCTGCCCCGTGCGCGCGACCTGGGCCCGGTGCTCGTCGCCTGGGCCGCCAGCCTGATGATTCTCATCTTCGAGTCTGATGTCGGCACGTCCGCAATGTTCTTCGGGTTGTTCGTGGCCATGATCTACATCGCCACGCAGCGCACGTCGTGGCTGCTGATCGGCCTGCTGCTGTTCTTGTTCGGCGTGCTGGTGACGGCCGGCCTGTTCTCACATGTGGGCGCCCGCTTCGATATCTGGCTGCACACGTTTTCCCCGGCGAACATCAACTGCAATCCGGCGACCCAGACAAACTGCGCACCGTCGTACCAGCTCGCGCAGGGTGTCTACGGCATGGGCTCGGGTGGGATCATTGGCCGGGGCTGGGGTCAGGGTCAACCGTACGTGACGCCACTTGCGCAGAGCGACTTCATCGTGTCGGCGTTCGGCGAGGAACTTGGCGTGACCGGGCTGATGGCGATCCTGCTCGTCTATGGGCTGATAGTGCAGCGCGGGCTGCGCGCGGCCCTGACCGTCAGGGACCCGTTCTCGAAACTGCTCGCCGGCGGCCTGTCATTCGTGCTCGGCCTTCAGGTTTTCGTCATAGTCGGCGGGGTGACCCGGCTCATCCCGCTCACCGGGATCACCACGCCTTTCCTCTCGCAGGGCGGCTCTTCCCTGGTGGCAAGCTGGATGCTGATCGCCCTGCTGATGCGCATCAGCGACAGCGCGCGTCGCCCGGCGCCCCAGCCAATCCAGGACGAAGGCATGACCCAGGTGGTGAGGGTGCCGTGAACCGGGCGCTGCGCCGCATCTCCGTCGCCAGCCTGCTGCTGTTCGTCATCCTGCTGGTGAACGTGAACTACCTGCAGGGATTTCAGGCGGACAGTCTCACCTCTAAGCCCTCCAATGTCCGCGCATTCGAGCAGCAGTTCCAGCAGCAGCGCGGGCAGATCGTGGCGGCCGACGGCACCGTCCTCGCCAAGTCCGTCGCCCGCAAGAACAGCGTCTTCAAATTCCAGCGGCGCTACCCGCACGGCCGGCTGTACGCCACCGTGACCGGTTACGACTCCGTCTTCGGCGCGACGGGGTTGGAGCAGGCCGAAGACAAGCTTCTTTCCGGTAACGACCCAAAGCTGTTCGTCCGCAACTTCGTCGACATGATCACCGGTAAGAAACCGCAGGGCGCGCAGGTCGTGACCACGGTCCAGCCCAAGGTTCAGGGCGCCGCCTACAACGCCCTGCGGGCGAGCGGCAAGTCGGGTGGGCTCGTTGCGCTTGACCCGAGGACCGGCGCCGTCCTCGCGCTGGCCTCCTCGCCCACCTTCGACCCGAACAAATACACCACCTTCAACGGCAAGAAGCTCGACAAGGTCGACAAGGCGTACCGTAAAGACCCGGCTCAGCCGCTGCTCAACCGCGCTATCGATGAGACGTACCCGCCGGGTTCCACCTTCAAGGTCGTCACCAGCTCGGCGCTGTTCTCCTCGGGCAAGTACAACCCGCAGACGGTGGTGGACGGGCCGACAGATCTGAGGCTTCCTGGCAGCACGACCACGCTGATCAACTTCGACCACCTGCCGTGCGGCAGTGGCCGGGTGCCGATCACCTATGCGTTCACCGTGTCGTGCAACACCGTCTTCGGCCAGCTCGGCATGAAGATCGGCGGCAACGCGCTGCACGAGCAGGCGAACAAGTTCGGCATGAACGACCCGAACCTGACGATCCCTGTGCCCGTCCGCGGCGTGAGCACTACGCCCTTGCTGTCGGATCGCGCACAGGTGGCGATGACGGCGATTGGTCAGTTCAATGACACCGTCTCGCCTTTGCAGGAGGCGATGCTCTCCGCAGCGATCGCCAACGGCGGCGCGCTGATGAAGCCGTATCTGGTCCAGAAGGTTCAGGCACAGGACCTGACCAGTGTCGAGTCCACAACCCCCAAGGTGCTGAGCCAGGCGGTCAGCAGCACCGTGGCCGACCAGGTGAAGTCGATGATGCAGCAAGTGACCGAGAACCCGGCCGGCACGGCGCACGCGGCCACGGCCAGCCTGCGCGCACAGGGCATCGGTGTGTGGGCGAAGACCGGGACCGCGCAGAACGGCATCAACAACACCGGTCTGGACGACGCCGTTTTCACTTGCTTCGCACAATCTGGCAACCAGCAGATAGCGGTCGGCGTCGTGGTGAAAGGGGGCGGTGAGGGCGCCGACGCGGCAGCGCCCATCGCCGTAGCGGTCATCAACGCGTATCTGGGGCAGCAATGAGCGGAACCGGGCCACCACCGAGCGGACGTCCTGCCGAGCCTGAGGCGCCGGGCGGCACCTCGGCCGAGGCTGATGCGCTTGCTCTTGCCGACCCTGATGCTTCGGCCGACGCTGGTGCTCTCGCTCTCGCTCTTGCTCTTGCCGAACCTGGTGCTTCTGCCGACGCTGGCGCTCCTGCCCAGCACAGGCAGGCGGGCGCTCCGGCCCAGCCCAACCACGACGATGAGCCTGGCGGCAGGGCGGGCATCCTGCTCAGCGGCAGGTACCGGCTCGACCAGCGCATCGCGGCCGGCGGAATGGGCGAAGTCTGGCGAGCCACCGACGAGGTCCTCGGCCGCCAGGTGGCGGTGAAGCTGCTCAGGCATGCCTACGTCGGCGACGAGGCGCTGGCGTCCCGGTTCCGCGCGGAGGCGCGTTACGCGGCCGCGCTGTCGCATCCTGGGATCGCGCAGGTCTTCGACTACGGCGAGCAGCACACGCCTGGCGACGGCGGCAGCGCAGGCAGCGGCGCCTACCTGGTGATGGAACTGGTTCCTGGGGAGCCGCTTTCGGCTATCCTGGCGCGAAACCTTCGGTTGTCCGCCAAGGCGACGCTGGACATCGTCGCCCAGGCCGCCAGCGCCCTTCAGGCGGCGCATGCGTCCGGCATCGTGCACCGTGACATTAAGCCAGGCAACCTGCTTGTCACGGCCGACGGGCACGTGAAGATCACCGACTTCGGCATCGCGAGGGCCGCGCAGGCCGCCCAGGCTGGACACCTGACGCAGACCGGAATGGTGATGGGCACCGCGCAGTACGTCTCGCCTGAGCAGGCGAGCGGGTTGCGGATCAGCCATGCGTCGGATATCTACTCGCTGGGCGTGGTTGCGTACGAGTGTCTCGCGGGCAGGCCGCCGTTCACCGCGGACGCGCTGATCGCGATCGCGCTCGCCCATGTCCGTGAGACTCCGCCGCCGCTGCCCCCGGACGTGCCGCCGCTGGTAAGTGACATGGTGACGCGGATGCTGGCCAAACGGCCCGAGGAGCGGCCAGCGAGTGCGCGCGCGGTGGCCGACCGCGCGAGCGTGCTTCGCGCCACCCTGCCGTCGATTCCGGGGCCCGCCCTCGCCGACGTCGCAGCGGGCGATGGGGGCGCGTGGTTCTTGGAACCCTCACCGACCAACCCAAGGCCGCACGACGGTGCTACGACGCAGCTACCTGTTAATGATCCCGAACGGCTGCCGCAGGCGAGACGCTCGCACGCCCAGCGTCGCGCCCTCGTGGTGACTGGAGTAACCGTGGCCATTCTCGGCGTTGGCGGCGTTACAACGGCTTTGATGGCGGTCGGCCACCACGCGGCAACAACGGGCGAGCCCGGTGTGAGCGGGTCCGCGATTCCGACACAGCGCATCACCCACTCTCGGCACGCCGTACACCCCAGGACCAGCCCGAACGCGCCTGTCGTGATCGAACCCAGCTTTGTGGCGCCGTCGCCAAGCCCGACCCCCTCGGCGACGCTACCGACCACCTCCGCCAGCGCCAGTCCCACCACACCATCCACGCCGACGGAGTCGTCCACGCCCACAACCTCGGCCTCGGCTAGCCCGACAGACACATCGAGCCCGCCGACCCCAACGGGCCAGTAGGCTCGCCGTGACAGCCGACCGCAGCGATGACCGACACGCAGGACGGTAGAGAATAGTGCGAGATATGACTCAGCCTCAGCTCCTCGGGGGCCGTTACGAGCTCGACGGGGTCGTCGGGCGCGGCGGCATGGCCGAGGTGTACCGCGCGCGTGACCTCCGTCTGGACCGCATCGTCGCCGTCAAGACCCTGCGGGATGACCTCGCCCGTGATCAGACCTTCCAGGCTCGGTTCCGCCGGGAGGCGCAGTCGGCCGCGTCACTCAACCACCCGTCGATCATCGCCGTTTACGACACCGGCGAGGACATGGTCGGCAGCCTTGGCGTGCCGTACATCGTGATGGAGTACGTGGACGGCCGCACCCTGCGCGACCTGATGCGCGACGACCGCCGTCTGCTCCCGGAGCGCGCGCTTGAGATCGTTGACGGCGTGCTGCGGGCGCTTGACTACAGCCACCGCAACGGCATCGTGCACCGCGACATCAAGCCGGCCAATGTCATGCTGACCCGCTCCGGCGATGTGAAGGTCATGGACTTCGGAATTGCCCGAGCGCTCTCGGACAGCCAGGTCACCATGACTCAGACCGCGCAGGTGATCGGCACCGCGCAGTATCTTTCCCCGGAACAGGCGCGGGGCGAGCGCGTGGACGCCCGCAGCGACCTGTACTCCACGGGCTGCCTGCTGTACGAACTGTTCACCGGCAGGCCACCGTTCACTGGTGACTCGCCCATTGCCATCGCATACCAGCATGTGCGTGAGAATCCGGTGCCGCCGTCGCAGATTGATCCTGAGATCCCGCGCTGGGCCGATGCGATCGTGCTCAAGGCGATGGCGAAGAACCCGGCCGATCGCTATCAGAGCGCGGCAGAGATGCGCGCGGATCTCCAGCGAGCGATGTCGGGCATGCCGGTTTCCGCTCCGTCCACCGAGATGCTCCAGCGCACCCATCGGATGGGCGGCCCGACCATGGGGGCGCCGCCCACCGCCGCGATACCGGGCTACGAGTACGGTCCTGAGCAGGAACCGCCGGGCGGCGGTGGCCGCCGCCGCCTCGTCTGGCTGTGGGTGCTGCTCGGCGCGCTCGCCGTGGCCGCGATCATTGCCGGCGCGTACTTCCTCCTGGGCGGCGGGAGCAGCAAGACCCACGAGGTGCCGCAGGTCACCGGCCTGTCGTACGCCAAGGCAACGCAGAAGATCGTCGATGCGCGCCTGCAACCGCGGCGCATTGACCAGCCGTCGCCGACGGTCGCGAAGGGCCATGTCATCAGGACAGATCCTGGCTGGGGCACGATGCTGGCCGCCAACTCGACGGTCAAGGTATACGTGTCGTCGGGCCAGCAGCAGGTCACCGTGCCCGACGTGGTCGGCGATGATGTGGACACCGCCCAGACCAAGCTGACAGACCGCAACCTGAACGCGCACATCAAGACCGCCACGGCCTCGACCGCCAAGGAGAAGACCGTGGTGCGGCAGAGCCCGTCCGGCGGCACCAAGGTCAACCCGAACAGCACCGTCACCATCTACGTCTCCGCCGGTGGCTCCAAGGTGCCGGACGTCGTCGGCCTGGAAGAGGCGAGCGCGCGGGCGCTTTTGACGAACCAAGGGTTCGAGGTGTCGATCAAGCAGCTACCCGGGCCCGCGGGTACCACACCCAATACCGTGTGGCAACAGCAGCCATCGGCCGATTCCACCGCGCCGAAGGGCTCAAAGGTGACGATCTACGTGCAGCCACCGACGCCCAGCATCTCCCCGTCGACGTCCTCGTCGCCGTCGGAGAGCGCCACCCCCCCATCTCCGTCACCGTCGCGGGGGAACCACTAGCACCGGCGGCCGGCACAAGCTGAGCAGCCTCCGCCGAGACAAGCGGCCCGAAGCGTCACACGGGCTAGCCCGTCACGCCTACCCGGTCGATGGGCAGGTGCAGGACGGCCCAGGGGAAGACGAGGAACCAAAGGACGGCCGCCACCGCCGCGAGGAGCAGTATCAGCGATACGAGCTTGCTTGCGGTACCGCCAGGCAGTTGTCGCCAGAGCCACCCGTACACGTTCAGCCCGCCCGTCCGGGCCGCGCCTCGGCCTTGGCCAGCTCGCCGTAAACGATGATCCGGTGCGTACCCGTCCATGGTGGATCGCATGTGATGAGGGTGATCAAGCGGTGCCGGGGCCGAGCGTGCGGGTGCCCGGGCACCGGATCGAGCACCCCCACATCCGTGGGCAGCACGGCTTGCTTCCCAGTGACACGGTAGATGTAGCGGTTGACCCTGGTATCGATGATCACGCGATCGCCCAGCATGAGATCGGGCAGGTGGTAGAAGGGATTCCCCGCGGTCACCCGGTGGGCCGCGACGGCGAAATTACCCACCCGCCCGGGCCGTGCAGTGCCCGGCACGTGACCGGGCCCGAGGGCAAGCTGCGGCAGGCCGGTGCCCTCGACGATGGCGAATCGCCACTGCCTGCCGAACCGCGGTATCTCAATGAATGCGAAAGGCTTTCCGAGTGCGAGGTGAACGTGATCGGGCAGCGGCCTCCGACCCCGCGAATGGTGAGCCGATCGCCACTGGCGATTCAGGTCGTTAGCGAAGGCGTGCTGCGCGCGGCTGGCCTGCAATCCGGTTCCCCAGATCAGGTAGGCGACGAACAGCAGCACGACGAGCCCAAGGGTGAGGCACAGCTCACCAAAGCCACGGAGCAAGCTTCGCACTATCCGAGACCACCGTATGATGCGACATCGCCGATCCGGCGAAGGCCAAGAGTCTGAATGTTAAGAGCCTGACGTTAAGAGCCTGTGCGGAACTCCCGGATGCGGCTCGCGTGCCCCCAATGTCCCAGATGGCGCGCTCGAAGACTGAACCGAGGTTCCCACCCAGCCTCGGGAGGGTCCCTGTGATGTTACATGGCGTACGTCACCTGTCGCACTCCGACTGCGACGCGCAGGGAATCGTGGTGGGAATTATCGACGCGGGACCCGGTCCCGCTCCCACGTAGCGCGCACCAGCAACTACGCTAACCGACAGAACTCAACCAGGAGACGACCGTGCCCAAGTCCCGCGTACGCAAGAAGGCGGTCTACACGCCGCCACCCAGGTCTGCGAAGGCGAGAGTCAGCCCGCGCTGGCTCGTGCCCGTGATGGTGTTCTGCCTCCTCTTCGGCCTCGCCTGGATTGCCGTGTTTTACGTGACCAGCGGCGATCTACCGGTGATGAGGGCCGTCGGCAACTGGAACTTGCTCGTCGGCTTCGGCTTCATCATCGCCGGCGTCGGACTGTCCACGCGCTGGCGCTGAACTCGCCGCCGCAGGGCTGCCACCGAGCACCGAACTCGAGCCCTCAAACCGGGCCCGCCCCACAAACGAGGTCGCCACCAACACGATCCACCTCGCCGACGCACCCGTCCCCGTCGGCGGTCGCTTTCCACAGGTTGTGGATACTGCCGGGCCGTCCGCGCAGCAGGCATCGCGGGTTATCCACAGGCTGTGGACCACTGTGTGGAACGAATTACAGCAGTGTAAGCCTCGGCGGCGGCCGCGACCTGAACAGCCATGATCCCTTGCATCGGAGACCTCTCAGCGCATAAAGCTGAAAAGTCTCCGAGCCAGTGGATCATGTCGCGCGATCCACGCCCAACTCCGTTGCCAGGTGACCGTCAGGCCACCAGTTGCTGGGTCCGGGCGACGGTAGCCAGGATCAGCACGGCCAGTACCGCCAGCGTGGCGCCGCCTTGAACGAGCAGGCGCTGACTTCGCGGAGCGTAGGCATAGGCTGCCGTGAGCGCCGCCCCGGTGATGAGGCCACCGATATGTGCCTGCCAGGCGATATTGGAGATCGTGAAGCTGATCACCAAGTTGATGCCGATCAGCACCAAGATGCCCCTGGCGTCGAGCCGAAGCCGTTTGGCGACCACAAACCACGCGCCGAACAGGCCAAAGATGGCACCAGACGCGCCCAGCGCCGGCTCGGTCGGTGGGCCGATGAGGTAGAAGAGGACCGAACCGCCGAGCGCGCTCAAGAGGTAGACGGTGATAAAGCGGGCGCGGCCCAGCGCCTGTTCGAGCGATGGGCCGACGACAATGAGTGCCCACATGTTGAACAGGATGTGCAGCGGGCTTGTGGAGTGCAGGAACGCCGAGGTGATGAGACGGTACCATTCGCCGTTCGCGACGCCGACCGGCTGGAAGTTGAGCCCGGCACTGCCCACCATGTCGAACTGATTGATGATCTTGCTGTCGGCCAGTTCGACGAGGTAGATCAGGACGTTGATGCCGACCAGGATCCAGGTGACTGGCGTGCCCATGGCCACCCGGCCACCGAACACGTTCCGCGCCCTGGGGGTGGCGCGGCCACCTTCGCGCACGCACTCCACGCATTGCTGCCCAACAGGCGCCGAGCGGAGGCAGTCGGGGCAGGCAGGACGGCCGCACCGCACACACGAGACGTACGTTTCACGCCCTGGGTGCCGGAAGCACGTCGGAACGGAGGGTCCGGTGGCGGAACCGCCTTGGGGGTCGGGGGCGTTCACGTCCTTATCCGATGGTTGCGCCTGAGTCACGCTCAACCGTAACCGACTCCAGGACCACATCATCGACGGGACGATCGGCCCGCCCCGTTTTGACCCGGCTGATCCGGTCGACGACGTCGCTGCCGTCGACCACTTCGCCGAAGATGGTGTGCTTGCCGTTCAGCCAGGGCGTCGCCGCCACCGTGATGAAGAATTGCGAGCCGTTGGTCCCTGGCCCGGCATTCGCCATGGCCAGCAGGTACGGCCGGCCGAAGACCAGCCCCGGATGGATCTCATCGCCGAACCGGTAGCCGGGCCCGCCGGTACCTGTGCCCAGCGGGTCACCGCCCTGAATCATGAAGTCCGGAATCACGCGGTGGAAGATTGTCCCGTCATACAGCCTCGCGGCCGTCTTCCGACTGGTGCGTGGATCCGTCCATTCGCGCTGGCCTTCGGCGAGTTCTGTGAAGTTACGCACCGTCTCTGGCGCGTGCTCTCGGAGCAGCCGTACTACGATCTCGCCGTGGTTGGTCCGCAACGTCGCGGTGAGCGTTTCCGTCATGCCTGGCATCCTCCCACGAGCGCGCCGCGGCCCAGCAGCCTGTCGGCCAAGTCGGCAGACCAAGCGACACCATGCGTTAGCCGTTCGGATGCCGGGTACTCACCGTTGTGTCAGGCAGAATGTCACGGGACGGCAGGATTGCTCGCGCCCGTGGCGGGCAGTCTGCCAGACGGAGCCAATCTCAGGAGGTTGACGTGTCGCTCACGACCAGAAAGGGCCAGGCCGCGGCGGCGGCCGCGCGCGAGCGAGCGCGCCAGGCCGCGGAACAGATCGGGCCGGCAGCCAAGAGCGCGAGCGAAAACGCTGCCGTGCGGATTCATGGGGCCAGAAAGTGGGCGGCGCCGCGAATCGAGCAGGCGGCCCAGACCGTACAGGAGAACGTCGCTCCGAAGGTTTCGGCTGCGCTTGAGGCAACGGCGCAGCGGATCCAGCCCGCGCCGCAAGAGCTGAAGAAGCTCGGGCGGCAGGCGAGGCGGCGGGCGCGCATGGCGTCACAAGAGGTGACCGCGCGCCAGCGGAAGATCCTCGCCCGGACGCAAAAACCGGCACCACGCTGGCCGAAGGTGATGGGCGGGCTTGCGTTCGCCATGGCCATCGGTGGCGCGCTCGCCGCGATAGTCATGCGGCGCGGCCGTAGCTCAGACCAGACTGATCTCGACGACGCTGTGCCGGGGAGTCCGGCGAGCACAGACGAGGCCCGCTCAGCGCCCGCCGAGGCTGAGGCAGGCTCCGACGGCCAGGTTCGCACGTCCTAGACGTCCTGGAGGTCCGGCGAGCCCCGCTCGCCGGACCTTTGCGAGCACGCACAACATGCCCGGGCATGCAGCCGTGGCGCTGTAGCGCGCCATGACATCTGTCACCCGCAGGTGAGGATTCTCGTTACATGGCCTCCGCCCGCGGTGCCGCTAGCTTCTAGTTCATGACCACCTACCAGCAGCATGGCGCGCGGTCGGCGGTTGTCTTCCGTGACGTCGTCAAGGTCTACCCGAACGTCCGGGCGCTCGACTCAGCCTCATTTACCATCGGCCGCGGCGAGACCGTCTCGCTGCTTGGCCCGAACGGCGCGGGCAAGAGCACCGCCATCGACATCATGCTCGGCTTGCGGGCCCAGACCTCGGGCGATGTCTGGGTGCTCGGCATGGATCCCAGCGATGCTGTTGCCGCCGGGAGAATCGGCGGCATGCTGCAGACCGCCGGGCTGCCCGAGGCCTGCAAGGTTGGCGAGCTGATCACGCTGTTCCGCCAGCTTTACCGCAATTCCCGCGGCCAGGCTGAACTGCTCGAACTCGCGGGCCTCACCGAGCTTTCCGCCCGGCCGGTGGACAAGCTCTCTGGTGGCCAGATGCAGCGAGTCCGCTTCGCGCTCGCGCTGGCCGGACGTCCGGAGCTGCTGTTTCTTGACGAGCCAACCGTTGGGCTTGACGTGGAGGCGCGGCGCCACTTCTGGGCATCGATGCGCAGCGTGACCGCACAAGGGACCACCGTGTTGTTTGCCACGCACTACCTGGACGAGGCCGATGCGAATGCGGACCGGATCATCGTGGTGAACCGCGGCCGGATCATCGCCGACGGCCCGCCGGCCCAGATCAAGGCCTACACGTCGATGAGGAACCTTCGCGCCACGATGTCCGGCCCGAACCCTTCGGTGTTGCTCGCGCTGCCGGGAGCCGTCGATGTGTCCGTCCGTGGCGACTCGGTAACGATCAGGTCGGCCGATGCGGACGCCACGTTGCACGCCCTGTACTCGCTCGGCCAGCCGATCAAGGGCCTCGAGGTCGGCGGCGGTGGGCTCGAGGAGGCGCTGCTCGCCATGACGAGTGACGACCGGCCCGGGGCGGCGCTGGGCCCTCCGGAAATTCGTGATCAACTCGGCGATCCCGCGAAGGCAGGCTGACCATGATGGCGTTCATGCGCTTTGAGATCCGGCGCTCGCTCCGCAATGTCAGGTTTCTCGTGCTGCTCATCGCGTTCCCTGCGCTCCTTTACCTGATCTACGGCACGCAGAAGGGCACAGCGCAGGGTCTGACCGTCGGCGCATTCGTCTTCGTCAGCATGGCGGTGTACTCAGGCATGGGTTCGGCCATGTTCGCGAGCGGGCCGCAATTGGCCCGCGAACGTCAGAACGGCTGGATGCGCCAGCTCAGGGTGTCTCCGATTTCAGCGCGTGGGTGGTTCATAGCCAAAATCGTCCAGGGAATTCTTATGATTGTCCCAGGCTTGCTTGTGATGATCATCGTTGCGGTCGGCGGCGGCCATGTTCACTTGCCCGCAGCCAGGCTCGGCCTGCTTGCCCTGATCCTGGTGGCTGGCGCTGTCCCGTTCTGTGTGCTCGGGCTGGTCATCGGGCTCATGCTCGACGGCCAGACCGCGCAGGTCACCCAGATGCTCGTGCTCATCATCATGGCGTTCCTCGGCGGTATTTTCATTCCGTGGAACCAGCTGCCGTCCGGCGCCCAGGCCGTGGGCAAAATGCTCCCCTCGTATCACCTGTCACAGTGGGGCTGGGAGACCGTGGGCGGTAAGGCCTTCGACATGACGCACCCCATCGTGCTCGCCGCCTGGGCCATCCTGCTCGGTCTGGTCGCGGTCTGGCGATGGAGCAAGGAGGCCAGCGCCGGATGAGCAACCGGTTCGCGTCACCGCCCGCTCCGACCGCGCGGTCCCCTTCAGCGGCCGCCCCGGCTGCGTCGGCTGGCCGCCCTGTCCCGGGAGATGATGGCGGCATGCTGGGCCAGCAGGACGGCCGGGATCAGCGTGGCGCCCGTGCTCACGAGGGTCAGCCGACCGCGGTACCCGTCCCGGCGGACGACTCCGCGGTCACCCCCTGCTGCGCACGGTCGGGATATTCGCGCTCGTCTCGGCCTTCCTGATACCGGCCCTGATCGAGCTCGGCCAGCGGCCTGGCGGGGTGGAACGGGTCGCGGTACTCACCGCAGGAACGGTTCTGCTGTATGTGGCCGTCTGGTGGACCAGCTTCGGGCCGGGCCTGCGGATCCGCGACGCATGGACGCTTCTCACCGCCAGCACGATCATCTTGCTGCTCGCGATCGCGCTTGTCATCGTGGGAGGCCCAGCGTGGTTCGCCTCGCTCGGGCTCGCGGCGGGAGCTGTCGGGCGACGTTGCCGGAACGCCCGGCAAGCCGTCATGGCGACCGCGGGCTGTTCCGTCCTTGGGGTGGTGCTGACCGAGTGGCAGGGTGCGAACTCGGGAACGATCCTGATTGCCGCCCTCGTGCCCCCGATGGCCACCTTCTTCTCCTATAACTCCGGCCGTCGCGAAGCCCTCATCGACGAGCTCCGGCGGACGCGGGCGGAGCTCGCCCGCACGGCCGTCGCGGACGAACGGCTGAGGATCGCACGCGACCTCCATGACCTGCTCGGCCACAGCCTGTCCCTGATCACGCTCAAGGCAGAGCTCGCGGGCCGGGTCATCGCCGCCGACCCGGATCGTGCCGCCCGGGAAATCAGGGAACTCGAGACCGTTGCACGACGATCGTTGGCTGAGGTCAGGCAGGCCGTGACGAGCTACCGCCAACCCCGCCTGGCCGCCGAACTGGCGACCGCACGCCGGATGCTGGCCTCGGCCGACATCGATTGCCGGGTGGATGCGCCCGAATCTTATGATCTCGCCAGCGAGGTTGATGCGCTGCTGGCATGGACGGTACGGGGGGCTCGACCAACATCCTCCGTCACTCCGGCGCCCGGCATGCGGTCATCCGGATCCACATAACCGAGGCTGAAGCGGTGGCGGACTTGTCGGACGACGGTGCCGGGGCGATGTCACAGGCGGCGGCGCCCGGCTCGGGCCTCGCCGGTCTCGCCGAGCGAGCCGGGCGGATCGGCGGCCAACTCAGCGCGGGTTCGGACGGCAGGCGCGGCTTCCGGCTGCGAGTCCGGGTCCCGCCCGACCGCTTGATGCCAGAGTGATGCCTCGGTGAACGTACGCATCATGATCGCCGAGGATCAGACCATGGTCAGGCAGGCCCTTGTCGCCCTCCTTGGACTGGAAGGCGACATCGAGGTCGTGGCCGAGGCAGCCAGCGGCGATGAGGCACTGGCCATGGCCCGGCTGCACCGCCCGGACGTGGCGCTGCTTGACATAGAAATGCCGGGACCTGATGGGATCGAGGTGGCCCGCCAACTGGCCGCGGACGGGTTCAGCGGGAAAACGATCATCGTCACAACCTTCGGCCGACCCGGCTACCTCAAGGCCGCGATGAGCGCGGGGGCCAGCGGGTTTCTGCTGAAGGACGCGCCGGCCGCGGATCTCGCCACCGCGATACGGCGGGTGCACGTGGGCGAACTCGTCGTCGACCCGGCCCTTGCGGCCGCTGCCCTCGCCGAAGGTGTCAGCCCGCTCACCCCACGGGAGGCCGAGGTGCTCGGCGCTGCCCGTGGGCATGCCGCGATCGCGGAGCTTGCGGCCACGCTCCACCTGTCACAGGGCACGGTCCGCAACCACCTGTCGGCCGCCATACAAAAGCTAGGCGCCCGCAACCGCGGCGAAGCGGTGCAGATCGCCGAACGCAAGGGCTGGCTCTGACTGACCCGGAGCCTGCTTGAGAACCCGGTTCGATGCGCCTGTCTGGTCGCCTGCGACCCGCTGCCCACCGCCCGTCACGAGTTCGTAGCGGATTCGCTTGACTGGTCGTCCACCCACAGGAACTCGTCGACGTTCAGCAAGCCGAGGATGGTGCGCGTCGGCTGCGGCAGGTCGGCAGGTACCGGTTCACGGAGCACACGTGGATTCCTGACGTGATGCGTGCGGCCTCTCGTGCGAAGCTGCGCTTGTCCGGCGGCGAGCACGTTCTTGACCCAATCTCCGCGGCCGTAGGTCAACGCCACGATAAAGACACCGGGTCGGCGGAACACGTTCACCGGCGTGCTGTAGGTGCGGCCCGATCGCCGCCCTCGGTGGATGATGATCCCGAAACCCGGCAGGCGCCCGGCGACGACACGGGACACCCGGTTCGTCGCCACCTTGTTGAACCGGGCAATCGTGTGGGTTAACGGCACACAGCCATCTTCGCACGCACGACTAAATACGACCGGCCTGACTCGCTGCGACCGAGGTGCCCGGAATGTCAGTACCGTCAGGCACAATGCGAAGGTGCTGCTCGATGAGCTGGTGAAGACCTCGGAAGCGGTGGCGGCCACCTCGTCACGCCGCGCCAAGGTGGAGGCCATCGCGCGTCTGCTGCGTCGCGCCGAGTGCGCGGAGGTACCGGTCGCGGTCGCGTTCCTCTCCGGTGAGCTCCGTCAGCGCCAGATCGGAGTTGGCTACGCGGCGCTGCGCGATATCGCCGGAGAGCAGGCCGCTGGCGAAGAGCCGCCGACCTCACCTCCCCTCACACTCACCGCGGTGGACGCGGCGTTCGCTCAGATCGGTATGGCCGTCGGCCCCGGATCCCAGGCCGAACGGCGCCGGCTGCTGACCGCCCTCTTCTCGGCCGCGACCCGCGCCGAGCGATCCTTCCTTGTCCGCCTTCTTGCTGGCGACCTGCGCCAGGGCGCGCTCGAAGGAGTCATGGTGGAGGCGATCGCCGCGGCCGCCGGGGTAGGGCCCGGCGAGGTCCGCCGGGCCCACATGCTCGGCGGGTCCTTGCTCGCGGTGGCAGCCGCCGCCCTGACGCCAAGTGCCTCCGCCCTGGAGGCACTGCGGAGCTTCCGGCTCATGGTTGGCCGGCCACTGCAACCGATGCTGGCAAGCTCGGCAGACAGCGTCGTCGCTGCTCTCGCGCGTATCCGGCCAGCAGCGGTGGAATGGAAGATCGACGGCATCAGAGTCCAGGTCCACAAGGACGGTGGCGACGTCACGGTATTCACCCGGACGCTGGACGACGTCACGTCCAGGGTTCCCGAGGTCGTCGCCGCGGCTCGTGCCGTACGAGCCCGGAGTGCTGTGCTCGACGGCGAAATCGTCGCGCTTGGCGAGGACGGGCGGCCGCGCCCGTTCCAGGTCACGGCTGGACGCACCGGAGCCCGCACCGACATCGTCAGGCTCGCCGCGCTGGTGCCGCTCACCACCTTCTTCTTCGACCTGTTGTACGTGGATGGCAACGACCTGGTGGACTCGCCAGGCGCCGAGCGGTACGTCGCACTGGCCAACGCCGTGCCCGGTAATCTTGTTATCCCGCGCATCGTGACTGCCGAGGAGACGGAGGCGGCCGCCTTCTTCCGCGATGCGGTCAACAGGGGGCATGAGGGAGTGCTGGTCAAGTCGCTTGACGCGCCGTACGCGGCCGGGCGGCGCGGCACGGGGTGGATCAAAGTCAAGCCCCGGCACACCCTCGATCTTGTGGTGATCGCCGCCGAGTGGGGTCATGGTCGGCGCCGCGGCTGGCTGTCCAACCTGCATCTCGCCGCACGGGAGCCCGCGACAGGCGGGCACGTGATGCTGGGCAAGACGTTCAAGGGTCTCACCGACCAGATTCTCGCCTGGCAGACCGAGCGCCTACTGGAGCTTGCGGACCCTCCGCGCAGCCGTTCGGGCGAGAATAACGCCGCATATGGAGTCGTGCGCGTACGGCCCGAACTTGTCGTTGAGATCGCCTTCGACGGCGTGCAAGCCAGCTCACGTTACCCCGGCGGACTTGCCCTCCGGTTCGCCCGTGTCATTAGGTACCGGCCGGACAAGCGGGCGCAAGACGCCGACACCATCGCCACGATCCGGCAGATTGCGCGTGTCGGCGGAATCGGCTCGGCTGCGCCCGACGCCGCGAGCGACCCGGCCTCTTGAGCTCAGCCCTCGCCGCCGACGCGAAGCTGAACGGTCCGGTCCGAAAATAGCTCACGCTGGTTAGAAGGCCCTCACCTGGGTAATCTGCGCACTCGGTACGAAGGTGGCAAAATGCTCAGCAAGTCGATCTACATGGTTAGGTTAGCGGCGTTCTGCAGGAGGCGGGATGGCCCTGCCGGACTTCCTGGTGATCGGTGCACCGAAGGCGGGAACGACCGCCCTCCATGCGGCGCTCGCCCGGCACCCCGGACTGTTCATGTCGGCGATCAAAGAGCCGAAGTTCTTTCTCACCGCTGGCCCGCCTCCGACACGCGGGGGCCCTGGGGACGCCAAGACATACCGCGAACATGTCTGGCGCATCCAGGACTACGAGGCCTTGTTCGAGTCGGCTCCGGCCGGCATGCTCCGCGGTGAGTCAACGCCGTTCTATCTGTACGACCGCTCGGCGCAGGCCCGCATCCGTACTCTCATCCCGGACGCGAAGTTGATTGCGGTGCTTCGTGACCCAATTGAGCGCGCCCACTCGAACTGGACGCACCTGTGGTCAGCGGGCCTTGAGCCGATCGGTGACTTCGTGCAGGCCTGCGACGAGGAGGAGCGCCGGATAGCGGCCGGTTGGGCTCACTTCTGGCACTACACCCGGATTGGCCATTATGGCGAGCAGCTCCAGCACCTGTACACCGTGTTTCCCACCAAGCAGGTGCTGGTGATCCGGTATCGCCAGCTCCTCGAACAACCGGCCTCGACACTGGGCAGAATCTGCTCCTTCCTGCGCGTCGAGCCAGGAATCGTCGCCGAGGTGCCCAAGGAAAACGTCACCGCGCACCCAGAGTCGACACCAGGCCGCCGGGCGGCTGCGCGGGCGCTTCGTCTCGGCGCGGCCGTGGGCAGGTTCCTGCCGGGGTCTGCCGAGACGGCGGTGACAGATTCGCTGATCCGGCTGCTGCAGCGCGACGGTCGCCCGCGCAGGCCGCTTAACTGGGCGCAGCGCCAAGCGCTCATCCCACGATTGGAAGCCGACGTGAAGCTGCTCGAGAAGATCACAGAGGAGAACTTCAGCGACTGGCTCATGCCACGCGACAAGTCCGGAGGCCTGGTGGGCGCCAGGCCCACGGGTCACTCCCAGGCGCGTAATGGCCTGCCGCGGGCGCCGTGACTCATCCCGCCGCCCCTGACCACTCCCGACTAGCCGCCTGACCAGTGGCCTGCTAAGGAGGCGCTGCGCAGCTCGGTTCGCAGCTCGTGGCCTCCGAGACCGTCGCTGATCTCGTAGTAGAGACGATAGTCGCCATTGCGCAGCGGCACGACGTCCAGGTAGCGTAGGCAGCCGCCATGCGCCGCTTGGGCGATCGGCTCGGAACCGAGTGCGGTCAGCGCGCTCGGCTCGATACCCGATGCCACCCCGGTGCGTTCCTCATAGTTCTCCGCGGCGCTGGCGCGCCCGTCGTAGTAAGCAACGATCATCGAGTTCCCAGCGAAACAAGCGGAAGCGATCCTGGCGCCGCGCGCGTCCCATTGCCCAGCACGACCGCTGAGCGCAGTGGCGTGCCACGTCCACCGCAAACCGTCAACGCTGGTCGCGTAGTCGCTGACCATCTGGTCGGTCTCAGCGGGATCTTTCAATGGATGGCATGCCACCCACATATGCCACAGTCCACCGCGGTACACGATCACCGGGTCCTTGACACCCGTCTTCGCGTCGCCAGGCAGCGTGACCTGGCTCTGCCGGGCATCGAAGGCGCCCGCATCGCTGGCCTCGATCACCTCGACACGCCAGTGCTTGCTGCCATAGGTGGCGCAGCTCAGGTACAGCCGCCACTTCCCGCCGGGCGTCCGCAACAACGCAGGGCGCTCGAGAGACTCGGCACCCATTTCCTCCTTGCCGATCATTGCCAGGGTCTCGAATCGCGTACCGTCGCGCGAATGGGCCACCGCGACCGCGTACCCGCGTCCTTGTTCCAAGGGCCGCCGGAGCCGGTAGGCGAGGTAAATCTCCCCACCGCATTCTACGGCGCTTGGCGCGCCGGCCCAATATCCCGGGCCCTTTCCTGGCGCGGCGACAGCGAGTACCGAGCGATCCGGGTCTGGCCGCAGGGCAGCAGCCATCCGCGTGAGGTCTGCAGGATTCACAGCAGCACAATAGACAAGCCACACCCGCCGCAGTGCCAATTGCGGCGAGGTTCATGCAGCTTGCTGCGGCGCGGGCTACTCAGGCTGCATGCCGAGCCGGAACATCACGCCCTCGTCGTCCACCTGCGCGTCCAGTGCCTTGTCGTCGAGCATGACCGCCGCATCGGTCTGCAGGAAGACCCGCACCCCCTCCGTCTCGATGATCTCATCCCCGGTTTCCGGGCCCGACGACAGCGACAGCGCGAGCGACCCGCTGTCGGCATCATCTTCGGGGGCGATTCGAAGGCCGGTATCTTCTGGCAGCCCAGGTTGATTGGTCAGGGTACGGATTGCCTCAAGTGCCGGGCCGGTCAGTGTGAGCACAGTCAGCTCCTAACGTCGATCTGCGGGTCATCTTGCCGGCGCGGGTTTCAACACCTCGGCCAGCCCTACCCGGCGAGCCGACATCAAACCGTGTCGATTGGGGCTTCCTCACGGCACCCGCAGCCATGACCGGCCACTTGGGTGGGAACCGTGGTTCAGGCGAGGAAAACCGTGCCGACGAGGTACACGTTCAAAATGATGATTACCGCGGCGATGCACGTGGTCGCAGCGGTGGTGATGCGACGGTTGACCAGCGCACCCATGATCTCCACCCGGCGGGTGAGCAGGATCAGCGGAACCAGGGCAAACGGGATTCCGCACGACAGCACGACCTGCGATATCACCAGGCTCCCCGTGGCGGGAAGCCCGAACCCGAGCACCGCGAGCGCCGGCAGCATGGTGAACCCGCGCCGGATGAGGACCGGGATGCGGCGCCGGATGAAGCCCTGCATGACCACCTGGCCCGCGTAAGTGCCCACACTTGAGGAGGACAGTCCCGACGCAAGCAGCGCCACCGCGAACGCCAGCGCGGCGGCGCCGCCGACGAGGCGGCCGAGCGCGGCATGCGCCGCCTGGATTGAGTCAACGGACAGCGTGCCGGTGCGGTTGAACAGCGACGCGGCAATGAACAGCATCGAGAGATTGATCAGGCCGGCGGTGCCGAGTGCGACAAGCACATCCAGCCGCTGGAAGGACAGCAACTCGCGCCGCTCGCCGTCATCACGGCAGGACACGCGGGACTTGGTCAATGCGGAATGCAGATAGACCACGTGGGGCATCACGGTCGCCCCGATGATGCCGGAAACAAGCACCAGGCTGTTGGTGGCGAGGCCGGGGGCGAGACCGGTGGCGATGTCCATCGGAGCGACCCGCACGGCGACCAGGTCGTAAGCAAACCCGAGCAACACGATGCCGAGCAGCCCGGCGATCGCCAGCTCGAAGCGGCGGTAGCCGCGCTGTTCCAGGGCCAGGACCGCGAAGGCGACCACCGCTGTCATCAGGCCGGCGGCAAACAGGGGGACATGGAACAGCAGGTTCAGGCCGATCGCGGCACCGACGAACTCGGCCAGGTCGGTCGCGATGGCGATGAGTTCGGCCTGGACCCACAGGCCAACCGACACCGCGCGCGGAAAATGCTCACGGCACAGCTCCGGCAGGTCGCGGCCGGTGGCGACGCCCACCTTGGCGGACAGGTACTGCACCACCATGGCCATCGCGTTGGCTACGACGATCACCCATGCCAGCTCATAGCCGAACCTCGCCCCGGCAGAGAAGTTGGTGGCGAAATTGCCCGGGTCGACGTAGGCGACCGCGGCGACGAACGCTGGGCCGAGCAACGCCACGACACTGCGTACCCGCCCACGAGAGCGCAACAGGCGAAGGCCGCTCGGTTCGGCTCCCTGCAGTGCCGCGTCACCTGGGGCCGCGGGCAGCGGCAGGCTGGATTCCCCGGCCAGTGGGACCAACCTCAGCCAACCGAGGGGCCGAGCCCGAGCGACTGCGGCGTGCTCGCGTCTGGAGACGGCTGGTGCAGGCCCTCGTCGAGGGAGCCGAACTCGGTCATCAGCGCGCGGCTGCCACCCCAGGGCGTTTGCTCCTCGGCGACCAGGGTGTTTGTTGTCAGCAGCAGGCCGGCTACCGAGGCGCCATTCAGCACCGCGGAACGGACCACGCGGAGCGGGTCGATGATGCCCATCTCGATCATGTTCCCGTGACGCCCCTGGAGTGCGTCGAAGCCGTCATCAAGGCCCATCTGCCGCATCTGGGACACCACCTCCTGGCCGGGGTAGCCGGCGTTGGCGGCAATAAGGTAGGCGGGCTCGGCAAGCGCATGGCGGACGATGTCCACGCCGACGGCGTAGTCGCCGGTGACCTGGAGATCGTCGAGGGCTTCCTCTGCGTGCAGCAGCGCGGCGCCACCACCAGCGACAATGCCCTCTGCTATGGCGGCGCGGGTGGCTGACACGGCGTCCTCGACCCGGTGCTGGAGTTCCATCAGCTCCGCGCTCGTGGGTGCGCCAACGCTGATCACGGCCACCTGGCCTGACAGCGAGCCGATCCGCTCGCTTAGCACGTCCTCATCGATCCCGAAGGTGGCCCTTTCAAGCTCCGCGCGCAGCTGAGCGAGCCGGAACTGGACCTCGTCCGCCGAGCCTGCGCCGCCGATGATGGCCGTCTGGTCCGCGGTTACCCTGACCTGTGCGGCCCTGCCGAGCTGGTCGATCGACATCGTCTCCAGCGTGAAGCCCGAGTGCTTGCTGCGCACGGCACCGCCGGTGAGCGCGGCAATGTCCGCCAGCTTGTGGAGACGACGGTCACCGAAGCCAGGGGCTCGGACCGCGACGCACTGGAACACGCCATTGACGTGATTGTGCACCAGCATGGCAAGCGCTGAGCCCTCCACGTTCTCCGCGATGATGACCAGCGGGCGAGGGGCTCGCATGATCTTGTCCAGCAGCGGCATGAGCTGCTGGACCTTGGAGATTTTCTCCGTACAAAGCAGGAGGTACGGGTCGTCGATGATCGCTTCGAGGCTGGCGGGACTGGTCACCATGTACGGCGAGAGGTACCCGTTGTCGAACTCGAAGCCTTCGACGAAGCTCACGCTCATCCCAGGCGTCGGCGACTCCTCCACGGTCACGATGCCGCCGTCGCCGACCGTATGCAGCGCCTTTGCGATCACCGCGCCGACCGCGTCGTCGTCGTTCGCCGAGATTGCGGCTACCTGACCGTAATCGGACTCGGTGGCGACCGGATGTGCGACGCTTCGCAGGTGCTCGACGAGGCGGCCCACTGCCAGGTCAATGCCCCGCTTGACCAGGACAGGGTTGGCACCGCCGCTGATCGCCTTCATGCCTTCCCTGACGATTGCCTGGGCTATCACTGTGGCGGTGGTGGTGCCGTCACCGACGATGTCATTGGTCTTGATCGCCGCTTCCTTGACCAGTTGCGCACCCATGTTCTCGAACTGGTTCTTGAGGTGGATCTCGCGCGCGATCGTCACCCCATCGTTGGTGACCACCGGCGATCCGGTGATCTTCTCCAGGATGACGTTGCGACCCTTTGGCCCAAGCGTCGACTTCACGGCGTCGGCAAGCTGGTTGACGCCGGCCAGGAGCAGTCCGCGGGCTTCTTCGCTGAAACGCAGTTCCTTGGCCATCGGTCCTCCTGGGACTCGGGTGTCTGGAAGGTTGTGCGGCCGGATCCGAGCGGCTAGGGCACGAGGATGGCGCGGCCGCGTACCCGGCCCGCATCGAGGTCGTGGAAGGCGTCCACCGCCGCTTCGAGCGGGTAGGTCCTGGTGTGCAGGGTGACCTTGCCTGCTTGGGCAAGCACCATGAGTTCGGCGAGCTCGTTGTAGGTCCCGACGATGTTTCCCACGATGTTCCGCTCAGTCGAGATGATGTCCAGCGTGGGGATGTTCACCGCGCCGCCGTAGCCGATGACGTAGTAGGAGCCGGCCGGCGCGGTCATCGCGAACCCGTCGTGCTCGGCACCCTGCTCGGCCACGAAGTCGAGCACCACCTCGGCACCGCGCCCGCCGGTGAGGCCCTTGACGGCCTCGACCTGGCCGCCATCGGCCACCACCGTGTGATCCGCACCAAGCTGCTCGGCCAGCTTCAGTGCATCGGGGTTACGGTCGACCACGATGATCGTGGTCGCAGTGAGCGCGGCGAGGCATTGGATGCCAATATGGCCCAGCCCGCCCGCGCCGATGAGCACGCATGTCGTGCCCGGATAGAGCAACGGGATGGCTTTGCGCACCGCGTGGTAGGCGGTGATCCCGGCGTCGGCGAGTGCCGCCACGTCTTGCGGCCGGGTCTGCGGGTCGAGCTTGACGCAGGCCCGTGCCGAGGTACGCAGGTACCCGGCCATCCCGCCATCGCTGTCGAGGCCGGGGAAGGAGCTGTCGCTGCAGTGCATGTCCTGGCCCGCCCGGCAGGCATGGCACAACCCGCAGGTGGGCGCAGGGTGCAAGATCACCGTGTCACCCGCCTGGACGTTGGTGACGGCGGAGCCGACGGCGTGCACCCAACCGGCATTCTCGTGCCCAAGGGTGTACGGGAGCCCGACACCCATCGCCTCCGCCCACTGACCCTCGATGATGTGCAGGTCGGTACGGCACACGCCCGCGCCGCCGATCCTCACGATCACGTCGAGCGGACCCTGGACGGTCGGCTCCGGTATGTCATCGACGACGGGTTGCTCGTGGTACCCGTGCAGCCGGACTGCCTTCATCGATCCTCCTCGCCTTGTCCTGCGGCCTCGTACCTGTGCCGCAGCATGCCGCGGCAGATGCCAGCATTTGCCTCGATGTTTACTCGTGCGGCGCGCGCGCGGCGCAGGTGCAGCGGCATCGCCGCTTCGCTCACCGCCATGCCGGTCAACGGGTCGATCAACAGCCGGGCGTCGTCGCCCGCGGGCAGCCCAAGCTCCGCCCGCCGCTGCCGCAGTCGGCCAACCTCCCTCGACGGCGGCAGGTCACCAAGGGTCATCCCGGCCAGCGCCTCCGGCTCAACGCCTCCGGCCAGCAGCGGGCGGCACAGCTGGTCCGTCGCGGCCATCACCGCTTTGCGCAGAAAGTCGGCGCGAAGCTCGTCCAGCTCGCCGAGCGCCTCCCCCTCGAACGAACGCACGAACCCAGCTCGCGCGGCCACCCCGGCGTTGATCGCTTCGGCGGCGAAATGGTCCTCAAGCACCACCTCGGTGTGGCGCACTCCATCGGCGGCCGACACCGCGTCGTAGGCGTCGGCCACCATGAGGAAGGCGAAGTTCGGTGCGCAGAAATAGGTCGGCAGCCGCAGCCTCACCTGCGCATCCCCGTCCGGGGAGACGGTGCAAGAAGCGACGAAGCCGAGCGAGGTGATCGGCTGGTCAAGTTCCGGGTCGCGCACCGTCGCCAGCGCGGCAAGCACGCGGGGGGACACCCCCCCGGTGGGACCAAGGTCTCGTTCCCCCGGGTCAGCGCCGCGCGAGCCGACGGTCGTGGGCTCGATCATGTCCCCTCGACAGCCTGGGCAGCGTCCCGAGCGGCGGGGGTTCCTTCCTCGGGTTCCAGCCGGCACTCGGGGGGAACCTCGATGTCATAGAGCTTGGCCGCGTTCAAGCCGAGGACCTTCTTCTTGGTCGCGGTCGTCACCGCCGGGTAATCGGAGAACTCCTCCCTATCCGGATAGTTCCAGTCGACGAACCCCTCGACCTGCCACCTGGGCTCCCAGATCGCGTAGTCACTCCCGAAGGTCATCTTGTCCTCGCCGACCCAGAAAAGCAGTTCCCCCATGACCCTGGCGAAGAACTGCGGCCTGGCGTGCATGAGCGCGCCGATGGCCACCGCGCAGCCCGCGTACACGTTCGGCTCTTGCGTTGCCATGTAGCAGAAGTCGTCAATCCGCGGCAGCCCGACGTGCTCCACGATGAAGTTCAGGCCCTGGAAGTCAGTGGCCGCGTGATCCACGTCCGCCATGTCGAAGGCGTCCTTGTCGAGTGGCCAGATCGTCGGGCCCTTGTGCACGTGAATGTTCTTGATCCCAAGCTCCTCGCACGCCTCGAGGTAGCGGTAGGCCTCTGGGTCGCTGAGCTTCCAGCCGCGCGAGCCCTGCCGCCACTCGGCCGTGTAGAGCTTGACCCCCCTGGACCCATAACGCTCGACATTGCGGCGGAGCTCCTTAAGCCCGTCGTCGCCATCGCGGGGATCCCAGCGAGTGTTGTAGACGAACTTGCCGGGGTGCTTCTCACCCATCGTCGCATTGCGTTCGGTGGTGTTGAAGCCTTCCTTGTACCACTCCTTTAGGTACGTCGGCTGGAAGACCGCCACGTCCACATGACCGTCTTCGAAGACGTCCTTCATCAGGTCATCCTCTGAGTACTTCTGGTACTTCTCGAACGGCCAGAGCGTCTCCGGCGGGCCGAGCTTGTGATAACCGTAGAAGCACTCGATCCAGCCCTTGGCGTACCGCTCCGCCCCCGGTACCCAGTTGTCTGGCGCAGCATTCCAGTAGTGCATGTGGGAATCGACCACGAAATAATTTTCGCCATTCTTTCGGTACATATTTTTCTCCTCGCGGGCCGAATCGAGTGCTTTCTCCCCCCGATGATTATTTCGACTACTTCGACGTGACCTTCAGGTCGAAGCCCAGGTATTCCGCGGCGTCTTCTGGATTCGCGAAAAAGATCGTCCGGTCGTCAAGGTGGATCATCCGGCCGTAGTGTGTGGACATGTCCTCCTCAAGCTCAGCGGAGTTGAAGAAGCCGGGCTCCTCTCCGAGGGTTTCTGAAATCTCGTCATAGTCGACCTCGATGCTCCCGACCGCGTCAACCCGGATCATGGACGGCAGATGCGTCACCTTCACGTTCGGCTTGGTGGCCAGGACCTGGGCTACGACCACGCCGACTTGATTGTTCATCAGCGTGAATCCACACCTGTTCGACGCCGTGTGGTCGGACTTGAACGGGCTTTCTGCTGTCTTGAACGTGGTCACTGCGCCAGCTCCTTCGGTGTCTCCAGACCCAGATCGGACAGGATGTCGCTGAAACGGCTCTTGGCGGCGTCCAGCCCATCCTCGAAACGAGGTGGCTTCGCATCGGGCTGCGACCACAGCGGCTGCAGAGTGCGGGCGGCCGTGAGGCAGCGGGGCACCCAGGCGGACAGCCATTGCTGCATGATCGCCTTGTTGTGGTCGCCGAACTCGCGGTCATGCACGAGGAGTTCGAGCATCGCCCTGGTGTAGCGAAGGTCCCGCTCGGCGTAGTCGTACTCTTCGGCGCCAACGATCGTGGGTGTCACGAAGTCGCCGTTGCGCGGGGCGGCGTGCTGCACGAGGTTGCTGCGGAACAGTTCGCCGACCAAGGGTTGAAAGACCACGTTTCCAGCGAACACCGCCTCGCACCAGTCGTCGATACCGGTGAGCGCCTCGGTGGTCTCGCGGGCACCCTGCCACACCGGATCGCTGTTCCAGCTCTCGATGTGCGCGGCGCCGTCAAAGCCGGGGATCTCCTCGCTGAGTGTCAGGTTGTAGAGCGCCAGATCCTGGGCCGCTCTGATCAGGTGCATGCTGTTCACCGAGATCGCGTTGTTGTGCATGTTCGTCGGCGCACGCCGGTTGGCATTGGCGAACAGGTACAGTCCGAGGCCGTGGTCGACGTGCATCCAGGCGCCTAGGTTGCGCTCCACGAAGCGAATCCAGTTCTGGTTCCACTGCTCGAACGCCTTGGTCTGCCTGGCGGCCTCGATGTTCTGGTTGAGCTGCCGCACCACGTTGGCGTTGTAGCGGTAGAGGGTCAGCTCCCATTCCTCGTTCGGGTCGCGGAACTCGTGCCAGCCGTGTGCTGGCCAGTCGTAGCCTTTGCCGCCGGAGCCCGGGTAGCGCTTCGGCTCGGGACGGTCGGACCCCCACGCCTTGAGCGCGGTCCAGTCCAGCGGGTAGCCGCCCCGGCCGTCGGAGAAACCGTAGAGCCAGCCCTGGCTGAGGTAGTGCCGGGTATCGGGCTGGACCTCGACAGTCACGTCCTCATAGTGGCTCTGCTTGCGCTTGGCCGGAGAGTAGTAGTTGAAGCGGCGGGAATTCGAGTCAGGGAACTCCTTGGCACCAGCTTCAGCGTCGGTGAATTCTGGATGCGGTAGGCTGCGTTGTTCGGCCATGGGTCCTTCCTTTCACAGAGGTCCCGGCGCTGCCGCCGCCGGGCAGTCCACCAGCCGAGCTGGTGTGCTGAGAGGCGCTTCTCATTGCCGCTCTCATTGCTTGCCGGTCTCACCGGTCGTCGTGAATTTGTCGTAGTACACGTGTTTTTCTGGCACGCCGAGCCCGGTCAGCATCGGTATGGCGGCTTCCACCATCGGTGGCGGGCCGCACACGTAGGCGTGCGAGCCAGCGAGGTCGCCCGCGTGCCTCTTCACCACGTCGGTGATCAGGCCGACCTCACCGTCCCAGGCGTCGTCCTCGGCGGGTTCGGACAATGCCGGCACGTACTGGAAGCTGGGCAGTGACCGCTCAAGTGCGCCGAGCTCATCCTCGAAACACAGGTCCCTGCGGCGCCTGGCCCCGTAGTAGTAGGTGGCCCTGCGCTGGATGCCGCGCTCATCCATGGACCGCAGCAGCGACAGGATCGGCGCCATCCCCGCCCCGCCGCCGACGAAGACCAGATCGCAATCCTGGCCCTCGCGCAGCGTGAACACCCCAAACGGCCCCACCAGGTCGAGCCGGTCGCCGGCGGCGAGCTCGGTGTGAAGGAAGTGCGAAAACTGCCCGTCCGGATAGATCTTGATGACGAACTCGAGCAGGCCGTCCTCGCGGCAGGTCGTGTTGGCCATGGAGAATGAGCGGGTCACATCCGTGCCAGGGATGGTGATGTCCATGTACTGCCCGGGGAAGAACTTGATCTCCCTGGGCTCTACCAGGCGCAGCACGAGGCGCCGCATGTCGGGGGTGACCGGCTCGTTGGCGGCAACCTCGGCCACTGCCTCCTGGATCGGCAGTCCCGAGCGGATCATTTCCTCGTCATAGTTGAGGAGCTCGATCGTGACGTCTTCGTAGACGTGTGCCCGGCACAGCAGCGTGAATCCCTCGTCACGTTCGTAGTCGGGCAATGCGAAGGTGGAGTACCTGTCGAGCTCGATGTCGTCGCCATCGAGAACAAACGACTTGCAGGACGAGCACTGCCCTTCCTTGCAGCCGTGCATGAGCATGATCCCCTGCTCCGCCGCGGCACGCAGGACCGTCTGGTCTTCATCGACCTCGATCTCGATGCCGACCGGCTCAAATCGCACGACGTGCTTATCGCTCATTCCCACCTCGGTGAGTGCGCGCTGCCACCGGGGCGCGGAGGAGGCCCGGGCCTTGGCCTTCGGGGGGGCCCGAGGCTCTCCTCCCGCGCTTGTTTGCTTGGCTGCTCCGGCTGCCGTTCGGCCGGGCCCCCCTTCAGCGCGGTGTCCGCCGTTCAGCTCAGCCGACGCTCAGCTCAGCTGGCATTCAGCTCAGCCAACGCTCTGCTGAGCCAACGCTCAGCTCAGCCAACGCTCAGCTCAGCCGGCGTCCGCCGGCGCTGGCCGGCCGGCCGGGCCGCCGCGGATGTAGTTCGCGTGGAACGCCTCGCGCTCCGCCGCTGTCATCTCGTTGAGCAGCACGTTCGGGCTCTGCACCGGCGCCATCCGCCGCAGGTGGTCGAGCGTCCACATCTTGTTGGGATCCAGATCGAGATGCGGCTGCGCGACCATGGTCTTGCCGTCGTCGCGCACAAAGCCCATGTCGGAGACCACATCAGCCCAGTTCCAGCCGTGATAGAGGGTCTCCCACTCCCTCGAGCCGATCAGCTGGCCCATGTTCGGGGTTGGGCGCCCCTGGTAAGTCGGCCGGAAGGCTACGGTGTCGGTCCACCTGCACACTTCGTGGCAGTAGGTGCGCCACTGCCCGTCTACCTCGGCCATGACCATGTCCTCGCGCACCAGGCACGGCACCATGCAGACCCAGCAACGGTGCGGGTACACGTAGTCCACATCCTCGGCGACGATCGGGTGGTGCCCGTTCGGCCTCGATAGACGGTTGTAGTTCTCCCACCACTTGCCGTACTTCTCGTACCAGCCGGGGTACTTGTACTCGAACCACTCGAAGTCTTTGTCGGTCATCGGGTCGATGCGCCAGTAGTTCGCGAGCCAGCCGGTGGCGAAGAACTGGGCTACCTCGTGCACGTAGCCCTTGTTCCAGATCTGGTTCCAGGCCTCCTCGATGAGGTCGTGCGGGATCTCCAGACCGTATTTCTCCAGCGGGACCAGGTAGCTGCGGTAGTAGTCGTCATAGATCCACCGCCGCCACATCTCGGCGTAGCTTTCCCGGTCCTTGCGCCGGTCCTTGGTGCCGTACTCGATGAACGTGCCGATGGCCGCATCGACCACACGGTGGTTGTTCCACCACGCGTAGCGCAGGTCGCGCGCCAGAAGCTGGTGGTTTTCCTCGTCGGAGAGCGCCATGAGCAGCGTGGCGTAGCCATTGCTGATGTGGCGGGACTCATCCGACTGAACCGAGTGGAACACGGTCGGCAGCAGGTAGTCACCGTTGGCCGCGGCCTCGGCGGGCATGGCCACGAACAGCGTGTTGGTGAATGCCGTCTCGGCCACGATCGTCAGGTAGATGCTCGCCGCCGTGATGGCGTCACCGGTGATGAACCCCTCGGCGAACTGCCGGCCAATCGTCCCGCAGTAATCGTTGTGGAAGTTGCGGAGGCTCGAGTTGAAGCCGGCCGGGTCGATGTAGTTGTTCATGTAGAGCCGTTTGAGGTTCTGCTGGATCGTCGAGTGCCGCACCTCGTCGATCATCTGGATCGCCTGACCGTTGTGCAGCTCTGGGTTAGGCACCGTCCGGAACAGCAGTGGCATCGCCCGCGCCGCCGAGATCTCAGGCAGCGGAATGATGGACAGGAACAGCTTCTGCCACTCCAGCCAGCGTTCCTGCACTTGGCGGAACATGTTCCCGCGGATGGCTCCATCGGAGGCACCGTAGACCCGGTTGTCCTTTTCTTCCTGCATCGGGAAGTAGGACCGGAGGACCTGCTTGAGCGGATCCTTCTTCTTGGCCTTCCTGAACGTGTAGTCGGTTCCATATTGCGAAACCGGCTCGTGGTACATCGGTTCCCAGGCAAGCTCCTGGATCTTCTGATGGGCTTTAGCCACGCTCTGGCGACTCATCGTCACCCCTTTCATCTGGCCGGCTGAGGCAGCGCGCCTGCCGCCGTGTTCGCCCTCTCCACGCCGGCGTATCGCCGGCCGGCGAACGGGGGAGTAATGTCCGGCCGAAACTGCCCTTTTCCCTGCATCACACCCCGCGAGACGAGGTGATGAGGCTCTCAACATGAGACAGGCGCCCGTTTGCTCGCCCCGAACATCAGCACGGCTGGTGCTGACCATCGCGACGCGGCCGACCCGGGACTGCGGCGGGACGTCGTCAGCGCTCATCGAATACGGCGGCCCGAATCTGGGCGAGATGGTCCTGGATGCGCTGCGAGTGCTGCCGGTTCCCCTCGGGAGCAGGCTCGATACCGAGCGACCTGAGCAGGTCGGCTGCGGGCGCGCCGGGGTCGCCGGTCTCACCAAGGGTGGGGTGCAGGCCCTCCCGGGCTAGATGATGGAACACCAGGTTGACGATGCTCCACGGGTTGTAGGTCTCCTCCTGTCCTGCGTCTGGCCGGTCCATCGGGCACCTCCTCAACGCCGCTGTGCAGCATGGAAAGCCGGCCATGAGCGGTGTGGCGGTCTCAAGATGAGACATGTTTTGATAACGGCGCATTTATGTTGGGTAGGTAGGACGCGAGCCCGATACCCATGCCGCAGGGTTACGCTGCAGCTTGCGCGAGATGTTTAGGGGAGGCACGGGAGGCTTAGGTGCCCGCAGCAGTGCACTCGCCGCCCCCGCCCGACAGCGATCGGCTGGCCGAGGCGAGGGAACGGTTTCTTACGGCCGAGCCCGTTTCGTCGGGGGCGGTGCGCAAGCCTATCCTCGCCTCGTGGTGGCGTTCGCGGCAGTGGAACATCGCTGCCGACCGCATTGAGCTGACCTATGTCCGCGATCCCAACCTCGACACGCCGCTCACGCGTAACGCCCTTCCGGTGCTGCGGAACTTGCGCGAGAACCTGGAGGGCCAGCCGATCAGCGTCATCCTCACCGATGCCGCGGGCCTGGTGCTTGTGCGGCTGACAGCCGATCACGACCTGGAACGGCACCTCGATGGCGTCCAGCTCGCTCCCGGCTTCAGCTACGCCGAGGATCTCGTCGGCACCAACGGCATCGGCACCGCCCTGGAGGGCGGTCAGCCAGCACACGTGTTCGGCCACGAGCACTATGCGGAAGACCTCGAGGATCTAGCCTGCGCCGGGGTGCCGATCCACGACCCCATCTCGGGCAAGACGCTCGGCGCTGTCGACCTGACCTGCTGGCGCAGGGACGCCGATGCGCTGTTGATCACGCTCGCCAAGACGACCGCCGCCCAGATAAACCGTGAGCTGCTCGCGGGCAGCAGCGCCCGGGAGTTCCAGCTGCTGCAGGAGTATCTGCGGGCCTGCCGTCACACCAGCGGAATCGTGCTGGCCCTCAGCAGCGACATGGTCATGATGAACGACACCGCTCGGCAGGTGCTCGATCCTGGCGACCAGACCGCGCTGCTTGGCCATGCCGCGGAAGCGCTCGACCGGGGCCGCTCCGACGCGGTGGCGGTCGAGCTGCCGAGCGGGATCAAGGCACGGATGTACTGCCGGCCGGTTCGCAGCGGAAGTGGGCACGTTGGCGGGGTCGTCCACGCCAAGCTCATCGAGCCGCCAGCCAGCCGGCCGACCGCCGAGGTCTGGACGAAGACGCAGATGTTTCTGCCTGGCCTGGTCGGTGGCGGGCCACTCTGGCTTCGGGGGTGCCGCCAGGTGGAGGCGGTCTACGATTCGGCCGAGTGGCTCGCCCTTGAGGGCGAGCCAGGGGCCGGGAAGCTCGCCGTTGTCCGGGCGGTGCACCAGCGGCGGAATCCTGCCAGCCGATTCCATGTGCTGGACGCGGCGGAGGCGGGCGGCCAGGACTGGCTCGTGACGGCACGCCGTGAGCTGCTCGATAGCGAAGGCACGCTGGTGATCCGGCACGTCGATGCGCTTACCGCGAGGCATATGCACGCGCTGTCGAGCGCCTTGCAGGAGACTCGCGCCGCCGGTCGGCAAGGCTCACTGTGGGTGTCGGTCACGCTGAACCGCGGCCTGGCCAAGGTGGACCTGAGCAAGTTGCTGCGCTTCTTCCCGAGCACGGTGGAGATACCACCACTGCGCCATCACATCGAGGACCTGCACGAGCTCGTGCCCTTCTTCCTGGCCAAGCTCGGCCTGCATGGCCGCCTGGTCTGCTCGCCAGAAGCGATGCAGCTCCTCCTGCGATCCAGCTGGCCCGGCAACAATGAGCAGCTCTGGCAGGTGCTCAAACGGGTGGTACAGCGCCGGCGCGCCGGGGCCATTCAACCGAGCGACTTGCCGCCGGAGTGCTGGACAGTGAGCAGGCGCCTGCTCAGCCCGCTCGAGTCGATGGAACGCGACGCGATCGTGCAAAGCCTGCAGGACTACGAGGGCAACAAGGTCAAGGCCGCCGAATCGCTCGGCATGTCGAGGGCGACGATCTACCGCAAGATTCACGAGTACGGCATCGTGACCCCGGTTAGCTGACCAGGGGATTCAACCGCCACGACCCGCTCACCGCACCGCCAGGCGGCGCGACTCGTCAGCGGCAGCCGTTCGGGATAATTCTGCGGTCGGCAGCCTGCCAATTCGGCGGGCGAGGATATCGGTAGGCTCAATTCGCATGAGATCGTCACGCGTCCAGACGCGGTCCAGGTCAGAGGCAAGACGATTGGCGTGCCGCAACCGGGCCAGTTCCAGCTTGTTGCGGACGGTGCGGGCGTTGGCAAATAGAGGTCGCTGCATTCGGTGCGTTAGGTAGTCGCGAAACGCTGCCTCGGCTTCCTCGGAGAGGTAGTAGCACGCCTGCTCCAGCATCATCCGCCCAATGGCTACCAGCTCCTCCCGTTCGTAGTTTGCGAAGTCGAGATGGTGAGCGACACGTGAACTCATTCCTGGGTTACATTCGAAAAAGGTGTCCATGCGATCTTTGTAGCCCGCGAGGATTACGACGAGTTTGTCGCGTTGGTTCTCCATTACCTGAAGCAGGATATCGATCGCTTCCTGGCCGAAGTCCTTCGAGTCCCCAGCCCGGTAAAGGTAGTACGCCTCGTCGATGAATAGCACCCCGCCCATCGCCCGCTCAAGAACTCTCTTGGTCTTCGGCGCGGTTTGCCCGACATACTCGCCGACCAAATCGTTGCGCATGGCGTGCACCAGCTGCCCCTGGTCAAGGAAGCCGAGCCGGTGCAGCATCTCAGCCATCCGCAGCGCCACGGTGGTCTTCCCGGTACCCGGCGCGCCGGTGAAGCACATGTGCAGGTTCGGCCTGGGCGCATCCAAGCCGAACCTTTGCCGCGCCCGGTCGACCAGGAGCAGCGCCGCGATCTCCTGTATTCGTTTCTTCACCGGCACAAGACCGACTAGCTCGCCGTCGAGGGCAACGAGGACGTCATCGATGCCCGCCGCCTCACGCTCGGCGGCGAAGGTGACCGTAGCCTCGGCCGAAAGGCGCCCGCGCTGCTGCCCGCCTCGGCGGTCTCTCTTCGAGGACCGCAGGGCGCGGGGGATCTTCCCCAGCCCCGGCTGCGGTTGCGCGGTCGCGCTCATAGCCGGACCCGCTGACCCGGCAGCCGACCGGTCCCACAAGGGTGAGCCGTGAGAAGGATCCGCCGGTCCGGGCATTGCGGGCGAGCGCCGGGGAACCCGGGCAAGACTGACGCTTTGCCTGGTGAAACGCTGGCTCGCCCGGCTGAGGAGGTTGTCAGATACAGATCAGTTCATCCTCACAGGAGGGCTGGACATCGCCGCTTTCCTGCCCCATTGTCCGGCTTACGCCAGCCAGCAGCAAGGTTGAGCTCCAGCCCACCGCCACCGGGCGGGCTCAGGATAGTGCGGCTGACCTGGAACTGTTCGATATCCCAGATCGGTTAGACCAGGCGATGGCCAGGGGCAGTTGTGGTCAGGATGGCGGTCAGCCCACTGAACTGCGGCTACGGACAGGTACGCTATGCGGCGCCGTCCTGCGGGTCGATACCTTGCTGGCGGAGAAGATCACGAAGGCGCTCGACCTCGTCGCTCAGGGAGGGAAGGTCCGTGTGTGCGGCTGTCCACTCCTTCTGACGGGATGCCTTCTCGACGAGCAACTGCTTTTCCCTGTCGCGCAGCGCCGCCGCGTTCTCGAAGTCCTCGGCGTCGATGGCGGACTCTTTGTCGCGGCGGACCTGCGCGATCTCCTGGTCGAGCTCGCGTACGTCCGGTCCGGTACCCACGCGCCGTTCGAGGGCTGACAGGCGCGACTCCATCGAGTCGAAACGGGCGAGGAGCTGAGACAGCAGCTTGCGTTCTCCGCGGCGACCCTGCCCGGCACGTCCCGCAGTGCGTGCGGTCCCCGGCTCATCCTCACCCTGGTAACCCTCCAGCAGGTGGATCACTTGCTGGCGGATCCTGTCCCGGTCCGCGCCCAAGCGCACCAGCACCTGCGCCGCGACGCCCTCGCCCTCGCGGATCAGACCCAGCAGGATGTGCTCGGTACCGATGTAGGCATGGCCGAGCTGCATGGCCTCGCGCAAAGACAACTGCAACACCTTCTTGGCCCGCGGCGTAAACGGTATATGCCCGCCCCGCGGGGCCTGCTGGCCGGGGCCGATGATCTCCTCGACCTGCTGGCGCACGGCCTCCTGGGTGATGCCCAGCGACTCCAGCGTCTGGGCCGCTACGCCGTGGCCTTCCTGGACGAGGGCGAGCAGGATGTGCTCGGTGCCGATGTTGTCGTGGTTGTGCATCCTGGCCTCTTCCTGAGCCAGGACCGTAACTTGCCGCGCCCGGTCGGTAAACCTCTCGAACATGCTCCGCGCCGCCCTTCTCAGCCTTGTCTCGGCTGTGCCCGGTGGATATCAAGATACATCGCGTTTGTGAGGATGAGCAAGATATATCTCGAGGTTCGGTGGAGCTGGTTTCTGGAGTCTCTGAGATACTGATAGCCGCCAACATCCGCGAATCCGCCGCCGGGGCTGAGGCGAAGTTCTGGCCCGAAGAGCCAGTGACCGAGGAACACTGGCTGCTGAAGTCCGTCACTGTCAAGGACGGACATGTCCACGGTGAGGACTGGGCCGAGAAGGCTGCTTCACACCTCGGAAACCTTCTTGCGAGCCCCTGCGCCCGCGTCGAGCTGGCCGTCTGGCGGGCCGCCGTCCAAGCGGCCGGGACCAGAACTCCTCCACGGCGCCGTCCAGGCTCTTAGCCAGCTCGGACACCTGGCTCTTGGACAGCGAGGTGATGCCCAAGGTCTCGGCCAGCTTGTCCACCCGCCGCGTCGAGACTCCCAGCAGGTAGGACGTAGCCACAACCGAGATCAGGGCCTGCTCGGCCCGCCGACCGTTCCAGCAGCCACTCCGGGAAGTAGCAGCGCCGGACTGTCAGACCCCGCGGCCATACTCAAGAACGGTTACCGTCACAGTTCTGTCGGTACGAAACCGGCAGTTCTGTCGGTAACCCCGCGTGGAGCTAAGGGGACTCGAACCCCTGACCCCTTGCTTGCAAAGCAAGTGCTCTACCAGCTGAGCTATAGCCCCGTGCGACGGCTCTCCAAGGGTATCTGAGCCGTGGCGGACACCGATTCCGGATCGGGGCTGACCAGGTCAGGCAGGTCGGCGATGCTGCCGATCACATGGGTGGCACCGGCGCGGCGCAGCTTCTGTGTGCTGTGCACCCCGGTTGGCAGGCCTGCGACGATCGACGCGCCCGAACGGCATCCGCAGAGCACAATGCTTTCGGTGCTGCCGACCACCGCGACCTCGCGCACGTCGGGGATCTCCAGGCGCAGCACGGCGGTCAGCACCATGTCGGGCCATGGGCAGCCACGGGCCACGTCGTCGGGCGAGAGGGCGAGATCGATCCGGTCCCACCAGCCCATCGTGTCGAGAACCCGGCCGAGAAGTGACCGGCCGAGGCTGCTCACCAAGCAGACACGGACGCCGGCACCCGTCAGCTTGTCGATGGCCGCTTCGGCTCCCGGCAATGCCGACAGCCCCATTCGGTCAATGGCCGCGCCGAAAGAACGCTCGAATGCCAGGTTAGTGACCTGGGCACAGGGCTCATTTCCCGGGAACATCTTGCGGAAGATGGCGATGCAGGCCTCGCCGCTGGCCTGATGCGCCTGGACCATGCACCGCGCGTAGGCGGCGGTGCCAGGCACTATTCCCTGCGTACCAATCGCTTCACCGAACGCCTTGTCGACCATGCCGTCGTCGGCGACCATCGTCCCGAAAAGGTCAGCACACACCATCGACACGGGCGGTGTGCGGCTCACCCCGATCGCCTCCCTGATCCAGTGGCATCGTTAGCTGGATCTTCGTCGTACAGTTCGGGTTCTCAGCCCAGCCGCGCGGTAGCGCAGGCCTCGCAAGTGACGGAAGGCGCGGAAAGTCCCGCACAAGCCGAGTGCTTCGAACCTTGGGAAGTGTCAGCTCTCGTCAGTCGTTGTGGCCTCGGACCAAAGGTCCAGCTCGGCCCGGTCGGACTGAACTTTCTTCCAGACAGCGAGCACGCCGATGCCGAGCAGCGCAAGGAGGATCAGCTTTTTCACGGTGTGGATCCCTCCACCTCGATGATTCCGAAGTCCGCAGGTGGCGACGCACGCCAAGCGCCACGGCTGCAAGCAGCCTAGCAAGCTAACGGCCCCGCTCGCCGACGCAGCCAATAAGGTTATCGCGGCTTGATCGGCGCGGCCGGGTCATTCGCGCCCGGATCCCACACCGGCGCATTCGCCTCGCAAACGGTTCCGTCGTCGCTGAAGACGAGAAATCGGTCAAAAAACCGAGCGAACCAACGGTCATGGGTGACGGCGAGCACGGTTCCCTGATAAGACTCCAGCCCTTGCTGCAGGGCCTCGGCGCTCGCGAGGTCGAGGTTGTCGGTGGGCTCATCGAGCAGGAGCAATGTGGCGCCAGCAAGCTCCAGGAGAAGTATCTGCAGCCTTGCCTGCTGGCCACCTGACAAGGTTCCGAACGGCTGCCGCGCGCAAAACTGCAGCTCGTAACGTGCGAGCGCGGCCATGGCTTCGTCCCGCAGCTGCGCATACTCGGTGCTCAAGATCTCGACTGCGATCCGCCCTGCAAGATCCGGACGGGCGTGGGTCTGAGTGAACAGACCTGGGATGACTCGTGCGCCGAGCCGCGCCGTGCCGTTGTGCTCAACGTGCTCGCCCGCAAGCAGCCGGAGAAAGTGCGTCTTGCCGGAGCCGTTCGAGCCGAGCACCGCGACCCGTTCGCCATACCAGAGCTCGCAATCGAAGGGCCTCGTGACGCTGCTCAGTTCGAGGTGCTCACACATGACGGCCCTTTTGCCGGTCCGTCCGCCGCGCAACCGCATGCGGACATTGCTCTCACGCGGGGCGACTTCAGGCGGGCCTGCGGTTTCGAACTTGCGCAGCCTGGTTTGTGCGGCCTGAAGGCGCGAGGCCATGGCCGCGTTGTACGACGCCTTCTGCCGGAAGGTCGCCACGAGGGTTTTGAGTTTCGCGTGCTCCTCGTCCCACCGGCGCCGCAGCTCGTCAAGTCGCTCGATCCGGTCACGGCGGGCCTGCGCGTAACCCGCGAACCCGCCGCCATGCACCCACGTGTGGCCGGACTCGACGGTGATGATCCGCTCGGCCGTGTTGGCGAGAAGTTCACGGTCGTGGCTGACGAGCAGCACCGTTTTCGCCGTCGCCGCCAACTGCGCCTCCAGCCAGCTCTTGCCCGGCACGTCGAGGTAGTTGTCCGGCTCGTCGAGCAGCAGCACCTCGTCCGTCCCACGCAAGAGCGCCTCGAGGACGAGCCGCTTTTGCTCACCACCGGATAGGGTCCGCAGTTCGCGCCAGCGGCATTGCTCATAGGGCACGCCTAGCGCCGCGACGGAGCAGGCATCCCACCGCACTTCGGCCTGGTAGCCCCCGGCGTCGCCCCAGGCGGTTAGGGCGACCGCGTAAGCCAGCGCAATCGGCGCGTCGTCGGATTCCATCATGGCGAGCTCGGCCGAGTCGAGCCGGTGGCCTGCCGCCTGGATCTCCGGAGGAGCGACCGACATAAGGAGGTCCCGAACCGTCGAACTGTCGTCGATGTGTACTTCCTGGTCGGCACCCGTCGGCGCGGGAGGCCCCGCAGGCGCCGTGCCGGGAGCACCGCCCACGAATTGCCGCATCACGCCGAGCCCGCCGCTGCGGCTCACCTTTCCCGACTGCGGCTGCAGGTCACCGGCGATCAGCCTCAGCAGCGTGGTCTTGCCCGCACCGTTCGGGCCCACGAGCGCGGCCGTCGCTCCCTCGCCAACACGGAAGGACACGTCCTCGAGCAGCACCCGCCCATCCGGCAACGTGTGGTTCACATGCGCCACCTCAACGTGACCCACGTTGTGACCCTCCGTCCCGTGCTCGCGTCGTGCTCACCTGCTCAGCAGCGTGGATTCGGCCGGCTCCTGGCAGCTGAAGGGCGCGCTGGCCCATCCGCTCACGCCAGTGTGCACGGCAGCCGCGATTAAGGCACCTGAGATTTCCGTGATCCGCTACGTCGGAGACCTTTCAGCTGCATGTGCTGAAAAGTCTCCGATGTTAGGGATCATTCCTCTTCGCGCCCGGCTCCACCGCTGGCGGGGGCCGTCACGGGCCCGCCCGGGTTCCACACGCGCTGGCCAAGATAACCACGGGCGACCATCGTGACGAACTGGTAGACAGCGTCCTCGTTCGCCGACAACGGGCCGGGACGGGCATGCTCGGCCGTCAGCCCGCGCTGCACGGATTCGCACGCCCGCCAGTCCTGCTGGTTGGTGATGTCCCAGAAATCGACCGCGTAGGAGGGATCGAAACCCGGCAGGCGCGCGGCCTCGGGTGCGAACGCCCACGTGCACTCGATCCGGGTACGGTCCGCGGCGAGCGGCACGAGTCGGTGCGTCATGACGTAGTCCGGATGCAGACTCAGCAGCACGTTAGGAAAGATGTTGACGTAGATGACCGTGCGCCGCCCATTCTCGTCCAGGCCACGCAGCACCTCGCCGCCGCTCGCACCGTCGAATGACATCGTCTGCATGCCCTCCCGGAGAGCCATCCAGCCGCCGACCCACGCCCCAGGCGCGGCATAATTCTCACCGCTCTGCGGCGGGCTCACCCGGCATAGTTCTGGATGGATCATGGGGCAGTGGTAACACTCGTGGTAGTTCTCCGTCAGGATCTTCCAGTTAGCCGCGACGCTGTATTCATGCCGCCCGGCGGTTACCAGCCGTTCTGCCTCGTACGGCGCCACCAGCGCGGTAAGGGCGCAGAGCGACTCGGCAAGTGGCTCGGCGCGACCGCTGCCATCGACGAATACCAGCCCGTGCCACTCCTCGACGGGCAATTCGATCAGACCCCATACGGTCGCATCAAAGCCAGGCCGACCCTTGAAGCCAGCCGCCGCGCGCAGCGCGCCAGAAAGTGAATAAGTCCACGAGTGGTAGGGGCAGACGACCGCACCGCGGGTAACGGTGGCGTCACAGGGAAGCAGTTCATGGCCACGGTGGCGGCATGTGTTCGCGAATGCCCGCAGAACGCCGTCTTTTCCGCGCACCAGCAGGACGCTGCCCACGCCGACCCGCTCGGCGCGCTGGTCACCTGGCTCGGCGACTTCCTTGCTATGACCCACGCACACCCAGCCACCCGCGAAGAAGCGCCGCTGTTCCCACACGAACACCGCCGGATCGACGTAGGCAGCCCGGGGAAGCATACGGCTGTCCCCGAACGGGCGAAGTGTCTCCGCCAACTCACCCGGGTCCAGCGGAGCCAGGGAGGCGGCGTCGGAGGACGCGTTCTGGGGCGCGTCAGACGCGGCGTGGCCCACGTCGAGAGAAACGTCCTGGGACGCGTCATGAGGCACGCCCTGGCTGTGCGAGCCGGGCCCCGAAGGTCGCTGACTGAACATGCGGGCAGGCTAGGCATCGGGTGGCGCTGTGTCCAGAGTGCATGTCTAAAGCGCTGTTTCCGGCGGTTCCTGGCGAACGCGGTGCCGGGGGCACGCGGTGCCGGGGGCACGCAGTACCCGGGGGGCACGCGGTACGTGGGGATCGCCATGTCCGCGGCCCGGTACGGTCGGGACATGCCCGCTAGGATCCCCACCATCGTGGCCACGTCTGGAGGGCTGCGCCGTGGTGCGCGCACGGACTTCGCGTTCGCCCCGCTCCTGTTGCACGCCATCGAGCTGTCCGGGGTCCACGGGCGAGCGCCACGGCTCTGTCACGTCGGAACCGCCCACGGCGACCAGCGTTGGCTCAACGCTCTGTTCAGCGACGCTGGTCAGGCCGCGGGAATCACTGTGTCGCATCTGAGCCTCTTCCCGATGCCCAACGTTGGCGACGTCGCCGACATGCTTCTCGAGCACGATGTCGTCTGGGTCGGCGGCGGCAGCGTGGCCAACCTGCTCGCCATCTGGCGGCTGCACGGGCTTGATCTGATATTCCGCCAGGTCTGGCAGGCTGGGGTGGTGCTCGGGGGTGTCTCCGCCGGTTCGATCTGCTGGCATGTGGGTGGCACAACCGACTCGTTCGGGCCGGAGCTGCGGGAGGTCACCGACGGCCTCGGCTTTCTGCCGTACTCCAACTGTGTCCACTACGACTCAGAAGCACAGCGCCGACCTTTGTATCAGCGGCTCGTCGCCGACGGGACCTTGCCTGATGGCTACGCGACTGACGACGGAGTCGGCCTGGTATACCGCCGAGACAAGCTCGCCGAAGCCGTCGCCGAGATCCGCGGTAAGGGCGCTTACGAGGTTGTGAAGGACGGCGACGGGGCCCGCGAGGAGCCCATCGAGCCGCGCCTGCTGCCCGGCGCGTCGTGACGGCCGCGTTGTAAGGGCCGGTTCCTGGTCTGGACCCAGGATCCGGCCACGCCAACTTGAGCATAGCGGGGCACGCTCACAGCTGTGCGCATCGTCATCGAGCACCTGTCGATCTGGGCGCAACCAGTTCGTGTAGAGGGTGCGAGGCCGGCACAGCGCCGACGGTAACGTCAAAGAGGAGGAGCACCAGATGAAGCAATACCTGCTCAACGTGTATCAGCCCGACGGAGATCCTCCCCCGTCCGTCGACCTGGAGAAGGTGATGCGGGACGTCGGCGCCTGGAGACAGGAGCTCAAGGCCGCCGGTGCCTGGGTTTTCACCGCAGGCCTGCACCCGCCAAGCACGGCGACCGTGGTGCGGCTCAAGGATGGCGACATGCTCACGACCGACGGCCCGTTCATCGAGGGCAAAGAGCACATCGGCGGGTTCACGATCATCAAGGTGCCTGACCTCGATTCCGCGCTCGAGTGGGGCCGTAAGCTCACCCGGGTGACCAAGCTGCCCATCGAGGTATGGCCGTTCCGCGACGAAATCGAGGATCGATAACGGGAATGCCGGTCCTTCCCGCATCGGAGATCGAACGTGTGTTCCGCGAGGAACACGGTCGCGCGGTGGCCGTCCTGGTCCGCGTCTTCGGTGACATCGACGTTGCCGAGGAGGCGGTCCAGGACGCGTTCACCGCTGCAGTGCAGCGATGGCCATCCGTGGGCCTGCCACCGAGCCCAGCGGGATGGATCATCACTACCGCCCGTAACCGGGCGATCGATCGCCTCCGCCGGGAGGCGTCACGCGAGGACCGGCACGCCCAAGCCGCCTTGCTGCACGCCCACGGCGAACCGGCTGAGGAGGCTGCCGTGAGCGATGATCGGCTGCGCCTGATCTTCACCTGCTGCCACCCAGCGCTCGCCACCAGCGCCCAGGTCGCCCTGACGCTCCGGCTTCTGGGCGGGCTCACCACCGCGGAGATCGCGCGCGCCTTCCTGGTACCCGAGCCGACCATGGCCCAGCGGCTGGTCCGGGCCAAGGGCAAGATCCGCGACGCGAGAATCCCCTACCGGGTCCCGAACGAGGCCGACCTCCCGAGGCGCCTTCGGGCCGTGCTGGCCGTCATCTATCTCATCTTCAACGAGGGCTACACGGCGAGCTCGGGGGACAGGCTGGTCCGCGAGGAGCTATGCGCGGAAGCCATCCGCCTTGGACGGCTCCTGGCCGACCTCATGCCCGACGAACCGGAGGTCATGGGACTGCTCGCGCTGCTGCTGCTCACCGAGTCGCGCCGGGCCACCCGCACCACCCAGGACGGCGCCCTCGTGCTGCTTGCCGAGCAGGACCGCAGCCGGTGGGACCGCGGCCTTATCGCCGAGGGCCAGGCGATCGTCCGGGAATGCCTGCGGCGAAACCAGCCTGGCCCGTACCAAATCCAGGCGGCGATCAACGCCGTCCACAGCGATGCACCGGCCATGGCGGCCACGGACTGGTGGCAGATTCTCCAGCTATACGATCAGCTCGCTTCGCATGATCCGAGTCCGGTGGTGGCCCTCAACCGCGCGGTCGCGGTGGCTGAGGTCGACGGACCAGAAGCCGCGCTCGCGCTCGTCGACCGCCTCGACCTCAGCGGCTATCACCTGTACCACGCCATCCGCGCCGATCTGCTCCAGCGCCTCGGCCGCAACGCCGAGGCGGTGCAGGCGTACGAGGCAGCGATCACCCGCACCGACAACACGGCCGAGCGGGACTTCCTGCAGCGCAGCCGCCATGCGCTCACCCGGGGTTGACGAGGCCTGCGAGGTCTCTGCGCTCTGTTCGGGAACGAGCCGGCTACTGAGGATGTCATCCGCTGTCGTCAGCGATGCATGATTTGTGGGCCTGGATGGACTTGAACCATCGACCTCATCCTTATCAGGGATGCGCTCTAACCGACTGAGCTACAGGCCCGGGATTGCCGGATCCCCGTGAATGCCGCCGGTGAAGACTACCGCATGCGGCGCCGCGCCGTGAAATGAGGGACCGGTCATCGACCACTCTGGCGCGGGTGGCCTCATTCCGTCTCTTGGAGAGTCACCTCGATGCCGCCGACCAGGTCCGATGCGACGTTGTAAAGGACCGCGCCGACAGTGGACATGGCGGTAATCAGAACAACGTTCACCGTGCCGATGACCCCGGTGTAGCCGAGGATTCGCGAGGCCGAGAACCAGTGCGCGGCGTTGACACCGCTCGATCCCTGGCCCGAGGTCACGCTCTCGATGGTGCGCTGCAATGAGTCGAATACGCCGAGGCCGGCGAGGGCGCCGTAGAGCACTGCGACGGCGACGAAAAGCACGATGAAGCAGACGACTGAGATCACGAAGCTGAACTTCATCACGGACCACGGCTCGACGCGCACCAACGCGAGCTGTGCCCGACGCGGCACTTTGCCCCGCGCTTGAGCAGGGCTTACCTTCACGCGCCCCGCCTTGGCCGACCGCGCAGGCCGCGAACGCGTGCGGGTCGGGGTGGCACCTGGACGGCCGCCGCCAACCCAGCCAGTCGACCTGCCGGGAGCCGACACCATGGATTCAACCGGCATCGCGCCGCCGGGTATGGATCCGCTGCCTGGCAACGGGTCGCTGGGCACCGGCCCGCCGGGCATTGCGGCTTCCGGTGCCGGGCTGGCCGGCGCAGAGTCACGGTATGTCGGATCGCCCGACGCAGCGTCACCGTACTGGCCAGTCGGCGCAGCGTCACCGTATGCCGGACCGGTCGAGCCGGGAACGCCCAAGCCTGGGTTGGCGGCCCACTGGCCTGCAGGCGCCCACCCAGCGGAGCCCGGCGCGCCAGGTGGTCGATAGCCGGGCGGCATCTCGTCAGGAGTGGGCACCGTACCTGATCGAGCCGTAGTTGACCTAGCGGTGACGGGCGGATTGTCGAAACGGGGCGGCTCGCCTACGGGAGGAATGGGGATGCCATAGGCCGACTGAGGACCCCCCGCGCCCCCCGCAGGCAGGTCGGCGGGCAGATCCGTGGCCGGTGATAGACCAGCGGACCGGCCAGTTGGCGCATCACCGGCTGCTGCCCCCCGACGTGGTGGCGCGATCATGTCGGCTGGTAGCGGAATCGGGGCGGCGGCTGGAGCTGGTATCTCGGAATCGGGCCGGTCTCTCAGCCACGGCGGCACGGCTGCCTGGCCATCCACGCTGACCTCCTCCGGATAATCCGTCCGGCGCGCGGCCATATCAGCTTCGCGCTTCCTCATGGGCTTGGCGACTGACCAGGCAGTGCCGCCCCTTCCGGACGTATCCCCAGACGTCGGCGTGGCATACACCGCATCAGTTCCATTCTGGAGCCGCGTCGGGTCGCGCCCGCGGGGCGCCTCATTGGCTGGATCTCCCGCCTCTTCAGCGGGCCCGTCGTCCTGTGAGACGCCAGGCGATTCCGCGGACAGCGCTCCGCTGGCCGCCGGAGATCCGGCGAGGGCCTGCTGATCCAGCTTGGCGGTCAGCTTGCCCAACGACGTGCCGACCTCACCCGATGCCAGCACCGCGCGCGCCGCGGCCGGCTTGCGCGCCTGCACGAAACGCCCGTTGGCATCGCGGGCTGGGCGCATTTGCGCCGCCGCCCTCATGGCGCCGCTGCCGATCTTAGGGCCTGCTTGAGAACCCTGAGAGCTCCCGGTGCCATTCGCGCGGCTTTCCCGGCGCGCATTCGCGCGGCTTCCCCCGCCCGCATTCGCGCGGTTCTCCCGGCCCGGATCCTGGTCACCGCTTTCCGGGGTAGTCACCGGTTAATCTCCCCTCGCACCACGACAGTACGGGCCTGGGGGCTGACCCCCGGAGCCCTCCCGAAATGGTCGGGTGACAGGGGTCCGCGGTAACACGAGCAGGCGAGGAATCAGCCGAGGGCGTCGCCGTTGACGTCACCCAGCGATTCTGCGTTCCTGGCGATCGCCACGACGCTGTCACCAGAGGCGAGGTTCATCAAGCGTACCCCCATGGTCTGGCGGCCCGATTGCTTCACCTCGCCGGCGCTGGTACGGATAACTCCTCCCGCCGATGTGATCGCGAACACCTCGTCCTCCGGCCGGACCATCAGGGCGCCAACCAAACCGCCACGCGAGTCAACGATCTTGGCGGTCAGCACGCCCTTTCCGCCCCGGTTCTGCACAGGATACTGGTTTGCGCCGGTCCGTTTTGCGTAACCTCCCCCGGTAGCGACAAGCACGTCCTCTCCTTCGCGCACCACATGCATACCCAGCAGCTCATCGCCGCCAACAAAACGCATTCCGATGACGCCGCTTGTGGCCCGGCCCATCGGCCGCAGTGAATCGTCGGCGGCGTGGAACCTGATGGCCTGCGCTCGCCTGCTGACGAGGAGCAGATCGTCGGACGGGTGGACAAGCCGCGCCGAGATGACCTCGTCGTCGTCGCGAAGGTTGATCGCGATGATGCCACCAGAACGGGCGGAGTCGAACTCGGTCAGCCGTGACTTTTTCACCAGACCCCCCCGGGTGGCCAGCACCAGGTACGGCGCGACCTCGTAGTCCCGCAGGTCAAGAACCTCAGCGATGTGCTCGTCGGGCTGGAAAGCGAGCAGGTTGGCGACGTGCTGGCCACGAGCGTCGCGGGCCGCCTCGGGAAGCTCGTAAGCCTTGGCCCGGTAAACCCGTCCCTTATTGGTGAAGAACAGGATCCAGTGGTGGGTGGTCGTGACGAAGAAGTGCTCGACAATGTCATCCTGGCGCAGTTGGGCACCTCGCACACCCTTGCCGCCCCGCCGCTGTGCCCGGTAAAGGTCACGCTTGGTGCGCTTGGCGTATCCGCCCCGGGTAATGGTGACGACCACATCCTCCTCGGCGATCAGGTCTTCCACTGACATGTCACCGTCGTACGGGATGATCTTCGTCCGGCGGTCGTCACCGTACTTGTCGACAATCTCGTCGAGTTCTGCCGCGATGATCTCCCGCTGCCGAACTGGCTGCGCGAGGATATCCTTGTAGTCTGCGATCTGCCGCATGAGCTCGTCGTATTCATCGACAAGCTGCTGGCGTTCGAGCGCGGCCAGCTTGCGTAGCTGCATATCGAGGATGGCACGGGCCTGGCCTTCGTCGATTTCTAGCAGGTCCATCAGGCCCTGCTGCGCCTCGGCCGCCGAAGCGCTCGCGCGGATAAGCGCGATGACCTCGTCGATCCGGTCGATTGCCTTCAGCAGGGCGCGCAGGATGTGCGCCCGCTCTTCGGCCCTGCGCAGCAAGTACCGGGTACGGCGGACAATGACGTCGATCTGGTGCGTCACCCAATAGCGGACGAACTGGTCGAGCCGCAGGGTGCGTGGCACTCCGTCGACCAGTGCGAGCATGTTGGCGCCGAACGTTTCCTGCAGCTGCGTGTGCTTGTACAGGTTGTTCAGCACAACCTTGGCGACGGCGTCCCGCTTCAGCACGATCACCAGCCGCTGCCCGGTGCGGCCGCTCGTCTCGTCCCGAACGTCGGCGATGCCTGTGACCCGCCCCTCTCGCACCAATTCGGCAATCTTGAGCGCGAGATTGTCGGGGTTCACCTGGTAGGGGAGTTCGGTGACGATGAGAGAAGTGCGCCCCCTGGCATCCTCCTCGACCTCGCTGACGGCCCGCATGGTTATCGAACCGCGCCCCGTCCGGTACGCCTCTTCGATCCCGCGTCGCCCGACGATCAAGCCGTGGGTGGGGAAATCGGGCCCCTTGACCCGCTCGACCAGCGCGTCGAGCAACGCCTGATTATCCTCGGCGACTTCATCGAAATGATCGAGATACCAGTGCACGCCGGTGGCGACCTCACGCAGGTTATGCGGTGGGATGTTGGTCGCCATCCCGACGGCGATGCCGGACGAGCCGTTGATGAGCAGATTCGGAAATCGTGCCGGCAGCACGACTGGCTCGGAGGAGCGGCCGTCGTAGTTGGGTCGGCGGTCGACGGTGTCCTTGTCGATGTCGCGCAGCATTTCCATGGCGAGCGGTGCGAGGCGGCATTCGGTGTACCGCATCGCCGCGGCCGGGTCGTTGCCCGGCGACCCGAAGTTGCCGTTGCCGTCGACCAGGGGCATCCGCATCGCCCACGGCTGAGCCAGGCGGACCAGGGTGTCGTAGATCGCCGAATCGCCGTGCGGATGGTAGCTGCCCATGACGTCACCGACGACCCTGGCGCACTTGAAGTATCCGCGATCCGGCCGGTAACCGCCGTCGTACATGGCCCACAGCACCCGCGTATGCACCGGCTTCAGCCCGTCCCTGACGTCGGGCAGCGCACGGCCCACGATGACCGACATCGCATAGTCGAGATAGCTGCGCTGCATCTCGATCTGGATGTCGACCGGCTCGCTGCGGCCGCCCTCCGGCGCTGGAGCGTCCGGCGTGTTCACATCCGTCACGTGCTGTCCTTCCTCACGAACAAATCAAAAGCTCGAAATCCTGATCCCGAACGGCTGCCGCGGGCCGCCCCACCCCCCCCGCAGTGCGGAGCCCTGGGTCGTCCCACCGCCCCCGCAGGCCGCCCCACCCCGGCCAGCCATCCCTGCGGTGCGGAGCACGCCGACCGCACCACCAAAGATCTGCGAGACGTGCCCTAAATGTCCAGGAACCTGACGTCCTTGGCGTTTCGCTGAATGAACGCCCGGCGGGACTCAACGTCCTCGCCCATGAGCACGCTGAACAGTTCGTCCGCTTGCGCAGCATCGTCCAGGGTCACCTGGAGAAGCACACGGCGGGCCGGGTTCATGGTGGTTTCCCATAGCTCGTTCGCGTTCATCTCGCCCAGTCCCTTGAATCGCTGCACCCCGTCGCGAGGGCGTGGATCTTTCCGCCCAGCCGCGATGCCAGCCTCGATCAGCGCGTCGCGTTCCCTGTCGGAGTAGCAGTACTCAGGGTCGACCCCCCGTCCCTCCCATTTGATCTTGTAGAGCGGAGGCTGCGCCAAGTACACGTGGCCGGCTTCGATCAGCGGCTTCATGAACCGGAACAGCAGGGTGAGCAGCAGCGTCCGGATGTGCTGTCCATCAACGTCGGCGTCAGCCATAAGGATGATCTTGTGGTAGCGGAGCCTCGCGATATCGAAGTCGTCATATACGCCGGTGCCGAGTGCGGTGATCATCGCTTGGACCTCGTTGTTTCTCAGCACCCGGTCGATGCGCGCCTTCTCCACGTTAAGGATCTTGCCTCTGATCGGCAGGATCGCCTGGAAGTTCGGGTCGCGTCCGTTCTTCGCCGAACCGCCCGCTGAATCTCCTTCCACTACATAGATCTCGCAGCGTGCCGGGTCGGTCGACTGGCAGTCCGCCAGCTTGCCAGGCAGCGAGGTCGACTCGAGCAGGCTCTTGCGCCGGGTCAGGTCACGTGCCTGCCGGGCCGCGATCCGCGCCCGCGCGGCCTGGGTGGCCTTGGTGACCACCTCTTTCGCCTCGCCTGGGTTGCGGTCCAACCAGTCGCGCAAATGATCATTGCACACCTTCTGCACGAACGACTTGGCCTCGGTGTTGCCGAGTTTGGTCTTCGTCTGGCCCTCGAACTGCGGCTCGGCGAGCTTGATGGAGACGATCGCGGTGAGGCCTTCGCGCACGTCCTCGCCGCTGAGGTTGTCGTCCTTTTCGCGCAGCAGCTTCTGCTCACGGGCGTACCTGTTGATTATTGAGGTCAGCGCGGCGCGGAAGCCCTCCTCATGGGTTCCGCCCTCGGCGGTGTTGATGGTGTTCGCAAACGTGTGCACCGATTCGGAGTAACTGCCGGTCCACTGCATCGCGATTTCGACCGCGATGCCATCGCCCTCCTCGGCGAACTCGATCACGGTGCCGTGCACCGGATCTTTGGACGCGTTCAGGTAGCGGACGAAATCCGCGATCCCGCCGTCGTACCGGTAGGTGAGGGTGCGCGCCTCGCCATTGATATGGTCGGGCCGCTCGTCGGTCAGGCTGATCGCGAGACCGCGGTTGAGGAAGGCCATCTCCTGCAGCCTCCGCGACAGCGTCTCGAAGTTCCACGCGGTGGTTTCGAAGATCGTCTCGTCCGGCCAGAACGTTATCGTGGTGCCCATTTCGCCGGTTGGCGGGCCCTTGACGACCGGCCCGGTCGGCTGGCCTATCTGGTAGGACTGCCGCCAGATGTGGCCATCCCGGCGGACCTCGACATCCAGTTGTGCGGCGAGCGCGTTCACGACCGAGACGCCGACTCCGTGCAGCCCGCCTGAGACGGCGTAGGACTTGCCGTCAAACTTCCCGCCTGCGTGAAGGGTTGTCAGCACCACCTCGACCGCAGGCCGCTTCTCAACCGGATGGTCGTCAACAGGGATACCACGGCCGTTGTCGTCGACCCGTACGCCCCCGTCGGCCAGCAGCGTCACGTCGATCCTGTCACAGAACCCCGCAAGAGCCTCGTCCACCGAGTTGTCCACAACCTCGTAGACCAGGTGATGGAGGCCTCGTTCTCCGGTTGAGCCGACATACATGCCAGGCCGCTTGCGGACCGCCTCCAGGCCCTCGAGGACCGTGATCGAGCGTGCGTCATAGGACAAGTGGGTACTCCTCCTGCCGGAACTCCTCTTAGGTGAGGGGTTGGCACGCGAGACCTGCCACACTCGCCTTAGTGCCGTCTCCTCTGCCCGCGCGCTCGCGCTCGCGTGCGTCGCTCGCGGACATTGATCGCTCGCCGTGGGCGCAAGCGCCAATTTTGCGGTGAGTCATCGCCCGGGGCGCATGTCCATTCTACCTGCAAAGCCAGGCCCGCTAGCCAGGAATCGAGCGCTCGGCTGCCCCTTAACGCGCCTCACATGCGCGGTCGTGGCCGAACGTCCCGTTCGTGAACCCCCCTACGTGCGCGCGGCCCGGCTACCCGTACGTGTCGCGTGGACCGCGCCCGTCGCGTACCCGCCAGCCGCCGCGGCCGCGGGCCATGTCCCTTGATGGGCCGTGAACCCGCACGCGCCGCACGGTGCCTTCACCGAGCTCGGCATTCAGCCGCCGTACCAGCTGCGCGGCGAGCAGTTGCAGCTGAGTCGCCCATGCGGTGGAGTCTGCGATGACGACAAGCTCGCCATCGCGGTAGGTTTCCGGCTGTGCGTGCGCAGCGAGCTCTTCGCCGACAATCTGCGCCCACCGGCCGAAGGCTCCCCCGATCGCGGCACGCTGCCGCCATCCGTGTTCCGCAAGGAACCCGTCGATGGCCGCGCCCACAGGCTGTGGATCGTCCCGGCGATGGCGGATCACACCGCGCGGCCGTTCGGCATAACTATCTGAACGCTGCGGCCTGGCACCCTTGGCCGCCGCGTCAGCCTTCGCCTCGGCGAGGGCACGGCGCGCCCGCTCCAGCGCGTCACCGGGCACGTTTCACCACCCCATCACGAATGGTAAACCGTGCGCCTGACATTCCGCCCGGCACGTCGGCACTTGCGGCCGCGGTGACAAGCGCCTGTTCCGCGGCGACGGCCAGCGCCGCCAGCCGGTCTCTGCGGCCGGGGTCAAGCTCGGCGAACACGTCGTCGAGCAGCAGGACCGGCTCTTCGCCGTCGGCGCGCAGCATGTCGTAGCTGGCCAGGCGGAGCGCGAGGGCGAGGGACCAGGACTCGCCGTGGCTGGCATAACCGCGGGTTGGGAGATTCCCGACGTTCAGCTCAAGGTCATCCCGGTGTGGGCCGGCCAGACATACCCCGCGTTCCAGCTCGGCGCCGCGGCACTTTTTGAGTGCTGCCCGAAGGCACGTGGTGAGGAGTTCGCGGTCGGGTGGCTCGCCGTCGGTTTCCGTTCTGTCGCTGTCGGCGCTGGCGAAGGACTGTCGATACCGCATTCCTGCCTGCGCCCTGCTATCGGCGATGCGTGCGTAGGCTCCCGTCACCAATGGGCGAAGCTCCGCCACGAGGCCTAGCCGGCCGGCAAGCAGCTCCGCTCCGACCCGCACTAGATGCTCATCCCACGTATCGAGCGTGGCCAGCATCCCTGCCACAACGCCGTCGCTGTGGGCCCGGCCGCGACGCACGGCGCCGCGGATACCCGCCGACTTCAGCAAGGCGGTCCGCTGCTTGAGTATCCGCTCGTAGTCCGCCCGCACGCCGGCGAACCTCGGCGAGCGGATGACCAGGAGATCGTCCAGGAACCTTCGGCGCTGGCCGGGATCTCCCTTGACGAGGGCGAGGTCCTCGGGAGCGAACGTTACGGTCTGCAGGGCGCCGATGATCTGCCGAGGCTGCCGGACCGGCGCCCGGTTGAGCCTGGCCCGGTTGGCGCGCCCCGGGTTGATCTCGAGTTCGACAAGAGTGCGGGCCGACGCCGAATCGACCTGAACCCGGACGATGGCACGTTCGGCGCCCTGGCGCACGAGCGGCGCATCCGTCGCGGTGCGGTGACTGCCGAGCGTGGCCGCGTAGCCAACCGCCTCGACCAGGTTCGTCTTCCCGTGGCCGTTGGGCCCAATGAAACCGGTCACGCCCGGCTCGAGCTGCACGTCGGCAGCCACATAGGAGCGGAAATCGGTCAGCGCGAGCCGGGAGACGTGCACGACAGGAGGCTACCGTCGTCTTTACTAGACCCACCCGCCCATGGGGGCGTTGCCCTACTGGCGATTCTGCCGGGCTGTCAAGGCCTGCGGTATGGGTGAACGAGATTCTGTGGATAGCTATCCTGCGAGCCTGATTGGCATGAGTAGATACCGATAGTCGGGCTGCGCAGGATCGTCTCCCGCAGGCTTGCCGGTGATCACCGCCGGTTTTGCCGGTATGGTGAACGAGATCCGTGTGGTGTCGGAGTCGATGGCGGTGAGCCCATCGAGTAGATACTGCGGGTTGAATGCGATCTGTATGTCATCACCGTCAAAGGATGCGTCGAGGGTCTCGACAGCCTGCGCCTCGTCCCCGGTTCCTGCCTCGAGCACGACCTGCCCCTCGGAAAACGAGAGCCGGACAGGGGTGCTGCGCTCGGCGACTAGCGAGACTCGTTTTACGGACTCGGTAAATGCTGCCGTGGGCAGTTCGGCAACGGCGTTGAACTCATCGGGCAGCAGCGAGCGGAACTTGGGGAACTCACCGTCGAGGAGGCGGGTCGTGGTGCGGCGGCCGCCACCCTCGAAGCCGATCATCCCTTCGCCGGTCGCCGAGTCCGCGCCAGGCTGGCCGGGCAGGCCGAGTGCGATGGAGACTTCCGCGCCCGACGTCAATGACCGCGCGGTGTCCGCGAGCGTGCGGGCTGGGATCAGGGCGGCTGCGTTGACGTCCGGTCGGCTTGGGTTCCAGCGCAACTCACGGACCGCGAGCCGGTAACGGTCGGTGGAGGCGAGCGTTATGGTGTCACCGTCGATCTCTACCCGCACCCCGGTCAGCACCGGCAGCGTGTCGTCCCGCCCGGCCGCAACCGCAACCTGGGCCACCGCGGCCGCGAAGATGTCGGTGCCTACCGAGCCAGTCGATGGCGGCATCTCGGGAAGTGTCGGGTAATCCTCGGTCGGCATAGTGAGCAGAGTGAAAGTGGCGTTTCCGCAGGTAAGGACCGCTTTTGAGCCTTCCAGGGACATGTCCACCGGACGGTCGGGCAGGCTGCGGGTGATCTCGGCGAGGAGGCGGCCGGAAACAAGCAGCGTGCCGGGCTCGTCGGTGGTCACCGGCAGGCTCGCCTCAGCGGAGACCTCGTAGTCGAAGCTGGAGACGTTCAGCGCGTCCCCCACCTCCATACGGATCCCAGCCAGTACCGGAACGGAGGGTCGCGACGGCAGAGCGCGCGCGGTCCACGCCACGGCCTCGGCCAGGATGTCGCGATCTACCTGGAACTTCACCGTGGACCGCCTCCTGATTCTGCGTGTGTGATCGCGCTTGCCCGGGTAATACCTGCGTTAGCTCGCCCGGATCGGGTGTGGGCGGAGGGACGGGTCGGCGTCCAGGTGGCGCGCGGGTTTTCTACTGGTTGCTGGTTTGAGTTAAAGAACGTCGTAGTCATAGGCACGGTGGAAACTGGGGATGACCATCGTCTAGGCAGGTCAGCTGCGCTTTTGGTATCCACAAGGGGTGTGACTCGGCGTTGAGCGAGCGAGCCGGACCTGGGGATCGCCGCACAGTCAGGGCAGCGGAGCCACAGGCTTCCCCCGTCTGTCCCAACGCAATCCACAGATTTATCCCCAGCCTGTGTGTACTGATTGTGACGCCGTTGCTGCGCTTGCCCACTAGGGCCTGTTTGGATCCGCGGACAGGGCTTGTCAGGCACTTCCTGTCCCGGTCCCAACGGTTTTTCCCCGCATGCATCATCCCGCCGCCGCCCTCTACCGTGCTTGCTGCTTGATCCGGTTGGTCAGCTCCGTCACCTGGTTGTAGATGGAGCGGCGTTCCGCCATCAGTGAGCGGATCTTGCGGTCGGCGTGCATGACCGTGGTGTGATCCCGCCCACCAAACTGCTGGCCGATCTTGGGCAGGGAAAGGTCGGTCAGCTCGCGGCACAGATACATGGCGATCTGGCGGGCGGTGACAAGGACCCGGGACCGTGATGTGCCGCAGAGATCGTCGATGGACAGCCCGAAGTACGAGGCGGTCTGACCCGTGATGGTGGTCGCGGTGATCTCAGGGCCCTGAGCCTCGGGAATGAGGTCCTTCAAGACAATCTCGGCCAGCTGCAGGTCGACCATCTGGCGGTTGAGGCTGGCGAAGGCCGTGACGCGGATGAGCGCGCCTTCGAGTTCACGGATGTTGGTTGAGATGCGGCTGGCGATGTACTCGAGCACTTCGGGCGGTGCGTTCAGGCCCTCCTGAATGGCTTTCTTCCGCAAGATGGCGATGCGGGTCTCGAGTTCTGGCGGCTGGACATCGGTGAGCAGCCCCCACTCGAACCGGCTGCGCAACCTGTCCTCCAGGGTGACGAGGCGCTTGGGAGCGCGGTCGCTGGAGATGACAATCTGTTTGCTCGCATTGTGCAAGGTGTTGAAGGTGTGGAAGAACTCCTCCTGGGTGCCTTCCTTGTTCTCCAGGAACTGGATGTCATCCACGAGCAGGATGTCGACATCGCGGTAGAGCCGCCGGAACCGGTCTTGCTTACCGTCTCGGATCATGTTGATGAAGTCGTTGGTGAACTCCTCGGAGCTCACGTAACGGACCCGGGCCCCGGCGTACAGGTTCTGGGCATAGTGGCCGATCGCGTGCAGTAGGTGAGTCTTGCCCAGGCCCGAGTCCCCATAGATGAAGAGCGGGTTGTACGCCTTGGCCGGCGCTTCCGCAACGGCCACCGCTGCGGCGTGGGCGAAACGGTTGCTCGAGCCGATGACGAAGGTCTCGAACGTGTACTTCGGGTTCAGCCGAGCCTGTATCGGGCGGGCGTTGGCATGGCGGGGATGATCAGCCAAGGCCGCCGGACCCGCCTGGTGGGGTGCGCCGCCCGCGTGGCCGGGAGGGCCGCCGCTGCCAACTGGTCGCGGGGCGCCGGTGAAGCCGGTGACGCCGGGTCCTGATGTGGCACGCTGCTCGCGGGCATGGGCCGGATGGGAGACGCCGTGTGGCTGCGTGCGCCCCGGCGGGCCTGCGTCAGGCGCGGGCAGCCGGCTGAGCAGGCCGCCGTGCATGCCAGGCGCGGAAAGGGGCGACTGCGGTAGCAGGTTGTCCTGGGGGCCGGGCGTGTTCTCGGATACCAGATCATCCTGTGTGATCAAGCCCGGCCCCGACGACGTCGCTGTTGGATCGACGGTAACGGCGAGCTGGATGTTGCGGCCGAGTTCCCTTGACAGCGCATGCGTCACAAGGGTCCGCAACCTAGTTTCGAGCTGCTCCTTGGCAAACTCGTTGGGCGTGGCAATAAGAGCGGTGTTCTCCACCAGCCCAAGCGGCCTGGTGAGGTTAAGCCACGCCCGCTGATGGGCCTCGAGTTGGATGTCGGCGAGACCGGCGAGAGACCGTGCCCAAACCTCGGCAAGATCTGTCTCACTCATGGCTGACCCGCCCCTCCCGCGCCGCCGGTCACACGGCAGTCGGCCATACCGCGGGTCGGCCACACCGCGGCCGCGTTTACTGCGGCCGTGTGTACCGCCCCCCGGCCCGGCCGTGGCCACCGTGTGGTCGCCGTTGGCGCCGTGGTAACGCTGGGCACCGCACAACGCGTGTTCGACAATTAAGTGCCCCCACATGTTGTTCACAGCTTTATCCACAGCTTGTGCACGGCAGCTGTGACGGTAACCCATCGCCCCGGACTCTCCGGTCGGCCGACAGTAACGCCATGCGATACATGTCTTCAAGCCGTTGTCCACAGCCTAGGCGGGCAAAGACAGCTGCGTTGGGGAAAAGCCGAGTCCGGCAGACAAGAGTGTGGCTCCCGGATCTTGTCCTTGGCGGGTTGGCTGGTGGACCCGGCGGGTTGGCTGGTGGACCCGGGGGGTTGCCGGGCTCCTCCTTGGCGAGTTGCCGAGCGGGCCCGGACGGCCAGACGGGCAGGTGGCCGCGTTCAAGGTGAGCCGCTGGTTTGACCGGAGACGAGAGGGGCCGTAATCTTCCAGCACCGGCCGGGATGTGGCCTGTTTCCGCGTGCCTGCTGTCGGCTCCCGGATCGATCCGCTGGCGACCTAGGCTTGCGCGGCGGCCTCTTGGGTGCGTCGGCCGCAGGTAACTAGCGGTTATATGACCAGCCGTGACATAAGACAGCCATGATGAGACAGCAGTGTTGATCGGGAAGCAGCGTTTCACCTGGAGCCGCAGTGAGTAAGCGTACCTTTCAGCCGAACAACCGCCGCAGGGCGAGGACCCACGGGTTCCGGTTGCGGATGCGAACGAGGGCAGGCCGGGCGATCCTGGCGGCCCGCCGCCGTAAGGGCCGGACCCGCCTGAGCGTCTGACGAGGCCCGCAGGGGGATCTTGGATCTCGGCTACTGGTCCTCGTGCCGGAGCGACAGCGTGCTGCCTGCCGCGGCAAGGATGAGGCGGCGCCGCGAGTTCGAACTGGTGATCCGCCGTGGCAGGCGTGCCGCGGGGCGGTTGCTGACCGTGCATATGTACGTCGGCGGTGGCGGCGTGGCGCCCGCAGGAGTGGTACACGATGGGGAGGCGCCGGATGACAGGGCCCGCGCGCAATCGGTGTCGGATGTTCGGCCGGGGCCCGATGCACTGCCGCGGGTGGGATTCATCGTGAACCGGGCCGTGGGTGGTGCGGTCGTGAGGAATCGTGTCCGGCGGCGGCTCCGCGAGGCAGCCCGGGCGCGCACTGGAAGGCTGCCAGCGGGTAGCCTGCTTGTCATCCGCGCCAATCCCCGGGCGGCGGACGCACGCCAGCGAGATCTTGCCGCCGAACTCGATCTGGTACTCGGTAGGTTGCTTCGGCGGCAGGTTAGGGCGTGACATCGGACATGGGCACGCGACACCCCTCGGACATGGCGGCACCGGAGGCCGCGCCGACATGGACGGCGCGGCTGCTCATGACGCCCATCGCCGCTTACCAGCGCCTGATCAGCCCGCTGTTCGGGCCGCGATGCAGGTTCGAGCCGTCCTGTAGCGCCTATGCGGTTGAGGCGTTGCGGCGGCATGGTGCAGCGCGTGGCTCGTGGCTAGCGGTCCGCAGGATCGGCCGGTGCCATCCGTTCCACCGCGGTGGTTACGATCCGGTGCCCACGCGGCGGGTGGCAAGCGGGCGGCCAGGCCGGGGTCAGGGAGCTGAGATGTTGACGAGAACACAAGGGAGTTAGGGCGTGCAGCACCATATCGCCGCGACGAGCTTCAACCCTTTGGGGCTGCTCGATTGGCTGTACGTCGCCGTCGCGTGGGTGATCATGCAGATCCACGCGGGGCTCTCACACCTGTTCGGGCCATCAAGCGGGTGGTCGTGGGCGCTGACGATCGTCTTGCTGACGATGCTGGTTCGGTTGCTGATCTTCCCGTTGTTCGTGAAGCAGCTTCATGCGCAGCGGAAGATGGCGGAACTGGCACCCAAGGTTCAGGAGCTGCGAAAGAAGTACAAAAACGATAAGCAGCGGATGAACCAGGAGGTCATGAAGCTATATCAGGAGAACGGCGCGAACCCGCTCGGCGGCTGCTTGCCGCTGGTCGCGCAGTTCCCTGTGTTTATCGCCATGTTCACGGTGCTGCGCGCGATCGCGGCCGACCAGACGAAATACGGGCTGACCAGCGCTGTCGTTGACAGCGCGTCGCACGCACATATTTTGGGCGTCACGATTTCCACAACTTTCCTGCACGCCACCGATTTCGTGAGGTTTGGGGTCAATCCGACGATGGCGCGGGTGGTCATCGGGATTACGGTGCTCATCAGCGGCACGACGACCTATATCACGGTGCGGCAGAGCATGAGGCGTGGCCTGACCCCGGGGACGTCAGACAACCCGATGATGCAGTCGCAGAAGATGATGGCGTACGTTGCCCCGATGTTCGCCCTCACGGGCCTGTACTGGCCGTTTGGCCTGGTCATGTACTGGGTGACGACCAACCTGTGGACAATGGCGCAGCAGCACTACATCTTCCGCACGCGTCCCCAGTTGACGAGGCCGGCGCCGACGACGGGCGGCGCCGGTGGCTCCGCAGGAGGGGGCACGGTGGCTGGAGCTGGCGCGGGCGGAGCTGGACGCGGAAGCGGTGGCGGCGGAGCTGGACGGGGAAGCGGCGAGAGCGGTGCGGGAAAGGCGCCAGACGGTCAGCGCCCCGGGCTTGGCAGGTTGCTGCGCAATCGTTCGGCGCCAGAACCTGAGCCACAGCGGCCTCCTCAGCCTAAGCTCGTGAGACAGCAACCTGTGCGGCAGTCGCGCAGTAAACGCACCGGCAAACGGTGAGTTCCTAGGTGCTTGATAAGAGGAGCTGGTTGTGAGCCAATCCGAGACGGTTACTGGCATTACCGCGGAAATGGCGGGCGGCGAGGCGATCGCGGCGGCAGCGGGACCGTCTGTGGCAGATGGTGCAGCAAGAGGTCCAGACGGCGACGTGGATGTCGCTGGACCTGTTGACTTGGCGGCACTCGAGCAGGAGAGCGAGATCGCTGCGGACTATGTTGAGGGCCTGCTCGACATCGCGGACCTCGACGGTGACATCGATATGGATGTGGAAGGTGACCGCGCGGTCGTCTCGGTTGTTGGTGCCACCCTTGATGAGCTTGTTGGCGAACACGGTGAGGTGCTCGAAGCGCTACAAGAGCTAACGCGGCTTGCGGTGCTGCGCCAAACCGGGTCGCGCAGCCGCTTGATGCTGGATGTGGGCGGCTACCGGCAGCGGCGCCGTGCCGACCTTACGAGGGTTGGTAAGGGCGCGGCAGAGGAGGTAAGGCAAACCGGCCAGCCAAAGGCCCTGGAGGCGATGACGCCGTTTGAACGGAAGATCATTCACGACGCGGTCACTGAGGTCGGCCTTCGCAGCGAGTCCGAGGGCGAAGAGCCGGACCGGCACGTGATCGTGCTGCCCGCTGCGGAGTGACGCGACCATCTGGTAGTGGCAGGTCCGAAGGTTACTGGGCCGGTGCCGCAGGGCGCGCGGGAGATTTTCGGTGATCGGCTGGCTCTAGCGGAGCGATACGTCGCTCTGCTGGTAGGACCTGGCACTGAGCGCGGGCTGATTGGTCCGCGCGAAGTTGGCCGTGTGTGGGAACGCCACATAATGAATTGTGCGGCCGTGGCAGAGCTTATCCCCAGTCCTTCGACCCTTGTGGATATTGGTTCTGGCGCTGGCCTGCCGGGGGTGGTTCTTGGAATTCTTCTTCCCCGCGTATCAGTGACGCTGGTTGAGCCGCTGCTCAGGCGATCGGTCTTCCTTGAGGAGTGCGTGGCGGAGCTTCGCCTGACTAATGTGGTGGTGATCCGTGCGAGGGCCGAGGAATTGGTGGGCAAGGTTAGCGCTGACGTGGTGACGGCACGAGCAGTAGCGCCGCTAAACCGGCTCGCGGGATGGGCTGCGGGACTTGTCCGGCCGGGCGGTACGATCCTTGCGCTTAAGGGTGAGCAAGCCGACCGGGAACTGCGCGAGGCGAGAAACACATTGCGAAGCCTTGGTCTCGGGCAGGCTGAGATCCTGACTGTGGGCCGCGATAAGGTCAATCCCGAGACCGTGGTGGTACGGATCGTCGCGGGCGGCCAGAGAACATAGGCGTTGCGGTTGCGGCTCGACGCGACGCGGTTGGACGAGGTGGCAGGTGCGTCGGGGGAGAAGAGGAGCGCAGCATGGCGGAGGCACCAGGTCTTGGCTGGCCTGAGAGCTGCGCTGCAGGTACTTCTGTGCGCACTGGTGAAGGCGCCGGCGTCGGCTGGCCAGTTTCACGTGAAACCGATCCGGAGAAAGCGATGATGACGGCGGCGATGGAGAAGTCGGCGGCGATGGAGAAGTCCGCAATCCGGGCCACTGGGGAGACGATCGTGTCAAGACCAAGGATGGTGTCGAAGAAGATGGTGGCGCCTCGGGAAAGCGCCGTGTCGGGGGAGCCAGTCGTGCCCGCTCCAGCGGAGGAAGGTGTGGTTGATGGCATGAGCACGCCGTCGTGGCGCGGCAGGGAAACCGCTGTGGCGGCAGGCGCGAGCCGAGCCATGAGCGACTGGCCGCGTCCGGCGTCATGCCGTGTCATTACGATCGCCAATCAGAAAGGTGGCGTCGGAAAGACGACCACAGCGGTGAACCTTGCCGCAGGCCTTGCCTTGCATGGTGCCAAGGTTCTTGTTGTTGACCTTGATCCGCAGGGAAACGCATCGACGGCGCTCAATGTTGACCATCATGCCGGCGTGCCATCGATCTACAACGTTCTCGTTGACGATCTTCCGCTGTCGTCCATCGTCCGCCAGGCGGAGGAACTCACCGGACTGTACTGTGCTCCAGCCACTATTGATCTGGCTGGCGCGGAGATTGAGCTGGTCCCGATGGTCGCGAGAGAGACGAGGCTGGCACGGGCGCTGGCTGCTTATGACCGGTCGGATCTCGATTACATCTTCGTTGACTGTCCCCCCTCACTTGGCCTGCTCACCGTAAACGCGCTGGTCGCCGCGGCGGAAGTGCTCATCCCGATCCAGTGTGAGTACTATGCGCTCGAAGGCCTCGAGCAGCTGCTCCGCAGCGTGGATCTGGTGAGGGACCACCTGAATGCTGATCTCGCGCTTTCCACGATCCTGCTGACGATGTACGACGCGCGGACGCGGTTGGCAGCGCAGGTGGCTGAGGATGTACGAGCCCACTTTGGCCAGATCGTGCTGGGCGCGGTCATTCCGCGCAGCGTGCGGGTGTCGGAGGCGCCGAGCTACGGGCAGTCGGTGCTGAGTTATGATCCTGGCTCCAGCGGCGCACTGGCTTACGTTGAGGCCGCAAGGGAGCTTTCGATGCGGAACGTGCGGCGGTCCTTGGTTGTCGAGTGAGGACGCGCCTGACTGATTGCGATGGTGCGTGTTGCGGCGTGGATTTTGGTAACGAGCTCAGCGCCACCCTCCGCCACGTCGGTTCGGCCGCGCCGTGACCTGGGATTCGCAGAAAGATCACAGCCCGCATCGATGAATTGCCCAGAAGCCATCATGTTCCGGGTCCAGACGCGAAATGCCAGTAAGGCCCCGGTCCCAAGACACGAAGCCGACCCGCGCACCCCGCGCCGCCCGGCCGCAAGAGTGACAACGCCATCGGGGGCAAGCCGGTCCGGGCCGCTGACCAACTCGTCGCGGGCGGCCCGGCGTGGCGCATTGCCCGGCGTGGCTCATTGATGCGGGCCCCTAAGAGGCTTCAGAACCCCTATCCGGCTCGCGGCGCGCCGGAGGCGCGCAAGGCACGCAGAGTCCCGCATCCGGGCTGGCCGCGTTCTCGCCCTCGACGGGCCTTCCAGGCACGCCTTCGGGCTGCGGCCTCGCCATCCGGGCGCGGATGACCCGCTCTGCGTCGCGCCGGAGGCGCGCAGACCAGCGCAGCGAACCGGGGTTCTCAAGCAGGCACTAAGACGCGACGGCAACGGATACCGTGTTGTGGTGCTCCGGTACGAGCGAATGCCGGACAACGCTGCGGTGATCGAGGAGTTTGTGTGGCTCAGCAAAGGCGAGGTCTTGGCAGGGGCCTTGGCGCCCTCATCCCGGCGGCACCTGGCCTGCCCGTGGCCGAAAGGAGCTCGGGCCCGGGACAAGCGCGAAACCCCGACGGGAATGACGGCCAGGTAACTGGTGCCTACTTCGAGGAAATCCTCATTGGCGCCGTTACACCCAACCCACGTCAGCCACGGCAGAACTTCGACGAGGAGACACTGGTCGAACTCGCGCATTCCATCCGCGAGGTCGGCCTGCTACAGCCGGTCGTCGTCCGGAAGATCATGCCGGGACACTACGAGCTCGTCATGGGGGAACGCCGCTGGCGGGCTGCTCAGCACGCTGGTCTGGAGCGCCTGCCAGCCATCGTCAGGGACACCGCCGATAACGAAATGCTGCGGAACGGGCTCATCGAGAATCTCCACCGCGAGCAACTTAATCCGCTCGAGGAGGCGGCGGCGTACCAGCAGCTTCTCGATGACTTTGACGCAACGCACGAGGAACTCGCTGCGCGCGTGGGCCGATCGCGGCCGCACATTTCCAACACGCTGCGGCTACTCAACCTGCCGGCGGCGGTGCAGAAACGAGTGGCAGCGGGCGTGCTAAGTGCTGGCCATGCGCGTGCACTGCTCGCGGTCGAAAGGCCGGACGACCAGGAACGGCTGGCGCATCGTATCGTCGCCGAAGGCCTCTCGGTGCGCGCGGTGGAGGAAATCGTCGCGGTTGGAGATGGCGAGACCGCAAAGCCAGAACGGAGGCGTCTAGCCAAGAAGCCGGTAGCGCCGGGCCTGCGCGAGTTGTCGGACCGCCTCTCCGATCACTTCGAGACCCGGGTGAAGGTCGAACTTGGCCGTCGCAAAGGGAAGATCGTGGTGGAGTTCGCCTCGCTCGAAGACCTCGAACGAATCGTCGCCGCGATGACCCCGGAACCCGCGGTTTCGTCAGGAGCCCGAGCGGGCTCCCAAGCGGAAGACATCACGGGCTAGGGCACACCAGACAGCCAAAGGCTCCAGGGCGAGGCGGCGGGTTAGCGGCGGCGGATGCAGAAAGCCTCGAGCAGGGAGTTGGGAGCCGGGGGCAACGTCGCAGGAGGTCAATCCGCCGCCGAAGCCCTTGAGCACCTGGTTCATGCTCGATCCTGGCGGTCCGCCGCTCCATATCGTTTCACGTGAAACAGGCGAGCCCAGGTCAACAGGCGGGCACGGGTGCCAGGCGCGGCCCAGGCGCCAGCGGATGGCGCATGTCACATTCCCGCACCCCCGGGTGTCTGCCCGGTAAACAGATCCCTCTTAGGTTGGAGGCGTGATGACTGTCTCTCCAGCACCGTTCGCGGCACTGGCTCGCGCGAAGACCGTCCTGCTGACGACCTACCGCCGCGATGGGACCCCTATCGGCACACCCGTCAGCATCGTGGTCGACGGCTCACAGGCCTTCTTCAGGACCTATGACCGGGCATGGAAGGTGAAGCGCCTACGCAACAATCCGCATGTGCAGCTCGCGCCGTCGAGTGTGCGAGGCCGGCCCTCCGGGCCGGCCATGCAGGCGCGCGCCGTCCTGGCCACGCCGAACGATCAGTTGCGCGCTCGGCACCTCCTCGCCAGGAAGTACCCGATACTGCAGGGCATGCTCGTGCCTGTGATGCACCGGCTCAGGGGATACAAGACGCTGCACTACGAGCTCATCGCGGACCCGACGGCCGCAAACGGGTAGCCAAGGTCAGAGCTGGCCGCCAGTCGGGTACTTGGTGAGAATTTCCCTCAGCTGCCCAACGAAGCGCAACGAGTCGTCATGCTCGCGCTGCCACACATTCCGCCCGAATATCAGGCCGGTCGCACCTGCTTCCATGCTCTCGCGCGCCTTCTCCAGCATGGCGTCCTCACCGGCGCGCTCGCCGCCAGAAACTAGAACCAGGGTGCGGTTCGCCGATCGCACCACGGCGTCTATGGCTTGCTGAGACGAGAAATGGGCCCGGTATGGTTCACTCACACCGGACTGCTTTTCCGGGTGCGGGAAATTCACCTTCACGACATCCGCGCCGAGCTCGCTGGCGGTCCGGGAGGCATAGTCGACGGCGTAGAAGGAATCCTTCCCGCCCTTGGCTCCGATGGCCGAGCCGCGGGGATAGGCCCACACGATCAGTGGTACTCCGAACCGCTGCGCGTCCTCACGGACACGCCGGTACTGCTCGAAGTCGACCTCCTGCACCGGGGTTCCGATGTACAGCGTGTATCCAACGGCATCCGCGCCGAGGCGAACCGCATCCTCGACCGTCGCGTTGACCGGAGACAGGGCGTTGTCGTCTGGAGGGATGTCGGTCTTGCCGTTCAGCTTCAGCACGAGCGGCACCTCTCCGGCGTAGTCCCAATAGAACTTCTCGGCCAGGCCGATCTGGAGAGCGATCCCGTTGAAGCCGCCCTCGACAGCGAGCTTGACGATGTACTTTGGATCGCTGGCCAGCGGGTTGGCGAAAAAGTCCCGGGGGCCATGCTCAAGCCCCTGGTCATAGGGCAGGAAGATGGCGGTCCCGTTTCGGAGACCGTGCTGGTGAAGAATCCGGTGCAAGCGGGCTCTCTTGCCGGTGCTCAGACCAAGTTCGCCGAGGCCCGGTCGTATTTTCATGACAATCTCCCGTGTGAACGAAACAGTCGCCAGCGATCCCGCTGCTTGTTCCCTCACACTCGCTCACGGGCGGGCTGGCCGTTACCGGCGTTCCTCCTCAGTTGGCAGGACCTTCGCCACCACCCGCATCCGCAGACCCCGCGCGGCGCGGCTATCCGCAGAGGGCGCGAATGGCAGCCGCGAAGGCGTCGACATCCTCCTCGGCCGTGTCGAATGACGTGACCCAGCGGACGATGTGCTCGCTGGCGTCCCACACGTAGAAGGTCCACTCCTGCTGCAAACGTTCGATGTGGCGCGGATCCAGTGCGGCGAAGACGGCGTTGGACTCCACGGGCTGTTTGATCTCGACCCCGGGGATCGCCCGGACCGATTCGGCGAGCCGGCTGGCCATGGCGTTAGCGTGCCGCGCGCTCTGCAGCCACAGGTCGCCGTCAAGTAGCGCGAGGAACTGGGCAGAGAGAAACCGCATCTTCGATGCCAGCTGCAGCTGCTGCTTGCGCAGATATAGCACATCATCGCCGAGTTCCGGGCGCATGACGATGACCGCCTCCGCAGCCACGGCGCCGTTCTTCGTCCCGCCGAAGCTCAGCACGTCGGCATGCGTGGCGAACTCGCCAAGGCCGCAGCCGAGGAAAGCAGCCGCGTTGGCGAGCCGTGCTCCATCGATGTAGATGAACAGGCCACTCGACCGGCAGAAGTCGCTGAGCTTGCGCAGCTCCTCCGGTGTGTAACAGGTTCCGAGCTCGGTTGCCTGGGAGATGACGACCGCGCGCGGCACCACCCGATGCTCATCCTGGCGGCCGCTGAGCCGTTGAGCCACGAGGTCCGGTGTGAGTTTGCCGTCGGCGGCCTGGACAGTAAGCAGCTTGCAGCCAAGCAACCGCTCAGCCGCGCCACATTCGTCCGTATTAATGTGCGCGGTGTCGGCACAGATAACCGCATCGTACCGGCGCAACAGCATGCTGACTCCGAGAATGTTCGCAGCCGTTCCGTTGAAGACGAAGAACGCTTGAGCCGTATCGCCGAATAGCTTGCGAAGCTCCTCTTCGGCGTGTCCCGTCCAGCGGTCGCCGCCGTACGCGGGGGCGGGTCCAGGACTTGCGTCGGCGATGGCCTTAAGCACGGCTCGGTGCGCGCCAGCGTGGTTGTCGCTGCCGAAATCCCGCGAGGTCGTCACTCGTCGAGCTTAATGGTTGCGAAGTATGGATATTCTTAACGGCTGCCGCTTGCTGGCACGCCCATGCGGTGCGGAGTCTCGCGAGGCCGTGCCAGGTGACGTACCGAGTCCGTGATCAATCCCCTCGGAAGCTCATGCACAACGTGAACGCCTCGCTACCGCACGAACAGCTGGATGTCCGCACGCTGCATAACGGCCACGAATTCGGATACCACAAGCGCCAGGCTCAGTTCCCGCGCTGGGCCGCGACCAGGAGTAGGTCGCGGCAGACCAGCCCGAAGCCGAACCCGCCTGCTTCCAGCGCCATCGGCAGCGTGCTCGTATCGGTCATACCGGGTGCCACATTGACCTCGAGGAAGAACCCCTCACCCGAGTCGTCCACGATGAGATCGGTGCGAGAAAGATCCCGCAGGCCCAACGCTGTGTGCGCGGTCACCGCTGCCTTTGCCGCCGCCGCGGCGGCCGCCGGGGAAATCCTCGCCGGGGTGTAGAACTCGGTCCGCCCTGCCGTGTACCTGGCGGTGTAGTCGTAGGCTCCCCCGTCGGGGACGATCTCCACCGCGGGTAGCGCCTGCGGACCTTCGCCGAAATCGATCACACTGACCGCCACCTCGGTTCCCGTGACAAAGCGTTCGACCAGCGCCGTGTCCCCGTAGGCGAAGCATCCCATCATCGCGGCGGGAAGCTCCTCGGCCGCCCACACGGGCCCGGCGCCAAGGGCCGAACCGCCGCGGGACGGCTTCACGAACAACGGCAGCCCGAGCCGCGCGACAATGCGGTCCAGCACGGCGTTCGCCCCAAGATCATGGAACGTCTCCTTCGGCAGGGTGACCGCCTCCGGGGTGGTCAGGCCAGCGGCGGCGGCCAGGGCCTTGGCCGTCGGCTTGTCGAACGCGAACCGACAGGCGGTAGCGACCGCTCCGACGAAGGGCACGTCCAGCAAGTCGAGCACCTCACGGACGGCACCATCTTCGCCGCAGGCCCCATGAATCGCGGGAAACACCGCGTCGGGCGGATCAGCGGCGATGGCAGGTATCAGCGCCGCGTCGGCATCCGCGGTGATCGCGTCCACCCCATTCTCGCGCAGGGCGTCGCACACGCGGTGCCCAGAACGGAGCGAGACCTCACGCTCCGGGGAAAGGCCTCCGGCCAGCACGAGGACATGGCGCAGGTCGGTCGCTTTGGTCACGTGCGGTCCCTTCCACAGCGCTGGCCGCCCGCGATGTTCTGGCGGCACTGCTGCGAGTCTTGACGGTGCCGGTGGCTCGAGCAACCCCCGGCTCAGGCAACCTCCGGCCCTGGCGTGTCGACCCCGACGTTCCCGTGGGTCCCGCCCGAGCCGAACGTGTCCCGGAGCTCAATCTCGGCCTCGATGACACCGGCGAGCCGCCGTACACCTTCCCTGATCCGGTCGGGTTCAGGGAAGCAGTAGGACAGCCGCATGTGCTCCGCGCCCTGACCATCAGCGTAGAACCCGGTCCCTGGCACATACGCCACGCGGGAGGACACGGCGCGCGGCAGCATCGCCTTGGAGTCGAGCCCGTCAGGAAGCTGCAGCCAGACGTAGAAACCGCCGGCCGGGCGCGTCCAGTGGCACCCACCCGGCATGACCGCGTCAAGCGCGCCTAGCATTGCGTCGCGCCGCTGCTGGTACAGCTCACGGAAGATCTTGACTTGATCACGCCAGGGCTGGGTGTACAGGTACTCACGAACCAGCAGTTGCGCGAGGCTCGAGTGGCACAGCACGGCAGACTCGGCTGCGAGTATGAGCTTGTCCCTGACGGCGGGCGGCGCCGCGGCCCAGCCGACCCGCACGCCAGAAGCGAACGTCTTGGAGAAGGTTCCCAGGTATACGACGCCTTCCGGGTCGTCGGCGCGCAGCGCCCGCAGTGGCTCGCCATCGAAACCGAGCAGCCCGTACGGGTTGTCCTCGACCACGAGAAGCCCGGCCGCGGCACAGATCTCCAGGATCCGGCGGCGGCGCGGGAGCGCCAGCGTGACACCAGCGGGATTGTGAAAGTTCGGCACCGTGTAGAGGAACTTGACCCGTTGGCCCGCGGCAGCCAGGCTGCGGACCTTTTCGTCAAGCGCCTCCGGGATGAGCCCGTCGTCGTCCATCGGTACATGCACAACATTCGCCTGGTAGGCGGCGAATGCACCGAGCGCTCCCACATAGGAGGGTGCCTCCACGAGCACCACGTCACCGGGGTCGATGAAGATACGCGTGATCAGATCAAGGGCCTGCTGCGAGCCGACCGTGACCACAACGTCGTCGGGATGCGCGTGAATCCCCTCAAGCGCCATGACCTCGCAGATCTTTTCCCGCAGCCCGGGATCACCGTGGGCGGGGCAGTACTGCATCGCGACGGAGCCTCGGCCGGATATCAGTTGGCCGGCCATATCGCCGATCACATCTAGTGGCAATGCGGTCACATAAGGAGAGCCTCCGGCGAAGGAGACCACTTCGGGACGCGCAGCCACCGCGAACAGCGCGCGGATTTCCGAAGCAAGCATCCCCCTGGCGCGGGCCGCATAGTGACCCACGTAGGGATCAATGCGCGATCCGTGTGGCTGTTGTGAGTCAATCCGCACGGCATCTCCTCTGCTGGGGGGTGGCAACCTGGACGACCACTATCGGCGCGGAGCGGAGCCCACGACAAAGAGCCTACGTTGGGTCGGCGGCGTCGCTCAGGTTGTTTTCCAGAGCCTGTTTGAGAATCGGCGTTCTCAAACAGGCTCCCTAGAGCGGTTACGCCCGGCAAGCACCGCCGATCAGTTACCATTCCAGCAGGCACATCTGGTTGCAGGCGTCGCCCGCAGCGGTTGCGGGCTCGGGGTGCCGAGCAGCCAGCCCAACCGCAACCGAGAGATCCGGGTGTCCCGCCGCCTCGCCAGCATTACGTTGGATAATCTCGATGACCTGCCCCGCAGGTGCCGCAGGTGTGTCTTCTGGGAACTTGACCCCGTCAGCCGCGCACGCGCCGACGAATTGGGCAACCCTGAGCTTGAGAAGGAGTCGTGGATTTCATCGACGCTGCTCGAGTGGGGAAGCTGCGGAAAGATCATTTACGTCGATGGTGTGCCTGCGGCCTATGTGCTGTACGCCCCGCCGCTCTACGTGCCCCGGTCGGTCGCCTTTCCGACCAGCCCGGTGAGCGCGGATGCGGTGCTATTGATGACAGCGTATGTGCTCGACGAGTTCGCCCGAGGTGGGCTCGGCCGTGTCCTGGTCCAGAGCGTGGCAAAGGACCTCACCAGGCGCGGCGTCAAGGCCATTGAAGCGTTTGGCGACCTGAAGTGGGAGCAGCCATCCTGTGTGCTTCCGGCCGAGTACCTTCTCGCCGTCGGATTCAAGACGGTCCGGCCGCACCTGCGCTTCCCACGGCTTAGGCTCGAGCTGAAAACAGCGCTGTCCTGGCGCGAGGACGTTGAGGTGGCGCTGGAGCGGCTGCTGCGGACGATGACGCCCGAGCGTGCCCTGCGGCCGGTGTGACACGCTAATCCACAGCCCGCGCTCGCGTGTCACCAGTCTGCTAGGCGAGATATTCGGAGAGTTCGCGCAAGAGCGCGGCCTTTGGCTTCGCGCCTACGATCTGCTTGACCACCTCGCCACCGGCGAAAACGCCGAGAGTCGGAATGGCCAGAATGCCGTACCGCTGCGCGACCTCGGGGTTCTCGTCAATGTTGAGCTTGACGACGTCGATCTTGTCGCCGTGCTCCTGGGCGATCTCCTCGAGGACCGGCGCGACCATACGGCATGGTCCGCACCACTCGGCCCAGTAGTCGACGACCACGGGCTTTTCGTTCTTAAGGACATCGACGTCAAAGGTCGCGTCGGTCACAATCTTGGTGGCGCCCAACTTGCTCTTCTCCTTGTCCATTTTCCTGACGATGCCCCGCGTTAACGGACCTCGTCGTGCTCGCATGAAGCCGCACGTTCCTAGCCTTCACGGCTGGCCAGGAACCGTTCCGCATCGATGGCGGCCGCACAGCCCGTGCCGGCCGCGCTGACCGCCTGGCGGTAGATCCGGTCCACCACATCACCGCAGGCGAAGACACCATCGATGCGGGTTCGGGTGGTGGGCTGTTCTACCTTCAGGTACCCGTCCTGGTCTGCCTCGAGTTGCTCGGCGAACAACTCGCTGCGAGGGTCGTGACCGATCGCGACGAAAAGGCCGCCGAGCCCGAGCACGGATTCCTCACCCGTCTTCGTGTTACGGATCCGGGCGCCACTCAGCCGGTCCTTACCAAGCAACTCCGCAACCTCACTGTTCCACAGGAACCGGATCTTCGGGTTTGCGAAAGCCCGGTCTTGCATGATCTTCGAAGCGCGCAGCGCATCACGCCGGTGAATGACGGTCACACTGTTGGCGAACCGGGTGAGGAACAGGGCTTCCTCCATCGCCGAGTCGCCGCCGCCGACCACGGCGATGTCCTTGCCTCGGAAGAAGAAGCCGTCGCAGGTGGCGCACCAGGACACGCCGTAACCGGAGAGCAACTTCTCTCCAGGAACGTTGAGCTCGCGATACTTTGAGCCGGTCGCGATGATCACGGTTTCAGCAAGGTGTACCTGACTGGATACCTTGACCACCTTCGGGTTGGCACGCAGGTCGACCTCCGTCACGTCGTCGGCGACCAGTTCGGCGCCGAATCGCTCGGCCTGCTTGCGCATGGCATCCATCAGGTCTGGCCCGAGCACTCCATCCGGAAAGCCCGGATAGTTCTCAACGTCGGTTGTTGTCATCAGCGCGCCACCCGCGGTGACCGATCCCTCGAACACCAGCGGCTTCAAGTTTGCGCGCGCCGCGTACAGGGCCGCCGTATAACCCGCCGGCCCTGACCCGATAATGATCACGTTGCGCACGTCGTTCACGCCCGCACCCCAACCCTTCGTCGGCCACATCCGCGCGGCACCCGCGTCAACCGATCCTAAGGCTCGTTGATTCCCGCAGGCCAACGTTGCGGCAACACGTATCCGGTCGCTAAGAGTCGGCCCTACAGCCTGGATTGGGCGATGACGTCGCTGGTTGAGGCGGAACACCGTGAGCCGACGACCCATACCTGGCCGCTTGAGCTGGCGTTGGCTGGTGCGATGATCACCCTGGCCGGGTGGCCTTGATAGGTCGCCTGGTCGACAATCAACGGCTTCCTGCCCTGGCTGACTCGCTGGAGGCAACCGGACAAAGGGGTACCGAACGGCTGCGCGGTGGTGTCTCTCGCCTTGCCTGGTGACTGGAGGCTGCTTGCATAGCGCCGCAGAACATTCACGGCATCTGCTCGCAGGCTTGTGGCCTGATAACTGGTGCCACTGGTAACCGTGAGAACGGCGACACCGCCGGTCGGTCCCTGCGGCTCCACCATCGGATGCTGCGACGCGCGTCCACCGCCTGGAGCGCCGAGGCTGGTGGCCGGGCGCACGGCGCTAGGCGCCGAGGAGGAGCCTGGCGCGAACGCCCGGAACGCCAGGTAGCCGCCACCGGCCACCACCAGAACCGCGGCTGCCGCCGCTAGCGGCCGCAGCATCGCCGCCGCGAGCCTTCGGCGGGCTGGCTCTTTGGAATGCCGGGTCGCGTGCGGTCTGCGGACGTGCGGCGGCGCCGGAGCCGGCGCTGTGACCGGTTCTGTGACCGGTTCTGTGACCTGAGTGCCGTTCCGCGCGGCGGCCGTTGCTTCCCGGTGCGCGACCGCGATTTCCGCCGCGAGCGCCGCGTCGAGCCGCTGCGCCAGCTGCGGCGGCAGGGGCGGCGTGGGGTCGTCGGCGAGCCGCGTCGTCACCTCGTCCAGCGCAGCGCGGCGCTCCGCACACAGGGCGCAGCTGCCCAGGTGGTGTCCGACGAGTTCGCCGCTTTCCTGATCGAGCAGCCCTTCCCGGAATGCGGCGATAAGATCAAAATCGGCGTGATCGTTCATATTCTGTCGCCACCTCCTTCCACGGGCTGCCCAAGTGCGCCGCCGCGCTGCTCATCCGCCGCGTGCTCAGCGCGGCTGTCGCGATCTACCTGTGCAGTTGAGACGTCGCCGGGACCCTGGCGGTTCCCTGACCTCAGCTGTGGGGCCAGATGGCTCACATGGGGCGCGAGCCTGGCTCGCCCGCGTGCGCAGCGGCTTTTGATCGTGCCAACGGAGACGCTGAGCATGTCGGCCGCGGCTTGAACCGGGTAGCCCAGCATGTCCACGAGGACGAGAGCCGCCCGCTGCTCGTATGGGAGCATGCGAAGCGCCGCCTCCACGTCGAGCGCGGTCGCGCGGTCCCCGGCCGGGTCGGTCGCCGCCCCGGCGCGTCCGAGACCGTCCAGGCCGCGCTCGTCTCCAGCCGGAACAGTGGGCCGTGAGGCGCGTCGGCGAATCCGGTCCAGGCATGCGTTCACGACGATCCGGTGCAGCCACGTGGTCACGGCTGAGTCGCCGCGAAACGACCCAGCCCGCCGGAACGCCGAGATCATCGCGTCCTGCAGAGCGTCGGCCGCTTCGTCAGGGTCGCCGAGTGTGCGCAGCGCGACCGCCCAGAGCCGCTCCCTGTGCCGCGAGAACAGCACACCAAACGCCTCGTGATCTCCCTTGGCGTGGCGCCACAGCAGCTGAGAGTCCGAGGGTTGTGACTCCCAGTCGCTGGTCACGCCGATCCCATCAACTCGAGCCACGGACCACGACGTTGAATATCTCGGCTTCGTAGCGGTTCTTTGGGCCGTGCGCCTCTGGCGGCAGCTGGGTGAACCAAATCAGCACGTAACGGCCGGTTGCGGAACCCGTAGCGTGGAAGGTGTAGTCGCCACCGGGAGTGCCGTTCCCCCTGGCAACGGTGGTAAAGGACGACAGGGTGCTCGGCGCGGGCGTGCTGTTGTTGCCGACTTCGATCCGCACGTTCGCGCCCGGGGTGGGGCCGAACAGCACCTCGAGGCTGCTGAGTCTGACGGGCTTACCCATATCCAGAAGGAGGCCGGTGCCGCTCTTCAGCCCACCGAACACCGGATCGCCTTTGTAGAAGAGCGTGTGCCAAGCGGTGTCCGGATTATTGTCAATGGCGTTCGGCGCTTCGGCGTCATTCTCGTTGCCGTCCTCGCCGTTTGTGTCGTACACGTCAAAGCCGCCCGCCTTGACTGGCGTCAGCGTGGTCACGCCGGCACGAGACGCATGCGGCGTCGTCCCACCCACCTGGCTGGGGCCGCGGACGCTGCGGCTCAGAGTCCAGGCACCTATGCCGACCGCGGCGACGGCGAGAATGATGACCATCGCTGCCACTGCCTTGCCCATCCCCGAGCGATCCTGCGGCGGCATGTACCCGCCGGTTCCCACCGTTTGCGGCGCGGCGGTGCGGTGCGGCGAAGTCGGCGGCCCCACGGGTTCCACGGCGATGGGAGGCGTGAGCGAGCCGGACGGCGCCACCCTGGCGAGCGCCTCGGCTAGCACCGCCGGGCTCGTGATCGCGGGCAGACCGCGCCCAGGGCGACCGTGCAGGGCCAGCGACGTGACCGTGTCGATAGCGGCGGGCACACCCGCACATACCTGCCGCGGGCTGCATAGCTCGCCATCTATCAACGGGGCAGGCGGCAGCGTTGCCGCGTCGTCAGCGAAGCCCGTTCGGCGCAGCGGCGAGTGCGGCATGGCGCCGGTCAGGGTTACCGGCGGGTAGGAACCGTTGTCGCCTGGCCAGTGCGCGGTAAGCGCCGCATAGAGGAGCCGACCAAGGCCCTGAGTGTCGGCGACGGCGGGATCGTCGGCGTAGGCTCCGTAAAGCGCAGCCTCGACACCCAACCCGGTGATCTTGATGCCGCCGCCCGGCGTCCAGCGGAGCGAGCGTGGGGTCAGGCAGAGATGGGCCAGGCCGGCCGCATGTGCGGTGGCAAGGGCCTGAGCCGCCTCTGACACGAGCCCGGCCGCGCGGACGGGCTCGAGCGGTCCCGACGCGACCATGTCGTCGAGGGAGTGCCCGCTTACCCATTCGAGCACCACATACGCCCTGTCACCGGAATCTTCGACGTCGAAGACCTGTGCCAGCCGGGAATCGGTCATCCGGCTGGCGGCGCGAGCAGCAGTTATCACCTGATAGACGCGCGGGAAGCCCGGTGCAAACGTCAGCACGGCCACTGGCCGGGCGAGCGTTTCATCAATGGCCTTCCACAGCGCCCCGCCCGCTGCGTCGCTGACCCTGTCCTCGAGCCGGTAGCGGCCGGCGAGGCGGGTTCCCGGTTCCGTGATAAACGTGCTCATGCAGATGCCGTCAAGAGCGGCTCAGGCCCTCGACCCTCCTTCCCTGCCCCCCGCAGACGGTCGCCGGGGACCTTGAAATCCACGTTGTACTGCCACCATGCTAAGCCGCGAGACCCATCGCGGGCGGCAGCGGCGAGCCGCTCGCGCAAACCGTTATACGCGATAATGCGAATCTTTTGAGCCTGACCGGTATCGCGGGTTGTGGGTCAGCTCCCCACCGGCTCCCTAACCTGACCGGTGCTGTCCGCGGCCGAAGCGCGCCATGACGGTGTTGGCCAGGCTGTCCAGCTCGGTGACGCCGAGAGCGCGCGCGAACAGCAAATACACGAGCAGCGCGCCTCCGCCACCCAGCACGGTGGTGAGGAATCCGTTGACTGTTCCTGGGTGGAAGATGACACCAACAGTGAGCACCATCGCGATCGCGAAGATCACCCCCGGGATGGCGGCGAGGTGGGTCCGCACGAGCGTCGACGCGATGCGTCTGCCGTCGAGCCCGCCGGTGCGTGCCCGCAGGATCAACCATGCGACCGCGGTTCCGGCCACGTTGGCGACGCCAAACCCGGCGGCGAGCCCCGCGGTGACATGCCCGGTTGGCAGGAACACCAGGGCCGCTATGTTCATCAGGATGTTCGCGGTCACGGCGGCGAAGCCGATGAACGCCGGGGTCTTGCTGTCGTGCATCGCGTAGAACACCCTGAGCAGCAACTGGAACAGCATGTACGGCACGAGTCCGAGCGAGAAGACAGCGAACACCTCGCCGACGAAGGTGGCATCGGAAAGCGTCATGCTGCCGTGCCCGAGCAGGAACACCGACACCGCAGGGGCGAGCACGGCGAGCCCAAGCGCGGCAGGAACGGTGACCACCGATGCCAGGCGCACGCCGGTGGAGAAGTCCTGGCGGACCAGCCCGTGGCGCCCCTCGGCCGCGTGCGCGCTCATGCGTGGCAGCAACGCGGTGATCACGGAGATGCCGACAATCGCGTAAGGCAGCTGGAAGAGCAGCCAGGCGTACTGGTAGGCGCTGAACCCCGCGCCGTAGCCGAGCTTTTCCGCCGCGGCGTGCACGGCGGCGTTGTTGGCCAGGTTCTGGGTGACGAGCAGGCCAATCTGCGTGCTGACGACATAGGCGAACATCCAGCCGGCCATCCGCACGATCTCGGTTACCTCCTCCCGGCGCAGGTCGATCCGTGGTTTCCAGCGGAAGCCGACGCCACGCAAGGCGGGGATCATGGCGGCAGCCTGTGCGACTATCCCGAGTGTGGTGCCGATGCCGAGGAATCTGACCTCGCCCGGCGTGATCGTATTGACCGTCACGCCGGTGCCCGCGATGATCATGTAGATCACACCCACGATGATCACGACGATGTTGTTTACCACCGGTGTCCACATCGGGGCGGCGAAATGGCCACGGGCGTTGAGGATCGCCCCAGCGAGCGCACTGATCCCATAGAAGAAGATCTGCGGGATGAAAAATCGCGCCATCGTGATCATCAGGGCGCGTTCATGGCCGTGCACCGATGACGCGTAGATCGTCACGAGCACGGGAGCGCCGATGGTAGCCACCACGGTGATGACGGCGAGGGCGATTGTCACCAGGGTGAACATCCGCTGGTCATACGCGCGGCCGCCGTCCGCGTCGCGCCTGGCCGCATTGACCAGCAGAGGGACGAACACGCTGGTGAGGATGCCGCCGAGGAGAAGGTCGAAGACCGCGTTAGGGAACGTGTTGGCATTGTTGTAAGCGTCCGCGACCGCGGCGGTGCCTAGGGCGTACGCGATGACCGCCGTGCGCAGGAAACCAGTCACCCGTGACACCAGCGTGCCCGCCGCCATCACACCGCTGGCGTGGACCAGGCTCTCATCGCCCGGTGCGGCGTCCGCCGCGGCGGCTGGCTCTCCGACCGGCTCGCTCGCGTGGCTGCCGGGGCCTCCTGCGGGGTCACCTGCGTAGCCGCTCGCATAGCGGCCCGCGTGGCGGCCCTCAGGCTGCCGCTGGTGCCGAGGGCCGTCCTCCCGAACTCTAGAGCCTTGTCTCTGGCTGGGCCCCACCTCGCGCATCGGCGAGTTCATCCCGCGCCTCCGAGGGTCCGTCGTCGTCGGTCGGGTTGCCTTCCGCCACGACCGTACCGGGTCTTCCCTCCCGTATTCCCCTGCGGATGACTCTTGCCACGAGGGTGAGCACAAGTACGCCGAGCGCGACAGCGATGATGACCAGGGCCAATGTCCCGAATGCGGTGGAGCGGACCTTCAGTGTCCGGTCGCTGCCCGTGAGCGGTTTGCCGGCTGGGTTGAGCAGCCGCAGCTGGATCTCGGAAAGGCCGGACGAGTGCGCCCGGACCTGCAACCGCACCGTTTCCTTCATACCTGGACCAACGGCAATGACCTTTCCCGGCGCGGAGGTGATGGTCAGCCGCGAGGCAGCCGGCACGGCACGGGTAGCGGAAACCGTGGCCTGCAGGCGTACCTGTACCGCGTGTGACAGCTTGTTCTCGATCGACACGGGGACCGTGCCTCGGTTGCCGCCCAGCGTCACCTGGCTGGATGGGATGATCGCGACCATCCGCTCCTGGCTGTCGAGATAGGCCCCGGCCTGGCGGATCAGGTCCTTTCCCTTCGCCTGGCTGCTGCCGCGCCAAGCCGAGGACTCCAGCCGCGCGATCGCCTTTCGGTAGCTGGCGGTTGGGTTGGTGAGGATGCTCTCGAGCAGCCGCGCGCGCGCCTCAACATTGCGCACGCTCTTCAGATAGCCGCGCCCCAGTTCACCCGTGACCTTGTTGGCCGGCAGCGGCTCAAGCTCCGGTGCGGGCACCCACGGCGGTGTGTTTGCGGGCGCCAGCTTCCCCGCGTAGGACGGGCGCAGCCAGGGGGCGGAGACGGTATCGCCGAGTAGCTCGGACGCGAGTGCGGCGCCTGGGTTCCAGCGGCGCGGCGGAGCGACCACGATGGAACGCGGCAAGTTAGGAGCCTCGGCAGCGATCATCGCGGTTTCTGCGAGAAAACGCTGGGATGCGGCTGTGGTGGTGCCCGGCGCGGATCTGGCCGCGGCCGACACGGCACCGAGGACGCCGCTGATCCGGTGATCGGCAAGGAGTACCCGTACGGTCCGGCCGAGCCCAGTGCGGACATGGGTGACAGCGTCTGGCGTGTAAAAAAGCGCCGGATTAGCCGAGGGCATCATCGCGCTGTCGAGAACCAGTGTCTTAATACCTCCCTGGACCGAGCCGGACTTGACCGAACCGCCCGCGGCCAGGGTGTTGTCGAGCACCCCAGCATCGGCGATGCCGTTAGGCGGCCATGCCGTTGTCACGTTCGGACGACGCAGGAACTGGCTCGCGACGGAGGAACCGTCGCGCATGGCGGTCTGGAGGTCCGCGTCGAGGCCACGGTGTGTCAGCGCGGCAACATCTGGGTCGGCGTAGGGGGTGGCGAAAACGGGATGGGTACGTGTCACGGTGGCGAGGGTGGCGAGCCAGTTCCGGGCGGCGGCATTGGCTGGCCTTCTTGTGCTCTGCCAGCACCGGGAACCGTCGAGTACCCGGTAGGGGTGCGTCATCGTCTGGGCATCGTCAAGCAGAGCCGGATCCACCACCCAGGTCAGCTTCGCGGCGGTCGCGTAGCGGTCGCCCGCGGCAAGGAGGCCGCCGAGCCGGCCGCCGCCGCCAAGGTTGGCCGCCAGGCTGTTATCCAGCATCGCCGCGCATATGCCGCGGTGTGGCCGGTCGATCAAGGGCCATAGCCAGGCGATCTTGAGCGGGCGCCGCAGCGCATCCCGGCCTGGCCAATACGGCAGGAAGGTGCGCTCGACGGCGAGCTGCGAGTTAGCGTCCCACACCGCTGCCGCCAGCGGGTAGACGCCGAACGAGTGTATTCCCACCCGGCCCGGCCGAAACGAGGCACGCCAGCCGACAGTTGTCCCGGCGCCGATCGTGGCCGGAAGGCGAACCATCGCTCCGGGCACACGTCCGTCGAGTTGATAAGACCCGGATTCAAAACTGTCGAACTGCCCGCGCTCGGTGAATTGCGAGCCGGATGACCATAGCTGGACGTTGAGACCCTGCAGCGCCGTCCTCAGGTTGTTGCGCACCCGGCCCGACAACCTAACAGGCCTGCCGGGAACAGCGATTCCTGGGCTGATCGAGTCAATGATGATCGTTGCTGTCTGACCCTGAGAGGGCGGCTGGGCTGGCGAATGGGAAGCTGCCACGGCCGCATCTGCCGACGCGGCCAGCGCCCCGGTCAGCAGCCACGCGAGCAGGGCGAGCGCAGCCGGGGCCAGCGGAACCCGCGCGTGGCGCGCGCGTGGCAGCCACGGCCGGTTCACAGGCAGCCCGCGAGGAGGGCAGGGGCCTTCGCGGCGACGCTGCGGTCACCCGAGTAGGCGAGGATGTTCTCCAGGTCTGCGACTGGCACCCAGGCCACCTCATTCACTTCCGGATCCGCGTCCGAGAGCCTGCCACCCTCGGCGACAAGCAGGAAGTGGTGCACCGTCTTGTGTACACGACGGCGCTCCGCGACGAACCAGTAATCAATGGTGCCGAGATCGGCGCAGACACGACCGGTGATTCCCGTTTCCTCAGCAACCTCGCGAACCGCAGCGGCTTCAACGGTCTCGCCTGGACTCAGGTGCCCCTTTGGGAAGCGACCACAGCAGGGCTCCCGAACGGTCCCTGCGGCCGATGAGCGCGCCCCGGGGCGGGTCAGTTGCGAGATCTACGACGAACCCGCCTGCCGATATTTCTGACACGCTCCGCAGTCTGCGCAGGTGGCGAGTCAGTCGGCGGCGGGGCACGCCTCGATGCTATTGCCGATCCGGGCAAGCGCTGGCCAGCGCGGCAGGTTTGGCGTCCCGAAGGGTCAACAGGTCGAGAAGCCGGACACCCAGGGCAGTTCCTGACTCGCCGGTCGCCGTGTACACGACGGCGTCATCGTCGATGCCGCAGACGACGTCCTCGTCCGCATACATCTCCACGCTGTCCGGCAACCCCAGCGGCGCGACAAGCTCTGCGGCGTATCCGGTAACCGAGTTCACCCTGTGCCCGGAGACGGGCGTGACCCGGCGCGAACCTGTCACCTCGCGCAACGCCCCCGGGGAAGGGTGACAGCCAGCATGCACGATGACCGCGGTGAGCACGCCGCCGGCGTCATACATCCGCACCGCTAGGCAGCGGCTCGGTGGCAGGCGCAGCACATCCGGCAACTGGTCAGCGGACGAGATGGCCCGCGGCAAATGAACGATCTCATGCCTGGTGCCAGACTCGACTAGCAGGTGATGCAGGGTCAGCGCATCCATCATTGGTAACGCACCAGCTCTCCCGCCCGCGCGGCCGGTCGTCGGCGGGCGCCTCCCGCGCCCTCCTACATTAACCGGCGAAGGGCTCCAAGGGGTCACCCAGGGGGCTAGCACTCACTAACCCGCGCAAGTTACGGCGCATAACCGCAGTTGCTCCCCCCTGCAGGCATTTTTTTGGTCCGCCAGCGGGCTGAGGGCTTCGGCACCGCCTCGGGTCCGCTTGAGGACACCCTCTAAGCTTTCCCCGAACCTCTACCCTCGTATGCCGTGCTGAATGCCATGCCCCTGACCAATTCGCAGCGCAAAGCCGCCGCTGCGCTGCTTCGCAAGGTGGCGCCTGACGCCGCCGACCTTGGCGTGCTGTTCGCCGAGCACGGCCACGAGCTCGCACTGGTCGGCGGCTCGGTGCGCGATGTTTTTCTGGCCAGGCCGTCCGGTGACCTTGACCTCACGACGGACGCGACGCCGGAGCAAGTGATCGAGATCACAAAGGGCTGGGCCGACAAGGTCTGGCCGGTCGGGATCGAGTTCGGGACCGTCGGGCTGCTCAAACGCGGGCGCACGTTGGAGGTCACCACGTATCGCAGCGAGAGGTACGGCCCCAAGTCACGAAAGCCCGTCGTCGAGTACGGCACCTCGCTCGAGGAGGACCTCGCCCGCCGTGACTTCACCATCAACGCGATGGCCGCGAAGCTGCCCGGCTATGAACTGGTGGACCCCCACGGCGGCCTCGACGACCTGCAGAAGGGTGTGCTGCGCACACCCGGCAGGCCAGAAAGTTCGTTTAGCGACGATCCGCTGCGCATCCTGCGCGCGGCCAGGTTCGCGGCCCAGCTCGGGTTCACCGTGGCGCCTCCGGTCCGCGATGCTATGACCGCGATGGCGCAGCGGCTCACCGTGGCGGTGTCCGTGGAACGGATCCAGCTCGAACTGGCCAAGCTGATGGTCGCGCCAGATCCGCGGACCGGTATCGAGTTGCTGGTGGACACGGGGGTAGCCACGTACATCCTGCCTGAGGTTCCGAAGCTCAAGCTGGAGACCGACGAGCATCACAGGCACAAGGACGTCTATCAGCACTCGCTCACGGTGTTGACCCAGGCAATACAGCTGGAGCAGCGGTACGGGCTGCCGCAGGACCTCGTCGTCCGGCTGGCCGCCCTGTTGCACGACATCGGCAAGCCGAGGACCAGGAGCCTGCTGCCCGACGGCCGGGTGGCCTTTCACCATCACGAAGTCGTGGGCGCGTCGATGGCCCAGGCCAGGCTCCGCGCGCTTCATTTCCCCGGCACGGTCGTGAAGGACGTTGCGCGGCTCATCGAGCTGCATCTGCGATTCCACGGGTTCGGTACCGGCGAATGGACCGATTCCGCGGTGCGCAGATACGTCAGGGATGCTGGCCCACTGCTCACCCGGTTGCACGTGCTGACCAGGGCGGATTGCACGACAAGGAATAAGGCGCGGGCGGCGAAGCTGGCGCGGGCGTACGACGCCCTCGAGGAGCGGATCGCGCGGCTGGCGGCGGAAGAAGAGATTTCCAAGATCAGGCCAGACCTCGACGGGAATCAGATCATGCGCATCCTCGGGTTGCCACCGGGTCCCGTTGTTGGCGAGGCATATCGCTTCCTGCTCGGCCTGCGGATGGAGCACGGTCCGCTCGGGCGCGACCGTGCCGAGGCCGAACTGCGCCGCTGGGCGCGCGAGCGCGGCTGGCAAGCTCCCAACTGACACAGGCCCGGCCACCGTGCACAACCGGCTCCTGTGTAGAACTGGGTTCCGCGCGCCCGCCCGTGCTCCCCGCGCCCGCCCGTGCTCCCCGCGCAGAACTCGCCTCTGCAAGGCCCACCCTCCCATGGGGGCTCTGCCCTACTGATGATCTTGCCAGGTTGTCAAGGCGTGTGGGAGGGGGGAGCCGCAATCTGTGGACAAGTCACTGCCGGGCCGGCGCGGGACGGTGCGGTTGCTGCGCGGGCGGGGCTGGCGTGCGGTTGAGCAGCGCGAAGGTCACCGCGGCGGTCAAGTAGCCGAGCGCAACCATCGTGATGAGCGGGTACGACTTGCCCGTCGCCGGCATGAACGGCGCGCTGGCCGCCGCCCCAAGCACCAGCGCCGCGTTGAACAGCATGTCGTAAAGCGAGAAGACCCGCCCGAGGTAGGCATCGTCCACGTACTCCTGGACCGTCGTGTCGACGCAGATCTTCACTCCCTGGGCGACCACGCCAAGTGCGAATCCAGCAGCGAGGAACGGGACCTGACGGAAGGTCGCGCCGAGCAGACCCTCGCTCACGCCCCCGGCGGCGAGCAGAACGGTAATCCAGGTCGCCTTGGCTAGCCGTACGGTCACGGGCGGCGTGATGAGGGCGGCGGTGAGGTAGCCGAGGGCAGATGTAATGACCACCAGCGTGAGGTGACTGAGCGCGGAATTGGCATTGCCCGCCGGGTAAAAGTAGTTGCGGTACAGCAGGATCGTCATGACGAACAAGATCCCGTACAGAAACCGGTGGGCGGCGATCGCGCCCAGCGCGTACGCGGCACGGCGGCGCTGCCACACATGGCACGCTCCGGCAGCCAAGCCGTGCGCCACTCCCGCCAGCTCTGTGAGCACTCCGGCGGGCACCGCCTCACCCTCGGCACGAAGCGGGCCGAGCAGGTCGCGGCGCATCGTGGCGGCGACAGCTCCGGCGAACAGATAGCACATGCCGCCGACGAGTAGGGTGGCCGCGGAGCCCCCCCGGCCGCCGCCTGTCGCCAGGTGCACGCCAAGGCCCGCGATACCGCCGACGAAACTGACAATCGTCCCCGATGTGGGTGCGACCGAGTTCGCCATGACCAGTTTGTCGTGTGCGACGACGTGCGGCAGGCCCGCGGACAACGCGGACAGAAAGAACCTGTTGACGCCGAGCACGGCAAGCGCGCCGATATACAGGGGGAGCCCGAGGTTGCCTGTGGCCACCAGGAATGCGCTGAGCGCCACGAGCGCAGCCCGGACCAGCGCAGACCAGACGAGAATCTGGCGGCGTGACCAGCGGTCTATAAATACCCCGGCAAACGGGCCGATCAGCGAATACGGCAGGTACAGGACCGCGAAGGCATCGGCCGCGGCGGCGGGGTTAGGAAACGTCTGCGCGGAAAAGAACGCGTAGGCGGCAAAGCCCGCATTGAAGACGCCATCCCCAGTCTGCGACACCAGCCGGGTTGCGAACAGCCGCCGGAAACCACGCTCGGCGAGAATGGAGCGTAGATCCGCGACGTAGGCCACGCGCTCAGCGTACGGTGACGCACGCGGGCGCCACTAGGCACGGAAGCCGAACTCCAAGAGGGGTGAAGAGTTGCTGTGGGCGGAGCGCCGGTGCTGGGTTTCGCCGGTACTCCCGCTGTCAGTGGCCCATCTCTTATTGCAGCTGTCAGTGCCTCGTCTCGAGCTTGGTTAGCGTTCCACCTCGCCGCGGATGAACTTCTCCACCAGATCACGTGCGACATCGTCGCCATGCTGTTCCGGCGGCGACTTCATGAAATATGAGGACGCCGAGAGCACAGGGCCGCCAATGCCACGGTCCTTGGCGATCTTCGCGGCGCGGATCGCATCGATGATGACCCCTGCAGAGTTTGGCGAGTCCCAGACCTCGAGCTTGTACTCCAAGTTCAGCGGGACGTCGCCGAAGGCCTTGCCCTCCAGCCGAACGTAGGCCATCTTCCGGTCGTCCAGCCACGGAACATAGTCGGACGGGCCGATGTGCACCGCCGCCCGCTCCATCTCATGCGGGATCTGAGACGTGACGGACTGGGTCTTGGAAATCTTCTTGGACTGAAGCCGGCTCCGCTCCAGCATGTTCATGAAGTCCATGTTGCCGCCAAAGTTGAGCTGGTACGTGCGCAGCAACTCGACGCCGCGGTCCTCGAACAGCTTGGCCATCACGCGGTGCGTAATAGTGGCGCCGACCTGCGACTTGATATCGTCGCCGATGATCGGAACGCCCGCCTCGGCGAACTTCTTCGCCCACTCGGGGTCGGATGCGATGAACACGGGGAGGGCGTTGACAAAGGCCACGCCAGCATCAAGCGCGCACTGCGCGTAGAAGCGGTCAGCCTGCTCCGAGCCCACCGGCAGGTAGGACACGAGCACGTCGGCCTCCGTGGCCTTGAGGATGGCCGTCACGTCGACCGGTTCCTCATCCGACTCCGTGATGATGTCCCTGTAGTACTCGCCCAGGCCGTCCAGTGTCGGACCGCGCTGCACGATGACGCCAGTGGGGGGTACATCACAGATCTTTATGGTGTTGTTCTCGCTGGCGACGATCGCCTCGGACAGATCGTGCCCAACCTTCTTGGCATCAACATCGAAAGCGGCCACGAATTCCAGATCTCGCACGTGGTACGGGCCGAATTGAACATGCATCAGGCCCGGTACCCGGTCGCCTGCGTTGGCGTCCGAGTAGTACTCGACACCCTGGACGAGCGAACTCGCGCAATTTCCCACACCCACGATGGCCACGCGTACCGAACCCATGTGGATTGCTCCTTTTCTGCTTCCGCGCCGACGTGATCGGCGTCCGAGCCGACGGCTCAGTCGCCCCCGCCTGGCGGCATCTTGTTTTCTGCCGGTGTCCCAGCCCGCCGGGGGTGCGGGCTGCTTGCGCTTCGCGGGCCGGAGCCGGGGCCGGGGTGATGCACAGCCGCGCCCGCGTCCAGCTGCCGCTCGGAGGCGATTAGCTCGTTTAGCCACCTGACCTCGCGCTCGACCGACTCAAGCCCGTGCCTGTGCAGCTCGAGCGTGTAACTATCCAGCCGCTCGCGTGTCCTGGCGAGTGCTGCACGTACGTTGTCCAAGCGCTCCTCGAGCCTGGTGCGGCGGCCTTCAAGGATGCGCAACCGCACATCCGCGCGGGTGTCGCCAAAGAAGGCGAAGTGCACGCCGAACCCGTCGTCCTCCCACGCAGCCGGGCCGCCCTGGGCGAGCAGATCCTGAAGCCGCTCCTTGCCTTCCGCGGTGAGCCTGTAGACGATCTTCGAACGCCGCCCGCTCCGGGCCCGGCCCGTTCCCCCCTCGGCTTCGTCTGTCTCCTCTGCTATCAGACCCTCGGCGAGTAGCTGCTTGAGGCATGGATACAGCGAACCGTAGGAGAATGCGCGGAACGTTCCCAGCAGGGCATTGAGCCGCTTGCGCAGCTCGTAACCGTGCATAGGGTTCTTGTGCAGCAGCCCGAGCACGGCAAGCTCAAGTACGCCCTGCCGGTTGCTGGTCACGTTTGGCCACCTCTGCGTTTGGGCGGAACTCAAGGGTGCCACCGGCCGGAAACCCGCACCGCCTGGCTGGGATATCCGGATGGCGGCCGATCGCTTGTCTCGACCCGATGTATCGCGGCGATACATCGGAAGGATACGTCACACCCTTTACCCGCGCAAACACGGAGCAAACAGGGAGCAAACCGCATAGAGCCGGCCAAGTCCGCCGAGGGTACAAAAGAGGCGGCCCAGGGGGACAAGCCGCCGCCCCGGGCGGCCGCCTTCAGGACGGCTCGCGCCGGCCGCCAGCGGCCGGCGCGCCACCACTGGTTCCCAGCGGATCCTCGCTCGGCTTGCGCCGCTTATCCGTCGTACCCTGTCGGGCATGGGGTCACGGCGATCGGTTGTCGATTACGCGCTTGCGCGGCGGGCGACGCTTGCGTCCGTGTTCGCCGGGCATACGACCGTAGCCGACGTTTGCGACGCCCATCCCTATCTGCTGCGAGCAGCGAAGTTCCATGGCGAGCCGACCGACGCTGACTGTCCCATCTGCCGCCGCGCCAAGCTAACCCACGTTACCTACGTCTACGGCGACGAACTCGGCCAGTATGAAGGCCGGGTGAAACAGGGACCTGAACTTGCCGAGATGGCGCGCGAATACGGGGAGTTCCGTGTATACGTCGTCGAGGTCTGCCAGAGTTGTGCATGGAACCACCTGGCGTCGTCCTATGTTCTCGGTACGGGTCAGCCGCGTCGGCGGCGTGGCGGACGGGCCCGTTCGGGAGGCTAAATGGGTCGCGCCGGTGCACATATAGAGCCGGTGCGCAGCTCGACAGGGGCAACGGCAGCCCAGGGTGCACTGCCAGAGCGTGCTCATTGCCAAGGGTGCGCCCTGATCGGTGTACCTGGATAAGGTGCGCAAGGGTGCCGGGCCGCTGAGCGGCCCGGCACACCAGGTGGCTTGCAGCTTCGGTGAGTCCGGCAGGGCTCAGGCCGCTTGCCACCGACGCCAGCTACCCACGGCAGCCAGCTACCCAGCGAGGACGCGTGAGTGCGAGAGACTTCATCCGCGGGGCTCCGGGCCATCGCGGCCAGGAGGGCTCCCCCGGGGACGGACTGCGTCCCGCCGGGCCAGCACCGGCTCGGCCCGAGCGGCCTGGCCGGGTCCCCGGTGGCGACGCCGGTCGGCGCGAGCGATATGAGAGTGAACGCGTCCGCCGCCAGGGTCATGATCAGTCCGACGGCTCCGATGATCCCTTCGGGATTTACCGGCCCAGCGGCAACAACGCCAGCAGCGCCAACAACGCGAGCTACGGCAACCGCGCCAGCGGCGCCGGACGTAGCAGCCGCGGCAGCCACGCTAACCGCGGCAGCGGCCCCAACGGCCGCTACGGGCAAGCCGACCGGGTCGGCCAAACCGGCCAAACCCTGCGAACCAGCCAGGTCGGCCGGAATGGCGCCACCACAATGCAGCCCGGTATCCCGGTGCGGCCGGGCGCCCCTGTTCCGACTGGCGTCCCAGGAGGCCCCGGTGGCCCCGGTGGCCCCGGTGGCCCAGGGCCACCCGGCCCGCGCCACGGCCACGGCGGTGGCGGCCGGTTCGGCCGGGGCCTGCTGCGCGGCCCCTGGACGCTGAAGAAGATCGCCGCGCTCGCCGGGATCGTCTTCGGCATCGGTCTCGCCGCCGTGACCGCCCTGATCGGTGTGGCCTACTCCCAAACGCCCATCCCGACCGCCGTGTCACAGGCCGCGCTGCAGCAGAACTCCGTTGTCTACTTCAACGACAACAAGACCGTGATCGGCAGATTCGGCACCACTGACCGGCAGTTGCTGACGTACAACCAGATGCCAGCGGTGATCAGGAACGCGGTCCTCGCCGCGGAGGACCGGCAGTTCTATCAGGAAGGCGGCGTATCGCCGACCGGAACCGTCCGTGCCGTCTACAACGACCTCACCGGCGGGTCGGTCCAGGGTGGCTCCACGATCACCCAGCAGTTCGTGCGGAACTACTACGCGAACATCGGGACGCAGCAGACAATCTCGAGGAAGCTGAAGGAAATCTTCGTCGCGATGAAGCTGGCCAGGCAAAAGTCAAAGGCCTGGATCCTCACCCAGTACCTGAACACGATCTATCTGGGCAACGGCGCATACGGTGTAGGCGCGGCCGCGCAGCAGTATTTCGGCAAACCGGCCTCGCATTTGAGCGTGGCCCAGGCGGCCGTGATCGCCGCGATCATTCAGTCGCCGAGCTACTATCCGACCCACGCGGGCCGGCAGGCGCTGATCGCGCGCTGGCATTACGTGCTCAACGGCATGGTGACGATGGGCACGTTGTCGCCCCAGAAGGCGGCCGCCGTACGGTTCCCGAAGTTCACAGCCGCGCAGCAGCTTGGTAACGGCTGGAACGGCTACAAGGGTTACATCATGCAGGCGGTCCAGCACGAGCTGCTCGCTACCTACCACTACAAGCCGAACCAGCTGACCGGTGGCGGGCTACGGATCGTCACCACCTTCGACAAAGCCAAGATGGACGCGCTCTACCGTTCCGTGAGGGAAAACGAGCGGCTCATGCGGCAGGGCGGTCGGCCACTGCCCTGGTACGGGCACGTCGGCGCGGTGCTTGAGAAGCCGGGCACCGGCGCGATCGTCGCCATGTACAGCGGACCAGGCTACAACGCCCGGCACTGCGCGAAGATCAAGTGCCAGTTCGACATGGCACTGCAGAACCGCGAGCAGGTCGGGTCCTCGTTCAAGCCCTACGTCCTCTCCGCCGCGCGCGAGCAGGGGATGAGCGTCAGAACCAGCGTTCTGGATGGGTACTCGCCGCTCTGCGTGCCATCGGACTATCACCCCATGACCTACGCCGTGCGGGCGCCGTCATCCACCGCACCCTGCCCCAACGCGGCGGGTTCCATGGCGTACAACGTCTCGAATGACCAGGGCGATGGAAGCCTCGGGCCTGTCAACGTCACGGTGGCGACGGCCGCCTCACTCAACACCGCCTACACCGACCTGCTGCACCGCGTCACCACCCAGAAGGTCATTGACCTGGCCAAGGAGTTCGGGGTCAACGTCGGGAGGTACCCGAACGGCTCGAACCTGCAGCACATGGCCCATCAGGTGGGTATCGCCCTCGGTCAGGCCTCGCTCACCGTGGAAGAGCAGGCGACCATGTTCAACACGCTCGCCTCCAACGGTGAGTACAACTCGCCGCACGTGATTGCGAGGATTATTCAGGGCAGTGTGGTGACGCGGGCCAAGGTGATCCGCCGGGAGGTTTTGACCCCTGACGTGGCATCGGACGTGAACTATGCACTGTCCTTCGACGTGAAGCGGGGCGGTACCGGCACGAACGCGGCAATGCCGGATGGCCGGGAGATCATCGGCAAGACCGGTACCACGAACGCGGCGCAGTCCGCTTTCTTCATCGGCGCGATCCCCCAGTACACGCTGGCCGTCGGCATCTTCTCGAACACACAGGACGGGAAGATCGAGCACCATTCGCTGAACCTTCTCGGCGGTCTGTCCGGCGGCGGCTACGGCGGGGACTGGCCGGCGATGATCTGGCGCACGTACGCGGAGAAGGAGTTCGCCGGGCTGCCCGCTGAGCCTTTCGCGACGCCCTCTTTCGGTGGGGTCAAGTGGAACCTGCTCGGCCCGCTGCTAACTCCGCGCCCCAAGCCACGGCCTACGGTGCAGCCGCGGCCGGCCTGCGGCCCGCTGAACAACTTCTGCAAGCGCCGCGGCCATAAGTCCCCGACCCAGTGCCTGCCCGGCGTGCTATTGCCGGGCTGCCCGACGCCGACGCCGACGCCGACGATGCCAACGCCGAGCCCGCCGCCGTCGTCGCCGTTCCCGGCGTTCCCCGGGGGCGGCGGCACCACGTCCGCGCGAAGCCCGACGCCGCAGGCTCGGACCGGCTAGGCGTGTTCCGCACCTGGTCGGACAGGTGACCGCCGTCGAACGGCATGATGGACCGGCATGATGGAAAGGATGCGCAGGTGCCGGGCCCGAGCCCGGCGATGGAGCGGGAGCGGTCGTCCGATGGTGGGTCTGCCGTGAGCGCGCGGGAAAGCGGAGGAGCCGTCGGCATGTCGGGCAACGGCGACCCTGCCGCGAATACGCCAGGCGGCGGACTTGGGAATCCGGGCGGCGGCGCGGCGGAAGCTGTCGGCCGGAAAGGCGTCGTCCTCGGCTGGTGGCCGCTGCTCGCCGCCATCGCGCTGGTCGGCAGCCTGCTCGCGTTTCTTGAGAAGCTGCCGTGCCGGAACGGCGCGTGGAACATCCCAGGTAAGCAGTTCCAGCTCGCTTGCTACACCGACATCTACCCGCTCTTCTTCGGTGAGCGGCTGGCGGACGGCAAGGTGCCCTATACGGGTCACCATGTCGAATACCCCGTTCTGATCGGCGCGGCCATGCAGGCTGCAGCGTCGCTGGTGCACCCCATCAGCGACCCGTTCGCGCGAGGGCAGCACTTCTTTGACGTCACCGTGGCCGGGTTGGCCGTATGTGCCGTGGTGGGCGTGCTGGCGACCGCCTACCTGGCCGGGCCCGCGCGCCGCCGGGACGGTTTGCTCGTCGCGCTCAGCCCAGCACTGATTCTGTCCGCCTTCATCAATTGGGACCTCATCGCGATGGCCCTCGTCGCCGTCGGCATGGCGGCCTGGGCGGCCCGCCGCCCGGCCGTCGCCGGTAGCTTGTTCGGCCTCGCTGTCGCCACAAAGTTCTACCCGCTGGTGTTCTTCGGCCCGCTGCTGTTGCTCTGCCTTCGTGCGGGCCGGATGCGGGCGTTCTGGGTCACGACGGGTTCGGCCGCGCTGGCGTGGCTCGCGGTCAACCTGCCCGTCATGCTCGCCGCACCAAGCGGTTGGCGCACGTTCTACAGTTTCAGCCGTACTCGGCCCGCGGACTGGGGAGCGATCTGGTATTTCTTCGAAACGCGGCACTTTCCGTTCATTGGCAACACGGACGTGAACACGCTCAACGTGCTGAGCTTGTCCGCCTTCGCGGTCTGCGCCGTGGCCATCGCCGTCCTCGCGCTCACCGCACCCCGCCGCCCGCGGCTGTCTCAGCTCTTCTTCCTCACGCTGGCGGCGTTCCTGCTCACCAACAAGGTATGGTCGCCGCAATATGTCGTCTGGCTGGTGCCGCTCGCCGTCCTCGCCCGGCCGCGTTTGCCCGCATACGTGGTGTGGCAGCTCACCGAGATGGCCTACTTCCTGGCGATCTGGTGGTACTTGCTCACCGTGCCTGGGATGGGTGCGGCCAGCGGCTTCCACGGCATTGGCCAGGGCTGGTACTTCACCGCGTTGCTCGCCCGCTTCGCCGCCACCGCGCTGCTGGCCGGCCTCGTCGTCCGGGACATCCTGCGCCCCGGCGCTGACGCCGTGCGCGCTGACGGAACGGACGACCCGGCGGGCGGGGTGCTCGACGCAGCCGCCGACGTGTTCGTGCTGCGCCGCAGCTCGTTCCGGCCGTCGCTGCTGACCGCACGGCCAGACGGGTGGCACGCCAGCGCCAGCCGTTAAGAGTAGATAGCCGCAACGGCTGCCGCTTGGCGAAGCGTCAGAGTGTCTGCGGGGGTTTCCGGGGGGTCGTCCCCCGGGCTGGCATAGCCGCAACGGCTGCCGCTTGGCGAATCGTCAGAGTGTTTTTGGGGGGTTCCGGGGGGTCGCATCCTCGCCCGCGTTACCCGAGTTGCTCCCTGAGCCAGCGGATGTCCGCGGCCTGCCCGTCGCCCTCGTCCGGCGTTTCGCAGATGACCGGCGCCCCGGCCGCGCGTACCACCTCGACGAGGAGCTTCGGGTCGATCCTGCCGCGCTCCAGGTTGTCGTGCCTGTCACGCGCCGATCCGAACTCATCCCTGCTGTTGTTGCAGTGCAGGAGATCAATCCGCCCGGTTATGGCAGTGACCCGGTCAACGATGCCCTGCAGGTCCTCGCCGCTCGCATGTGCGTGGCAGGTGTCCAGGCAGAGACCGGCCTTCCCCGCTCCCCCGCCCGCGTCGATCGCGTCCCACAGCCGATCGATGGCCTCGAGCCGTCGCGCCATTGCGTTCTCGCCGCCGGCCGTGTTCTCGATGAGCACGGGTAGCGGGAACTCGGTCCGCTCGAAAACCTTACGCCAGTTGGCGAAACCGTCCGCTGGATCGTCCGCCGCCAGCACGTGCCCGCCGTGCACGATCAGCGCCTTCGCGCCGATCGCGGCTGCTCCGGCAGCGTGCTGTTCGAGGAGCTTGCGGCTCGGGATCCGGATCCGGTTGTTGGTGGTCGCGACGTTGATTCTGTACGGGGCGTGGATGTAGATGTCGACCCCGGCAGCCTCCGCGTTCCGGCGGAACTCGGCCGGATCTGACCCCGGCCCGCCAGGAAACACCGGCGCCTTCCATCCCTGTGGATCGCCGAGGAAGAACTGCACGGCATCCGCACCGCGTTCGGCCGCCGCGGCGAGCGGATCAGGCTGATGGGGGTGAGCTCCAATGCGCAGCATGTCCTGAGCCTAGTGCGCCGTGCGCGACGAGCCAGAAACCGCGCGGCGTGACGAGCTAGAAGCCGCCGTGCGCGAAGCCGAGACCCATACCGACAAACCCGCCGGTGATCCCCACAACGATGAGCATCCGCTGGGCGCGCGTGGCGGAGATCAATTGCGCGTACAGCCCAACGATGAACGCGGCCCCTCCGATCACCGTGGCCGCGAGGTGCATCCGCACAATAAACCCGAGAGCAAACCCGACGAGCCCGGCAACAAGGGTGAACACAGTGAGAGAGTTCTCGAACGGGTGCGGCTTCCCGTCGGTGTTCAGCGTCGGGCGTGGCAGGTTCGCCGCCGGCCGGATGCGCGTGAGGTCTGGCACAGGAGGCACCTCCACGGACAATGGTGCTCTGATGCTGCTCGCGGGGAAAGAGGTTCAGCACAGGCCATTTGCGTCTTCTACTGGTCTTCCCGGCTCTGTGGAGCCGGAATCCCTCCGGTGGACGTTCGGGTCCGATCACCCGCGCCGCCTTGGTAAGCTGACTCGTCGCGCCGAGCCGTTGGCGGTAGACGAGCTGCCGAGCGGCAGGCGCGCTTCCTCCTGTCACGGAGAGACCGTGACCGCCAGTCCAAGGGAGGCTCCAGCCGGTCATGCGCCGATACGAGCTGATGATCATCCTCGACTCCGTGCTCGAGGAGCGGGCGGTTCAGCCATCACTCGACCAGTTCCTCAACGTCGTGAAGACGAGGGGTGGCACCGTGCAAAGGGTCGACGTGTGGGGGCGCCGGCGCCTCGCGTACGAAATCGAGAAGAAATCCGAGGGAATCTACGCGGTCGTCGACCTGATGGCCGAACCCGACACCGTCAGGGAACTCGACCGCCAGCTGAACCTCAACGAGGGTGTGCTGCGCACCAAGGTCATACGGCCCGAGCGGCATTGATCCTGGGACGCGGGGTGCCCGCACCGTCACCACAAGACAAATAAGCAAACAATCCGAACCGATCGGGAGCAGCCCCGATGGCAGCAGGCGACACACAGATCACAATCGCCGGCAACCTCGTCGACGATCCGGAACTCCGCTACACCCCAAACGGCCAGGCGGTGGCGCGTTTCCGCGTCGCGTCCACGCCGCGATTCCGTGACAACACCACCGGCGAGTGGAAGGACGGCGACAGCCTGTTCCTAACCTGCAATGTTTGGCGGCAGGCGGCCGAGAATGTCGCGGAAAGCCTGCAACGCGGCTACCGGGTCATCGTGCAGGGCAGGCTGCGGCAGCGCTCGTATGAGACGCGTGAAGGCGAGAAGCGGACTGTCTACGAAGTCGAGGTTGACGATGTCGGACCGTCGCTGCGTAACGCGTCGGCCAAGGTGACAAAGACCGCTCGGTCCACAGGCGGCTTTGGCGGCCAGGGTGGTCCCGGAGGGCCCGGCGGCTTCGGCGGCTCTGGCGGCTCCGGTGGCGGCTCCGGCTCCGGCCCTGGCCGCGGGCCGGGTGGTTCCGGTGGGGGCGCCGCGGACGATCCATGGGCCACCGCCGGCTCGAATGGGGAGAACCTTTCAGAGGAGCCGCCGTTCTGAGGGCTTCGTCCTGATGGCGCTCATGACGATCCCGCCCCGCGTGAAGGGGGGCCAACCCCGCCGCCCGCGGAAACGACCAGCCCCGCCCACCGCGGGGAAACGACCATCCCCGCCGCAAGCGGGGCTCTTGTGAGGGAGCACCACGATGGCCAAGGCACCGGTACGCAAACCGAAGAAAAAGGTGTGCCTTTTCTGCCAGGAGAAGATCTCCTACGTCGACTACAAGGACACTGCCTTGCTGCGGAAATTTATCTCCGACCGCGGCAAGATCCGTGCCCGCCGCGTAACGGGCAACTGCACCCAGCATCAGCGGGATGTCGCCTCAGCGATCAAGAACGCCCGTGAGATGGCCCTGCTGCCATACACAAGCACCGCACGCTGAGGAGGTATCTGGCGATGAGCCGCACACCCATGAGACTGATCCTCACCCAGGAAGTGACGGGCCTGGGCGCACCCGGCGATGTCGTTGAGGTCGCCGGTGGTTATGGGCGGAACTACCTGATACCACGCGGGTTCGCGATGCACTGGACGCGGGGCGCGGAGAAGCAGATCAAACTGATCAAGCGCGCCCGGTCGGTACGGGAGATCCGTGGCCTGGACGATGCCAGGCAGGTCGCTGCCCAACTCGGCGGCTTGACCGTGCAGCTGGAGACCAAGGCGGGAGGAACCGGCCGCTTGTTCGGCTCCGTGTCCGCGGCTGACATCGCAGCGGCAGTCAGGTCCGCCGGGGGTCCCGAGCTCGACCGGCGCCGCATCGAGGTGCGCAGCCCAATCAAGACAGTGGGAGCCCATCAGGTTACGGTCCGCTTGCACCCAGAAGTGAGCGCGACGCTGGACGTTGAGGTCGTCGGAGTCTGACCGGAGTCCATGCTGGGCTCTCCGGCGGGCTCCGCGCCCGCATCATTGGGCCGGGCGTACAAAAGCGCTCGTGACACCACGTGAAACCCCGCAGGACGTGGCCGCGACACGGAGCGTGAGCCGTTCGGGAGCTGGGTTGGCATTTACTCGCCCAAAGGCGGCGCAGGTCACCGGTACGCTGCAACGCCGGTGATTTTCCGCGCGTCAGTCTGCGGCGGGTTCCACGTCCTGCTGCGAGCCTGCGGGCCCGGGTTCCGTGGGCCGGTGCGGGCGGCGCCCGGGAGTGGGTTCCGCGGAGCCGCGCGCATAGCCAGCCGCACGGCGCGCGAGCTCTGGATCCATGTTGCCGATGAGGGTCCAGACGCTCGCGACGCGCCCCGACAGCTCAGCCGATGTAAGGGAGCCGAGGTTCTCCGACGCAAGGTCGGCGATCGCCTGAGCAACGACGGCGAGGGGCTCGGCGGCGTGCGAGGGACGCGATGTGGCGCCGCTGTTCGAACACATGTTCGAATGCTATCGGAGTGGGACGGCTCACACCGGCCAAACGCGACCTTGGCCGCCCGTTGCTCCCTCTGTCCCCTCGCTCCGCCGTTTTCGCCGCTGCTTGTCACCCACCGTATCTGGCGTCCTCTGGGTCATTCGAGCGACCATGCGAGGATGGATTTTAGGGCATGATCCCTTATGTCGGAGACATTTCAGTCGATACGGCTGAGAAGCCTCCGAGCCAGCGGATCATGGCCGCTTTCCGCCCGGCAGGGCGCGCCGCGCGGGTGGTGAAGTCTCTGCGCGTTGCCGATCATGGCCAGTTTCGGCCCTCGATCGTGCCATGCTCCTGATTGTGCCGACCTTGCGTCGGGGAACCTCGGCTCGGACCACCGGTCACCAGGTCACGTCCGGACGGGGCCGGTAACCAGCCAGCGGGATCCTCTGGCCCGCAACGTGAGTGTGCCGAACCTCGCCGCAAGCCAGACAGTGTACGCGAGCCAGAGCGCCACGAGCCCGGCGTGCGACGTCCATACCAGCGCAGCCGCTGGCAGGAAGATCGCCAGGTTGATCAGGCCGGCCGCCGCGAGGTAGCGCTGGTCGCCCGCACCGATCAAGACCCCGTCGAGCACGAAGACCACCCCGGCAGCGGGCTGCTGCAGCGCGACCACGACAAGCACCGCGAGCAACAGGCTATGCACGGGCTGGGTGGCGGCGAAGAGGCCAGGCAGCAGCGGGCGCACGGCGAGGAGCAAGGCCCCGAATACGGCTCCGTAGACCGCCCCCCACCCGACCATGCGCTGCATCGCGGCTCGGGCTCCTTCTGCATCATCCGCGCCCAGATACCTCCCGACGATCACCTGGCCGGCGATGGCGATCGCATCGAGAGCGAACGCGAGAAGTGTCCAGATCCGGGCGGCGATCTGATGCGCAGCGATCGCAACCTCCCCCTGGCGTGCTGCGACGACGGTCGTCACGACCAGCACGGCGTGGAGGGCGAGCGTACGAATGATCAGCGCCGCGCCCGCCGTCGCGCTGGCGCGCAACCCGGCCAGGTCAGGGCGGAGCCTGACCCCTGCTCGCCTGGCGCCATGGCCGACCACGGCGACGTAGACCGCCGCGCCCGCCGTTTGAGCGGTAGCCGTCCCCCAAGCGGAACCCGCGATGCCGAGATGGAGGCCGAGCACGAGCGCGGCATTCAAAGCGATATTCAGCGTGCTGGCGGCGACCGCAGTAGCGAGCGGGGTGCGGGTGTCCTGCAGGCCACGCAGCACGCCGGTGCCCGCGAGCACCAGCAGCATGGACGGCGCGCCGAACAAGCTGATCCGCAGATACGTGACCGCGCCGGCCACCACGTTGGGTGACCCGCCGAAGGCGTGCACAATTGCTGTGGCGAAGGGCCAGCCTAGGGCGAGCACGACGAGGCCGATCCCCGCAGCGAGCCAGAGCCCATCGATTCCCTGGCGGATTGCTGCCGGCTTGTTGCCCGCGCCGAGTTGGCGCGCCACGGCAGCAGTGGTGCTGAAGGCAAGAAAGATCGAGATGGTCACCAAGGTGGTCAGAACCTGGCTGGCGACACCGAGGCTGCCGAGCGCGGCTGTGCCTATGCGGCCGACGATGGCGGAGTCGGCCAGCAGGAATAGTGGCTCGGTGACGAGGGCGCCGAATGCCGGCACCGCAAGCCGGAGGATCTCCCGGTCATGAGGGCTCGACGCAGCAAGTCCCATACGGCTGCGCGTGCTGCGGGCCAGCCGTTTGCTGATCTCAATGGCTTTGGCTGACTCGCGGCGCCACAGCTGTGTGTTGGACTCCCGCTCTCGCGGCCGGGTGTGTGACACGCCTCTTCCTGCAGTGCGCGGGATTCGCAGCCCCGCGTGCCACGAGCGGGACTTGCGGCCCTCCTTCCTGATGTGCGCCGGACCGCCAGGCATCCCGCCGGGGAGGACTACGCGGGGACGGCGCACGATGACTGTGAGGTTAGCGTGTCGGGATTAGGTTCACAGTACTCGCTGGAGCCGACAGCCAGCGGCGCACGCGGCTCGCATGTGGATAACTTTCAGCTCTTGTGGATAGCAAACTGGCTGCTGGCTTTTTCTCACCCACAGGGCGTGGATAGTGTTCGCACTGGTAGCCGCGCCATCGTCACCGTAGTTTCGCGGGAATTCCCAACCTTGTCCCCAGGCTGCGCACAGGCTTGACGGAGTGTTTGCACAAGTCATCCACAGACCTGTGCACAGCGCGGTTTGGTACACCGCGGCGCTGGCCGAGAAACTGTCAGACCTATCCGCTACATCTGTATCGGCGTGATCAACAGGGGCCATGTCCGTGGCGATCCGTCAGCCGAGCAGTTGACCGTGAATACCGACGTGGGGGAGGCGGTGGAGCGTGTCGTGAGCGTCGCGGAAATCTCGCCCCGTGGCGAGGAGTTTGATCGGACTCCGCCGCACGATGTGTCTGCTGAGCAGTGCGTCCTCGGCGGCATGCTGCTTTCCAAGGACGCGATCTCGGATGTGATCGAGGTTATCCATCCGCAGGATCATTACCGCCCCGCTCATCAGATCATCCACGAGGCCATCCTCGACTTGTATGCGCGCGGGGAGCCTGTCGACGCCATCACCGTCGGTGCCGAACTGACCAAACGGGGCGATCTCAGCCGCGCCGGGGGCGGTCCCTACCTGCACACACTCATCGCGTCGGTGCCAACGGCGGCGAACGCCGCCTACTACGCCCGGATCGTGCGGGAACGAGCGATCCTGCGGCGCCTGATCGAGGTCGGCACGAGAATCGTGCAGCTTGGCTACTCGGGCGACGGCGAGGCGGACGAGCTGGTCGACCGTGCCCAGGCTGAGGTCTACGGCGTCACCGAGCGCAGGGTGAGCGAAGACTACCTCGCCCTTTCTGAGATCATGCCGGGCACACTCGACGAAATCGAGGCGATCGGCAGCCGTGGCGGCGGAATGGTAGGCGTGCCGACCGGCTTCAGCGACCTTGACTCTCTCACAAACGGCTTGCACCCCGGCCAGATGATCGTTATTGCGGCCAGGCCCGCTGTGGGCAAGGCGCTCGCGCTTGACACCCCGCTGCCGACGCCGACGGGGTGGACGACCATGGGCGATGTCCGCGTCGGTGACGATCTCATCGGGGCGGACGGCAAGCCCACCCGTGTCGTCGCCGCTACCGGCGTGATGCGCGGTCGGCCGTGCTACGCGGTGGAATTCAACGACGGTACGGCGATCGTTGCCGACGCAGAACACCAGTGGGTGACGTGGGACCGTGACACGCGAAACGCATATGACTACAGCCGCGAGCCAGGCGATCCTCCTTACCCGACGGATTGGGCAACGTGGGAATCACCTCGGGCTTCCCACGTTACGTACCGCCCCGCGGCGCAGCAGCAGGTGCGCAAGCTGGGTAGATCAGCCCTTCTTACCGCCGGAACGCGCGGGCTTGTGGCCACGGCTGATCCGCGGGAATGGAAGCACCCAGCAGGCGAAGCCCGAGATGAGATAAGGACAGTTCCGCGCACCACGGTCGAGATCGCCGAAACACTGCGCGCCAGTGGTCAGCTGAACCACGGGATTCCGGCTGCGAAACCGCTCGCCGTGCCGCCCGCAGGCTTGCCTATCGATCCCTATGTCCTTGGAAGTCTTCTCGCCCACGGCGGCTTGGCAAAGCCATACGGAGTGGCCACTAGCCTCCGAGATCGGGTCCGACTGGTCGAGGAGCTTCCGGCTGCGGGTCACGACGTGCTTGCCCAGGCAGGCTCGGCGGGCTCCGGTATCGCGGCATCCAAAGAGAAGGCACCTCCAGCTGGCCAGAAAGATGGCAGGTTCATTCCGCAGGCTTACTTGCGTGCCTCCTTCTCTCAGCGGCTCGCGCTTGCGCAGGGTCTTATTGACTCGGGCGGGCACGTGGACCGGCGCGGCGCCTATCGATTTAGCAGTAGGAGCCGTCAGCTCGTCATTGACTTCGCCCAACTTGCTGCGGGCTTGGGCTGTATTCCGCGCGTTTATCGCCGAGGTTACCGAGTCCGTGGCTGGCGGGTCTGCCGAGAGTCCTGGGAGGTCATTGTGTCGGCGGCTCTTCCACTGGCCCGGCTGCCCCGCAAGGCGCTTGTCGCTAGGCATGACTTGTGTCGAGAAAATGCGAGCCGTTACATCGTCGATGTACGCCCGGTTCCATCAGTCCCGGTCCGTTGCGTGCAGGTTGATAGCGCGGACGGTCTCTACCTCGCCAGCCGCGCCTGGATTCCGACACACAACTCGACCCTGGCGCTGGACATCGCGCGGGCCGCGGCGGTCAAGCACGGGCTGACTGCGGTTATCTTCAGTCTGGAGATGGGCCGCAATGAGATCACGATGCGGCTCCTGTCCGCGGAAGCCCGGGTACCGCTGCACACAATGCGGACCGGCCAGATGACCGACGATGACTGGACCAGGCTGGCGCGGCGGATGAGTGAGGTCGCCGAGGCGCCGCTGTTCATCGACGACTCGCCGAACATGTCAATGATGGAGATCCGGGCGAAGTGCCGTCGCCTGAAGCAACGGCAGGACCTGCGCATAGTGATTGTCGATTACCTGCAGCTGATGAGTTCGGCCAAGCGCGTGGAGAACCGGCAGCAAGAGGTGTCGGACATGTCGCGTGCGCTCAAGCTGCTGGCCAAGGAACTCGACGTCCCCGTGGTCGCCATCTCACAGCTCAACCGTGGGCCCGAGCAGCGCACCGACAAGCGCCCCCTGCTCTCCGACCTGCGTGAATCGGGCTGCCTCACGGTCGGCACGCGCATTCTGCGGGCCGACACGGGCGCGGAGGTGTCGCTCGGAGAGCTGCTGACCTCCGGCGAATCTGACATTCCAGTCTGGTCTCTCGACGGGCGGCTGCGCCTGGTGTCGGCGACAATGACCCACGCCTTCCCGAGCGGGGTGAAGGAAGTCTTTCGGATCAGGCTCGCGTCGGGCCGCGAAGTCGAAGCGACGGCGAACCATCCGTTCCTGACATACGACGGCTGGAAGCCGCTCGGCGAGCTGACTCAGGGCTCGCGGCTGGCCGTGCCGCGCCGTACGCCGGCTCCTCTTGTGCCGCACGAATTGCCCGAGCCCGAGATCGTCATGCTTGCGCGTCTCAGCCACGCGAGATTCGTCCCAGCGGGTGTCTTTTCGTTGCCCAAGCGGCAGCTTGCCCTGTTCGTTCGCCACCTATGGGCTATTGACGGTTCTGTGACGGTCGGAAGGTCGGGCGCTGCGCGAGCGCATTACCACACCACGAGCGAGCGCCTGGCGCGAGACCTGCAAATACTGCTGCTACGATTTGACATCAAGTCCCGCCTATGTTCCCTTGGTAATACATATGGTTGTCCCCGGTGGGCCTTGGCTGTGCACGGCACTGACGATCAAGAGCGATTTCTCGGGGTAATCGGCGTATACACTGAACGTACGACGGCTGTAGGAGATGCGCTGGCCGAACTGCGTGCGATGAGAGCCGCCAGTCGCCTCGACACCATTCCGGCAGCCGTCTGGGACCGCGTGCGTCAGGTGATGGATGATCGCGCTGCCGTGCTCTCGAGCCTACCGGCAAGGGTGGGCACTACCGCTGGCGGAGATATGGATCCGCTCATCGATCCGTCACGTAAGCCGCTGCGCCATATCGCGGGAGTGCTCGCAGCTGCCGAGCTTGACATGGTTGCGACCAACGACGTCTATTGGGACAGCATTAGGTCGGTCGAGAGCATTGGCCAACAACCTGTTTATGACGCCACCGTGCGGGGCAATCACAATTTTGTCGCAAATGGGATTAGTGTTCACAATTCCATTGAACAGGATAGTGACGTTGAGCGTGAGTCCCCGCGTGCGGGCGAGGCTGATCTCATCGTGGCCAAGCACAGAAACGGGCCGACGGCCACGGTGACCGTCGCCTTTCAGGGGCACTACAGCCGCTTCGTCGATATGGCTCCTGGCTGACGACGTGACCGTACCGAAGGGTTCCAGCCGGGGATCTCAGCAGCCGTCCCTGAGGCGAGTGGGAGGTGGGGGCGCTATGGTCGACGCGTGCGATTTGCGATCTCCATCCCCCAATCGGTGGCCGACGGCGCGTTCGATCCGGTCGGCCTGCACCGCTATTTGACGCGAGCCGAGGTCCTAGGTTTCGAAAGCGCCTGGACGCATGAGCAGGTCGTGGGCACGACACCCCATATGAGCCCCATGGAGATCATGACCTACGCGGCGGCCTGCACGCAGCGGCTCCGGCTTGGTTGTGCGGTCTTCGTCACGCCGCTGCACAACCCGGTCCACCTGGCCAAGAGCCTCGCCACGCTGGACCAGCTCAGCCGAGGGCGCATCGAGGTCGGCGTGGCCACTGGCGGGCGGGTCCGGCCGTTTTCCGCGTTCGGGGTCGATCCAGACGGTCTGGTCGCGCGGTTCACCGAGGGGCTGGCACTTATGAAGGCGCTGTGGACCGAACCCCGTATCACATTCGATGGGCGATTCTGGCAGTTGGACGGCGGGGCCATGGAGCCCAAACCGTTCCAGAAGCCTCACCCGCCGATTTGGTTCGGGGGCAGCCACCCGAACGCGGTGCGGCGTGCGGTCCGGCATGGCGACGGCTTCTTTGGCGCGGGGTCATCCACCACGGCACAGTTCGCCAATCAGGTGCGGATTCTGCGGGACGCGCTCACCCAGCAGGGCCGGCCTGCTGCCGGTTTCCGGATCGCCAAGCGCGTCTACGTGGCGGTGGACGACGACCCTGAGCGCGCGCGGCAAAGCCTCGCCGCCGCCTTGGACCGTCTCTACGCGTTCCTCGGGATAAAGGTCCCCACGGCCGTCGCGGTCTATGGCCCACCGGACGCTTGCGTGCAGGGATTGCGCGCGGTGGCGCAAGCGGGCGCCGAAATGATCCTGCTCAATCCGCTCTTCGACGACGCCGAGCAGATGGAGCGCCTAGCCGCCGAGGTGGCGCCTCAGCTGTCCTAATGCTGGCGGTGCGAGCGACCGCTGGCACTATTGCGGGTGCCGCAGACGGCTTCGCGAACGAGAATCGGTGCGAGATCATGGGCCTCGTGCGCCCATGGCATTGACGGCGAGACGCGAAGGACGGGCGATGGCCACAGCGCGACGGATTGCCGTGGCGGAGCGGCGGGCGCGGCTCGCTCTGCGGCACCATCTGGCTCCGCAGGCGCGCGCAGCCACCCCGGCCCACGTGGCCAGGGACCTGGTCGGCCTGCACGGAACCGACCCGGCGTCTGTGTTTCTTGCGATCCAGGCCCGCACGCTTGGCTATCCAGCGGCTCACGTGATCGAGCGCGTGATGTACGAGGAGCGCGCCCTTGTCCGGATGCTTGGCATGCGCCGCACCATGTTCGTCGTCGCCACGGAGTTCGCGCCCGTGGTGCAGGCGGCGTGCACGGACGAGATCGCGGTACGGCAGCGATGTCGCTACATTCAACTGCTGACCCAGGGCGGACTACCAGGCGATGCGGGAGCATGGCTCAGCGACGTGGAAGCCTCGACGGCGCGGGCCATCGCCGCTCGAGGCGAGGCAACCGCCGCCGAGCTGGGAGCTGACGAGCCACGGCTTCGCCAGCAGATCATGATGGCCGAGGGTAAGAGCTACGGCGGCCTGCAAAGTGTCGCCACCTGGGTGCTCCTGCTGCTCGCGGCGGACGGGAAGATCGTGCGCGGGCGGCCGCGCGGCTCGTGGACGTCCAGCCAGTACCGGTGGCTGCCGGTCGAAGCGTGGCTGCCTGGCGGCCTGGCCAGGCCGTCGGCCGCGCACGCCCGCGCGGAGTTGCTCCGCCGCTGGCTCGCGGCGTCGGGCCCGGCGACTGCCGACGACCTTAGGTGGTGGACAGGCTGGACGGCCGGTCAGGTGAGCGCCGCCGCCAAACAGATCGGAGTCACGCCGGTCGATCTCGATGGTTCGCCCGGCCTCGTACTGCCGGGCGACGAGGATCCCGCACCGGAGGTTGCGCCATGGGCCGCGCTGCTCCCGGCTCTCGACCCGACAGTGATGGGCTGGCGGGCACGCGAGTGGTTCCTCGGCGAGCATGGGTCTGCGCTCACCGATCGGTCGGGCAACATTGGCCCGACGGTGTGGTGGAACGGGCGGGTGGTCGGCGGTTGGGCGCAGCGCCGCGACGGCGGCATCGCGTACCGGCTGCTGGAAGGTGCAGATGCCATGGCCATACGTGCGGTGAACGACGAAGCCGAACGGCTGCGCTGCTGGATCGGCCCGACGCGAGTGACACCACGCTTCCGCACCCCCTTGGAACGGGACCTGTCGACCTGAGCTGGCATAGCGCCTGTTTGTGAACCCCGGTCCGGCTCCCGTGCGTCACGTTAAGGACCATGGATGTCACATTGTGGGGTGCAATGGGGGCAGTCGCAAAATCGAATTCGACCAAAAATGATCTCCACTTGGTGCTGGTTGGCACCGACTCAGAGTGGAGATCGCTCCACCTTGCTTGGTCACATGGCACCTCCCATCGGCCCAGTCCCCCACTACCCGCCGGTAGGCGGTTATTCTGCAACAGCCCCTATCTGGCCTGGGTGGCCCACTGTGGCCCCTCCCGCATGGCCGTCAATGTGTACCCACCCTGATGCCAGCCACGCCGTCCATGATCCGCTACGTCGGAGCCTTTTCAGCTGTCCGCGCTGAAAAGTCTCCGACGTAAGGGATCAAGCTGGCCCGCGGGCCCTTAGCCTTCCGACCTCGCGCAGATGCAGAACGGATGGCCGGCCGGGTCGGTCAGAACATGCCAGCGGTCGCCGCCCGGCTGGAAGGCTGGCTTCGACGCGCCGAGCTCGAGACACCGCGCCTCTGCCTTGTCCAGGTCATCGACGTACAGGTCAAGGTGGTACCGCTTCGGCGAAGCCGGATCTGGCCAGCGCGGCGGCTGGTAGTCCTCGATGCGCCCGAAGCCGATGTCCGTTCCTCCGCTGCTGACCATGGCGTACTCGTCTTGACTATGCGTGATCTCCCAGTCCAGAAGATCGTGGTAGAACTGCGCGAGCGTGCGGGGATCGTCGCAGTCGAGGTTGACCATCGCGAGAGTGGCCGTTGCGGTCATCGCTGTGCTCCGCCTTTCAGTCGTCGGGCCCTTTCGTCATGGGCCCTTGATCACGGTCTCGCGCCTTGTGATCGTTTCCAGTCGACGCCTTGTCGGTCGGCACCTCCATCCTGGCGCCAAATGCTGACATCTACTGGCAGGTACGGGACCCCGACATCGCACCGCGGCCTGGAGCGAGACCGTCCGCCTGGAGCTCCGGCGCTGGAAGACAAGAATTGTCGGTGGCCGGCGGTACAACGGTGAAAGACCGATCCAGTGCTGAGCAAGGGAGGCACATGGCTGACTTCGACTCTGCCGCTGCGGCCGCCGAGAAGGAACTCGCGGAGTTATCGCAACGGCTAACGGAGCCGGGTGAACGTGAATGCCTGCGCTGTTATCTGTTGCGCATGCTCAACCAGTTCGGCTGCGACAACACCCATCGCTGGACCGAACTCTGGCGGCGTTTGCGTGCGCCGCGCGCACACGCCCTCGTGGCCCGCCTCAAAGACCGAGGCGCGCTGTGCTGTGACTGTGAAGTGATCTTCAATGTGTTTACGGACTACCCGGATACGGGCCACCTCCTGCCTTGTGCGGGTGTATCGCGGGCCGGGTCGACGCAGCCGTGCCAACTAGGACCGCTGAGAAGGAGCGCGTGAGGTGGGATCTCGGTAGGAGCAACGATCGGGCCGACCGCGCCCGATGAGCCGTGCGGGTGGCACAGATGCAGGGCCGGGTCACACCGGTGCGGGACTCCGGGATGTTTCGGGCGGGGGCGGTTACGGGCGAGGACCGTGGAATGCGGGACCGTGGAATGCGGGACCGTGGAATGCCTGGTGCCGACTTGACAACTAAGCGTTACATGAGATGTCCTACCGTCATGCCAGCGAGCGCACAGCGTGACGGCGGCGTGCACCACCAGGTGTACGGCCGTACCGTCACGTCGCCCCCATGCGCTGCACGCTGCGTCTGTCTTTCGTGTTGTCGCTGACGGCCTTCCTGCTGACGACCGTCCTGGGCCCTGGAGCCCTGCGATAAACGAAAGACTGGCAATGAATCCCGACATATCTGCCGCCCCTGAACTGGCTCAGCTTGCCCGCGTGCCCGCATTCGCACCGCCGTTCGGGATAAGCGAGGGCAGTAACCGCCCGGCGACCGCTGGCCGTCTCGCGGGCCTGGTGCGGGCGGCGGCCGCCGATCCCGCACGTTGGTGGCATCTGGTCCGGTTCGACCCGCGGCAGCCGGTTCACCTGCGACTGGACGCCGCACCAGGGTCCGAGCTGTGGCTTGTCACCACACCGCCCGGCTACCGCGGCGCGCCGCGTGATCACCGGCCGGGGTGCGAGGTACTCACGGTGGTCGCGGGCGAACTCTCCGAGCGCACCATCACCGCGGCGGGAGCGGCGGAACTGCCGCTGCGGCCGAATCGAATACGCGTGCATGGCCTCGGGCACCTGCATGAATCCATCAATCCGGGCAGTTGTTACGCGGTCAGCCTGTGCGCGCACAGAGCCGAGGGATGGCAAGAGCAAGCAAGGTACCGGGGCTGACACGCACCGGGCGCAGGCGGCGGATTCGCTGTTTGCACGGCCGTTTCACGACGGGAGCGGTATAAACGGTCCGGAGCCTGCTGTCGGATCGGGAGGACCGTGCGGCGCAATCGCCAGGGGCGCATGTCCCGCCCTCCGGTCGGCCGTCGGCGGGCCGTTACGTTCGCGGACCGCATCTCCGCGAGCGGAACCGCCGCGGCGGTGGCCATTTGCCTGGCGGGCGTGCTGGTCGCCGGGCATGTAGTGCTGCGCGGAATCGTCCGCTCCGCCATGCCGCGACCCCATGGCACGGCGTCGGCGAAGCCCCCTGCCGCGGCGCGGCCGTCGCCGACCCGGCCTGCGCCAGCGCGTGCGCCGGTGGCGACGCTCGTGAGTGACGTGCGGCAGATCATGACCACACAGGAGGGAGCGGCTGCGCGCCGCGCATACGGCACACCCGTCAAGACGCAGCCCATTGTTCGGCTGACCCGAACCGCCCGCAACCGGTCCTGGGCATTTGGGACCACCGTGATCCCAGTGCCCGCCGGAAGCGCTTCCCCGCCATCGACCGCGTTTTTTCTCGCATACGAGCGCGGCGGGCGGTGGGATATCGCCCTGTCTGGGAGCAGGCGATTTGGGCAGATGGTCAAGTCAGCGTCCGGCAAGGTGCTCACGGCGGCGGAGGCATCGGTCCTGGCAAAGTACAGCCCGAGTAAGGTGACGGCGCCTGGTGCGGGCGAAACGTCAGCCGGCATGCGATTGGCTCTGCCCTGGCGTGCCGGTCAGTCGTGGCGGTTTGTCGCCGCGTTCAGCGGCTCGGCTCGCGGACCGGGCGCGGCGTCGATGCTCGCGTTCGCCGCCGGCGATGGGCGGGTCTTGGCGGCTGGCCCTGGTAGGCTCTACAGGTTCTGCGGCGGGCGGGGCTCGGATGCGCTCATCGAGATCATCCACCCGGACGGCAGTGCCACGGTGTACTACCAGCTGCGGGACGAGACGCGCGCCCGTGATGGAACCTTCATCACCGCAGGCTCATATCTGGGGATGACCGGGACGTCGCTCGCTTGCGGGGGGACCGCGGCGGCTGGCACCGGCAGAGGCAAAGGCAAGGGCGGCGGATTGCGATACGGCGTTGTCGCGTTCGCGGTGATCCGTCCCGGCGGGGAGATGAATGTCGATGGCCTGACGATCGGTGGCTGGACTTTTCATGCGAAGGCGAAGGCGCAATCGGTGTGGGCGGAGCGGAAGGCGGTTCGGGTGAAGCTCGGCGGCTCACTGCGAAATTTCGGCCTCCCCGATCCGGGCGCTCCGACGGCTCCGACCGCTCCAACCGCGAGCCAAGCTCCTGATCCGACTTCAAGCCCAAGCCCCGGTCCATCGCCGAGTTCGTCGCAGGGCAAAGCCGCCTCCACGGATACTCTTCCCGTGCTATCCGGAGTGGGGGAACCGGGACCTGCGGTACCGGTCTCAGGCAGCGGTGCGGGAAGAGTTGCGGTGCGGCGCGGGACGTGATCGGGCCGCGGTGACGCCACGGCGACCTTGCTGCTCTCGAACCTCTGACCTGGGACAACACGTGCTAAGTGACACCTTTATGGCGTTTCGCGTGCGGACGGGAATGTGCGGCGGTAGCATCATTGCCGACCAGGGAACGCTGCCGTATTACGAACGTGTAACAGGGCACCGAGACCCTGGTCCCTGTATCTGGCGTCGTGGCCAAGCATCGGGTCATGTGACCCCCTGCTAAGGGAGTCAACATGTCAGCGAGGACCGGCCAATTGCGGAGTAGGAGGTATACGCGGTCGGCACGGCGCGTGGGTACTGCGCGTCTGATCATCTCGGTTATTATCTGCGTGATCTTCGCTTCGGGGGTCAGCGCCGAAACCACCAAGACCGGTGCCGACATCGCGAGCGGGACGCAGCGCTTCCTGACGTTCTACTCCGGTGTCTTCGCTCTTGTCGCGCTTACCGCAGCGGTCGCCGCTGGGCTGCTCGCGACGGATCGCATCGTCATGTCGCCCGGGAAGCGCATCGTCTCCCAGGCTGCGCACAGGGCAATCGTATTCGTCTCCGTTGCTTTCCTGGCGACGCATATTCTCACGGAGATAATAGCGGCGAAGTCGCACCTGATTGATTCTGTTGTGCCTTTTCTCTCGCCTGGCCGTACGTTCTACCTGGGGCTTGGCACTATCGGCTCCGACTTGATAGTGCTGCTCGCTGCGACCGGCATAGCGCGTCGGCGCTTTGCCGAGAAGATGAGCCCAGTCGCATGGCGGGCCTTGCACGGAACCGCTTACCTGGCGTGGCCCATGTCGATTGTTCATGGCCTCGCTGCGGGGCGCCAGCCAAAACCTTACGTCAGCTGGAGCTACGGCGCCTGCTTGTTCGCGGTTGGCCTCGCGCTCGTCCTGCGCAGTGTCGCGACGGTCAGACCGCAGCACGCGACCTCATATGCGCGGCGGGATGAGGCGTCGTCGGCTGAGGAGCGGACGGCTGCCAGCGCTGCGGCTCAGGCGTACCTTCTGCATCATCAGCAGGCTGCGCTTGCTGCTGGGGCAGGCGCCGGGTTCCCACGGGCCGCATCAGCTTCGGCCATGCAGCCCACCACGCCTGCGGGTGAATTCCCCGCGGCGCCCAAAAGGTACCCATCGACGCCCGCGGGCGGCCTACCTGTCGTTCGCGGCGATCACGCCCACACTCAGGACAGGTTCCCGGGCGGCCCTCTGCCCGCAGTGATGCGGGCCCACATGGCGCCCGACTGGGCGCGCAACGAGCCACCCGCCGAGGATGCACGGATTGGGCACGACCTGGCGTGCATCCCATACCAGATGCAGGCGCTTCATCACGCACCGCCCGGCGAAGATCCGCCTAGGTGGGCAGCCGGATGAGCTCGCCTATTAAAACAGCGGCCGGGCAACGATGAAGACATCATTGGCCACCGAGTTGGTCCAGATTGGGACCCCGCGCCTGACCGCCGGGCTCGACACGAAGTCCCGGCTTGATCTGGCTGATCACCTTGAGGTGCATGGGCTGTTCCCCCGGCTCACGCTTAGGCAACTGATCACGATGGTCGAGAAGGTCGAGATCAAGGGCCGTGGCGGCGCTGGCTTCCCCCTGGCCCGGAAGATCAGGGCGGTCGCCGAGTCGGCAAACACGGATGGGTCCCGGACTGTTGTCCTGGTAAATGGGGCGGAGAGCGAGCCTTGCAGCGCGAAGGACGCGATGCTCCTCGTCCGGGCTCCACATCTTGTGCTCGGTGGCGCTGTCCTAGCTGGGCGCGCGCTCCGCTCCCGCGAGATTGTTGTCGGCGTGGCCAGCGGTTCACCTGGGGCGCGGTCAATTCTCGAGGCCGCCGCAGAGGCCGGCATGAAGAGGCAACTGAGAGTGGTCGAGGTACCTGACCGGTTCATCTCTGGCGAGGGCGGTGCCCTCGTCAACGCGGTCAACGGCAGGCAGCCGTTGCCGCCTGGCCGTAAGACCCGGGCAAGCAGCAGTGGCGTGGACGGCCTACCGACCCTGCTCTCGAACGCCGAGACCTTCGCCCAACTGGCGGTACTCGCGCTGCTCGGCCCGGATGAGTACTGCTCGGCCGGGACCGAGGACGAGCCAGGCACGGTCCTGCTGACGGTACGCGGGTCAGCGAGGAAACCGGCCGTCGTGGAGACGCCGACCGGCGTACCGCTGGGCGCGATTCTCGACATCTGCGAGGCCACCATCGGCGACGGAGTGCTTGTTGGCGGCTATCACGGCATATGGTTGCCACCCGCCAGCGCGGTAAGCGTGCCGGTGTCACGCAACGGCATGGTCGCGGCGGGGGGCACTCTGGGCACTGGCGTCGTTATGCCTCTCGGTGAGGGAACATGCCCGTTGGGTGAAGCCGCCCGCATCGCCAGCTACCTCGCCGGAGAGTCATCAGGACAGTGCGGCCCATGCAGGCTCGGCCTGCCCGGTCTGGCCCGCGCGCTGAAGGCACTTGCGGATGGGTCGGGCGGAATGAACGCCCTGGAGACCGCCCGCCGGTCCGCTGGGGCCGTGCGCGGCAGGGGAGCGTGCAAACATCCGGACGGCGCGTCAGAGTTTGTGCTTTCGGCGCTGAACACATTCACTGACGACGTCGCAGCGCACGTGTTCCATGGCTCATGCGGGCGGCCCGTGCGTGGCGTGCTGTCGCTGAAAGCCGAAAGGGAACGACCTCGGCTCGAGGTCGACTGGACGCGGTGCAAGGGGCACGGACTGTGCGCAGAGCTTGTCCCTGAACTGGTGCATCTTGATCGCAACGGCTATCCGGTATTGCTGGACGCGAGTGTGCCGTTCTGGCTGGAGAAAGATGCGCAGCAGGCGGTTGAGATGTGCCCCTCGCTGGCGCTCCGCGTCACCCAGGCAGAGCCCCGGCCGGCCGCGCCATCTCAACGCGTGCCCGCGGTGCCCGGCGCCCGTTACGGGCGTATCATGCTCGAACTTCCAGCCGGGCGGAACGACTAGGAGCGCGGCAGGGCTCCACCTTGACCCCCGCGCGGCTGGTGTCCGCCGGGCCCTATCCTCAGGACTCCTGACATGAGTGAAATTCGGTGTGAGGTTGTGAACTCGAAGAGCTGACACGACAACTGAGTCCCCGCTGGACGCGCGGCAGCAGACCCTGGCCGGTGCGGTGGCGAGGGCCTGGCGATGACGCTGGTTTGCCCGGCGGGCGGGCCGGGGGTGCCGGGGATCGGCGGCGGCTCCGGGCTGGCTGGAATCAGGGCTGCTGGTTAAGCGCCGGGTGGTAATGCTGCCTCCGGCGGGCTGATGCTGGAGGGGGGTGGTGAGTTTCTCGATCCTCTGCCCGGCGAAGGTGATGGTCTGCCGGTCGAGGGTGGACAGGTGCTCGAGCAGGTCGCCGTATTTGCGCACGGGCAGGCCATCGCCGTTGTGCTTGCTGCTGTCTTTTGCTCTTGCCTGGGCTGAGCGCTGGGCGGGGGCGACCGGGTCAGCGGGTGCGCCGGTGCCGGGGTCGGTGAAGGTGAGCTCGGCGAGGGCCTGGCGCAGGTGCCAGGTGAGGTAGCAGGCGAGCATGCAGATCAGCACGTGGCCGCGGACGCGGTTGTCAAGGTAGTGGTAGATGGGCCGCAGGTCCAGGTCGTCGGCCTTGGTGATGCGGAAGTCCCGCTCGACGTATTTGAGGTTCTTGTAAGCGGTGACCGTGCCAGCCGGGTCGAGGATCTCCTCGCTCACGCTGGTGCGGATCACGTAGAAGCCGTCGAGGGCGGCCTCGGCGGCGACCTTCTCCTCGTCGATGCGGTAGGTGAAGCTGGTGCCGGTGATGTCGCGGAGGAAGTGCTTGCCGGCCTTGTGCTTGCCGATGACTTCCCCGACCTTGGTGCCGATCTCGGCCGCTCCGGTCAGGCGGCCCGCGTCCACCGATGTCTTGATCTTGGCTAGGTCTTTGCTGGTCGCGGCGAGCAGGTCCTGGCGCTTGCGAGCCCGGTCGGCGGCGAGCACTGGGTTGTGGCAGCAGATCAGCCGCTCGCCCGGGTAGCCGGGGTGGGTGATCCCAGCGAAGTTCTGGGCATCGAACGGGCTCATCTGCAGCGGCCCGCCGTCGCGAATCGCCGCATACACCTCATCGGTGCTGGCGCCCGCCACCCCCAGGTCGGCGCCCAGGGTCGTGTCGCCCCCGGCCCACCAGCCCACCGTGGATAGCTTCGACTCCGGCCGCACCGCGCGGGACAAGATCAGCGCATCGGCGGTCCCGCGTTCCCGGCAGGCCGGTCCCAGCAGCTTCGGCAGGCCCAGCTTGGCGGCCATCACGTGCGCCGCCGCCACATCCCCGTGCGGCACCGACCGCTCGGTCTCGAACGCCGCGCCGGCCTCGACCAGGGTGGCGCCTTTCAGTGCGGCGTCGACCAGCGCGATGACCTGCCCAGGAAGCTGGGACAGATTCGCCAGGGTCTCGTGCCGGACTTTATTTTCACTGCCTTCGAGCGCCAGAGCCGACAGCGAGCCCAGTAAGCGCGCAGGTCAGCAACGTTCGGACCGGTCGGTGACATTCGCTATGTCAGGAGTCCTGATCCTTGACACCTGACCCGGTCGCACAGGCAGCAGAATAGCTGCTCGCAAACGCCGCTCGTGGAGGGGATGTGAGGCGAGTCGGGCTCCGGTTCGGCGCGCGATTCCCGTAGAAACGAGAAGCCCCTCGGGCACCCCTGCCGGGTAACTGGCAGGCATCCCATGAGGACCTGGGATGACGGGAAGTGCTTCTTGGCCGAGAATCAAGGCTATTTGCATGGCACCTGGGCCTCTCGCGCTTTGGCGAGAGGCCCAATGCCCAAATATGAAGGGTTAGGTGGCCTGCTCACGAGCCAGCACGGCTCGCTTGGCGAGGCGGAGCATGTAGGCGCGTGTCAACGGCGCGCAGGGCGTGTCCGGCGCGGCGTCGGCGTTCGTCGGGGGATAACTTCCTGTCTGGGTCAACTTCGTGCTCGACGCGTTTGAGGGAAGGCTTGGCGGGCGGGCCTGGTGCAGGCACTGCGATCGGTTGTACGGCTCCAAGAAATCTCGGCGGCGATTCGCCTATTGACGTCCATCACTGATGGAGGCACTTACCTCCTCGGCGGGCCCCTGGCTGCGTGTTTCGTCATCGGCCAGGTCTAGAGTCTGGTCGTGGTTTCGTCCTTATGGGTCGCTCGTCTCGTCGTCAGTGACGCGACCGCCCGCAAGCTGTCCGCAAAGCGCGGGCTCGAGTGGCGGGAGGTTCACGACGCGATCGTGTGCGTCTCAGGTTTGCGATACGTCTGGCAGCACCATGCCGAACGCGGGCGCCGCGCCCTTGTCGAGATCGTCATACAAGGTCAGAGATGCGTCGTTGTCCTCTACCCGATCGGTGTGCCATCCGGTGACGTGTTTGCCCTGGGAAGTGCGTACCCCGGCCCGAAGGGGGCATCATGACAAGTGTGAAGGCGGAGGAGGCTGAGCGCTTCTACGAGGAAGACGAGGACCCGGAGGAGGTCTTCGCCGCCTTTGATGCTGGCGAGAAAGGTCGTACAGCGCCACCTGGTGGCAAGCCTCCACCCTCGCAGTGGTTGCACAAGCTCCGACATGAGATCGCCGTCGCGCTGCGCCGGGTGGCGAATGTCATCGAGCCGTCTCAGGTGAGAATCCGCTAAGCGAGCGCGAACAGGACTTCCAGTCGTGGTGGTGGAGTCCGATTGCTAGCGGCTCGACTCATGGGTCCACGGCTTGGTGTGGGTGCCGTACACTAGCGGGGCACCAGCGCTCGTAGCTCAACGGATAGAGCATCTGACTACGGATCAGAAGGCTGGGGGTTCGAATCCCTCCGAGCGCGCCAGCCAGCCCAGCCAGCATCGTCCCACGTCAGGGCCCTGCCGGTCATGCGGCGGGGTCTTGGTCTTCCTCGTCTGCCCTGTACGGGCGGCGGCGGCCGCATCGTGGCGGAGCAGAGGAAGCACCTCATCATCTGGCCTGATTTGGCCGTGCGAGAGTCGTCGGGCACCCGTCGGCAGCCTCGTGAAGACGCTCCGCGTAGCGGTCCACAACCCCAAAAGCCCACGACAGCCCCAAGGCCTACGAGATCTAGAGGTTGTGCGAAGCAAGCCAGCCTAGGGCCGTCTCGGCGACGTCTCGCCAACCGCTGTCGATGGTCAGCGAGTGACCCTTGCCCGCGAGTCTGCGGAGATCGGTCACGGCTGTCGAATGCCGGTACTGGTGGAAGGCCGATTGGGTGACGGCGTTGGGAACGGTGCGGTCCTGCTGGCCCGAGATTAGCAACAGCGGCCCGCGAGCAGAGTTCCTCGTATCCACCTTCGCCGGGGAGTTGGGGACGAAATTGGCGAACGCTGCCTCGAAGAGCGGGCGTGCGGGACTTGGGATGGTCCACTTATCGTACAGTTGCGCCGACTCCTCTGCCGAGACCGCGTTGGCGAACCCATAGCGGAACTGCTCGGCGGTCAAGGACACCGCACGTTTCCGGTTCGCTGGTTTGCCAAGGACCGGAAAAGCCGAGCGCAGCTGCGCCGGCGGCAGCACGAGAACACCCTTGATCTGCGCCGGGTCGATCGCGACCGCCGCGGTCCCGAGGTTCTGGCCGAGCAGGCTCTGGGCGATCAGGCCGCCGAACGAGTGCCCGATGATGATCGGCTTGCTCTCGGTAGCGCTGATGATCTGAGCGAAGTGCCCAATAACCTCAGCGAGGCCCTTACCGGCCTGCCGCTCCGGGTGTTCCCGTGTCTCCGCGACCGTATCCGCAACGCCGGGCCATGACGGCGCAGTCGCCTCGTAGCCTTGCTCGCCGAACAGCTCGATCCAGGGCTGCCAGCTGGTGGGGTGCAGCCACAGCCCGTGGATGAACATTACGGGGGTTTTCTGTTCGGTCATGTCCGCATCTCCGACGATCGTCTCGCTCGGCGTGTCAGGTGCAGGAGCACGGCACCCTACCTGCCCATTGACGCGAAGCGAGCAACCACGACGGCCTGCGACCCAACACTGATCAAGTTGTAGCTACCACGGGCGACCACTGCCGCAAACCAGGACGCTTGAGTTAACACCGAACGAATTCCCTAACGGCTCGCGCAGAGTGACACGGCTGCGCCAGGCATGTCCAGCCTGACGAGCTCATCAAGCCATCGTGTCCGGAATGTCGACGGTCACCACGCGGGCGGTGATCTCGTCGAACATCTGGCGAATCTGCTGCGTCAGCCGTTCGGGCGCATGCTCGGCAGGCACGACGTCGGCTGTGGCGCCACTGCGGCGCTTAACCTCCACTCCGCCCTTGGCCAGCGATTTTTCGCCCACCGTCACCCGTAGCGGCAGGCCGATCAGATCGGCGTCGGCGAACTGGACGCCGGGACGCTCCCCCCGGTCGTCGAAGAGCACCTCGACTCCGCGCGCCCCTAGCTGCTCGTAGAGGCGGTCGGCGACCCGGCCCGCCTCGGAGTCCGCGGAGCCGAGCCGGCATAGGTGAACATGTGCGGGCGCGATGCTGATCGGCAAGCACAGGCCGTAGCCGTCGTGATGCTCCTCGGCCGCGCACGCAAGCAGCCGACCGATCCCGATGCCATACGATCCCATGACGATCGGCCGCTCCTGACCGTCCGAGCCGAGGAAGGTCGCACCGACGGCGGCCGAGTAGCGCGTCCCGAGCTTGAAGACGTTGCCCGCCTCGACGCCGCGCGTCGTGCGCAGCGGCGACCCGCACCTCACACAGGGATCGCCGTCACGCGCTGCGGTGATGTCCGCGACGACATCGGCGGTGAAGTCCCGGCCGTGGTTCGAGTTCAGGAGGTGGTAACCCTCCTCATTGGCCCCGGCGACGAGATTTGGCGAGGCCGCTACGAGATCGTCGGCGACAACGGTGGCGCCGCTGATCCCGATCGCCGAACCGTAGCCCGGCACCGCGCCGATCTTGGCTATCTCCTCATCCGTCATCGGCCTGAGGCCGGCGGTGCCGACGGCGTTGGCGAGCTTGGTCTCGTTAAGCTCGTGATCGCCGCGGATGATGGCCACGATCGGTTCGGCGACGGTGGATCCGTCGGCGCGTTCCCGTTCGGTGGCCATGAACATGGCCTTAGCCGTCTGGCTGGCCGGTATCCGCAGGAACGCCGCCAGGTCCTCGATGGTCGCGGCGTTGGGTGTGGCGATCCGCTCGAGCGGTTGGGCGGCCTGCCCCGGCGGCTTCGGCTTGACGAACGACGCGACCTGCCTGTTCGCGGCGTAGCCGCAGTTGTCGCAGAGCACGAGGGTGTCCTCGCCGATCGGTGTCAGGTACATGTATTCGTGCGCGAGGCTTCCGCCCATCATGCCGACATCTGAGCCGACCGCGATCACCGGCAGCGCACACCGGTTGAAGACGTTGAAATACGCTTGATATTGACGCCTGTACTGTGCGTCGAGGCCCGCCTCATCCACGTCGAGGCTGTAGGCATCCTTCATGGTGAACTCGCGTACGCGGATAAGCCCCGCCCTCGGCCGCGGGTCGTCCCGGAATTTGGTCTGGATCTGATACACGAGTCGCGGCAGGTCACGGTAGGAATTGATCTCAGTCTTGCAAAGATCGGCGACCACTTCTTCGTGTGTCATCGCCAGCACCATGTCGCGGTCCCGGCGATCGGAGAAGCGGGCCAGCTCAGGGCCGACAGTGTAGTAACGGCCCGTGGCCTTCCATATGTCCGCGGGTTGGGCGACCGGCATGGACAGCTCCAGGCCGCCGACCGCGTCCATCTCCTCGCGGATGATGTTCTCGATCTTGCGCAGCGAACGCAAGCCGAGCGGGAGGTAGGAGAAGATGCCCTGGCCAAGCTGGCGGAGGAAGGCGGCGCGGAGCAGCATCTGGTGGCCTTCGGCCTCGGTCCTGCCCGGTGCGGCCCGCAGTGTCAGGCCGAACATGTTGGACATCCTCATCGGGGTTGAGCTCCCTTTGTTATTCATCCGCCCTCGGCATTCTGCCACGCCCGCACGTCCAGAAAGGCCGACGGAGGGTGACAGGAGGAGCGAGTCCGGCTGGCCGATCGGGCCGCGGGCCTTGCTCATGGCCGATCGGGACGGAAGGCCCCGCGTGGGGTGCGACCTCTGCGGCTCACGCGGCGACCCGTAGAGTGCCTCCACGGGTCACGGGCGACCCGTAGAGTGCCTCCACGGGCCACGGCCCGTCATAATGGAAGCGAACCCCAAGCATCTAGCTGCGATCATTGGTGAAAGGGATCATGCTTCTCATTGCTGCCGCCACCGTCCTTGTCGTTGCGCTGCTTTACGTGGCTGAACGCGTCCGCCGGACCGTCGTGGCCCGTCGGCGCCGCGAGATCGCGGAGGAACGGTTGCAGGCGGTTATGCAGGAGACCGAGCAGCGGCTGGCGCAGGAGGAGAAGAAGCACGACCAGGCCGCCGCGCTGACGTCCGTCGTCCCGGCCATTCAGAAGCCCGGTACGCGCCACGTCGCTTGACGCCGCAGCTGACCGCACCTAGTTTTCGGCCGCCAACTTTCACCCGGGACCGTGGTCGAGATTGGAAATTTCGGGCACAAAGCAACGGTCCGTGGTGAAGACGAGTGGGCGCGGGTCCAGCGTGAAGAGTTGAGGTGCACAGCGGGCCGGGCCCTCCGGTTGGGAGATGCCCGGCCCGCGCCGTCGCGGCAATCCGTCAGGTGCTCCTGCGCGGAATGAGCCGAAAGACGGCCAGGCCGGTCGCGATGAGCGTGAATGCCGCGAGCGCCAGCCACACGATGTTGACGCCGGTGGTTGGGAGGAGCGCTCCCGTCCCACTGAGCGCAGCCCCGCTGATGGCTCCTGCTTTCTGGTACATGATCCCTCCTTTCACCAGTGACGTGATTTTCCTCGCAGTGCGTCTGCGAGAGCCTTGGTATGCGTTGCCTGGAGGAATATGTCGAACACCATCTCAGGCAGGAGCGTCGCGGCAACGAGCATCTGGCGCCAGCCGCGAGCGCGAACGGTGACGATGCGTTCCGCGATGAAGATCGCAGTGATCGCGAGCCACACCGGGCGGAGGCTGATCGCGTGGTCGACGGTCAGGCTCAGCGCGATGCCGCACAGGTACGCCGCCGTGACCGCCACGCCGACGAATGTCACGATCTGGTAGCCCCAGTACTTGGCGGTCACCCTGGTCAGGCCGTACTGGACGAGGTTTTCCATCGCCCCCCGCTTCCAGCGAAGCCGCTGCAGGTACAGAGTCCGCCAGCTTGGCATCACCTCAGTAGTGAGGGTGCAGCCGCGGGGACTACGGACCTGCCGGCCGAGGTGCATGAGCGCGAGCGTGAGCTCGTTGTCCTCGGTGAGCACGCTGGTGTCGTACACCTGGGGCGCGTCACGGTCCGCGCACGGAAGGCGCCCGTCGCGGCGCGCCGCCACCACATCGCGTAGCGCGGCGGCGGAGAACAGGGCCGCGGTGCCCGTGAGGACGAGGACCTTGCCGCTTTTGCGGTTCACATCCCGGCCGTACCGTGCGTATTCATTGCACTGCACGGTCTCGACCCACCAGGTCAGCATCCGGCGGATCTTCGATGTGGGGGCCTTCGCGTCGCGCCGCCCGCGGAATGTACCGCCGATGCCGCCATAGCGCTGGCCGTTTTCGCGGGCCAGCCAGGACGAGGCGACCTCAGCGAAGGTGGGGTCGAGGAAACTGTCCGCATCCATGACCAGGATCTGGTCGTGGACGTCGGCATGGGGCAGCAGCGCATCGAGTGCCTGGTTGAGCGCGCCCGCTTTCTTGTGCGAGTTGGCGACGGTTTCCACCACGGTCGCACCTGCCGCCTGCGCGACCTCGACGGTCCGGTCTGTGCAGTTGTCGGCCATGACGATGACCTCGTCAACGTGCCGGGTCTGGTTGCGAACCGAAGCGATCGCGGCCGAGATCTGATCCTCTTCGTTGTGCGCTGGGATGAGAACCGTGATCGTCGGTTGCTGGGCGGTACGGGCCGTGGACATGTCGGGCGAAGGCCCATCGCGCAGCGCTGCCACCCGCGGGAGCGCGTCACAGTACATCATCGCGGCCCCCTGTGTGCTGCGGGCCGGGGTGTGGGCCGCCGCGCTCGAGGCGCCGGTTGCCGATTAGTGTTGCGGCCACCACGATCAGCCGCTGCGGGCGGATGGGCTTTTCTAGGAACGCATCCGCGCGTGAGAGCAGCGCGTGGGTGTCCACTGCGGTCATAGCGCTGGCTGTGGTGAGCACGACGGGAAGACCCGGGGCGATGCGGCGCACGGACGCCAGCACGTCCAGGCCGCTCATGAGCGGGAGATCGAGGTCGGTGAGCACCAGATCCCAGGGCTCATCCTCGACCCGGGCGAGACCGACGACTGGGTCTGTCACGTGCGTGACGTCGAAGCCAGCACGCTCCCCGAGCACGTAGACCGCGAAGCGAGCTGCTGCGGGATCATCCTCGATGACCAGGATCTTGGCCCCGTGAGCGGCGGGTGCGGTCTTGTTCATGCCCCCACGCTGATCGGTGTGGGTAGCCGCACCGTTTGCCCGCTGGTTGCAAGCCAGTTGCGCGAAATCGGCGACGACGCCTGGTCATATCCTCGGCGACCCGTCGCTCAGGTGGCAGGTTGGCGCGGCCGGCTCAGGTGCAGGTTGGGCACCGCCCGCTCTGGTGGCAGCGGTCGCGGGCCGTACAGGTTGCAGGTTCGCGGCTGCTACGTGTCAGCGGGGTGGCGCCAGGTAGCGGTAGCCGAAACCGCGAACTGCCTCAATCGGCCCGTCGGGGCTCTGCCACCCAAGTTTCTGGCGAAGCCGCAAGATCGAGAACTTGACGCGGTCAGGGCCAATCGCGAGCGGATCATGCCATGCCTGCTCAAGCAGCTGCTCCGGGGAAAGGACCTGGCCGGCATGGTGTACGAGGGCGGCAAGCAGGCGGAACTCGGTCGGCGTCAGTGCCACCGATTTTCCGTCGGCGACAACATCGCGCTCAGCGAACCGCACCTGCAGCCTGCCGTCGTCGTACACGTCCGGCTCCGGCTCGGGGCTCCGGCTGCGGCGCAGCAGCGCCTGCACCCGCGCGAGCAGTTCAGGATTGCCGAACGGCTTCGTGAGGTAATCATCGGCGCCGGACATGAGCCCACGGACCTTGTCGGTCTCCAGGCCATGTGCGGTGAGAATCAGCACTGGGACGTCGCTCACGTCTCTGATTCGCTCAAGTACCTGCCAGCCGTCGAGGCCAGGCAAACCGATGTCAAGCAGCACCAGGGCGGGGCGATGATCATGAAATGCGCGCAGGCCGGTCCGGCCGTCGTCCGCCGTGGCGACGTTGAAGTTCGCCTTCGCCAGCACGGTTCGCACGGCGAGTGCGATGTCCTTGTCATCTTCGATCAGCAGGATGGGTGTCGTCATCGGCTGGCCTTCAGGATGAGCGTGAACGTTGTGCCCTTGCCCGGGGTGCTGCGTACGTCGAGCCGTGCGCCGTGGAGGTCCACGATGGCCTTAACGACCGACAGGCCGAGGCCCGTGCCTGGGACCGCGTCGATGCGCGCGTTAGAGGCGCGGAAGAAGCGGTCGAAGATCTTTTCTTGTTCTTCGGTTGGGATGCCGATCCCTGAGTCGGCCACCTCGATCCGCCACTCGCCGTCGGCAAAGCGTGCCGCGACCCTGACGCTCCCACGAGGGTCGGTGAACTTGATCGCATTGGAGATCAGGTTGTCAAGGACCTGGAGCATGCGGTGGCGGTCGACGCGTATCGGCGGGCCGTCGTCGACCCGCAGTTCGAGCAAGACGCCGCGGCGATTTGCCGGTGCCGACCTGGCCCGCACGGCCTCGTCGGCGAGGTCGTGGACCGAGACATCGCTGAGATCCAGCGGCAGCGATCCCGCCTCGAGATGAAAGAGCAGGAGCAGGTCGGAGACTAGCCGGAGCAGCCGGTCCGAATTTCGCTCGATGATGTCGAGAAACTCGGTCGCCTGCGATGACGTCGATGCCTCGGCCTCACGCAGCAGACCCGTGAACGAGATGATCGAGGTCAGCGGCGTGCGGAGCTCGTGGGAGAGCGTGGCCACGAAGTCGCTTTTGAACTTGTCGAGTTCGCGCAGGCGCTGGTTCTGCTCGCCGAGCTTCCTTCGCGCGGCCTCCGTTGCCTTGCGGGCCTTGAGCTCCGCAGCGAGCATGCGCTCGCGTTGCCGTTCGAAGGCCCTCCGCTGCGTGACCTCCCAGTACATCCACAGCTGGCCGTGCCACATCTGGCCAACGAAGATCGGCACGTAGTCCCGGTCGAAGATCTGGCCATCGGCGAACACGACCTCTTCATCCACCACCAGTGCGCGCGCCGCAGCGACCTGGCTGGTTCGCAATGCAAACGCGTCCGGGTCCGCGGCGATGTGCTTGATCTGGGCCATTACCGATTCCGCCTCGGTGCCAACCAGATCCGCTGGCGCCGCGGGAAGCCGGAACACGTCGCAGAACGAGTCGTTCACGAGCACAACCCGGCGCCGCTCATCCTCGACCAGCACGGCCGCGGGCAGTGCGGTGACCAGCCTGGTGAGGCGTTCGGCGTTCTCGGCCGCATGCCAGCGAGCTTCGCGTTCCCTGGCCAGCACCCTCTCCCGTTCGGCCTCGGCCGCCTTGATGGCCGTGATGTCGGCGACCAGCGCAGAGGTGGTCTTAGCGAGGTCGCTGGTGTCCCTGACGTGCTCGCAGAAGTACCGCTTCTCATCGACAACAAGCGGGACGATGGTGGACTCGGTGGAAAATTCTGTGCCGTCGGCGCGCAGCGCGCTGGCCGACCTGCGGTAAAAGGCGCGCAGGGTGGCGTCGTCGCCAGTGCGCAGGTAACGCTGCATCATGTTCCGGTACGCGCGGCGCCGGTGCGTGGGTATGAGCAGCCGGACCATGTCTTGGCCGAGCACGTCCCTGCGGCTGCGGCCGAAGACCTTCTCGGCCGCCGGATTGAATTCGACAACCCGCCCCGAGTCGTCAACCACCACGATGGCGTCGGCCGTCCCGGCGAAAGCGGCCTGCGCAAGCTCCGGCCTGACGAGTGTGCCGGTCGGCGGTGTTGTCACCCGGCGTGCGTGGCCCTGCGGACCGACGTCAGGCCCGCCGTCAGTCGCCCCCATTTTCGTCGCGGTCCTCAAATCCCCCGGGAAAGCGGTCCGTCAGGTATGGCAGCCGGCACTCGGCGTGTCGGGCCCGCCACCCTATGCTCATCCTATTACTTTGCGTACACGTCCGCGTTCGCAGCGAAGAATACCCAGTTCAGCGAGTACCTGGCTCGCGTCACCCGGCCACGGTGGACGGCTCTAGCGGACGACGGCAGAGAAGGGATGGAACGGGCCGAGTGACGAGCGCGGGCTCGCTCGGAGCAGGGCCGTGATGTCATCGCCGCGGACCGCGCGGGCGAAGTGCCAGCCCTGGGCAGCGTCACAGCCGAGCGCGGCAAGGTGCGCAGCCTGTTCACGGTTTTCCACCCCCTCGGCGGTCACCGTCAGGCCGAGTGTGTGAGCGAGGCTGACGAGAGCCGAGATGATGGGCTCATCCGCCGGATCACCCAGGGCATGACGGTCGGCCGGTATCTCCCTGACGAACGAGCCTGGCAGCTTGAGAGTGTCGACCGGCAGCCGCCGCAGGTAGGCGAGGTTGGAGTAGCCGGTGCCGAAGTCATCGACCGCAATCCGCACGCCCATGCTGGACAGCTTCTGCAGGGCGTCAAGCGGTCGGCCCCCGGTCTCCACCAGCGCACCTTCGGTCAGTTCGAGCTGGAGCAGGTGTGGCGGGAGCTTGGTCTCTTCGAGGATCCGGGCCACGTCATCGACCAGGTCCGTGGCTGCGGCCTGGCGCACGGACAAGTTCACGCTGACATATGGGGCTGATTCCGGGCGCACGTTGTGCCATGAGGACGCCTGCCGGCACGCCTCCTCGATGACCCACCGCCCTAGCGCGGTGATCACGCCGCTCGCCTCGGCGAGAGCAATGAACGTATCCGGCGGGAGCGTGCCGAGCGTGGGATGGTTCCAGCGCAGGAGGGCTTCAGCACCCTGCACCGTGGCGCCGGGAAGCTCGACGATGGGCTGATAAAGGACGCTAAACTCGCCCTTTTCTAGGGCAGTTCGTATCGAAGCGGTCAGCGTCAGGCGGGTAGCGTCCTCCGCCTTCCTGCTGGGGTCGTAGACGGCCCATTGGCAGGGACCTTCCGACTTGGCCCAGTACAGCGCCCCATCCGCGTCCTTCACAACATCAGTGGCGGTCGTGCCCGCCGCAGGGCGTTCCACGATGCCGATGCTGGCGCTGATGTTGATGGTGTGCTCGCCAACCAGGACAGCCTGGCCGAGTTCGCCGAGCAACCGGTCGGCAAGAGCGGTCAGCCCCGGCATGCCGTCCGAATGCTCGATGAGCACGACGAACTCGTCCCCACCCATGCGGGCGACAAGCCCGCTGGACTCGCCGACGACGCGGTCAAGGCGTCCGCCTACGGCGATCAATAGTTGATCACCGATATCGTGCCCCAGCGTGTCGTTGATGAGCTTGAAGCCGTCGAGATCCAGATAGCAGATGCCGATACGGCCCTTTGGGTCCTCGAGTGCCGTGGACAGGCGGTCGAAGAAGAGCGTGCGGTTCGGCAAGCCGGTGAGCGGATCGTGTAGCGCCTGGTAGCGCAGTTGCTCTTCGAGAACGTGACGCTCAGAAACATCCTCGACCAGCGCCAGTGTGTACCGTGGCTGACCGTCCGCATCCCTGATCAGGGAGGCGGTCAGGTTCGTCCACACCAAGCCGCCATGCTTGCGCCGGTATCGCTTCTGCGTGCGCACACAATCCAGCTCGCCGCGGATCATCGCGGCATAGCTCTGCCACATACCCGGCATGTCCTCGGGTATGACGAAGTCCGTCACCTTCAGGTTGCGGAACTCGGCGGGTGTGTAGCCGAGCATCCGGGCGAACGCCGGGTTGGCCTGAACAATACGGCCGTCCAAATCGGCGAGCCCGATGCCGATGGCGGCCTCGGTGAAGACCGCGCGGAACCGTTCCTCGCTGGCCCGCAACGCGTCCTCCGCGCGTCTTCTCGCCTCGATCTCCGCTCGCCTGATCGACTCCTGCTCCCGCAGCGTGCGGTCGCGCAGAGCCTGCACATAGGCCGTGGCTATGGCCTCCCGGACCGCGTCGAGCCGGTCACTGATGCTGAGCCGAGGGTCCACGGAACCGGATCCGTCCGCGTCAGACTCTGACCTGTTCGGCTCCTGCCCTGAACCTCTGCTGCCGAGGTCAGACCCGAGCTCGCTCTGGACGATTCTGGCCAGCACGCTCAGACTCTGGCCGAGCGCCGGTGCGCCGACGAAATGCGCCTCGACCAGCGCTGTGCCGACCAAGGCCGCATCACGGGCATCGAAGGGGGCGGTCCGCAGTATGGTCAGCACGCGGTCCGCGAGGTTGTGGAGGAAGCCCAGGATCTCAGCCGAACTCATTGGCACGTGGCTCGTCCGGGTGAGTGCCGCGGCCCATTCGCCGATGAGCCGGTCATGCGAAACCGCTGCGAGACCGGGCCGGGCGGCGTGCGGCTGGCCGGGCGGGGCGGCGTGCGGCTGGCCGGGCGGGGCGGCGTGCGGCTGGCCGGGTGGCGGTGCATCTGGGGGACCGGCTGTGGGTGTCGCCGGCTGGCGACGCGAGGATGCAGATGACGGCGCAGGTGAGGAGGCGGCCGACCGAGCAGGCCGAGTCCGGGCGGCGCCTTCCTGGCCTGTCTCCCGCTCGCCCATCCGCTCTCCGTCCGACACAGCTCACGCCCGCACTATGACGTTCAGCGATTAAAATGATACGCTCTGTGCTGATGAGGCGAATGCGATTCGCCGTCATCCCGAGTCGGCGAAAGCCCCCCAGTCCGATGGTAGACGCCGCAGCCGTGATCTGTGCTGCCCCTCTGTTGCTGACGCGAACGCTGTCGAATGGAACCAGCCGTGGGTGCCGCACCGTGAGAGCCTTGGTTGACGGCACCCACGATGGGCCGACCGCGGCTGAGCAGAGGACGGGATCATCATGGCAGAGGACCGACCCGACTGGGTTCCCACGGACGTCGACGTCGATGTGCCAAGCGCCGCCCGCGTATACGACTATTTCCTTGGCGGTGCGCACAACTTCGCTGTTGATCGGGCGCTGGCTGAGGAGATCGCGCGGATGACGCCCAACGTGGGTGACACCATGCGCGCCGGGAGAGAGTTCCTGCGTAGGGCCGTGCGATACCTGGTCCACGCCGGGATCCGCCAATTTCTTGATATCGGCTCTGGAATCCCGACGGTCGGCAACGTTCACGAAATCGCCCAGCAGCTGGCACCCGAGTCCCGCATCGTCTACGTCGACAACGACGCTGTGGCGGTCGCCCACAGCCGCGCAATCCTGGAGGGTAACGACCGCGCCGCCGTGCTGCAGGCGGACGTGCGTGAACCACAGAAGATCCTTACCGATCCCGAGCTGCTGACGATGCTCGACCTGAGCCGGCCGGTTGGGATCCTTCTCGCGGGGATCATGCACTTCATTCACGACGAGGCTGATCCGCCCGGCATCGTGGCCCAGCTCCGTGACGCGGTCGCTCCGGGCAGTTATGTGGTGATATCGCACGTCACCTATGAGGATCAGCCGCCCGAGGTCGTCGAGGCGCAGAAGCTGTCTGCCCGTACGGCAACCGAGATCGTGCTCCGTTCCAGGGCCGGGATCCTCGAACAATTCCGCGGCTTCACGCTTGTCGAACCGGGCCTTGTCCACCTGCCCCTGTGGCGCCCGGATTCGGCAAGTGAGATCGACCAGCATCCCGAACGCTACGGCGCCTTCTGCGGCGTCGGCCGCAAAGATTAGGCCCTGGTGACAGGGCTATGGGGAGGGTGAGCACAGGGTCCGCAGGTAACGGGCGGCCGGTGAGCCGTGGGCCAGCATCATGTCGTGCAACTGCTGCGCCACCATGCCTGGGTGCGCGGCGCGCAGCTCGGCGGAAAGGTCGCTGACCTCGGTGAAGCCGACGTAGTAGGTAGACAGCTGGGCCGAGGTCAAGAGCAGTCGGCGCCATTTGCCCGCCGCCTCCGCTTCCTCTTGGTGGCCACGGCCGGTCATGAGGGCCATCGCCTCGCCCTCGGTCACACCCTCGCAGTGCACGCGGGCATCGAGAATGGCGTTAATGATCATCCGTAGCTGCATCTTGAGCTGCTGCATCCGAACGGCGTCCGGGTTTCCCTCGCCCGGATAACCCTCCGAGGTCATCAACTGTTCGGCGTAGACTGCCCAGCCCTCGACGAACGAGCCGGAGCGCAGCGCCGCGCGAACCGGCGTGTCTCCACTGAAGCGGCGCGAGTGCTGCAGCTGAAGCACATGGCCAGGCATGGCTTCGTGGACCATCAGGTTGTGGATCATGTGCCGGTTGTACTCACGGTAGAACGATCTCGCCCGCTCCGGCGTCCAGTCTTCCGGCGTCGGCGACACAGCGACGAACGTCGTGGCGGGGGTGCCCTCGAGCGGGCCCGGCGGATCGCAGTAGGCGACCGCGACGCCGCGTGCGATCTCCGGCATCTCGATCACTTCGACCGGGTCGTCGTAGACGGTGACCAGAGCGTGCTCGCGCACAAACGCGCACTGCTTGTGAAACGCCTTCTCCACGAGGGCCAGGATCGTGTTGTCCTCGGGCGCATCCGCAGCGAGCCGGTCAAGCACCTGGCGGACCAGTTCGGCCGAACCGTTCGCGTCGCCAGGGTGGCGATCGCCCGCGCCCGCACGCGGAGAGCCAGCGTCACCATGACTCGTCCCCGGCAGGCGCCCTGCTGTTTCGGCGATCTGCTCCGTGACACCCTCGAGGTTCATTTCGGCGCGGGACACGATTTCATCCGCGTCGGCCGCGGCATCGAGTGTGAGGCGCAGCTTGTGCCTGAAGAGGTCAGCGCCGATCCGGGGGTCACGACTGCCCTGGTGGTGCGCTTCGTCCAGCCGCCGCTGCAGCCAGCGGCGATGCTCGTTGATCGCCTCAAGCGCGGTGGATCGCGGACCGGCGAGTTCGGCTTGCCGGGCAGCGGATCCCGGAAGCCCGGTGAGCACCCGGTCCAGCTCCGCGCCGATAAGGTTGGCGGTCCCGGCGAACTGCGTGAGCGCGGTCTCGATATGCACCTTGGGCATCGACCCGAGCACGTCCCTGGCGGCGCCGAGCGCAGCAGGAACGGCGGTAAGCCGACGTGCCACGGAGCGCAGCCGTTCGGTAATGGGGGCGAAGTCACGTGCGATCAGCAGGTAGACCGCGCGCCCGGGGTTCGCGAGCATCGGGTTCCACTCATGCTCGCGCACCTCGCCGGTGTTAAAGCGGATGAGCTCCAGCCTGTTCGCGAGTATTTGCAGGTCAACACCATTTTGCGGGGACAGCTGGCCCACATCTATGGCGCGCAGGTCGTCGAGCCGGTGGCCGCACCAGCGCAACATTTCCTCGTAGGAGCCTGCCGTGCCCGCCGGGAGCCTGTCGTCGTGGCGGTGATCGCCGAGTTCGGTCGCGAGGTCCGGACGACGTTCTAGCATGCCGTCGAGGGTGACGCGGGCAGCTGTGATGAAGGCGTCGTCAGCCCGGTTTCGCATGAGGGCACTCTAGGCCCTGGCACGTGCCCGTACATGATCCGCGGGTGAGTGACGGCAGGTTACGGCGGGTGGGCCGCGACAGGTCGGCAGGTACCATTCCTGAACAGCGCCAACTGCGGCGCCCTGGCTGCATGCCGAGGAAGGTAGCGATGCCGGACCGACCCGTGACGATCCGGGATGTTGCTGCCGCAGCGCGTGTCCATCCGGCCACCGCGTCACGAGCGATGAATCCGGAGACGCGGGTCCTGGTGAGCGACAAGACGGCACGCCGAGTGCTCAGGGTGGCGAAATCGCTGGGCTACCGGCCGAATCCCATGGCCCGGACGCTTCGGACCAGGAGGTCGCATACCGTCGGCGTGCTGATACCCGACCTCACTAATCCGTTGTTCCCGCCGATCATCCGTGGTCTGGAGGACCGGCTCGCCGACGTCGGCTATGTGGCCCTCATCGGCAATACGGACGGCGACAGTCGCCGCGAGCGCCTCGTCTTTGACCAAATGCGGGCACGCCACGTCGATGGTTTCGTGCTGGCTACGGCCCGGCTCGCAGATCCTCTGCTGGCGGAGGCGGAGCGGGACGAGCTGCCGGTCGTGCTGGTTAACCGGGTGACGGAGGGCTACAGTTTCCCGGCCGTTTCCGTCGATAACGAGTGCGGCAGTCAACTGGTGGTGTCGCATCTCGTCAAGCTGGGCCACCGCCGCATCGCCTACATCGCGGGGCCGCAGGACGTGTCGACCGGCCCGAGCCGTTTGCGTGGGTTCACGGCTGGCCTGGAAAGCGGCGGATTGACGCCCAACCCAGACCTGATCACGTATGCGCAGTCGTACTCAATCCAGGAGGGCGTGCGGTGCACCCGTGAGCTGCTGCGCACAAGAGAGCCCTGGAGCGCTGTCGCGGCCGCCAACGACATGCTCGCCGTCGGCTGTTATGCGGTGCTTGAAGAGGCGCGGTTGCGGTGCCCTGAGGACGTCTCGGTGGTCGGCTTCAACAACATGCCCTTCATCGACCGGCTGCGGCCGCCGCTGACCTCGGTGAGCTTCCCCCACTACCAGGTAGGCACCGAGGCAGCCCAGCTACTGCTCGAACGGATCAGCGGCAAGGGCGTGGATGCTGGGACCCAGGGTGACCCCGCCGACGCGCAGGCGAGGCCGGTGAAGCTTCTCTTGCTTGCTCCGGAGCTGATCGTGCGGGGATCCACGGCTGCTCCCCCGTGTCGCCAGACGGTGCGCGAGGGCCAGCAGGCCGACACTGCCCCGGGCGCATAGTGCGTCCGTTACGCCCATTGACGGGCAGCGGCGCGAGGGTCCAACCTCTTGTGCAAACGATTGTGGTGATCGAACCTTAGTGTTCAGTGATTGTGATCGTCGCATGGGCGGCCGAGGCCAGGGGCAGCTCGGGCAGCCGGTGGGCTGAAGGAAAGGAGGACCGATGATGGGACGTCATCAGGTCCGTTTCTGTCACCTTGCGGTTGTGACTGTCGCCGTGGCTGGCCTGCTGGCCGGCTGCAGCAGCAGCGGCGGGGGCTCGGCGTCAACCAAGGGTCCGATCGTCATCGGTACCTCCCTGTCGCTGTCCGGCGACTTCTCCGTGGATGGCGCGGCGTTCCGGCGTGGATACAACCTGTGGATCAGCGACATCAACAAGAGCGGGGGGCTGCTCGGCCGCAAGGTCCAGCTCAAGGTCCTCAACGACAACAGCAGCCCGACCCAGGTGGTCTCGAACTACCAGAAGCTGATCACGGTCAATCACGTCGATCTGGTGTTCGGCCCGTACTCCTCGCTGCTGACCGGGCCGGCGTCGTCGGCGGTGGCCAGGTACGGGTACGCGATGGTGGAGGGCGCCGGCGGCGCCCCCGCAGTGTTCAACACACCGTCCAACAAAGCAACGCACAACGTGTTCGACGTGAGCCTGCCCATCAAGGACTACCTCGTTCCGTTCGCCAACTGGATCGCCTCGCTGCCGCCTAACCAGCGGCCCACGACGGCGGCCTACCCTATGGTCGACAGTCCGTTCACGGTCCCTCCGGTGACCCTCGCGAAGGCCATGCTGACGAAGGTTGGGGTCAAGAGCGTCTACACCAAGATCTTCCCGGAGGAAGTTCCGGACTTCAAACCGGCGGCCGATAACGTCGTGGCCAGCGGTGCGCAGATGGTCGTGCTCGGCTCAAGCGACGTGCCTACCGTGGCGGCGTTCACGAAGGCGTTCCAGCAGCAGCACTACAACCCCAAGGTCATCATCGCCGTGGCCGGCCCGGATGAAGGGGCTGACTTCCTGAAGGCCGTCGGGCAGACCAACGCCAACGGGATCATGACGCCCAATGGGTGGTACGGCGGCTACAACAACCCGCAGAGCAGGAAAATGGTGCAGGAGTACATCGCCAGGTACGGTGGCTCTCCCTCCGGGATCAACTCCGATGTGGCCGAAGGGTACGCGGTTGGCCAGGTGGTCGCTCAGGCGGTGAAGGCAACGCACAGCATCAACAACGCGAAGATCATCAATTACCTGCACAGCGGAGTCACGCTCAGCAGCGTTCAGGGACCGGTGAAATTCGACTCGCTCGGTGAAAGCTCCGAGACAGTGATGTTCACCTTCCAGTGGCAGAACGGCAGGTACACCCAGGTGTTGCCGAAGGCCGCGACGGGATCACAGCCGATCTGGTATCCCAAGCCTGCCTGGGGTGGCTGAACGATCATGCTCTCGGCGCACCGAGGGGCACGGAACTGACGATGGCACGCCAGGTCTACCAGGCCATCATTGACGGAATACTCGGTGGCGGCGTCTACGCGCTGATGGCCGCCGGGCTGACGCTGATCTTCGGCGTCATGGACATCATCAACATCGCCCAGGGCATGTTCGTCGTGCTCGCCGCCTACCTCAGCTACGTGCTCTCCGTGCACCTGCACGTCGACCTGTTCATCGGGCTGCTTGTCACTGTCCCAGCGATGTTCGTTCTTGGCGTGGCCATCCAATGGGCGTTCATGGGACGACTGCGCGGCCGTGAGCGAACATCCATGTCGCTGCTAGCAAGCTACGCGGTATTGATCATCATCGAGGGCGCTCTTTACTGGATATTCGGTCCCGACTACGTACAACTGCGCGGGTGGTACATCAACTCGAGCGTGCATGTGCTTGGCTTCTACCTGCCCTATATCTACCTGTTCGGGTTCGCTCTCGCCGTGGTCCTGATAGCGGCGCTCTTTGTCACGCTCTACCGGACCAGGTTCGGCCGCAGCTTGCGCGCCACCATGCAGGACAGCATGGCCGCCAGGCTCATTGGCATCGATGTGAACCGGGTGGCTGCCCTTACGTTCGGGATCGGCGTTGCGGTCACGGCGGCCGGGGGAATGGTGTTCGGCGCCACGAGCGCGTTCAATCCCAACAGCGGCTATGACCTGATCTCCCGGCTGCTGGCCATCATCATCCTCGGAGGGCTGGGCAGCATCGGCGGGGCGCTGGTGGCGGCGATTTTTATGACTACGGTGGAAGCAATCGTGGATGTGGTCTGGTCGCCGAACTGGGCAGTAGTGGTCTTCTACGCCGCCCTCGTGGTCGTGCTCACGATCCGCCCAATTGGTCTCTTCGGCCGACAACCGGCGAGGGCTCAGTGAGCGGTGCCCGGGCATGGCGGGTCGGCGGCATCGTCGCCCTGCTAGCCGTGGCGGGCGTATTCCCGCTCGTATTCACCAACCAGCTCGTGACCACCATCGCCGTCGACACGATGATCTTCGTGGCGTCGGCTGCGGCGTGGAACATCTTCTCCGGGTACTCCGGCTACATTTCACTGGGCCATGCGGTGTTTTTCGGGGCCGGCGCCTACACCGTAGGGATCGCCGCGCGGGACTGGCGGCTGACCGGAACGGCGGTGTTCGCCTTGCTGCCGCTGGCCGCTTTGGCAGCAGGTGTGATCGCGGTGCCGTTTGGCCTCGTGGCGCTACGGGTGCGCCGACACACGTTCGTCGTGATCACCATCGCGGTGTTCTTCATCTGCCAGCTGATGGCGTCCAACTTCGCATTCACGGGCAGAACGATCGGGATCTCCGCGCCGTTTCTCACCTGGCAGCCAGGCACCTACAACAACCCCTTCTACTACATTGCCTTCACCATGGCAGCGGGCACGGTCGGGCTCTCGTGGCTGATCAGGGGGTCGCGGTTCGGCTTGCAGCTGCGGGCCATACGCGATGACGAGGACCGCGCGCGAAGTCTCGGCGTGCGCCCCATGCGGGTCAAGCTGGCCGCGTTCGCCCTCTCCGCGGTCATAACGGGGTTTGCGGGAGGGCTCTGGTTCTACTTCATCGGCCAGGTCCTCCCACGGTCCGGGTTCGACCCGCTGTTCGATCTCTCCGTCGCGCTCATGGCATTTCTTGGCGGGTTCGGCACGGTCGCGGGCCCTGTTCTCGGTGCGCTGCTCCTCGAACCAGGAGAGCAGTACCTTACTCAGCAGTTCTCGAACGGCTACTACAGCGAGATCCTTCTTGGAGCGCTGTTCCTCGTGGTGATCCTCCTCGTGCCGCGCGGCATCATCCCAACGGGGGCAGAGAAGATCGGGTCCTGGCGGGCGAGACGGCAAAGGCGCGCGGCGCCCGGCGGGGCCGTCGCAGGGCAATCGCGGCCAGTCGCTGCGGTGGAATCCCCAGGGCCGGTGGCTCGCGCGAGCGGGAAAGGCGCCACGGAGTGACCGCACTGTTGCGAGCTGACGGCGTGTCGAAGGCATTCGGCGGCGTCCAAGCCCTGATCGACTGCACGGTCGAGGTCCCGCTGGGCAGCATCACCGGGCTCATTGGGCCGAACGGCTCCGGCAAGACGACGCTATTCAACGTGATCACTGGGTACGATCGCGTCGACGCGGGCGAGGTATATTTCGATGGCAGGAAGATCACGAATGCCTCACCTGACCGGGTGTTCGGGCTCGGGATTGGCCGTACGTTCCAGCTGACCCGGATTTTTCCCAGGCTCACCGTGCTCGAGAACATGCTCGTCGCCGCGCGTCGCGACCGCCGGGTGCGCAACCCACTGGCCAGGATGGGTGGGCATGCCGAACGACGGCGCGCCATGGAGCTGCTGGAGTTCACCGGCATCGCCGGACACGCCGCGCAGCTGGCGGACACCCTGTCCTATGGGCAGCGCAAGCTGCTGGAACTCGCCTATCTGCTGATCGCCGACCCCGCCGTGATGCTGCTCGACGAACCCGCGGGGGGCGTGAACCCATCGCTTGTCAACGAGATCGCCGCCCGCATTCGTGAGCTTAACGCGGAAGGCAAGACGTTCCTCATTGTTGAGCACAACATGAATTTCGTGATGAACCTGTGCCACCGAGTGACCGTGCTGGACTACGGCAACGTGATCGCGGTTGGGCGGCCAGAGATCATCCGTTCCGATCCGCGCGTGCTCGACGCCTATCTCGGCGGGAGTCTGGAGGAGGACGAGGATGACGTTCCCGCGCCGTGACGGGCGTGTCGACCGGGCGGAGGCGGAGGCAGGCGGTGGCGCGCTGGGACCGTCTGCTGGCCCGGGACCGTCTGCTGGCCCGGGACGCTCGGCGGAGTTTCCAGGCGGCCCACCCGCCGCTGGAGTCGACCCCCTTCTCGTAGTCGATGACCTGGTCGCGGGCTATGGCGGCGGTGACGTACTTCGCGGCGTGTCCTTCGCCGTTCCGGCGGGCGGAATCACCTGCGTTGTTGGGCCCAACGGGGCGGGAAAGTCGACGCTCCTCGCTACGATCAGTGGCCTGCTCCGCCCACGGCTCGGCAGCATCCGGCTTCGTGGTGAGAACCTTGGCGGAAAAACGCCGCGCCAGATCCTGGCCATGGGCGTGGTGCATGTGCCACAGCGCCGCAGCCTCTTCCCGCAGATGACGATCCGGGAGAACGTCTCGCTCGGCGGGTTCATGCTCAGGGATAAGACGGTCGTGGCGCGCAGGCTTACCTCCATCGAAGAGATGTTCCCGATCGTGGCCGAACGGGCCGGGGAGAAGGCGGGTAGCTTGTCGGGAGGGCAGCAAAGGCTTGTGGAGTTCGCCCGTTGCCTGATGCTCGACCCCACATTGATCATCCTCGACGAGCCGTCCATGGGCTTGGCCCCTCGCGTTCTACGGTCAGTTTTCGACGCGATTCGCCTGATGAACCAGCGGGGAAAGACGATTTTGCTTGTCGAGCAGAACGCCCGGGCTGGGCTCCGTCTGTCCACGCACGGAATCGTGCTCGAGAACGGCGTCGTCCGGCTGTCCGGCTCGGGCCATGCCGTGCTCGAGAACCCGGAGATCGGCGCGCTCTACCTCGGCGGTGCCGTATCGACACCCGGCCGCTCGTGACTCAGTCGTTCCCCTTGGGGGGAGAAGCTCGTGGGCTTCTCCCCCCAAGACGGAAGGTCAGCTGCTGGCGAGGGCCGGTACCAACGTGGCAGCGTTTGGTGTGCCGAGACCGGTGACCGGGTCCCAGCCCGTCGTGGCCGGATAGCCGGGGATGGACGGATCGGCCTGGTTGTTGCCCGTGGTGACGTCGTAGAAGTACGTGCCGTAATTCGGGCCGGATCCGAGCGTGTAGAGCGCCGGGTTGATCAGGCCGAGACCGTGCCCAGCAAGCTGGTCCGCGATCGCGACGAGCCCGGCCCACTGCGGTGCGGAAGCCGATGTACCGCCGACCACGTACCAGCCGGCGCTGCACGGGTCGCCGCTCGGGCAGACCAGACCCCTGTCGGCGTCGCCAGGAGCGGTGTCGTACACCAGAACCCCGGTGCGAGAACTCGCGTTGTAGGCGATGTCCGGCACGCCGCGCGTGGCGCCTATCGCTGTGGAGCCCGCAGGGAGGCTGCCCTGATAAGAGGGCTTGTCGAAGATGTGGCTGAAGCCGCCGCCTGAAGCAATCCAGCCGACCTCGCGGACGCCAGGGTTACTTTGGCAGTTCACCGGTGGGTCGGTTGAGTCCACGCCGGTGCCCGTCACCGGGTCTGTGCACAGGTACGTGCCACCCGTCGCGGTGACCAGGGGGTCAGACGCGGGCCAGATCACCGTCGGATAAGGGACGGTCACTGGATTACTCACCGGCGTCTTCAGCGTGTTGGCGGATCCGCCGTCGCCCGAGCTGGCCAGGACCGTGACCCCGTCAGCGGCGGCGGCGGCGAACGCGTGCCGCAGGTTCAGCAGCGACTGAACACTGCCAAAGGTTTCTTCGGCGGCGCCGAAGCTCTGCGATATGACCGTCGCATGGTGATGGTCCACGATGAACTGTTCGGCGTCCATCATCGAGGTGAAGCCCTGCACACCCAGCGTCTCGGCGGGATTGGTGGTGACGTTCAGTATGTTGGCCTTCGGCGCGATGGAGTGCACCCACTCCACATCGAGGGCTGTCTCAAGCGCCCAGATGTTGCGGGTCTGCTGCCCGGTACCGTTGCTGCCCGGCGGCGCGTCCTTCACCTGCGTCTTGCCGTTCCAGTAGAGGTGCTGGAACGTCGGCATTCCTGACGTGCACGTGGCCCCTGGTTCGCCGCACATGTGCGGAAGCCCCATCTGGGTGTTGAAATTGCCCAGGTCAGCGGCCATGTTGGGGTTGCCGAACGAGTCGATGATGGCGACGGTCACTCCCTGCCCTTGGTTCTTGTCTCCGTCGTAGAGCGGGGGCAGGTTGTAAGAGTTCTGGATTGAGGTCGGGGTAAAGCACCTCCGCCCAACCGAGAAGCAGTTGGCCTCGGTCGGTGGTGTCGTGCTTGCGGCCAGGAACTGGTATTCGCCGACTGTTGGTCCTGGTGTCGGCAGGCTGGCACCGGCTAATGTCACGCTGCCCGCCGGGGCGACCCCGAGCACCGCCGCACCGAGGGCGAGGGTGACGACCTGGCGTGCGGCCTGGCGCAGGTGAATTCTGGACACGCTTTCCTCCATCCGCTTCGATGGCGTGCCCTAGCAGTACATATGGTGCTGAAGCCGCAGCTACCAGACAAGGCCTAGCTAATTATTTGTGGATAACATGTTCGAGGTAAATGGTGACCTGTGCATAACTGGTAGATCAGAGCTTGTAGCCGATGTCGCGCAGCAGGCGGCGCCGGTCAGTCACGTCGGCGTCCGTTTCAACGCCAACAGGCGGGGATCCGTCGATGACGCCCACGATCCCCCGGCCGTGCTCGGTGACGGCGACAAGCACGTGAACTGGGTTCGCGGTAGCGCAAAAGATGGAACAGACCTCAGGAACGGACTTGAGCGGATTCAGCACGTTCACAGGGAAGCCTTCCCTTAGCAAGATCACAAACGAGTGTCCGGCGCTGATGGCGTGAGCGTTCGCCGTGGCCAGCTCGGTGAGCTCGGCGTCATTACCGGAGCGGCGAACAAGGCGGGCCGCTGAGGCCTCGCAGAACGCGAGGCCGAACCGAAGATGCGGGCTCACCCCGGCCAGTGCCTCGTGCAGATCTTCCACGGTCTTGATGAAGTGCGCCTGGCCAATGACGACGTTGATGTCGGCCGGCTTTTCCACCGCCACCACGTCGATCTGGACCTCTGGGCTAGTCACCTGACACCTCCATTGCGCCGCACGCGGGCGAGCTTGGCTGGCGCACATGCTACGGGCGAAGGCACCCGACTGCGGCGTATCCCGCCGAATGCCGGATGGGCGGCAGCACCTGTCCATGCCATTCCTGGGGCGACGCCGCCGGCGGCAGCCGTTAGGTATCATCCGGGGAATCTGCTTTGCGGACAGCGGTAATCGGGCCTGATACGACGCCTTTTCCGCCGCCCCAATTCACCCGCGGCGGCGCGTGAGGATCCAGGCTGATGCCGATGCGGCGCCCAGTACGGGCACCGGGTGCGCGCTTGTCCACAAGGCGGCAGTAAGCGCGGCGCGAAAGCCGCGCGCCAGCCATGCTTGTTTTGGCGGCTTAACCGGTTCCTCCCAGTCGAAGGACCGCAGCCGGGCGAGGAATCCGTGCCAGACGCAGCCCTCGAGGCTGTGGATCAGAATGTCGTCGCACCAGCGCCGGGCGAGCTTGAGGTCACGCGCCAATTCGTCCCAGCTCAGTTTGGGCACTTGCGGCGAGCCGGGAATGTCGGGCCCGCCACCCGTGCTGCCGACGCCAATGGCCGCGGCGTGCGGTCCGTAGCTCCAGATCAGCCCGGGCCCGAGTCGGCGCCTGAACGACGAGTGCAGCATCCACACTTCGCGGTCTCGCGGTCTGTGGCCACATCCACAAGCGCCAGCCGCTGCAAGAGCGTTGAGCCGACCCGCCGCTCGTCGGCTATCAACGGGAATTGGTAGTTCTCGACCTTCCAGCCCTCGGAACGTATCCGGTCAACCAAAGCCGCGTACTCGGCCCGGGGTTGCCGTGCCCTGCGCCGGTCAAGCAGCCGCGGCGCCAGCATCGGAATCAGGCCCCACGGATTGTCCATGATCTGCTGGAAGATGCGAGCGTCAGGTTCGATGTCAAGGCCGACGCCGTCCCACACAAGCCTGTGCTGTTTGGTCCAGTGCGTCCATTCCTCGAATCGCTGCGCCGCCTTAACGGCGTTGTCAGCGGTGAAATAGTAGCCATCCGCCAAGGGCAGCAGAGGGACGGCGACCACGCGGACGCCGGCCGCGTTTAGCTGCTGCACAACGCCCGCGCGCTCTGCGCTGAAATCCGAGAGCATCAGGGCGACCCGTGCCTTGAGCGCCTGAAGATCGTCGATGACGTTCTGGTCAGTGGCGAACAATGCGGTGAGCCTGGCGCGATCGAGCTCACACGCGAACGTCAACCGGGGCCGTTTCAGTGCGGTCTCCCTCCTGCTCTCAGCTTCACCAGCGTGGCCGGTGGGCCGCGTGTTCGGCCGCAGGGCCGTCTGTCCGTCGGCCGTCCGGGCGGCTCGGCCGTGGGGTCGTCTGTCCGGCGGGCCGTTCGTCCGGCGGGCCGCTCGGCCGACCGGCTGCCCGGCGGCAGGGCTGCTCGATGCGACTCCCGGAGAAGCGTCCCGTTTGTCCCCTCCGATCGGCAGGCGCAAACGTGCCATCCCAGTTCGCCCGTCCCCAGCGGCAGGGCGGCAGGGCGGCCGGGCGGGCAGGGCAGCCAGGCTGTACGGCAGCGCGATCCTCAGCGTTACCCGCATTGCCGGATTAACCAACAGTGTCCGCATCGGCGCACAACCTACCGCGATCACTAGCGAGTAGGTCGAATCCCGTTAAAGGTTATCTTAGCTATATACAAGATGAGAAACCTGGCTGGGCAATATGCGCATATCGGTCTCCGCACGAATTGTAAAGGACTGGTACGCCAGATAAGGTTTCGGCGAGGTTTTCCCGCGTGCTATATATCGTTCATATCTCTCCTGCCCTGATTGCCAGGAGGGCGGCGCGGTGGCGGTGGAGAGAATTTCTATGCAGATTAGTGGTGGGGACTCGTCTGGTGAAGCTGAAGTTGAGCCAGCGGATTCGAGACGCGTGGCGAAAATGACCGATGCGGCCGAATGCGTTCGGCCGCAGGCTCGTTCTGCGCAGCGGTCGGCTTCCGCACCGGGGGTTCCGCAGGAGGCCAGTCGGTCGGCCGGGTGGCCAGAGAGTGTAGCTGCGGAGCTGGGGCTGACGCTTCTCCCGCAAGGAGCCTGGCCGAAAGACCCTCGCGCGGACGGCTACCTGACCGAGGCACGGTCGGCCAACCATGTGGCGCACCAGCGCCACCGTCACCGCCGTCGGCACTCTCCACCTGCGGCGGAGCGCGAGAGTCCAGGTGGAGGGCTGAACCTTCAGAACCCGGAAGGGGCGGTGGTGTGGGAACCCAAACCCCAACCCTTCAGCGACCGGGCCAGGGATCGTGAGCGGTTCCGGGTGGGCCACGCGGGCAGAGCGGGAAAATGGCGCAGGCGCTTGCTTGGTGTTGCCGCCATGGTGGCGGCCTTGTCGGCCGCTGTCGCGGGCTTGGGGCAGGAGCAGACGGTACGGCGCAGCGGCCACGAGTCTGTGGATCACGCAGTGGCCGCGCTGCGCAGCGCGGCGGCGCTGTGGGTTGTCGCGCAGGTCAGCAGGGGTGCGATCGTTGCCTGCGACCCCGCGATGTGTGCCGCGCTCCGCGAAAGTGGATTGTCCCCCGGCAACACGCTCGTGCTGCGGCAGGGGGCAGCGGATCCGCTCGGCTCTGATGTTGTGGTGGCCACGGTTCCGCTGCGCAATCAGTTCGGCGGCCGCTTGAGCAGTGTTTACGCGCCTGCCGTCTTAGTGCGCTTTGGCTCGGGAATTGGCCGGATTGACATCCGGGTCATCGCACCCGACGGCGCAAGCGCATATCGCGCTGCGCTCAGTGCGGACCTCGCTGCGCGGAAAGCTGCTGCGGCACAGCTTCTCTCGAACACGCGAGTCAGCCTTTCCGCTAGGGCGAGACATCAGCTCGCCCAAGGGGAGCCCGACTCGCGGCTCTTGCTCACACTTGCTGCTCTGGCCGCGTTGTGGCCGGTGCAGATCACCGAATTCGGTAGCGCCGCGCACGGCGCGACGCCAGGAATGCCACTGCGGAATGTAACGGTGACCGCGATCGACCGTACCGGGCCGGTCGAGCAGATGCTCGCCTTCCTGCGCAATCAGCGGGCCCCGTTCGAAGCAGCGAGCGCGAACGTGATCAGGTCCGCGAATAGTCGGCCAATGCTGCGCTTCGAATTCGCCGCGCCCAGCCCGCTCGGGCTCCTCAACACTCCTGGCTTTGCGATCAACGCAATCCCCCCGCACAACACATCGCGGTGACGGTCATGCGGATCCGCCGCAGAAATGAGAAGAAATGATAATTCCCGTACGGTCTTCACGTGCGGTGAGGTGGCTAGCCGCCTGCGTGCTCTCGCTGGGCGTGTCGGCACTGGCCGAGCAACGTCGTGGTCTACGCCGCCGCGATCAGCGTGCGCCCGCGGGGGAGGAGTAGAGCGAGCCGAGGATGCTGCCGTCCACCAGCATCGCGTTCTGCGCCAGCACGGCGAGCCAGTGGTTCATGCGCTCCGCGTTGGTGGTGTCCCGCCAGTGCGCGAAGAGCCCCGCGGCGTCTTCGAGGGGCAACCGGCCCTCAACCTGGTGGATCTCCAGGGTGAACGACAGTCGGTCCAGGCCGCACGCACGGACGGCCGTCGCCACGATGGCTGCCAGGCCGGTCGGCCCGTACAACATGTTCAACGACTGGCGGCCCGCATAGCTGAACGGGATCGGCAGCCTGGTCAGGAAGCTGAAGTGGTCGGCAAGGCCCGGGACGAGCGGATGCCCGTCGTGCAGATGGAAGTGCAGATGCTTGCCGAGCCGGCCGAGCGCGCGTGTCATCTCGAGCACGTCCGCCAGCGCGCTGGCCACCGCGCCCTGAACCTCGCCAGCCAGTTCGGGCAACCGGGGGTCCGCTGGGCGGAACGAGCGGAGGTCGAGGCCGGGATGGCTCCGGGCGAAGCTGGCACAGGCCTGCCTGATACCGACGTGCCCCACGTCGATGCAGCAACTGATTCGTTCGGCATCCTGGAGCTTTTCCGCCACCTCGACAAACCAGCCGGGCTCCAGGCCAGCCGCATATTCCAGGAACACGTAGGGTGCGCCAGGCTGCCGCACAAGGCGGCTGTCCAGCTCCCGCAGGGCTGTAACCAGCGAGCCGGTCTGCGTGCCCATGTCAGCCTTGTCGTGAACGACCAGCCCGAAGACCCGCCCGGCGAAGTGCGTGCCGAATTCCTCGACGACGGCACGGTCCCGCTCGTGCAAGAGGTTGATTCCCCGGCTCATGTGCAATGCCGGAGGCTGCGGGTGGGGCGGCACGAACGGCAGGATGCGCTCGAGCTGCTGCGGCGTGTCAGCGTAGGTCTCGGCGGCCAGGCCTGCCTGGCTGAAGCGGAGTCTGGCCAGGCGGAGCAGGGCATCGTCGCCGTCGATCCGGCGGTTGAACAGAGCGTGGACGGGCAGGCTCCGCTGGCTGGGATCGTGCCGAGGGGGAGCGATTGATCCGTGGCGCGGCGCTTCTTGCCCTGTCCCGGTTTCGCATTGTCCGCGACCACCACGACCTGGTCCGGCGTGATCCATGACACCCCTTCGACCGTGCCGTAGACGATCTGACTCGCGGCAACGCATGCGCGCTGGCGTTGTCGATGATCTCCCAGCTCGACGGAGCGGGCCGGCCGGCCCACTGCGCGAAGCACCCTGGGACACGACGGCCATCCGATCGCGATCCACGGCAATTGACACTGTAATCCGTTTGCAACAACGTCTCAGGGACCCAGATCCTGCCCACGCGGACCCAATGACCCGACCCGCGGGCGGGAGCTGTACCGCCTACCGCCGGGCGGCCGGCTCCCGGCCCTGTAGGGCCGAAACCTGGGGCGCCAGGCTGGCGCACCAGCACGGCCGCTGAGGCGGCGGGTCATGATCCGCTGGCTCGGAGCCTCCTCAGCTATATGAACTGAAAAGTCTCCGAGATAAGGGATCACGGCGAGAGGGCCAGCCACCGGTTGCCCAATCCGGTCGGTGGCCGCTCGCCGGTGGGCGTGGCGTTCGCTGGTGGAGGTGGTGGTCGCTGGTGGGCGTGGCGTTCGCTGGTGGAGGTGGTGGTCGCCGGTGGAGGTGGTGGTCGCCGGTGGGCGTGGGGTTCTGGTGGGCGCGGACGTTCGTCGGTGGGTGATCTATGCGATCGCGTCCGCGAGGAGCGTGACCTGGTCAGGCCTCGATGCGGTCGGCACGAAGATCAGCTCGTCGCATCCAGCCTGCTCGAAGGCGGCGGTGTAGCCCTGGACCATCTCGGCGCTCACGGCTGCGCCCGACGCGATCTGGTCGGCGAATCCGCCCAGCCAGGCGTAGTAATGCCTGAGGTACTCGTCGGCTTGCTGCCGCGCGTTGCCGCCGAGCGCGAAGTAGGCGAGCGAGAGCTTGCGCGGCTTGTCCGAGCGCCCCGCCTCCTGCCACGCCTTGTCGACAGCCGCGGCGCCCTGAGCGAACATCTCGGGCGTTCCGCCGCCCATGATCCAGCCATCGCCGAAGCGGGCCGCGCGGCGGAAACTGGCTTCGGTGGTACCACCGATGATCAGCGGGGGGCCGCCCGGGCGCGTAGGCTCCGGCCCGATCGGGCCCGCGTAGCCGCGCTCCTCGCCGCTCCAGATCCGCTTCATCTCCCCCATCTGCTCCTCGAGCCGCCGTCCCCGGCGGGTGGGTGTGAGCCCGCTCGCGGTGAAATCATCGTCGCGCCCGCCGAGCCCTAACCCGAGCACGAGCCGGCCGCCGGAAAGCCTGTCGAGCGAGGCCGCTTGCTTGGCGAGCAGCGCCACGTTTGTGAACAACGGTCCGAGTAGGACCGAGGTCATCAAGCGGATCCGCTCGGTGACCGCGGCGGCTGCGGCGAGAGCGATCAGCTCATCGTAATTCGGGTAGACGAGCCGGCCGATCGTGCCGAGAGTGCTGAAGCCGGCCTGTTCGGCCTGCGCTGCCCAGTTGACGAGCGCCTTACCTTCGGTGTTAGGGACAGTGTTCGGAAGACCGATTCCGACCTCCATTTCGCCTCCTCCGTTAGCGCGCGCGTTCATGGCCGCCGCACCGATGGCTGCCGCACCAGTCAATCACCTTCATGGCGCCCTGGCATCGGCGGGGCGCGTGTCGCGCATAACGCCGTTCTCGTCCGGTGGCACGCCCGCCGAGTCAAGCAGGCCCTAGGCATCGCGGCGATCGGCACCGCTCGCCGTGGGCTGGCTTTGCTGCGCGAAGAAGTCGCGCGGATTTCGGACCAGAATCTGCTCGATCTGTTGATCAGATACGCCGCGGTCGCGAAGGCCAGGGAGGACCCCGTTGTGGATGTAGGTGTACTGCCAGCTGGGCATGACCGCGTCGATCTCCGCGTTCGCGAACCAGTCCATGAACGACGCCTTGTCGTGCGACAGCATGAGCCGGTTGGCGTAGCCGCGCCCGCAGAGTTCGGCCAGCGTGTCCAGTTGATCGGCGACCGGAACGGCGACCTCCAGGCCGCACCGGTCCCAGCCCAGGTAGGAGCCGTTGTCGATCAGCTTCTCGAGATAGCCCATGTCGGTTGTCTCGTTGGAGTGGCCGATCACCACCTTATTGAGGTCGACTCCGTGCTCGGCGAAGATCCGTTGCTGGTCGAGTCCGCGCTGCGTCGGCGCGTGCGCGTGAGTGCAGATCACCGCACCGGTGCGCAGGTGGACGTTGGCGATCGCGCGGGTGAGGCGCTCGACATCCGCTGTCATTCCCTGCTGGTCGGTCGCGACCTTGAGCACGGCGGCCTTGATGCCCGTGTCGCCGATTCCGGCCGTCACATCGCGCTCGAACAACGACTCGAGCACGTGGTCGTCGTTGTCGAGCACCTTGCCCGGCCCGCGGTAGTGGAAGGGGAACGGCAGGTTGTCGTAGGTGTAGTAGCCGGTCGCGAACATCACCTTCAATCCAGTGCCGTCCACGACGCGCGCGACGAGCGCCGGATCGCGCCCGAGACCCGGGACGGTCATGTCGAGGATCGTGTCCACTCCCGCCCGCTTCAGCTGGCCGAGCCGTTCCCGAGCGGCCATCACCTCCATCTCCTCATCCCAGCCACCAAAGCCTGGCCAGCCCCACTGGAGCGGCTCGGTGCGGATGAAGACGTGCTCATGCATGAGGACCACGCCGAGGTCCTCGATGTCAATCTCGCCTGCGGTCGTGGGGACGGTAGTCATGATCCCGCGAGCTCCTTCCCTCAGCTAAGCGCCGACCCGGGCGTGCCACCCCGCGTGAGCCGTTAGGGATCAGTGGTCGCCGATCTCTTATCCTGAACGGCTGCCGCTTCGTGGCACGCCCACGCCGGCCGCCGTCTTACTTGCGCCGGCTCGGTGAGTATGAATGAACCTTTCCCAGGCCGCACCCGGCGGAGTCAACCCAGGGGTTGAGACGAAGCCTCACCGCCATCCACCCGTACGCCGATGACCGTGGGCCGCTACGCGCCTAGCGTTCGTGTCAGCCGACGACATCGGCTGCTAGCAAGGGGACCGCGGCGCGCGGGACGCCGGGGTGACTTCCTGCTCGTCGCCGGGGAGGTAGCGGGGGGCCATGCGCTGGATTGTTGGTTCGAGCCTCCGATTTGGGCGCCTCGTGGTGGCGCTGGCCATCGGGCTCCTCGTCTTCGGAGTCGCCCAGCTGAGGTCCGCACCGGTTGACGTCTACCCAGAGTTCACGCCCCCCTCGGTGGAAATCCAGACGGAGGCGCTTGGTTTGTCCGCTGCCGAGGTCGAGCAGCTGATAACCGTTCCGCTTGAGCAGGACCTGCTCAACGGCGTCCCGTGGCTGGACCGCATCCACTCGTCGTCGATGCCAGGTCTATCGGCGATCGACCTGACATTCGAGTCTGGCACCAACCTGTACGCCGCGCGGCAGATGGTGCAGGAGCGGATGACCCAGGCGCATGCCCTGCCCAACGTGGGCAGTCCGCCGATCATGATCGAGCCGCTGGCATCCACCAGCAGGATCGCCATGATCAGGCTGTCGTCCCGGCAGGTGTCCCTGATCGAGATGTCTGTTCTGGCCCGGTGGAAGATCCGGCCCCGGCTCATGGGGGTGCCTGGCGTCGCGAATGTCGCTGTCTACGGCCAGCGCGACCGGCAGCTCCAGGTTCAGGTCGACCCGAAGCAACTGCGGGCCGAGCATGTGTCACTCACCCAGGTGATAGAGACAGCGGGCAATGCGTTGTGGGTGTCGCCCCTGACGTTCGTCGAGGCATCGACGCCTGGGACAGGAGGATTCTTCGAGTCGCCCAACCAGCGCCTGGCCGTGCAGCACATCTCCCCCATCGCGACACCGCACCAACTGTCCGCCGTACCGGTCGAGGGCGCCCGTTCCGGCTCGCTCCGGCTCGGCGACGTGACCAACGTGATCGAGGACCACCAGCCGCTCGTCGGCGACGCCGTCGCCGACGGCAGCCCCGGCCTGTTCCTCGTGGTCGAAAGGTTTCCAGGGGCTAACACGCTCGAGGTCACCAAGGCCATCGAGCGCGCGATGGCGGACATGGCGCCTGGGTTGAAGGGCATCACCCTCGACACCCACGTCTACCGTCCGGCGACCTTTGTCGAAACCGCGCTGAAGAACGCCGGAACGGTCGGGCTCATCGCCCTCGTGCTCCTGCTGGCCATCATGCTCGCGGTATTCGCGTCGTGGCGTGCGGCCTTGGTCAGCGTCATCGTGGTGCCGGTATCACTGGTGGCGGCCGCCTACATCCTCTATCTGCGGGGAGCGACGTTCACGACTATGACGCTGCTGGGGCTGGCGGCGGCCGTGGGCGTGGTGATTGATGACGTCGTGACGGATATCGAGGCCGTGCGGCGCCGTACCACCCGTCGTGGCGGCGGCGACGGCGGCCGCGCACGGGAGCCTGTGGAGGCGACCGTGCACGCGGCGTTCACGGCCGTACGTGGTCCGCTGGTGTTCGCTACCCTCGCGATCCTGCTCGCGACGCTGCCATTCCTTGTCATGGGAACACTGGTGACCGCGTTCAGTCGGCCACTCGTACTCACCTACGCGCTGGCCGTGCTCGCCTCGATGCTCGTCGCGTTCACGCTGACCCCCACCCTCGCGGCGCTGCTCCTGCGCGGCCGCGCGGCTGGTAGCGGCAGGGGCCGCGAAGGGCCGCCCGCTGCCTGGGTGACGAGCATTTTCGACCGTGTGCTCGCCTTCCTCGCCCGGCCACGCCGGGCCTGGGCGGTGGCCGGGGTGCTGGCGGTCGCCGCCCTCGCCGTCGTGCCCCAGCTCGGCGGGGGCTCCATGCTCCCGGCGCTGCAGGACCGCAACCTGCTCCTGCGGGTGGAGACGGCGCCGGGCACATCGCTGCAGGAGATGGACCGTATCACCGCAGCGGCAGGCAGGGAGCTGCGAAGTGTGCCCGGTGTCAAGAGCGTTGGCGCGCACGTCGGGCGTGCGGTCGGCTCCGATCAGCTCGTCAACGTCAACTCCGCCGAGCTGTGGATCACGCTAAACGATCGAACCGATTATGACCGAAGCCGGACGGCGATCAAGGCAGTGATGGCCGGCTACCCCGGCCTCAAGGCGAACCTGCTGACCTATCCGAGCGACCGCATCGCGCAGGTGACGTCAGGCCAAAGCGATGATCTCGTCGTCCGGGTCTATGGCTCCGACCTCACCACGCTGCAGCGCAAAGCGGGGGAGGTGCGGTCCATGCTGGCGCGTGTTTCCGGTGTGGCCAACCCGGTTTTTCGCCCGATACCGCGGCAGCCAACCGTGGACATCGAGGTCAACCTCGCCGCCGCGCAGCGATATGGACTCAGGCCAGGCGACATCCGCCGCGACACGACGACGCTCACCTCGGGCCTGATCGTCGGCAACCTTTATGAGCAGTCGAAGATCTTCGACGTCGTTGTCTGGGGTTCGCCGCAGACCCGCAGCGACCTCACCGAGCTGGGAAACCTGCGGCTCGACACGCCGTCAGGCGGGCAGGTGGCCCTCAAGGACCTCGCCACGGTCAAGGTTCGGCCCGAGCCTGCTGCCATCGTTCACAATGACGTACTCCGCAGCGTCGATGTGGCGGCGACGGTCACCGGAGATCCGGGATCGGTGGTGGCCGCGGTGAAGTCCCGCCTCGCGAGCGTGCCGATGCCCTACGAGTACCACGCGGAGGTGTTCGGGAACGCAACCAGCGCGCACGCTGTGCTCATCCGCACCCTGGCCTGTGGCGCCGTCGCGCTCATCGGCATCCTTCTGCTGTTGCAGGCAGCGGTGGGAAGCTGGCGGCGCGCTGGTCTCATGGTGGCATCGCTGCCGCTGTCGATCGCAGGTGGCGTGCTTACGGCGCCACTGGTGGGCGGAGTCTGGAATGCGGGATCCGTAGCTGGCTTGTTCGCCGTCCTTGCGCTCGCGATCCGCGGCAGCGTGCTCCTCGGCAGCAGGGTGCGTGTCGCCGAGGATGCGGCCGAGGAGCGGCACGCCAGCCCAGATGCGGCCGACGGGGAGCACGCCGTTCAAGATGCGGCCGACGGGGAGCACGCCAGCCCAGATGCGGCCGACGGGGAGCACGCCGTTCAAGATGCGGCCGACGGGCGGCGAGCCCTGCTCGCCGCGGCCCGTGAACGGTCGGTGCCAGTCGTTCAGTCCGTGCTCGCGACCGCCGTTGTGCTCCTGCCCGCCGTTTTTCTCGGCACCCGCGCTGGGCTCGAACTTCTGCATCCGCTGGCGGTAACGATGCTCGGCGGGCTGGGCAGCCTGCTGGTGGTGCAGTCGTTTGTGCTGCCCGCGTTGCTGCTCACCACGACCCGTCGGCGCAAGGCGCCGGAACATGACTCCGGGCCCGCTATGGCCTCGGCATCTGGCTGACGACCGGCCAGGAAGGATGCAGCGATGCCCACGAAGACTGCCGCCGCCATCGGCCTCGCCATCGGCCTCGCCATCGGCCTCGCCGTCGCCCTCACCGCGGTCCTCGCAGGCTGCGGCGGCGCTGCCCCAGAACCTCCGGCCCCGGCGAAGGTCATGCAGATTGCGGGATCCTCCGTGCAGCGGGTGCAGCTGACCGGTCCGGCGGCCGAGCGGCTGGGCGTCACGACCCAAGGGGTACGTGAGACGAGCGTGACGGCGGCAGGCACCACCGCCGTGCACAAGGTCATCCCGTACGCGGCCGTTGTCTACGACACCGACGGCTCAACGTGGGCCTATGTCAGCACCGCGGTGCGAACCTACGTGCGCTCGCGCATCACCATCCTCGCAATCCAGGGCAGCACGGCGGTGCTACATGACGGCCCGGCGGTGGGCGCGCCAGTGGTGACCGTGGGAGCGCCGGAGCTGCTGGGCACCGAGTACAACATCAGCGGTGAAGAATGAGTCAAGCCGAGCCGCCGCGGACCCTCATGCGCTGGATCGTCGGTTCCAGCCTGAGGTTCCGGCACCTGGTCGTCGCGGCGGCCGTCGGCATGATGGTCCTCGGCGTCGTCTTGCTGCCGAAGATGCGCGTCGACGTATTCCCTGAGTTCGCGCCGCCCCGGGTGCTCATCCAGACGGCCTGCGTCGGCCTGTCGACATCGGACGTCGAGCAGCTCGTCACGGTTCCGCTCGAGGCCGCCATGAATGGCATTCAGGGCCTTGACGACATGCGGTCGAAGTCGGTGCCCCAGTTGTCCGCCATCGAGTTGCTTTTCAAGCCGGGCACGGACCTGCTCCTGGCCCGTCAGCTGGTACAGGAGCGGCTCGCAACGGTGTCGCCGAGCCTGCCCACTTGGGCAGCTCCACCGGTGATGCTTGCGCCGGTCTCGGCCACGGGCCGGGCGATGCAGATCGGCATGACCTCGAAGAGCCGCTCCCTCATCGAGATGTCGATGACGGCCTACTGGACGATCCGCGCCAGGCTCCTGCGGGTGCCCGGCGTCGCCAACGTGGCGATATGGAACGAACGGCTCCAGCTCATGACGGTCCAGGCGGAGCCGTCGAGGCTGCAGGCCGAGGGGGTTTCGCTCAACCAGGTCATGCAGACCACCGCTGATGCCGTGGACTCCGGGCTGCTGAAGTTCTCCACCGGGGCCGTGATCGGCACGGGAGGCACGATTGATACCCCGAACCAGCGGCTCAGCGTCCGCAACGTGCTGCCGATCGTCACACCGGCTGACCTGGCCAAGGTGCCTGTCACCAGGAACCCGTCCGGCAAGATGGTGCGGCTGGGGGACGTGGCTGTGGTGGCCGAGGAGCACCAGCCCCTGATCGGTGACGCCATCATCGACGGCGGCCCTGGGCTGCTGCTTGTCGTCGAGAAGCTACCGTGGGCGAACAGCCTTCAGATGACGGCCGGGGTCGAACGCGCCATCAAGGACCTTCAGCCCGGGTTGCCGGGGGTCAAGTTCGACACCAAGGTGTTCCAGCAGGCCGACTTCGTCAAGCTGGCGATCTCCAATCTCAGCCAGGCCCTCGTGCTCGGCTTCATCCTTGTCGTGGTCATCCTCGCGCTGTTTCTTTTCGAGTGGCGGGTTGCGCTGATCAGCCTCATAACCATCCCGCTGTCGCTGATGGCCACGATGCTCGTGCTCTACTGGCGGGGCGCCACGGTCAACACAATGACCCTGGCGGGCCTGGTCATCGCGCTGGGTGCCGTGGTGGACGATGCGATCATCGACGTCGAGAACATCACCAGACGCCTCCGCGAGGAACGGCTGAGCGGCGGCGGCAGGCCGACGTCGCTGGTCATTCTCAAGGCGTGCCTCGAAGTGCGGAGCCCCATCGTCTACGCCACGTTCATTATCTTCGCGGCGTCCATTCCCGTTTTCCTCCTCGTGGGCCTCACCGGGGCGTTCTTCCGGCCGCTTGCGCTGTCCTACACGCTCGCGATCGCCGCCTCGATGGTCGTCGCGCTCACCGTGACGCCCGCGCTGGCGCTGCTGCTGCTGCGCGGCGCACGGATCGAGCGCCGCAAGTCCCCGCTCGTGGCCTGGCTGCAACGGGTCTACACGGCCGGGCTCGCGCGCATCATCATCCGCCCCATCGCTGCGTACGCCACATTCGCGGTGGTGACGATCGTCGGTGTCGCGGTGTATCCCCAGCTTGGGCAGTCGCTGTTCCCTGGTTTCAAGGAGCGGGACTTTCTCATCCACTGGGTCTCACCGCCGGGAACCTCCAGCGTGGAGATGGAGCGGTCGACGACGAAGATCAGCAGAGAACTGCTGGCCATACCTGGGGTGCGCAGTGTGGGAGCCCACATCGGCCAGGCTCTCCTCGGTGAAGAGGTCGCCGGAGTCAACCTGGGGGAGATCTGGGTCAGCCTGGCCCCGGCCGCCGACTACGCCACGACCATCGAGCGGATCAAGTCGGTCGCCAATGGATACCCGGGGCTCTTCCGCGAGGTGCAGACCTACCTCGACGAGCGGATCGAGGAGGTGCTCACCGGCGGAAAGGAGCCCATCGTGGTGCGTGTCTACGGCGAGGACCTGGCGACGCTGCGCACGAAGTCCGACCAGGTCCTCAACCTGGTGAAGTCCGTCCGCGGTGTGGTGGACGCGCACCGGGACATCTCGTCGGATGTCCCGCAGGTAAACGTGACCGTCAACCTCGCGAAGGCCGAGCGCTACGGCCTCAAACCAGGTGACGTCCGCAGGGACGCCGCAACCCTCGTGGCTGGTGAGGAAGTCGGAGACATCTTCCGGGACGGCAAGGCCTACGACACGGTCGTCTGGAGCCCCGAGTCGACCAGGCGGAGCTTCTCCGACATGGAGAACCTGCCGATCGACATCCCGTCGGGTGGGCACGTACGTCTCGGCGCCGTCGCAAGGGTGTCGCTGCAGCCCAACCCCAATGCGATCGACAGGCAGGGCGACTCGCGCTACCTGGATGTGGGGGCCAACGTGGCGGGCAGGGACCTCGGCTCTGTCGTTCATGACATAAGCCAACGGCTTGCCTCGGTGCAACTGGACCGCGGGTACCACGTGGAGCTGCTTGGCGAGTACCAAGAGCGGCAGGCGGCACAGGGTCGGCTGCTTGAGTCGGGACTCATCGCCGGAGCGTTGATCCTGCTTCTCCTTCAGGCGTCATTTCGCCGGTGGCGGCTCGCTGTGCTGACCTTCCTCACCCTGCCGATGGCCCTGGTCGGCGGCGTGCTCGCCGCCTGGATGGCAGGCGGGATCATATCCCTTGGTTCCCTGGTCGGCTTCTTCACGGTGTTCGGGATAGCCGCACGTAATGGCATCCTCCTGATCAATCACTGCCAACACCTCGAGTCGGACGAGGGGATGGAGTTCGGGCCTGCGCTGGTGCTTCGCGGGGCCCGCGAGCGGCTCTCACCGATCCTGATGACCTCGCTGGCCACGGGGCTGGCGCTGGTGCCGCTTGTGGTGCTTGGTGAGCGCCCAGGGCACGAGATCGAGCACCCGCTTGCGGTCGTCATCCTTGGCGGGCTGGTGACCTCCACACTGCTCAACCTCTTCGTCGTCCCATCGCTTTACCTGCGCTTCGGTCACCGCCGGCGCGCCAAACCAGAAGGGAGCACGTGATGTCCGCTGGACACGGCGGCGTCTGGAGCGGGCGCGCGCGGTCATTGATGGCGGTCGGCGCCTTCGCCGCGGCGCCGCTGCTCGTGTGCGCGCTGGTGAGCGCCGACGGCGGCGTTTCACGCCCGGCCAGCGGCCGCGTTCCAGTGTCGTCTCCTGTCACGCCCCGGCCGGTGCTGGACGCCAGGCTGCTGAACGCCAAGGCCGCCGCAGCCGCCAAAGCTGTCGCGGCGCTGAAGAAGCGGGGCCGGTTCTCCCGGCCGCTCAAGATCAACAATCGGATGTTTCCGCTTGTGCCGGGGACCGAATTCGTCTACCGAGGAAGAGTCGTCGAGGGCGGAGAGTCGACGCCGCACAGCGTCGTGTTCACCGTCACCGATCTCACCAAGGTTGTCGATCACGTGCGCACTGTCGTCGCGTGGGACAGGGACTTCCTCGAAGGCAGGTTGCAGGAACAGGAGCTAGCCTTCTTCGCCCAAGATGACCGGGGCAATGTGTGGAACTTTGGCGAGTACCCCGAGGAATACGAGAACGGAGTGTTCACCGGGGCGCCGGACACCTGGATCAGAGGAACGGCCGGTGCGTATGGCGGCATCCACATGCTTGCCCGCCCACGGGTGGGCGCGCAGTATCTGGAAGGGCTTGTCCCAGGGATCGGGTTCAACGATGTGTCCAGGGTTGTCCGCACCCGTCAGGTGACATGCGTGCCAACTGGCTGCTACCGGCATGTCCTCGTGATCGACGAGTGGAGCCCGAACGAGCCCGAGAGCGGAATCCAGGTCAAGTACTACGCGCCGAGGGTCGGGCTGGTCCGGGTCGGAGCTCGTGGTGGAGATTCGCAGGAGTTCCTCACCCTGGCCGTGGTCCGGCACCTTGACCGCCACGCGACGGCGAGGGTGCGTGCCGCGGTGCTGGCGATGGATCGGCGCGCATACCGTGTCAGCACGGTGTACCGGGTCACCGGGCCCGCGGTGCGCCGTTGCCTGCCTCGTAAGTGCCATCCAACGCTTCGCTGAGGGACGGTCGGCGAGCGTTCAGCCGGCGAGACCTCGCCGGAACGCATAGGCGACGAGCTGAGCCCGGTCGCGCGCCCGGGTCTTCGCCAGCACGTGGTTGATGTGCGTTTTCACCGTCGCGTCGGAAACGCCGAACTTGGCCGCGATCTCGGCGTTGGACAGGCCCGCCGCGATCTCGGTTAGCACCTCGACCTCTCGTGGGGTGAGTCCGTCCAGTTCCCGGTCGGGCTCATTGCCCTCATCCTTCGCCTTACTCTCATCCCTGGTCGCAGCGGGAAAGCCGACGCGGTCGCCGCGGGTGAACGCCTCCACCAGCCTGCGCTGCACGGACGGGTCGAGCTGGGCCTCTCCTGCTGATACCGCTGACACCGCCTGGAAAATCTCGCCTGCCCCCGCGTCCTTGGTGAGGAAGCCGCGCGCACCGGCCCGCAGTGCGGCAAAAACCGAATCATCGTCGGAGTATGCCGTCAGCACGACGACTCGGACGTGTGGCCGCGCCGCCAAGATCCGGCGGGTCGCCTCGATCCCGTTGCAGTTGGGCATGTTCAGGTCCATCAGGACGACGTCGGGGGCGACTGTCATCGCCTGGCGTACCGCGTCCGCCCCGTCGATCGCCGCGCCGACAACGGTGATTCCGGGCAGCAAGCCGAGCAGCATACGAAGGCCATCGCGGATCACCTTCTGGTCGTCCGCCAGGAGTACGCGAATTGAGGAACCGGTCTCAACGGCCGTCATCACGAACATCTACCGGAGGCGGCGGGACGAGAGGGAGCCGCAGGCGGACCCTGAAACCGCCGTCAGAGTGGTCGGCATCCAGCCGCCCGCCGTGCAGCGAGGCTCGTTCGGCCATGCTGCGGAGGCCAAAGCCGCTCGACGGCAATCCCGCATCGACGCCGTCGCCGCCACTGTCTACGATCAGCACCTCCAGGCCGCTGGAGTCCCACGTGAGCCGCACGGCAACCTGGGCGCCGCGGCCGGCGTGCTTGGCCACGTTCGTGAGCGCCTCCTGCACCGTGCGATACACCGTCAGACCGACCTCTGGACCCACTGGCCGTGGAGTACCGCCGACCTCGAGAGTGATGGGGATGCCCGATGCCGCGGCTGTCTCGGTGACCAGGTCCTGCAGCATGGCTGGGCCTGGGGTCTCATCCCCTCGCAGCATCTGGAGGGCACGCCGGGCGTTAAGCATGCCGATGCGGGTCAGCCGGTGAGCAGACGTGATCTGGTCGACGAGCGCGCCGCCCGCGCCGGTTGTGGTGGCGAGCATCCGCGCACCTTCCAGCTGAACGGCGAGAGCGGCGAGGCTGTGGTTCAGGACGTCGTGCAGGTCGCGGGCCAGGCGCGATCGCTCAGCCAAAGCTGCCGCATGCTCCCTGGCCTGACTGGTGGCCGCTTCCTGGGCGAGCAGAGCCTCGGCGCGCCCGCGCGCTTCCAGGCTGATAGCGGCGAGGGCTGATGTTATGAACAGGAAACACAAGCCGAGCAAGACTGCGAGCAGCGTGCTCGCCGGGTTTTCCGCCTCATGGGCCTCGGCGGCGGCGACGGCGGCGACCACTGGAGTGCCAGCGAGCAGAGCTATCAGCCGGGGGGTGCGCAGGGCAAGGCCGGCTAGAGCCATGTAGCCGAGCATGAATCCCGGACCGTCGGACTGCGGCCAGTCCAGGCCTGCCCCACACAGGCCGACCCCGACCAGGGCGGGTACCACCACTCTCAGATCGCGAATCCGGTCGGATACCGCCAACATCGACAGCGCCGCCGCCACAGCAAGAAGCCCCAGCGTGGCCGCCCCCGCCGCCCCCGCGGGCAGGCCCGCCGCGATGGTCCCGGCACCGACGCCGACCAGAGTGATCAATACGAGGGGGATCAGCCACGGTCCGAGATCACGGCTCGCCGCCTGAGCCAGCCGGTGACGGATGAAGGTTCCGCCCGCCCGGGAGATGCCGCCGGCCCGCGCGGCGACGGCGGCCGTAGTCACGTCAGCCGCAGCGGGCGGGCGCTGTCCCGCGCGGCCAAGCTCAGTGCCACGCCACACGGCAGCCTCCTTCAACGGCGACCGCTACGGCGACCGTGGCCGGTGCAAACATCATCCCCTTCACCTCGGCTCCCGTCGTTGTGCGGACGGAACGCCGCAGAGCTGGGTGAACGTGTACATTAGACGTTTTGCTTCGAAGGCGGGAGCACAGACGCGCCCGCGAATCGCGCGCCCGGGGCACCGTCGTGCCCGGCTCCCCGTAATTCACGACGTTTTCAGCACATGCCGTCGGTAGCCAGCAGACGTTCAATGCCGCCACATCGAGCCTCCCCCGCGCCGCTTCCCCCTCTGACGCATACCTTGATCGGACTTGAGCAGCATCCCCGGCGTCAAGAGGCAAACCGAACATTTCCCCGCATAAGGGGGACTTGGGTTCCAATGCCGCCTTGAGGGCATCGACTGGGAGTCACAGGTCAGCCTCGGCATGTGACGGGTGGTGCCGAAGCGGACGGAGACTGGACGGCTCCTGACTACTCTTTCCCCTGACAGATGGCGTGGTCATCGTTGTCGGGAGGGGCAAGCTGGTCGAGCATGGCGACGACAAGGCCGCTGGTCCAGCCCAGCAGACCGGCGTATTCCACCCGCAGCTCCGCGGGCCCAGGATCCGCGGCGAGGGGGACGAGATCCGTCAACTCGCGCGCCAATGCCGGGGAGACGGAGCGCTTAAGCTCTGCGCGGGCGGTCTCAAGTAGCCGATGGATCCGTGCCCGGCCGCCCGGTGGCACGGCGGCGAGATCAAGTTCGCCCCGGGTCGCGGTGAGCATCGCAAACATCCGCAGCACACGGTCAGGCGCCTCGACCCGGTAATTCGCTCCGGTCCGGGCCGACCGGCCGACCACGATGACGGCTCGCCGCGCGGGCCTGGCCTCGCGGTGCTCCTCTGCCCGTTGCCCGGTGCCTGGCATCCCCATCGCCCTCCACTTGAGGCTGCGCGTCAGGCAGGTGCGCGCATAGGGCCGTTTGTCACCGGATTGCCGACCAGGTCACAGCGGGCAAACTGCGCCTCGAGGGCGCTGATCGCGGGGAAGGTGTCGTACCTCCACATGCACATGCGCGGGGCGCTGAACCGGTCTCGGCGGACCAGATGGAACTCCCGCTGAACCACTCGACATCTCGCCCCGTGATGATCGGTATGAGCGCGCATGGAGAGAGGTCGATTCGTGTCAACGTGCTAGGGTCTGTGCGGGCTTGGGCAGGCGGGCGAGAACTTGACCTGGGTTCGCCCTTACAGCGAGCGGTCCTTGCGGTGCTCGCGCTGCGGGCCAACCGGCCAGTTTCCCGCAGTGACCTCGTCGATGCGCTCTGGGGCGAGGACCTGCCGCCGACCGCTGAAAACAGCGTGAAAACAGCGTGCACACCTATGTAAAGCGCCTGCGGCAGGTGCTCGAGCCGACCCGGGCACCCCGCGCGTCCAGTCAGATACTGACCTCCACCGTGGCGGGATACGTACTGCAGGTGTCGTCCCACCGGCTGGACGCCCATCTCCTTGACGAGCATGTCAGCCGGGCGCGCGAACTGCGGGCAGCCGACGACGCCGCGCGGATGGTGAAGTCACTCGATGCGGCGTTGAAACTTTACGGTGGCACGCCGCTGTCTGGCATTCCGGGCCCATTCGCGGAAATCGAGCGGGCGCGGCTGAGCGAGCTGCGCTGCGATTTGATCGAAGAGCGCGGCCAAGCCATGCTCCACCTTGGCCACCACGCTGAGATAGCCCTTGAAATGCCAGGACTGGTGAACGAGTATCCGTTGCGTGAAAGTCTGCGCGGCCTGCGGACGCGTGGTTCCCCGGCGTGACGATGGACGCGAGCGAGTACGGCGAGCACCTGACCGGCATCCGCGATGCCGCCGCCGACGCGGGACGCGACCCGCACGCAATCAAGGCCGCGAAGTACTTCTTCGTGGTCACGGCGCGCTCCGCCAGTGTCGTCGACGAGATCCTCGAGGCCCCCGTGGTGAAGTCGTACGCGCTGTGCGCGCCGTCCGACTACTGGGCCCGCCACGGAGCGGAGCACCCCCTCGGCCCCGGGTTCTCCGGAGTCCAGGACCTGCTCCCCCAGACGATGGACGAGGAGACCGCGCTCGAGTACACGCGACGGGTCCCGGCGTCGCTCATCCGCAACTTCGTGCTGGCGGGCACGCCGTCTGAGATCCTGGAGCAGCTGGCCGAATGGCGCGACCAGGGGATGGTCTACCCGGTCCTGCTGAACATGGGGCTCCTCCAGCCGAGCCTGCCCACCGGCGTGCTCACGAACGTCGCCTACGCGCAGATGCTGCGCGGCATCAGGAAGCTCGGACCTGCCCAGGCGCGCAGAATAGGCGCGACCTCCGCGGCGGCCGGGCCGACCTCCGCTCGCTCGCCGGTCGCACCTCGAGCCTGACCCTTCTACGATCCGCCTGCCCGGCTGAGCGCCAATAGGGCTCCACCCGCTCCGCGCGAGCCAAACGGCTGCCGCGGGCTTCGCCACGCCGCTGCGGCTGTTTGCGTGACCATTGGCTCGCGGCAGAGTTGTGCTGGTCACCCGGGTGGGAACGGTGCGAGCTTCCCGACTATCCGGCGGCGCCACCACTCGATCAGCAGGGTGCCCGTGATCGTCGGGAGCACCCACGGGATAAGTGCGGCTGGTCCGTGCAGGGGCCCGTCAACGGTGAGGGCGACCACCACCAAGGCGGTTACCAGGGCGATGTACGACCCACCCTGGCCGTGCACGTAGGCGTGACTCCAGCGAGGAAACCGCCGCGTGGCGGCGTACCGGCCGAGAACCGCGAGGGCATAAGAGAACATGGCGACCGGCACTAGCCACCACAGGTCACCTCGGTACCCGGCGACGAGCACGATCGCGGACACGCTCACTGCCAGCACAGCCCAGGCGTATGCAGCGCTAGCCCCACGGGCGGGGCGCTGCCGGGCTACCAGCCGGCGCGTGTCGCGCCACATGGCGACTGGCCCGAGCAGCAGGCCGAGGACGCCGGCTGCGATATGAACGCTCAGCAGCACAGTGTGCAGCACGGTCCGCCGCCTGTTGGTCTGGCCTGTCGTTGGCCGCCTCGATTGCCCAGTGGCCCAAGCCTGAACGTATTCGGAAGGCCGAGGTTACCTCGAAGGCATCAAGGTGGCCAGGCAGTTCACCGGCAGCTCCCGGCAGTTTCCGGCCGAGCGCGACGGCGGTCTCGTCCAGCTACCTCTCCTCTCCGGCTCCATCGGTCGGGGAGAGGCGGTCGCGAGCGGCTGCGACCATTGCTGCTGTTCCGGCTCCCAGGATCGAGCCGATCACCACATCGCCCGGGTAGTGGACGCCGGAGTGGACGCGCGAGTAGGCGACTCCGCCCGCGAGCAGTCGGATCGGCACGGCCAGCCGGGGCAGATGCCTGCCGACGGCGTATGCGAACGCGAAGGCCGACGCCGCGTGGCCGGATGGGAAGGAGGTGGACTCCGGCATCCGTACGTGGCGGGCCCGAAACAGGTCGGCGCCCGCGCGATCCGGGCGCCGCCGCTGGGCAAGGGGCTTCACGCCGACGTTGACGGTGGCCGACGTTACCCCGATCGCGACCACGCCCTCCAGCGCCGCCCTCCGCCCGCGCCTGCCGCCGAGCAGGGCGATCGCGGCGGCGATGCCGAGCCACAAGCGCGAGTTGTTCGCGGCGTCAGAGAGCCTGCGGACGGGGCCGTCCAGCTCGGCGGTGGCGGTATGAGCCACCGCCTCGTACACGGCCCGGTCGACCGCACCCAGCTCCCGCAACGCCTCAGTCCAGGCAGACGCCGCACCCCGCCGGGCTTCGACCCGCCGCGCCAGCGCGTCCCCGACGGTCTCCTGCTGATTGCCGATTCGCTTGGACATGGAATGGTTCTCGTGGTCAACCCGGAGACGGGATCTGGAGTGGGTGAGTGTAGCACGCAGGGTGAGCGCGATCATGGCCCTGGTCGTGGCCATGGCGGCGCCGGGGCCAGTCGTAGGCCGGCTACGGCTCGCCTGCTGACACTTCCGTCCCCTCCCCGCCCGGGCCGCGTCCGGCCTGTGCCTCCGCCGCGCGGGCCCGCGCGGCCGACATCTGCCGGTCCGTGGCGGCTTGCAGGGCATAAGGCCCGCGTTCGCCGCCGAAGTTCTTCCGCCCGCGCGAGGGCGGCCAGGCCGCGGTTGATCAGCAACCGATCCCAGCGGGTTCGGTCCTGGTCGAGCAGGAGGACCGGCTCGCGGGACGGCCCGGTGCGGGTACGGATCCGCGACGCCTGGATTTCCATCAGCGCGAGCAGACCGTGGACCTCGGGTTCAGCGGGGGTGAGCTGAGCCAGGATACGGCCTAGCCGCAGTGCTTCCTCGCACAGGGTCGGGCGCATCCAGTTATCACCGGCGGTGGCCGAGTAGCCCTCGTTTGAAGATGAGATAGATGACCTCAAGAACCGACGCGAGCCGGGCCGGCCGGTCCTTTATGTCCGGAGCCTCGAAGGGCACCCGGGCGTTGGCGAGCGTCTTCTTGGCCCGGACGATGCGCTGCGCGATCGTCGGCTCTGACACCAGGTGGGCACGGGCTATCTCGGCTGTGGTCAGGCCTCCGAGCAAGCGGAGGGTCAGTGCGACCCTGGCTGGCACGGCGAGGACCGGATGACACGCGGTGAACATCGGCCGCGGCCGCCCAGATCGCGGCGTGCCGCACCCACGGCAGCTAGGCACGAACGGGGCAATGTACGCGGTGGCCGCCCCGCGAGGCCGACTAGAGAGTCGCTGGTAATGTCCGTTGCGGTGGGGTTAGGGTGAACCGGTTCGGTTCTCGAACGGGAGGTTGGCCGTGCGGAAGCTGTTCTTGCCCCTGGCCGTGACCGCGCTCGTGACCGCGACGGCAACAAGCGCCATCGCGGCGGGCCCAGGCTCGAATGGCAGCACAGGCGCAGGCGCCGTCTTTGTCCCCAACCCCGTCCAGTCGCTGGGTGATGAGTCGCTGACCGACCAGAAGGACGCCGATGCGGCCGTGCCAGCGGCCGCCTATCACGACGTCACCCTCACCAACCTGGACGGGAGCGGGTACCTCAGCGGCGACTACGCGACCGTCGTGAGCGAGACCGGCAATCCCGCCTACTCGCCCACGAACACCTTCCGCTACACGCGGCACCAGGACGAGTTCGAGCAGGTTATGGCCTACTACTGGATCACCGAGGCGCAGAAGTACATCCACAGCCTCGGCTTCGGCGGAGCCCTGCGGCCAATCGACGACCGGCCGCAGGCGGTGCGGATCAACCAGTGGGGGCAGGACAACTCGTTCGCCACCGACCACCCCAAGAACGAGCTGCGCTTCGGCAAGGGCGGTGTGGATGATGCCGAGGACGCCGAGGTGATCCTGCACGAATACGGCCACGCAATCCACTTTTCGCAGAACTTCGTCTTCGGCTCGGAGCAGGCGGGTGCGATCAGCGAGGGCTTCGCCGACTACTGGGCGGTAACCGTCGCTGACGTGGTCTCCAAGGCGCTTGGTGTACCGGAGCGCGAGCCGCTGTCATGCGTGGCGGACTGGGACTCAACCTCCTACACCAGCTCGGTGCCGCACTGCCTGCGACGCGTCGACACCGACCTGCACTACCCGGCCGACCTCAGCGGCGAGGTGCACCACGACGGCCAGATCTGGTCGCGGGCGTTGTGGGACATCCGCCAGGCGCTCGGCAACGTCAAGGCCGACACGATCATTCTGCAGGGCTCGTTCGACTTCCCTGGCACGAGCATGCCGGACCTGGCGAACCGGACGGTCGCAGCAGCCCAGCAGCTCTACGGCACCACCGCCGCCAAGGTCGTCAGCAAGGCCTTCGCCGACCGCGGGATCCTCTGAACTGCCCGTGCGCCGCTGGGTCAGCAGTCGACCAGTTCCGGGCGCTGGTTGAGGATCTGCGAGTGCGCGGTGATGAAATCGGCGTGGGCGCGGGTGGTGGCTTCGGGGTGGAAGACGGCGGCGCGGTGACAGTTCTGGAACGCCAGCCGGGCGCCGTAGTGCGGCGCCGGCCCGGTGCATGGGCCCCGCTTCGACCTCACCTTGCTGGTCGCGGAACCCACCCGCAAGGGCGTCGGGGTGTACCGGAAGTGGAGCGACTACGCGCGCGGCTACGATGTCGCCCTCACGGTGGCCGGCAACATGGTGCAAAGCGACCAGGACGTGGCGTTCCTGCGCGACCACACCGGCGGCGATCTGCTCGCCTGGTTCGGCCACGAACCGGCCGGGCGATGGAACAGAGCCGCGCCTTCCATCTGCGCGACCTGGGCTCCGCCACCCGCACGGCGCTTGCCACTTTGCAGGCGGCGATAGATGCGCGGGTCAAGGCCTGGCCCAAGTTCACCCGCCAGGCGGTGGAGTTCCATCTCAAGAACGCCCGCGCGTGGGCGAATGCGGCGACCGGCGCGGACCTGGCCGGTCAGGTGGACCCTGAGTTCGTCCTCGGCCCGGATGCGGTGGCGGCCGCGTGCACCTGACCGGTTCCCTGCGCGGCCGGCCAATTTCATTGCATAATCCAGCGTTGATCCGAATCTGGATCTCGCCGCACCGGCCGAAAGGCCTGCCGTGCCGGCGGACCTACGCGCGCCGCGGCGGAAGCTCGTGACTGGAGGTTTCTGGTGAACACCCTGAGTTCATCGGTTGCGCTGGAGGTTGCGGATGCCCGCCAAACTTAGATTCGGGATCGTGAATGAACTCGTCCTGGATGGGCCCGCGTGGCTTGATCACGTGCGCCGTATCGAGGATGCCCGGGTTGACGTGCTCCTACTTCGTGACCACTACTCGGCGGCCGCCTTCGGGCCCCAGCTTGCGCCATTCAGCGCGCTGGCCTCGGCTGCGGCGGTGACAACGCGGCTGCGAGTGGGCACCCTGGTGCTATCGAACGACTTCCGCCACCCGGTGATTGTCGCGCATGAGGCGGCGAGCCTGCACCATCTCTCGGGCGGGCGGTTTGAGCTCGGCATCGGAGCCGGGTGGTATCAGCCCGAGTACGACGCGGCCGGCATCCCCTTCGAGCCGGCTGGGCGGCGGATCGACCGTCTCGAGGAAGCCCTCGCCGTGATCAGCGGGCTGCTTGCCGGTAGCCAGGTGAACCATGCGGGAAACTCCTACCGGATCAGCGGGCTTGATCTCAGCGTGATCCCCGGGCTCCGCGGTCGGCCGCGGCTGCTGATAGGCGCCGGCGGGCCCCGCATGCTTGCCGTCGCCGCCCGCCATGCCGACGTGGTGGGGCTGCTGCCAGCTCCGATCAAGGGCTCGGTGGACAGCGATGATCCCTCCGACCGGCTGCCGCCAGCGCTGGATCGCAAGATTGCGGTGCTACGCTCCGCTGCCGCTGACCGGTTCGCCGCGCTGGTACTCAGCACCTTCGTCACTGTCCGGCTCACCAGCAGGCGTCGCGAGGACACCGAGGAACTCATCACCCGTCGCGGCTGGAGCGGCATTACCGCGGAAATGGTCTGGGACATGCCGAGCATCCTCATCGGCAGCGCCGCCCAGATACGCGAGGACCTACACGCACGGCGTGACCGGTTTGGCCTGTCCTACCTGGTCACCTCCGACCAGAACCTGCCAGCGCTCGCCGAGGTTATCGCTGGCCTGTGAGCCAAGCGCCACGTAGGCGCTACGTCATCGACATCCGCAACGGCCTGTACATCCTGCGCTACACCGGTCCGCAGGCAAGCGAGGCCGCCGACATCCATTTCTTCGAGGGCAGCTCCAGCCTCAGCGACGCGCTACGGCTGGCGGCACCAGTCCGGCGGTGAGTCGGCGCAGTGGTCCAGTGCCACACCGCGGTAGCCGTTCGGCAATAAAGGTTTCTGAACGGCTGCGCGGGTGTGGCACCGCGCCGCTGGGGCCATCATCCACCCCCCCGGCTGGTTGGTGCACTCCGGGCTCGTCACATTCGGACCCGACACCAGCGTAAGAGGGATCTGTCAAGCGGCGCCGGGAATCTTTTGGGTTGATTGTGGTGCGGGTCGTGGCCTGGTGGTTCTTGCTACGGCTGGTGCCGGTGCCCGCTTCGGTGGGTGATGGGCGGGGTGAGGGGGCCTGACTGAGGGCATGAGAAAGGTCTCGGGCACCCGCGGCGGTGCGGGCGGGATGCAAGCGCTGCTCAGGCGGCCTCCGGCCGGCAGCGGGGGGCGTTCCGGCTGTTGGCGGAGCCGCAGGCGGCGCCGGGGTCCCAGCTGGTGTCGTGGACGACCAT